>WNGB01001573.1_pt1 | contig 103497 bp, 107 predicted proteins | sample 5400681 | NCBI WGS metagenome assembly WNGB01 (sample SAMN13153367, study PRJNA577476) | soil metagenome | isolation source: 115 cm soil or saprolite under grassland replicate 2 | place: USA:California | collected 2016-06-15 | reverse complement strand
TGCTGCACGTCTACACGCTCGAGCGCGGCCGCATCGGTGCGGTCGCGAAGGGGATCCGCAAGACGAAGTCGAGGTTCGGTGCGCGGCTCGAGCCGCTCTCGCACGTCGAGCTGATGCTGTATCAGGGCTCGAGCGAGCTGCAGACCGTTACGGGGGTGGAACTCCTCCGTTCGCACCATGAGGCGCGCGAACAGCAGTACAGGCTCGGTGTCGGCCTGCTCGGCGCGGAGGCCATGCTGCGTCTTTTCACGGAACAGGAGGCGAACCCGCGCGCGTTTCAGGCGCTGACGCGCTTTCTCGACCTGCTCGACGACCTCGAGCCGCTCTCCGCTCGCCCGTCGCTCGACCCGCTCGCGCTCTCTTTCCAGCTCAAGCTGCTCTGGCTGTCCGGCTACCTGCCGCACCTGACGAGCTGCTCGAACTGCGGGACCAAGAGTGAAACGCTTGTCGGGTACTCGCCGCAGGCCGGCGGCGCAGTGTGCAGCGACTGCGCGTCCGGCGGCTCGCTGGCGCTCTCACCCGCCGGCATCGCGGGAATCGAAGCCCTGCTCGCGCGTCCGCTCGCGGAGGCGCGAGACGCAGGCCTCGCGGAACGCTCGACGCGCGACGCGCTCGCCGTCATCACTTCCGCCTACGAGTACTTCGGGAACTTCAGGCTGCGCACGCTGCGCAGCGCCTAGTCGGCCTTCGGCGACTTCCAGTCCCGCTCCAGCGCATCGTCCAGCCAGTCGTGAACGCCGGCAATGGGAATGCGTTCCTGTTCGAGAGAATCGCGGTCGCGGACGGTGACCGTGTCGTCCTCGAGGGTCTGCTCGTCGACGGTGAACGCCCAGGGCGTGCCGATCTCGTCCTGGCGCCGGTAGCGCCGGCCGATCGCGCCGTTGTCGTCGTATTCGACGTTGTGCCTGCGGCGCAGGTCCTTGTAGAGAGCCCGCGCCTTCGCGACCATCTCGTCGCTCTTCCCGATCAGCGGGAGGATCGCTGCCGTGACGGGCGCCATCTCTGGATGGAGGCGCAGCACGGTCCGCTCCCGCTCGCCGATGACCTCCTCGTCGTACGCGTCGACGAGCAGCGCGACCATGATTCGCTCGATGCTGACGGCCGGCTCGATCACGTGAGGGACGTAGCGCTCTCCATCTTGCCCCACGTACTCGAGCTTCGTCCTCGAATGCTCGGCGTGCTGGGTCAAGTCGAAGTCGCCGCGGTTCGCGATCCCTTCGAGCTCCCCCCAGCCGATCGGGTACTCGTACTCGATGTCGCTCGTTCCCTGTGAGTAGTGAGACCGTTCCTCCGGGCCGTGCTCGCGCACGCGGAGCTTGCTCTCGCGCAGCCCGTAGCGCAGATACCAGTTGAGCCGTTCCTGGATCCAGTAGCGGTACCACTTCTCTCCCTCGTCCGGCGGGACGAAGAACTCCATCTCCATCTGCTCGAACTCCCGCACGCGGAAGAGGAAGTTGCCGGGCGTGATCTCGTTGCGGAACGACTTGCCGACCTGGGCGATCCCGAAGGGTGGCTTACGCCGCGCGATCTGGAGCACGTTCTTGAAGTTGATGAAGATTCCCTGCGCGGTCTCGGGGCGCAGGTACGCACGCGAGCCCTCCTCCTGCAGCGCGCCGACCGTGGTCTCGAACATCAGGTTGAACTGCCGCGCCTCGGTCAGGTCGCACTCAGGCGTCTCGCCGGGCCGCTTGCTGGGCTTGAGCCCGCAGTTCGAGTCCGCGAGCTTGTCGGCGCGGAAACGGAGCTTGCAGGTGCGGCAATCGATCAGCGGGTCGGTGAAGCCGCCGACGTGGCCCGACGCTTCCCAGACCTTTGGATGGAGGATGATCGCCGAGTCGATCGCGACGATGTCGTCCCGGTTTCGCACCATCGCCTCGAACCAGCGCTCCCGGATGTTGTTCTTCATCAGGACGCCGTAGTGGCCGTAGTCGAAGGTCGAGCCCAGGCCCCCGTAGATCTCGGAGGACGGGAAGACGAACCCGCGGCGACGGGAGAGCGAGACGATCTTGTCCATCGTGACGTCGTCGGCCATGAGGCCCCGGACGTTATCCGAGCGTCTGCCTGCCCTAGCGCACGAGCGCGAAGGCGGAGCCCATCGCCGCGAGAATCGCGCCGGCGACCGCCAACACCAGGAGTGGGGACACTGCGTCGCCGCCAGCGCCCGATTGGGTCGGCTTTTGAGCCTTCGTCGGCGCCGCCAGGGTCTGCTGGCTGCGCGCGAGCAACGCCCGCTTGATGTCGGTCTCCGCACTCGAGTAGATCCGGAGGTCCTCCGGCAGTTGCGCGAGGGCGGTTCGGTAGCAGTCGACGGAGTAGGTCCCGTCGATGCGGCCGTCACGCCAATCGTTGAGCAGCGCTGAGGCGCAACCTGGCTTTGCCTGGCCCGTCCCGGAGAAGACGAGCGCGGCCAGCAAGGCTGCGAGGGCGAGGAACGGCCTGAGGCCCCGAGGACTCATCTTGAGAGGCTTCCCCCAATCTCTAAGAACTCACTCAAAATCACGTAAAGGCTTTGTAATTGGTGCCCTGGTCACTTGTCCCTGGCCATAGCCACTAGCCTCTCTCGGGATGGCCCAGCCGCCGGTCGAGCTCCACATCGTGTCCGACTCCACGGGTGAGACTGCCGCGCGACTCGTGCTCGCCCTCGAGGCCCAGTTTCCGGAGCAGGCGTTCGAGGAGGTTCGCCACACCAGGGCCGAGACCGTCGACGATCTGGAACGCGCCGTCGCCAGCGCCCGCGGACACGCCGCCGTCGTGATCTACACCCTCGTCGACCCGGAGCTGCGCGACGCGATGCGCCGGCTCTGCCGCCGGGCCCGCGTTCACTACTGCGATCTCCTCGGCCACCCGATCGACGCCGTCGCGCGGGTCTCTGGCCAGGCCGCGCGCATGACGCCGGGCTCGCGGGCACCGCTGACTCCCGCCTACTTCCGCCGCATCGAGGCGATGGAGTTCGCGGTCAAGTACGACGACGGAGTGGGGGCGGGTCTCGACGAGGCCGACATCGTGCTCGTCGGCGTCTCGCGCACCTCGAAGACGCCGCTGTCGATCTACCTCGGCTACCTCGGGCACAAGGTCGCGAACGTCCCGATCGTGAAGGGCATCGAGCCGCCCAAGGAGCTGTTCGAGCTCGACCCGGCGAAGATCGTCGGCGTGACGATCCATGCGGACCGCCTCGCCGAGATCCGGCGGGCGCGCGTTCGCAACCTCGGCGCGAACAACCGTCGCTACGCGGAGCTGACGGAGGTGTACGACGAGCTCGACGAGGCGGCTGCGGTGCAGAGGCGGCTCGGTTGCCCCGTGATCGACATCTCGGAGCTGTCGATCGAGGAGACGGCGCAGCGGATCCTGCGTACGGTGGAGGGCCGCAAGGCGGAGGCCGCGGCGCCGGAGGCGGCCAAGTGAAACCGAAGCCGCCCGTGCCCTTGTGGCGCTGGGCCTTGTGGTGGTGCTTCCTCGGCCTCGCGCTCGTCGTCTTCTACGTGCTGCTGACGCCGATCTGGCTGGGGCTCAGGGGGCTCGCCTGGCTGGCGGAGTTCCGTGCTCGTCGGCGTCGCGGCCGCTAGGAGAGCAGCCTGGTCTCGAGCACGCGTTCGCCGTCTGCCCCGACGCGATAAGCAGCGGCTCCTTCACGCGAGCTCACGACCTCACGGAGCTCGGTGCCGATGTAGTGAAGAGCCACGTCGTCGTCGGCGGCGACGCCGGGTGGTAGCCCTTCGGCGACCAGTCGCGTGTAGACGGGACGGCGCTGCTCCTCGCCGTCGTAGTGCGGGCACGCGCTCCCCGGCAGGAAGCCGAGACACTCCATCGGTGCGAGCTCGGGCCCGAACGAGTCCGTGACGCCTTGCTCAAACCAGCAGATCATTCCGGCGCTCCAGCCGGCCAGCAGGACGCCCTGCTCCCAGGCTCGCCGCAAGATCTCGTCGAAGCCGTGCGTTCTCCAGATCGCAAGGGCATTCGCCGTGCTCCCACCTGTGACGAGGATCACATCGTGGTCGAGCGCGAGCTCACCGAGTCCTGAGGGCGGCCACGGGAAGAAGTGCAGGTGTGTCATCTCGGCGCGCCCGCGCAGCCGCTCGTACCACCAAACCGTACGTGCCGGGTCCTCCACCCCGGCAGTCGGCACGTAGAGCAACCGCCTTCCCGGCGCGAGGCCGAGCATGTACTCCAGCAGCGTGTCGTCAGGGACCCCGCCCATCGCGACGATCGTCGGCTCAGGCACAACGCCGAGTATTGCAGGGGATTTGTGAGAGGATTTCCGCCCTTGCCCGCCCAGCGCTACGTCTACGACTTCGACGAACCTTCCCCAGGAGGCCGTGAGCTACTAGGCGGCAAGGGGATCGGTCTCGCGGAGATGACGCAGATGGGAGTGCCGGTCCCGGCCGGATTCACGATCACGACTGACGCCTGCCGCGCGTACATGTCGAACGGGAAGACACTGCCGGACGGGGTGGAAGGGGAAATCGAGCGGCACCTTCGCGCATTGGAGCTGAAGACGGGCAAGCGCTTCGGCGCCATGAATGACCCGTTGCTCGTGTCCGTGCGGTCGGGCGCGGCGGTCTCGATGCCCGGGATGATGGACTCGATCCTCAACCTCGGGTTGAACGACGAGGCAGTGGTGGGCCTCGCGCGCGCTACGGGGAACGAGCGCTTCGCAAACGACTCGTACCGGCGGTTGATCCAGATGTACGGCGAGGTCGTCGACGGGATCGACGGGCAGCGGTTCGAAACGGCGCTCACCGATCTGAAGAAGTCGCGCGGCGTCGCACAGGACGTCGATCTGTCCGCCGACGATCTGGCTGGGCTGATCGATACCTACCAGGCCGTCTACCGGGAGGAGACCGATCGCGACTTCCCGCAGGATCCGCGCGACCAGCTCACGCGTGCGGTACGAGCCGTCTTCGACTCGTGGGACTCCCCGCGCGCGCGAGTGTACCGCCGCACCTACGACATTCCGGACGAGCTCGGCACCGCGGTCAACGTCGTGCAGATGGTGTTCGGCAACAAGGGAGACGAGTCGGGCACCGGCGTCGCGTTCACGCGCGATCCCTCGACCGGCGAGCCGGGGCTGTACGGCGAGTTCCTGGCGAACGCGCAAGGCGAGGACGTGGTCTCCGGCATTCGCACGCCGGAGCCGCTCGCGAACATGGAGCAAAAGCTTCCTGGCGCGTTCCAGCAGCTGATCGGCACGATGCGCCGGCTGGAGGAGAACTACCGCGACATGCAAGACATCGAGTTCACGGTCGAGGACAACGAGCTGTATCTCCTGCAGACGCGTTCCGCCAAGCGGACCTCAGCGGCAGCCGTCAAAGCGGCGGTGGACATGGTCGAAGAGGGATTGATCTCGCGTGAGGATGCGGTGGTGCGGATCGATCCCGCGCAGCTCGACCAGCTTCTGCATCCGATGATCGACCCGGCCGCCGAGTGGGAGGTCGCCACGAAGGGCCTGAACGCCTCTCCGGGCGCGGCCTGCGGCGCAATCGTGCTCGACGCGGATACGGCCGAGCAGCGCGGCAAGGCGGGGGAGAGCGTCATCCTCGTCCGTTGGGAAACGACGCCGGACGACATCCACGGCCTGATTCAGGCGGCGGGGATCCTCACGGCGCACGGTGGCATGACCTCGCACGCCGCGGTGGTCGCTCGCGGCATGGGTAAGCCGTGCGTCGCCGGCTGCGAAGGGCTCTCGATCGACATCGATGCGCGCTCGATCACCGTCGGTGGCCGGACTCTCTCCGAGGGTGACCTGCTCACGATCGACGGTGGCACGGGCGCGGTGATCGTCGGAGAGGTACCACTCGTCGCGCCTCAGGTGAACGACGATCTGGAGACGATCCTCGGCTGGGGCGACGAGCACCGGACCCTGAAGGTGCGGGCGAATGCGGACACGCCCGAGGACGCCGCGAAGGCACGCGAGTTCGGAGCGCAGGGCATCGGCCTCTGTCGCACCGAGCACATGTTCATGGCAGAGGAGCGCCTGCCCGTGGTGCGCGAGATGATCCTGGCGGACAGCGAGGAGGGCCGACGTCAGGCGCTCGACAAGCTGCTCCCGATGCAACAGGGGGACTTCGAGGCGATCTTCGAAGCGATGGCGGGGCTGCCGGTGACGATCCGCCTGCTCGATCCGCCGTTGCACGAGTTCCTGCCGCCGCCCGAGCAGGCCGCCGACGAGCGAACGCGCCGCCGCATCAGGCAGTTGCAGGAATCGAATCCGATGCTCGGGACACGCGGGTGCCGTCTCGGCCTGCAGTGGCCGGAGATCTACGAGATGCAGGTGCGTGCGATCATCCGCGCCGCGCGTGCGGTCGACGAGCGGACAGGTGAGGCGCCGCTCGTCGAGATCATGCATCCACTCGTCGGCTTCGCGGAGGAGCTGCGCCGGCTTCGTGAGCTGACCGTGCGCGTCGCGGAGGAAGAAGCACCGGAGGTCGACTACCTCTGCGGGACGATGATCGAGTTGCCGCGAGCGTGCATCCGCGCCGACGAGATCGCCGAGCAGGCCGACTTCTTCTCCTTCGGCACGAACGACCTCACGCAGACGGCACTCGGTTTTTCGCGCGACGACGCCGAGGGCAAGTTCCTGACGTACTACCTCGAGGACGGTGTGCTGGAGAAGAACCCGTTCGAGACGCTCGACGTCGAGGGTGTCGGCGATTTGATGCGGATCGCGGTCGAGCGAGGCCGGTCGACCAAGCCCGACATCAAGCTCGGCATCTGCGGCGAGCACGGGGGAGACCCGAGGTCGGTGGCTTTCTGCCACGACCTGGGACTCGACTACGTCAGCTGCTCGCCCTACCGCGTGCCGCTTGCACGTCTCGCTGCCGCACAGGCGGCACTCGCTGCCAGCGGAGCCGTGGCGTACGCGGCCGCCGGCGGCTGATGGGCTACGACATCCTCCTCGACGGCGAGCGCGTAGAACGCGTGAGCACGGATGACGCCGTGCGCGTCTGGATCGCGAAGTACCGCGAGGACCATGCGGAGGACGATCCTGCGGCAGCGCACATCCAGGTCCTCGAGCGCGGCCAGCTCGCCTGGCTCGTTGGCGGCAAGCTCATCGACCGCGAGCGGTTCCTCTAAGGGCCTTGCCCACCTGGGACGAGGTTCGCGCGCGTCGTCTTGCGCGCAGCTTCATAACTAGGCGGGCGAGCCCTGACCGTCTGCTCGAAGTCGTTCACGACGTCGGCGGTCTGCATGCGCAGGTTCAGGCGTCGGCCGAGCTGCAGCTCGCCACGCGGGTCGATGGGATCACGCAGCAGGATGTCAGCGACGCGCTCTGGGAGCGCCGGGAGCTCGTGAAGACGTGGACGTTGCGCGGGACCCTCCACCTCCATCCAGCCCGTGAGCTGCCGCTCTGGTACGCGGCCGCACGAGCCGTGTGGGCCGGCGAGCCGCAGGAGCTGGAAGCCTGGGTCGATCCGAACGGCGAACTGCACCCGGCGCTCGGGCTCGACGACGTGAAAGAGATACGCGCCGCGGTGTTGGACACGCTCGACGGCCGCTGCCTGCTGCGCGAGGAACTGGCCGCCGAAGTCGTGCAGCGCGTCGGCCCGAAAGCGCAAGGGCGTCTCTCGTCGGGCTTCGCGTTCTTCGGCGGTGCCGTCCTCTGTCAAGGGCCGCCGCAGGGAAACAAGATCACGCTCGCCCGCCCGGATCAGTGGGTTGAGCGTTGGGAAAAGCTGGACGAGCAGGAAAGCCTCCGCGAGGTTTGCCGCCGCTACCTGCGCACGTATGGTCCGGCCACGCCGAAGGAGTTCCGGGAGTGGTTCACGTCACGGCAGTTCAAGCCGGCCGACGCACGAGCCCTCTTCGACTCGATCGCGAACGAGCTGGAGGTGCTGGACGTCGAAGGACACGAAGCCTTCGTCCTCGTCGGTGACACCGACTTTCCGCACTCGGAACCGAGCGTACGCCTGCTCCCGGAGTACGACGTCTACGTGATGGGCTTCCGCGAGCGCGACCAGCTCGTGCCCGAGGACGCGCGTAACCAGGTCGCCGCCCACGGACGTGGCAGGTATGAAGGTCCTGCCGGCGTCCGCTTCCTGCTGATCGATGGGATCGCTGCGGGACTGTGGGAGCGAAAGAAACGAGGGAAACGCATCGAGCTCCAGGTGACGCCGAGCAGGAAGCTCACCCGTGCGCAGCTCGCGGAGCTCGACACCGAGGCCGAACGCATCGGTGCTTTCCTCGGGCTCGAGCCCGTGCTTACGGTCGAATGACGACAGGCGTGCCGAGCGGGACCATGCGCATCAGGTAGCGCAGATCCGAGTCGCTCGCGTGCACGCAGCCTGCGGACACGGCCCGGCCGAAGTCGCTCGACGAGAGCGTGCCGTGGATCGCGATGCGGTTTCCGCCGGTCCAGCCGGCGGGCAGATTCGGCTGCGTCGCGGAGAGCGAGAGGATGCAGCAACCGTAGACGGCGCTGTAGGCGCCGCCGTTCAGCTTGTCCGTCACGGCGAAGGTTCCGGTCGGAGTCGGTGAGCTCGTGCGACCGACGCCGATGCTGAGGCGGCGTACCGCGTCACCGTTGCGCCGTACGGTCAGCGTGCGCGCGGAAAGATCGACGTCAAGCTCCAAACGTGTGCGCGTATAGCGCAACGCGCCTGATTTCGCGTCGACCCACACGATGCGATTGTTCTCGACGGCGGCATCCGTGACTGCAAGCCAGCGTCCGTGCCGCGTGGCAACGACGCCGAGTGCGCGCCGTGATCCGAACGGTGTTCGCGAACCCACGCGCGCAAGCACGGGGCCGAATGGCCGACTTCGTAGCGCGAGGGCGTGGCCGGGGCGGACCTCGGCGATCACGTGCGCGGGTTTCGGCTTCGGCGCCTTGACTTGTACCCACCCGGCGGGTGCTGCGGGGCGATCGCGGTCAACGCGTCCGACAGCAGTCGCCGGAGCAAGCGCAGCCGCGCCTGCGCTGACGCAGACGAGCGAAACGAGGGCGAGGAGCGACCGGGCCACAGTGTGTGGATCGGCAGGTCCCGACGGTCATTGGTTCCCTCGAACGAGTTACTCGAATGGGCCGAACGGCCCATTACAGCCCCAGAACGGCCCATTGCGGGCCTGTCTGAAAGCTGCGACTGTGACCACAGTCAACGAATGGAGTGAACTGAATGAAACGACTTCTCGCCCTTACGTGCGTCACAGCAGGGATCGCCGGCGCGGTCTGGGGCGCAGGCGGGACCCCTGCGGCGGCTCTTCCGGTGGCCGCAGCCAAGACCTGCTCGGCGGGCTACGTCCACGCCAACCTCAGCTGGGGCGAGAAGTGCCTGAGAGTGGGTCAGTACTGCAAGATCAAAGGAGACCGCGAGTACCACCGGTACCGCTTCCATTGCCACACGGGCCGGCTCAGCCGAACGGCGTCCGGCGGCAATCAGAGTGGTTCCGGCTGCCAGTTCGGCTACTCGCCGTGCCTGCCGCGCGTCGCTGACCTCAATTGCAGCGACATTCCTGACTCGAAGAAGCCGATCCGGGTCACAGGATCCGATCCATACCGTCTCGACGCCGACGGTGACGGCTACGGGTGCGAGCCCTAGCTCCGGCGTAACTCCCGAGCGAACGAGCCGCCACCGACGATGCGCTCTGCGTGGTCACGGACGCGGTCGCGCAGGCCGCGATCCGAGGTGACGACCCAAACCGGGGGCTCGAGCTCCTTGACGAGGCGAGCTATCTGGTCGTCGCCGGACTCCGAGCCCTCCCAGACAACCTCTACGTCGTGTCCCTGGTGTTTCCCCCAGGCCGCGCTTCGCTCGACGAGCTCCTCGCCGGGCATGTTCGGCCAGAGCGACCGGCGCACGTTCTCCGCGTCGACGAGCACGGTTGCCATCAGATGCTGTAGCTCGTCACCCGCCAGTACGCAATGGCGATGGACGCGACGCCGACGAGCACGATCGTGGCCACGCCGAGCACCCCAGGGCGACCGTAGGCGGCATGTCCGCGCCCGAAGCGGGTCAGGCCGAGGGCGCAGACGATTCCTCCCACCAGACCGCCGATGTGTCCACCTTTCGAGATGCTGCTGATCGAGAACGTGAGCACGAAGTTGATGATGATTACCCCTAGAGCACTCCCACCGAAGACGTAATCCCGTTGCCGCTCGAGCACTAGCCCTGCTCCAAGGATCCCGAAGATCGCGCCGGAGGCACCCACCGTGGGTGTCAGGAAACCGTTCGACCAGAGCAGGGCGCCGGCAGATCCCGCGAGCCCGGAGACGAGATACAGCATGAGGTAGCGGGCCGAGCCGATCCGTTCTTCCAAAAGAGAGCCGAACCAGTAGAGGCCGACCATGTTCAGGATCAGGTGGACAGGCCCGTAGTGCAAAAAGGCGGCCGTCAGCAATCTCCACCAGTCACCCTGCTCCACCAGGGGCCCGAAGAGCACACCGTGCAGGTAGATCGTGCTGCCCGTGCCGTTCACGCCGCCGCCGGTTGCCAGCTCGGCGACATAGACGGCGACGTTGATCGCGACCAGCGCCTTCGTCACCTTCGCGCCGGTGCCCTCGAAGGCCGCGCGCCGGACTCCCCTGGTGACGCGCTGGACGCCTTGCGGCTTCCCCGAGTGCTCCGGGCAGCGGATCCCGACGGGAGCCATGGTCATGCACTCCGTGCAGATGGGCCGTCCGCATTCCGAGCAGGAGAGGCCGGTCACCCGGTCGGGATGGCGGTAACAGGTCTTCTCGACGACCTCAGTCATGACCGAAGTAGCGTAGTAGTCGGATGCGCATACACGTCGCCTTCACTCCCGCCGAGACTGTTCCTGCCGCAGTTGGGGTCGTGGTCGACGTCCTCCGGGCGACGTCGACGATCGCGCAGGCGCTCGCGTCCGGTTACCGGCGCGTCCTCTGCTGCGCCGAGATCGACGAGGCGCTGGCGCTGCGTGCGGAGATCCCCGACTCGCTTGTCGGCGGGGAGCGCAAGGCGGTCCAGGTCGAGGGTTTCGACATCGGCGCGTCTCCGCGCGAGTTCCTGGAGCCGCGGGCGGAAACGCTGATCCTCTCGACGACGAACGGGACGCGGGCGATTCTGGAGACTGCGCAGCGGTGCGAGGAGGTCGTCCTCGGCAGTCTGTTGAACCTCGAAGCGGTCGCGCGCGTGTCCGCGGAACGCGACGCCGTGGTCGTTTGTGCCGGCTTTCAGGGCGCGTTCGCGCTCGACGACGCCTACTGCGCGGGGCGCATCGTGCAGCTCGTGGAGTCCGAGCGGACTGACGCCGCGATCGGCGCGGAGCTGATCGCGCACGCGTTTTCCAACGCGCTGGACGCCCTGAACGCACGCACGTACGGGCCGCCTGGATTGGAAGAGGACATCGCATTCTGCGCGCGCGAGAACGTGCTCGACGTCGTGCCGCGTCTCGCCGGCATGGTCGGGCCGGCCGCGGAGATCACGGCCTCGTGAGGTACTCGTTCCTGCTGGTGGCGCTGATGGCTGTGCTCGTTCTGCCGGCGAGCGGTGGGAGCGCCGCCAGCGGCAAGCCCTGGCTCTGGCAGTGCACGCAGATCCACAACCTCGAGGCGCAGTACCGCTGCTACGTGAGACTGCTGCGCGAGGACATAGAGGCGTCGAGAAATCCGGCGAGGGAGCTGCCGCGCATCGATCGCAGGGTGTTCGCGGTCGGCGGTCCGGTCGAGGCTAGCTGCCACGTGTTGATGCACCAGGTCGGAAGGGAGTTCGCACGCGACCACCGCGTGACGCTCGCCAGCCTCCAGCATTACGTTCCGCGTTCCAACAACCCAAACTGTTCCGCGGGGTTCGGCATGGGCCTGGTGATGTACCTGGGGCCCGAGATTCTCCGTTCGGGAGGGAAGGCGGCCGTACGCGCGTGCGCGCAATTGCCGACGAGATATCGCTCCTACACCTGCGTGCACGGGCTCGGTCACGCGTTGCTCCGCGCGTATCACGGCGACATCGGGCAAGCTGTGCGCGCCTGCCGCGCGTTGAAGCGCGCATACGCGCCCGACTGCGCGCAGGGTGTCTTCCACGACTATTGGATCTCTCTCCGGGGCGCCGACGGGACGACGAAGCCCCGCGGAGCGATCTCACCACGCGTGCTCTGCGACGGACGCCTCACCTACGTCAGGCCGTGCTGGTATCGCTATTTCCTCGAGCAGCCGGTGTCGCAGCCGATGCGGAACGCCGCCGACCTGGGTCGGTCCTGTCGTGGTCTCCACTCGATCGAGCGGTTCGGCTGCATCAGCGCGGCCGCGCTCACGATCTCGTCGAACCCGTTCGACCAGATCCGGGTCTGTGCGCAGCTGCGCCCGGAGGACGCTGCGGCCTGCCTGCGCGGCGTTCCCGATCAGGCGCTGGCGGGAAAGCCGGCGGGGCAACTGCGGTTGATCCGCGAGTGCGGCCGCATCGAGCGCGCCGCGCGCCGGGGATGCTACGAGTGGCTGGGGCGAACGCTCGCCGTCGTCACGAACGGTGCGTTCCGCGAAAGAGGTTGCACGAAGCTAGACCCCGTTGCGCGGGGTGCATGTGACACGGGCGCGCTGAAGATGAACGATGCCCTGGTGACTTTCTCCTAGCCGTTTACGGGAGCGCTCGTAAGGGATCCACGGCCGCGCCTCTGATCCGGACCTCGAGGTGCAGGTGGGGACCGGTCGCGTCGCCCGACGCGCCGATGAGCCCGACGCGAACTCCTTGTCCAACCCAGACGCCGAGGCGCACGTCGATGCGTGAAAGGTGTGCGTACATGGAGCGCTCGCCGTGCCCATGTGCGACGACGACGAGGAACCCCCAGCCGCCGTCGCGCCAGCCGGCCCAGGCCACTCGGCCGGACCGAGCGGCGTAGACGGGCGCGCCGGTCGGCGCCGGGAAGTCGACGCCGGAATGCCACCGGTCGCCGCGGGGCCCGAAACGGTCCCCGAGCACCGGTGCGGTCAACGGCCATGCGAGCGGCAACGGAATCGTGGGCGGGGATGCAGCGAGTGCGGCCAGCGTCGCCGGGCCGGCGACGCCGTCCGCTTTCAAGGCAGACCAGTCCTGGAAGCGGCGCAAGGCCGCATCGATGTGCGGGCCGAAGATCCCGTCGAAGGGCCCGGACGGGAAGCCGTGCTCGGCGAGCCGGAACTGCAGTGACGCGACGTCCCAGCCCTTCTTCCCGACCTCGAGCTTGCGGGTGCCGAGCCGGTGGCGCGCGAAGCGGCCGAGGGCCTTGCGCGTCTGCGGACCGACGACACCGTCGACCGTGATGTGGGCGCGCTTCTGGAGGCGGCGAATCGCCTTCGCGGTACCCGGTCCGGTGAGTCCGTCGATCGGGCCCTGATAGAGCCCATGCGAGCGCAGGCCGACCTGAAGGGCGGCGACGCCCGCATCGGCCGCCGAGGCGCGGGGGGTGATGGCCGCGGCGGCGAGGATCAGGGGCAGAGCAAGGAGCGCCCTGGCACGCATGGGTTGACCGTTTTCGCCGTGTCTGGGGGGATCCCTTGGCGGTAACTCTCCGAAAAGAGTGGTAGGAGGGCGGGTGGAGAACCGCCCTCCTACCGAAAACAGGGACGTGTGAAGCGGCGAGCTTCCCGGGAAAGAGGGCTGCGGCGCCCTTCCGTCCCCCTAAGTCCCTGTTGTCCACTGACATCGGCCAAATTGTTTATTGGCTTTAGTCAGGAAATCTCTGGACTCAGAGCCACCCAGGCGAGGGCGCAGTCGTGGGTCGAGCGCTAGGGCATCAACCTTTGATCGCAGGCCCCCGCCTGGTTGCGGCTGCTCGACGATCCCAGGACCGAAACGAGAGCGGAATGGGCCGACCGGCCCAATATGCGTTGGTCTGTCCCAACGCTCCGCAATCGAGGGTCTTCTACAGAGATGGAATACTTCCCGTCTTGACAGGCGAACACGTGTTCGTGTAGAACATACGTTCCCATGATCGCCTGCCTCCTCATCCCCGGCTTCGAGTTACGAGCGGCCCTGCGGAAGCAGCCTGGACTCGCCCTGCGGCCGGCCGCGCTGTCGCCGCTGGCCGGAACGGAGCCTCTGCTCGGCCCGGTGACCGCAGCCGCGGAGCGGCTCGGCGTCCGCCCGGGCATGCGGCTCGGCGAAGGGCTGGCGACGTGTCCGGAGCTCGTCCTCGTCGAGCAGGATCCCGCCGCGGCCGAGCAGGCGTGGGAGGAGATCCTGCGTGCACTCGAAGACACGGGCTTTGCGGTCGATCCGGCCGGGGTCGGTTGCGTCTACTTCGAGACGCGTGGGGTGGAGAGGTTGTACGGCGGGCTCGAGCCTGCGTTGCGGCGCGCGCTCACCGCCGTCGGTACTGCCTGGGATCCACGTGCGGGCGCAGCGCAGCGCCGGTTCGCAGCTTTGGCCGCAGCGAACGTCGCGCGCCCCGGGCAGATCTTGGTCGTCTCCGACGAGCGGCTGCGCGACTTCCTCGCGCCGTTGCCGCTCGAGCTCGTGCCGATGGAGCCGCGCCGTCGCGCGGAGCTGCATGAGCTCGGCGTGAAGCGCGTCGGACAGCTTGCTGGGCTTCCAGGTGGCGCCGTGGCCGAACGATTGGGGCCGGACGGCCGGCGCGCCTGGGGCCTGGCGAGAGGCGGCAAGGCAGGGCGCGTTCGCGGTCGCCGCCCGCCGGCGGAGATCGTCGAAGCGCTGGAGTTTCCGGAAGCGATCGGCAACGAGCTGACATTGCGCCGTGCCTTCGGCGCACTCGTCGAGACGCTGATGGCGCGGCCCGAGCGCGGGGATCGGTTCGTGCGCAAGCTCGCGCTGTCCGCGCGGCTCGTCGGGGGCGGGTCGTGGCGGCGCAGCGCGACGCTTCGCGATCCCACCACCGAGCTCGATCGCATCAAGGCCGCGCTCGGCCACAAGCTCTCGGAGGTGCCGGCGCCGGTGCTCGAGCTCCGGCTCGAGCTCGTCGAGTTGACCCAGCACGATGGACAGCAGCTCGAGCTCTTGCCGGCTGCGGGAGGAGAGTTGGACGTTCGGTTACGGGAGGGCCTGCGCCAGGTGCGCGCCAGCACCGGCTCGGGCTCGGTGAACCAGGTCGTGGAGGTCGCACCGTGGTCGCGCATTCCGGAAACGCGCGCGCTGTTCGTGCCGCGGGACGACTGAACGAGCCTCGCGCGGCGGTCGTCGAGGCCCGAGTCGACGGGACGCCGGTGCGGGTGAATCGCCTACCGGTCGAGGTGATTCGCGAGGAGTGGCGTGTCGTTGATCGGTGGTGGACGGAGGAGCCGGTGTCCCGGCGTTACTTCGAAGTCGTGTTGCAGTCAGGGGAGAACGCCGTTGTTTTTCGCGATGAGGAGCGCAGCTGCTGGTTTACCCAGCGGGGGGCTTGACCACCGACATGCTCGGCTGACTGTTCTTCCGCAGCCACTCGTGAAACCCGCAGCTCGGCGCGTGAACGTTGAGCAGCCTTGTTCGATCCGGCCCCGGGTTCGAAAACGTGTGCACGACACCGATCGGCGCGGCGATGAACGAGCCGGCTCCGAGGCGAAGCCGCTCGTCCTCGACGAGAAACTCGGGCTCTCCTTCGAGCACGTAGAACGAATCGACATAATCGTCGTGGGTATGCGGGTCGGGCCCTTCGAAGCCGGGCTCGAGCTCGAACTCGATGAGGGCCAGCTCCTCTCGGCCGATCTTGATCGTCGCGATTCGGTTCCTGCCTTCGAGACGTTCGCCCTCTCCGGGAAGGAGGAAGATGGCCTCCGCTCCGGGGCGGCCACTACCGGGCGGAGCGTCGACGCTGTCGAGACCGCCGGGCTCACCGCGATCCCGAGCCTGCAGATTCCCCGCGAAACCCCCGTCGGGCGTGTGGAAGTTCAGGAAGCGCGCACGAGAAGTGCTCCTGAAGCCATGGACGACCTCCCGCGGAGCGCACACGCACGCGCCCGGCGACAGCATCTTCTCCTCGTCGTCGACCAGGACCGCGAGGCCGCCCTCGAGAACGTAGAACGAATCCGCGTGCTGCCGGTGGAAGTGCGGATCCGCTCCGGGGCGAGCGTCCGGGAAAAGCGACTCCGTGATGCAGAGCTCGTCGAAGTTCGCCTTGATGACGATCCGTCCGCCGAAGAGCGCCTCACCCTCGCCGGATCTGCGCACGACTCCTGGCATCTCGAGCGAGTATGACGACGGAGCTGCAGCCCGAGTTCCCTCACAGGACCCGGAGGAAGGGCAAGCTCTCACCGAGTGCCGCCAAGAGCAGCACCGTCCAGTACGTCGAGCTGCACGCCCACTCGTCGTACTCGTTCCTCGACGGGGCGTCGCTGCCGGAAGAGCTCGCCGTCAGCGCCGCCGAGCTCGGTTATCCGGCACTCGCGCTCACCGACCACGACGGGGTCTACGGCTCGCTCGAGTTCGCGCACGCGGCCAAGCACTTCGGCGTGCGTCCCATCACCGGCGCCGAGCTGACGCTCGCGGACCGCTCGCACGTGACCGTTCTCGTCGAGACGGCGAAGGGGTACGCGAACCTCTGCCGGCTGATCACTGCTGCCCATGCCAACACCAGGCCGGTGGGGAAAGAAACCCGGCCACCAGCGGATCCTGCACTCGGCCAGCGTTTGCTCGAAGAGCTGAACGAAGGGCTCGTCTGCCTCTCCGGCTGTGCGCGGCACGGAGTCGCGGTGCGTAACCCGAACGCTGCCGCGCGGCTGGCCGCGGCATTCGGCCGTGAGCGCTTCTTCGTCGAGCTCCAGCGTCCCTACGAGCGTGGCGACGCGCGGCGTAACGTAGGTCTGCGCGATCTCGCCGAGTCGCTCGGCGTCCGGACAATCGTCACCGGCGACGTCCATGCGCACCATCGACGGCGGGCATCCCTGCAGGACGTCCTCGTCGCCATTCGTCACCGCAGCGCCCTCGACGGCTGCGAGGCCGAGCGGCGCGGCAATCACGAGTGCGTCCTGCTCTCGCCGGCCGAGATGGTGGAGCGTTTCCGGGAGGACCGGGCTGCGGTCACTCGCACCGTCGAGCTCGCCGAGCGGCTGCGCTTCGACCTGACAGAGGAGCTCGGCTACCGCTACCCGGACTTCTCGGACAGCCCGGAGCCGGCGATCGTCCAGCTTGCGCACGTCTGCAACAGAACCTTCGAGGAGCGTTATCCGGCAGGTCACAAGCTCCGCCGCGAGGCGCGCATAAGGCTCGAGGACGAGCTGAAGCTCATCGACGAGCTCGGGTTTGCCGGGTTCTTCCTCCTGCACTGGGACGTGCTCGAGCTCGCGCGCGAATGCGCACTCGAGGTGCGCGGGCGCGATTCACCATGCCACGCACTGCCGCCGGGGCGCGGACGCGGCTCCTCGGTCGGCTCGCTCGTCTGTTACCTGACCGGTCTCTCGCACGTGGATCCGGTCGGCGCCGAGCTCTCGCTCGGACGCTTCCTCAACCGCGACCTCGCCTCGGTTCCGGACATCGACCTCGACTTCCCACGAGACATCCGCGAGAAGCTGATCGTCGCCGTCACCGAACGCTACGGCCGCGAGCATGCAGCACTCGTCGCCTCGTTCGCGACGTATCGCTCCCGTGGTGCGATCCGCGACATCGGGAAGGCGCTCGGCCTCCCGTACGCGGAGCTCGAGCGCATCGCGCGAGTATCGGAAGGCTGGAACGCGAAGCGCGTCGCCGAGGAGCTGCAACTGCTGCCGGACGCCGACCGCAAGATGATGTCTCCGCGCTGGCGCGCATTCGCCGAGCTCTGCCACGAGATCGCCGGGCTGCCGCGCCACATCTCGCAGCATCCCGGCGGCATGGTCATCTCGTCGCGGCCGCTCGTCGAGCTCGTGCCCGTGCAACCGGCTGCGATGGCAGGCCGGCAGATGTGTCAGTGGGACAAGGACTCGTGCGCCGACGCCGGCTTTCTCAAGATCGACCTGCTCGGGCTCGGGATGCTCTCGGCGGTCGAGGACTGCGTCGACCAGATAGCGCGTCTGCAAGGCAAGCCGATCGACCTCTCCCGGATCCCGCTCGACGACAAGGAGGTCTACGAGGAGATCCAGCGCGCCGACACGATCGGTGACTTCCAGATCGAGAGCCGCGCCCAGATGCAGAGCCTGCTGCGTACGCGTCCGGAGAACATGGACGACCTCACCGTCCAGGTCGCGCTCGTGCGTCCGGGGCCGATTCAGGGCAAAGCCGTCCATCCGTACATCGACCACCGCCAGCGCCTGCGCGAGGACCCGTCGTTCGTGCCGCCGGTGGATCATCCGCTGCTCGCAGACTGCCTGCGTTCGACGCTCGGGGTCGTCGTCTTCCAGGACCAGGTGCTGGAGGTGGCGATCGCGCTTGCCGGCTTCAGCGTGGGGGAGGCGGAAGGCCTGCGCCGCGCGATGAGCCGCAAGCGCTCGCACGACGCGCTCGAAGCGTATCGCGAGCGATTCGTCGCAGGCGCACTGCAGAAAGGCGTCGACAAAAGGACCGCGGACATGGTCTACGACAAGCTCGTCGGCTTCTCCGGCTTCGGATTTCCGAAGTCGCACGCGGCAGCGTTCGGGTTGCTCGCGTACCAATCCGCCTGGCTGCGGCACCACCATCCCGCCGAATTCCTGTGCTCGCTCCTCAATGCACAGCCGATGGGCTTCTATCCGCCTGCGACGCTCGTTCGCGACGGCCAGCGACGCCGGGTGGAGACACGTCCGCCGGACGTGAACGTCAGCTCCGCCAAGTGCACGATCGAAGAGGGCGCGGTGCGCATCGGCGTCGACTACGTCAACGGCATCGGCGAAGCAGAGGCGAGGGCGGTCGTCGAGGAGCGCGAACGGGACGGCTTGTTCCAGAGCGTCCGTGACCTGGCGCAGCGAACGCAGCTGTCGGAGCACGGCCTCGAGACGCTGATCGTCTCCGGCGCCTGCGACTGCTTCGGAATGCCCAGGCGGCAACTCCTCTGGCAGTTCGGCCTCGTGCCTCGTTCGCACAGCGTCCCCGGCTCGGGTGGTGAGGAGAAGCAACTCGCGTTGCCGCTCGATCCCACCGCGGCGACACCCGAGCTGCCTGAGCCGACCGTCTGGGAGCGCATGCTTGCCGACTACCGCACGACGAACCTTTCGGTCGGCGTGCACCCGCTCGAGTTACTGCGCACACATCTTCCGGCGGGCGTCATCTCCTCGCGAGACCTCGAGCAGGCACCGGACCGCGCGCAGGTGGCGATTGCGGGGATGGCCGTCGCGCGGCAGCGGCCGGCGACCGCAAATGGTGTCGTCTTCATGCTGATCGAGGACGAGTTCGGCGCGGTCAACCTGATCGTGCCGCCGTCGGTGTACGACAAGCACCGCGCAATCGTGCGCGGCGAGCCGCTCATCCTCGCGCGCGGCCGTTTCGAGCGGATCGAGCGCAACCAGAACGTTCTCGTCCGCTCACTGGAAACCCTGGGCCCGCTCGCTCGGCGGGTCTCACAGGAGACCGAGGTGGGCGCCAGCCTGCCCGGCGCCCACCACTTCGGTCACAGGTAGTTCAGTGCTGTGTGCTGCGAATCGCCCAGTCGATGTGGGTGATCCGTTGCGAGCCGTCGGCGAACGTCTCGACGATCGTCGAGTCCGTGATGCGGTCACTCCGCTCGACGCGCTCGGCTTTGGCGTCCTCGCTCACCGCTAGACCATTGGCTGTTGCTGCGCCGATTGTCGTCGTTGAGTCGAGGTGGGTGTAGATGGTCGCCAACTCCTGGTAGTCGTGGTCATTCGGATGCGTGCTCAGCGTGTCCCCCGAACTGGTGTTGGAGTAATAGTCCATGCACGTGTTGAGGGATGCCCCGGAAGTGCTCTGATGGTCGAGGCCGAACGTGTGGCCGACCTCCTGGCACATCACGTGGAGCTTCTCGGTCGAGATGTCGTACGCGGGCGTGTTGAAGTAGGTGTCATTCATCTTCGAGGCGCCCTGGGTGATATGGCCGCCCGAGAGCCAGATCTGCGCGAGACCGAGCCACCCGTTGTTCCCGTACGTGTTGTTACAGACCTCCACGCGCCCGGCCGTAGGCCTACAATTTTTACCCTTAGCCTGGCCGGGGACGATCGTCGTATTCAACGGGTTGTTCCATGTCGAATCGACCGACCAGTCGCCCGACGCGGTGACGAGATCGCTCTTCCACTCGGCGGTCGTGAGATTGTCACCGAGCTTGATCGTGAACGGGTTCGCAGTGCGAGCCCAGTGGTAGGTGCCCCATGCGTGCGTGGCGCCTGCGCCCGACGCAAAGAACGAAGCCAGACAGGCAAGCACGACCCCTGTCAACAGGAAACGCCTCAAAATTGCCCCTCCTCGGTTTGACTACTGCAATGCGGAAACTCTAGACGGATGTGCGGACGGGTACAAGCTCAGTACTGCGCCGGCCCTTCCTCGGGCGTGCGCTGCTCCATCGGGGACCGCCGTTCCTCCCGGTCGAGGTTGAAGGCCGTGTTGACGAGCGCGACGTGCGTGAACGCCTGGGGAAAGTTGCCGAGCTGGCGCCGCGCATTCGGGTCCCATTCCTCGGCGAGCAGCCCGACCTCGTTCCGTAGCGCGAGTAGGCGCTCGAAGATCTCCTCCGCCTCGTCGAGCCGGCCCTGCAGCGCGAGGTTGTCGGCGAGCCAGAACGTGCAGGGGAGGAAGGCGCCCTCGCCTGGTGGCAAGCCGTCGACCTGTTGCGTGTCCTCGTCGTGCGCGTAGCGGTAGACGAAGCCGTCGCGCACGAGCTCACGCTCGATCGCAGCGACGGTGCCGACCATGCGTGGATCGTCCGCCGGGAGGAAACCGACGAGCGGGATCATCAGCAGGCTCGCGTCCAGCCGCTTCGAGCCGTAGAACTGGGTGAAGGAGTTGAGCTCGACGTCGAAACCCTGGTCGCAGACCTCCTGGTGGATTTCGGCGCGGATCGAGCGCCACCGGTCGGCGGGACCGTTCCGGCCGAAGCGCTCGACAGCCTGGACTCCGCGGTCGAAAGCGACCCAGGCCATGACCTTCGAGTGCGTGAAGTGCCGGCGTGGGCCGCGAACCTCCCAAATTCCTTCGTCGGCGTCCTTCCATGCGTCCTCGAGGAAGCCAAGCAGCCGGCGCTGGAGCGCCCACGCCTCCTTCGACACTTCCAGCCTGTTGACGCGACCCTGATGTAGCACGTCGAGCACCTCTCCGTACACGTCGAGCTGGAACTGTCTGGTGGCCGCGTTGCCGACACGCACGGGCTTCGAACCCTCGTAGCCGGGGAGCCAGTCGAGGGTGAGCTCGAACAGCCGCCGTTCGCCCGCCACGCCGTACATGATCTGCAGCGCCGACGGGTCACCCGCAGCTGCGCGAAGGAGCCAGACCCGCCAGGCGCGAGCCTCCTCGAGATAGCCCGCATTGAGGAAGGCGAGCAAGGTCAGCGTCGCATCGCGCAGCCAGCAGTAGCGGTAGTCCCAGTTCCGTTCCCCGCCGATCTTCTCCGGCAGCGATGTCGTCGCCGCGGCCACGATTCCGCCGGTCGGAGCATAGGTGAGGCCTTTGAGCACGGCGAGCGACGCTTGCACCTCCTTCTTCCATTTCCCCGTGTAGCCACAGCGGTCGGCCCAGTCCTGCCAGTACTCGACCGTCTGGTTCAGCGCGTGCTCCGGGTCGATCGCTCGCGGTGGCCGCTCGTTCGACGGGTACCAGGTCAGCGTGAAGGGGACGCGTTCGCCCTTTCTCACCGTGAACTCGCCGAGCGTGCGGAGGTTCTCGCCGCGATGCTCGACTGGCGTGCGGAAGCAGAGCCCGTCCGGCCCGGCGACGGCGATGCGGCCGTCCGCGATCCGCCTGACCCACGGGATCGTGCCGCCGTAGTCAAACCGGATCACGAGCTCGGAGTACATCTCGACGTGACCGCCCAACCCTTCGACGATGCGCACGATGTCCGGTGCCTTTCCGCGCGGCGGCATGAAGTCGATCACGCGCACGGCGCCGGTGTCCGTTTCCCACTCGGTCTCCAGTACGAGCGTGCGCGGGCGATACCGGCGCTTGCCCTCCCACGCATCCGTTCGCGGTGCGAGGAGCCAGCGCCCGTGCTCCGGCGTGCCGAGCAGCGCTGCGAAACAGGCGCCGGAGTCGAAGCGCGGGAAGCACGCCCAGTCGATCGAGCCGTCGCGTCCCACAAGCGCCGCGGTCTGGAGGTCGCCGATCAGGCCGTAGTCCTCGATCCGCGTCATCAGCGGTCCTCGATCTCGAGGGCGAAGCGCCGGAAGCGCCGGAGGACGGCCTGGTTGAAGGCTTGCTCGTACTCGTCGGCTGCATCCTCGTCGAGCGTCGTTGCGAAGTTGTCTCTGAGGTCGGCTAGCACCTCGGTGCCGGTCTCGACGAGGTCGACGTAGTCGCCGTAGCGCTCCTCGGCCTCGTCGCGGGGCGCCTGGTTGTACGCCCGCTCGGCCGCGACGCAGTCTTCGATGAGCCCGCGCTGCTCACGTTCGAAGATGTCGAGTTGGCGGTCGATGAGCTCTGAGAAGCGTGCGCGCCTGCTCCTCACAGGAGCTCCTTGTAGAGCTGGATGTGCGCAGCGGCCGATGCGTCCCAGGTGAGGGTGTCTCGTGCACGCGCGGCACCTGCCCGGGCGCGCTCGAGTGCCGCGGGATCGTCGAGCAGCTCACGGGCGGCGCCGGCGAGCGCCTCGACATCCCCGGCCGGCACGACGCGTCCCGCGCCGAACCTCTCGATCGGCTCCGCGATTCCGGCGACGTCGTACGCGACGGCCGGCACACCCGCACCGAGGGCCTGGAGGAGCGCGCCGCTCTGGTCGAGCTCCGGGCGATAGGGAAAGAGTGCGACGGTTGCCTCGCCGAGTGCACGCTCTAGCTCGTCCTGCGAGAGGTAGCCGAGCCGCCACTCAGCCAGGTCACCGGCCTCGGAGCGGTAGCCGTTCATCGATTCGAGTGGATCGCCGGCCACGAGCAGGCGCGCTCCGTGGATCTGTCTTGTCGCGGCGATCGCATCTCCGAGTCCCTTGTAGGGCCGGATCGTGCCGAGGCTGAGCAGCGTGCGCCCGTCGTCGGCACGCTCGGGGTCGCTGGGGAAGACGGGATGCGGAATGACGGTCGCGTCGACGCCGAGGTCGGCAAGGCTTTCCCGCCCGCGCTCGCTGTGAACCACGACCCGGTCGAAACGCGAGAGAAGGCCTCTCCAGAGACCTTGCTTCCGCGCCGTCCGCCGCGGCAGCAGATCGTGGGCCGTGAACACGGCCGGCACGCGCGGCCGCAGCAACAGCCGGTCGAGCTCGGGCGCCGCCAGCCACTGCAGGTGCAAGACGTCCGGGCGTCGAAGCAGCAGCGCCGCCGTGCCGGGAACGTGCTCCACCAACTTGAGTGGGATGCGCAACCTCGAGCGTCTGAAAAGCCTCGACGAGACGGGGTAGAAGGGCTCGCTGCGCCGGTAGCCGACAGGCGCCGGGATCTCCCCGAACCGAAACCGAGACGTGACGAGCTCGACGTCGATCGCACGGCGTGCGAGCGCCGCGGCAAGCTCGTGATCGTAGGCCGGCGTGAACGCGGGCGGGTCCGAGATGACGACTCGCATCGTCAGTACAGTAGAACGCCTGCTTGTCCGGACCTGGAACCTCTTCCACGGGAATGCGCAACCGCCGGGACGGAAGGCTTTCCTCGAGGTGATGGTCAGGCTTGCGAGTGCCGACCGCCCCGCTGTGGTGTGCCTGCAGGAAGTACCCGTCTGGGCGCTCGGGCAGTTGGACGACTGGAGCGGGATGCCGGCTGTCGGGGCCGTCGCACAGCGCCCACATCTCGGCCCGTTCCCCTCGACTCCCGAGGTCGGCCACGTGCTCACGGAGCTGCACCATGGGCTCCTCCGCTCGGCCTTCACCGGACAGGCGAATGCGATCCTGCTCGGCCCGGAGCTGCAGGTCCGAGAGCATCGGCACGTGATCCTCAACCCTTTCCGCTTCCGGCGCGCGCAGGCGCGGCGGCTGGAACTGGGAACGGTCGCACGTCTCGCCTGGAGCAAGGAGCGGCGAGTCTGTCAGGCGGTGCGCGTCCAGCGCGGGGACGAGACGCTCGTCGTCGGCAACTTGCACGCGACGGGTCTTGCCGACCGCCGGGTGCCTGATGCGGAGTTGCTGCGCGCAGCCGTGTTCGTTGACGGGATGGCCAAGCCCGGCGAGCCTGTTCTTCTCTGCGGTGACTTCAACGTCACCGCACACAGCTCGCGCACGCTCGCCGACCTGACCGGGGCAGAGTGGGGATTCAGCGGTCCGACACCGACTGGAATCGACCACATCCTCGTTCGGGGCCCGGACGCATCGCCGCCACTACGTTGGCCGGTAGAGCGGCGACTGCACCATGGGCGCCTGCTCTCCGATCACGCACCGGTCGAACGGGAGGTCACGTGACTTTTGACGAGGCGCGCGCGCTGTTCCCGGTGTTGGAACGGTTCGCGTATCTCAACGCGGGGACGTTGGGCCCGCTGTCGCGGCCGACCCTCGCAGCGATGGAGGAACGCCTTCGCTTCGACCAGGAGCAGGGACGAGGCGGTCACGGGTGGTTCATGAGCGTGCTGGAGCTCCGTGCCCGTGTGCGCGAGCAGATTGCGGCGCTGATCGGCACCTCGCCGGTACGAGTGGCTTTGACGAGCTCGACGACCGACGGCTGCAACATCGTCCTGTCGGGGTTGGAGCTCGGACCTGACGACGAGGTCGTGACGACGGACTCGGAGCATCCTGGGCTGTTGCTGGCGCTGCACGTCGCCGGTGTGCGCGTTCGTGTTGCCGAAGTGGCGGCGCGGCCCACGGCGGATGCGCTGCAGGCGATCCTGTCGTGCATCACGCCGCGCACGAAGCTGCTCGCGCTGTCGCACGTTCTCTGGACGACCGGGCAGGTGATGCCGGTGCACGAGCTGAAACGCGAGAGCGGCCTGCCGGTGCTCGTGGACGGGGCGCAGTCAGTCGGTGCGATCCCGGTCGACGTGGATGAGCTCGACTACTACACGGTGTCGTGCCAGAAGTCGCTGTGCGGGCCGGAGCCGCTCGGCGCGCTCTACGTGCGCGACCCGGAACAACTCGGCGTCGGCATCCCGAGTTACTTCGCCCAGAAGTCGTTGGAGCCGGACGGAACCTTCGTGCCGGCCGATGGGGCGCCGCGATTCGATTCCGGCTGGCTGGCAACGCCAAGCCTCGCGGGCCTGGAAGCGGCGCTCGCCGGCGCGCCCGAGTGGCGCTTCGATCGCGCCGTCGAGATGGCGGAGGTCTGTCGCGGCGCACTGCGGGGGCGCTTCGAGCTCATTGCAGACGGCGAGAAGAGCACGCTCGTCTCGTTCGTCGCGCCGGGCGACGCTGCAAAGGAAGCTGCGCGGCTCTACGACGCCGGAGTGATCGTGCGCGACCTGCCGGGGACCGGGTGGCTACGTGCTTCGTGCGGTTGGTGGACGAGCGGCGAGGACATCGACCGCCTTGTCGCTGCGCTCGGCGCCTGACGGCACCGAGCGCTAACTGTCGGGCAACAATGCGTAGAGGTCGATCACGGTTCCGTCGGGGTCCTTGACCTGAGCGTAGCGCTGACCCCAGAACGCGTCCCACGGCTCCTTGTGCGCGGACCCGCCCGCTGTGAGTAGCTCGCGATAGACCTGGTCGACCTCTTCCGGCGATTTGCAGCGAAACGCCCCGCCGCCCGCGTAGCCATCGGTCGGCCGCTTCCAGTCCGGTTCGAACGAGCGGATGACGTCCTCCGTGTCGAGCGCGTAGCGCATGCCGCCCGGCAGCGGCGCCTCGACGTGCGACTCGTTCTCCACGCCATCCGGAAACTCGAGCCCGAGCAGCCGGTAGAACGCCACCGACCGCGACATGTCGCTGACGACGACGCCGAAGAAATCAAACTGCGGACTCACGATGCCTTCGCCGGCTGAGTGCTAGCGGTGCGCAGGCCAAGCTGCGGCGCGATCGGTTGCAGCGCTTCGACGACGTTGCGGATGTGGTCGTCGAGCTCCACCCCCAGGCCTTCGGCGCCCGCGTACACCTCGTCGCGATGGACGCCCGCGGCGAACGACGGCTGCTTCAGTTTCTTCTTCACGGATTTCGGCTCGAGCCCGTCGATGCCCGTCGGCCGCACGAGCCCGCACGCGTGCACGAAGCCGGACAGCTCGTCACAAGCGAAGAGCGTCTTCTTCAGCGGCGTGTCGCGCGGCAGCTCGAGATGCTCGGCGTGCGACAGCACCGCCTCGATCACTTCCTCCGGATAACCCTCTTCGCGCAGGATCGGCGCCCCGTCCTGCGGATGCTTGTCCAGCGTCGGGTGAATCTCATAGTCGAAGTCGTGGAGGAGCGCGACGACGCGCCAAAGCTCTTCGTGCTCGTCGAAGTGCCTGGCGTACCACGCGGTCGACGCCTCGACGGCCAGCGCATGGCGCCGCAGGGCCTCGCTCTGCGTGTACTTCGTGAGCGTCTCCCAGGCCCGTTCTCGTGTCGTTTCCACGGCCTGGGTAGGCTACCGCGATGTCCCAGACCGCCGTCATCGGTCGGGCGGCCGAGAGCTTCGTCATCGAGGGCGGGCGGCCGCTCCAAGGACGCATCCGGGCGTCCGGCAACAAGAACGGCGCCCTGCCGATCCTTGCCGCCTGCCTGCTCACCGCCGAGCCGGTCCTCCTGCACAACGTTCCGCGGATCGTCGACGTCGAGACGATGATCGAGCTTCTGAACGACATCGGGGTGGAGGCGGACTGGGTCGGTCCGAACGACGTCCACGTTCACGCTGCTGCGGTCGTGAAGCACGAGCTCGACCAGGAGCTGTGTAGCCGGATGCGGGCATCGTTCCTCCTGGCCGGCCCACTCCTCGCGCGTGTTGGGCGGGTGAGCGCGCCACCGCCCGGGGGCGACGTGATCGGCCGCCGACGCCTTGATCCGCACATCGACGCATTCGCCGAGCTCGGCGCGCAGATCGACATCGGCCTCCGCTACGAGATGCGAGGCGGCTCAATGCACGGCAGCAACATCTTCCTCGACGAGGCGAGCGTGATGGCGACCGAGAACGCATTGATGGCGGCCGCCCTCACGCCGGGCGAGACCGTGATCGGCAACGCCGCCTGTGAGCCTCACGTCCAGGACCTCTGTCGCTTCCTCAGCTCGCTCGGCGCGGAGATCGAGGGCGTCGAGTCAAACGTGCTCCGCATCAACGGCGTCGAGTCGTTACGCGGCGGGGAATGGGAGATCGGCCCCGATCACATCGAGGTGGGGAGCTTCATCGGCCTTGCTGCGATCACCGGCGGCGACGTGACGATCGACGGGGTCAAGCAGGCCGACCTGGTGTCGATCCTGCACGGCTTCGAGAAGTTCGGCATCCAGGTCGAGCTCGGCGACGACCGCGTGCGCGTGCCACCGTGCCAGGAGCTCATCGTGCGGGACGACCTCGGCGGGCACGTTCCCAAGATCGAAGACGGGCCGTGGCCGGCGTTCCCGTCCGACCTCACCTCGGTCGTGCTCACAGTTGCGACCCAGGCGCAGGGGACGATCCTCATGTTCGAGAAGATGTTCGAGAACCGCCTGTTCTTCACCGACAAGCTCGTGAGCATGGGAGCGCGCATCATCCTCTGCGATCCGCATCGCGCCGTCGTCACCGGGCCCGCGAAGCTGCGCGGGCAGCGGATGGAAAGCCCAGACATTCGGGCCGGGATGGCGATGCTGCTCGCGAGCCTCTGCGCCGAAGGCTCTTCGACGATCGGCGCCGTCTACCAGATCGACAAGGGCTACGAGCGAATCGACGAACGCCTGCGCGCGCTCGGCGCGCAGATCGACCGCGTCGACGGCTGAAGCGACCCAGCCGTGGATCGGAGTGGCCTCCTGACCGGGTGTCAATAACCCGGTACGCTGCCTCACCATGGCTGCGACCGGACAGGGCCGCGCGAGCGCGCGGGTCAACGTCGCTGGACGCGGCGAGACGAACATCGCCACCGGCGTCCCCGTACTCGACCACCTGCTGTCGACGCTCGCCGTTCATGCGTCCTTCGACCTCGCATTGGAGGTGGCGCCGGGTGCGCCGGAGGCCGAGATCAGCATCGCCGCCCGCTCGCTGGGCGAGGAGCTGGCCGAACCGCTCCGCGCCGAAGGAGCGCGTGGCCATGGCTCGGCCGTGGTTCCCGCGGACGAGGCACTGGCACACGTCGCCCTCGAAGCGTCGGGCCGGCCGCTGCTCGTCTCGAATGTCGATCTCTCGCAGGCACGCATTGCGGGCCTGGCCGGAGACCTGGCCGCGCGCTTCCTGGACGAGTTCGCGCAGGCCGCAGGTCTGACGCTGCACGTGCGGCTCGTCGAGGGGCGGGATACGCAGCACGTGCTCGAGGCGATCTTCAAGGCGCTCGGCGTCGCGCTTGCGCAGGCATGTCGACCGCGGAGGAGGGAAGGCGAATGAAAGAAGTCGTGCGTACCGAGTCGGCGCCCGCGCCGTTTCAGGGCGCGCCGTATTCACAGGCGATCAAGGCGAATGGATTCGTATTCGTGGCTGGACAGGTCGGGATCGAGGCCGACAATCCCCAACCGGTCGGCGACGGCATCCGCGCGCAGACCGAACAGACGCTCATGAATCTTCGCGCGATCCTCGAGGCGGCCGGCAGCGGCATGGACAAGCTCGTCAAGACGACGGTCTTTCTGACCAACCTGGACGACTTCCAGGGGATGAACGAGGTCTACGCGAGGCACGTCGGCGACCAGCCGCCCGCCCGCTCGACCTTCGAGGTCGCGAAGCTGCCGCCCGGCCTGCTCGTCGAGATCGAGGCAATCGCGCTGCAGTAGTGGATCGGACAATCGAGGACTTCGTGCGAGGGCTGAACCTCGATGCGTACCTCGTCGGCGGCGCGGTGCGCGACGAGTTGCTCGGGCGCGAGTCGAAGGACGCGGACTTCGTCGTGCCTGGAGTGGACTACGAGGGCCTGCGTACCGCACTCGAGCCGCATGGGAAGGTGGAGGAGCTCGAGGTGGCAGGGAGGCGCGTCGGCGCGCGCCTCCATCCGCGGGACCGGAAGCTGCGCCTCCTCGCGCCGGCGGGAATCGAGTTCGCGCCTCCTCGTGCCGAGCGCAGCACCGGCCCCGGCCGCCACGATTTCGAGATCGTCGCCGACCCGGGGCTTTCGATCGAGGATGACATGGGACGGCGCGACTTCACCGTCAATGCGATGGCACGGCGTCTGGAGACGGGGGAGTTGGTCGATCCGTTCGGGGGTCAGGCGGATCTGAAGAGCAGCGTGCTTCGCACGGTGCGGCCGCGGAGCTTCGCCGAAGATCCATTGCGTCTCGTGCGGGGCCTGCGCCTCGTTTCGCAGCTCGGCCTGGAGCCGGACGCGGAGACGCTGCAGCAGATGCGTGCCGAAGCTTCGAGCGTCGCGCTGGTCTCGGGCGAGCGGGTGGGGGGTGGGCTCGGCGCCGACGGAATGGGCGAACTCTCGAAGCTGCTATTGGGAGCGGAGCCCGCGCGTGCGCTGCGGCTTGCCCGGGACACGGGCGTTCTCGTCGCGCTCCTGCCCGAGTTCGAGCAGGCGATCGGTTCCGAGCAGGACAGCGACCGGCAGCACTTGCCGCTCGACGAGCACATCTTCGCGGTCGTGCAAGCAGCGGCGGATGCGGGCGCACCGCTCGCAGTGCGGCTGGGAGCCCTCTTCCATGACCTCGGCAAGCCGAGGTCAAACGGGAAACACGCTGACCGCGGGGCCGAGCTTGCAGGCGCGGCGATGCGCCGGTTGCGCTATCCGACGAATCTACGGACGCATGTAACTCGACTCGTCCGCGCGCATGCCTTTTCGCTTGAGGACGTCGACGAGCTTTTTGCGCGTCGCTTCCTCCGCGAGCACGGCGACGAGCTCGCATTCGATCTCGTCGCGCACAGGGAGGCTGACCTGCACGGCAAGCAGGTGCAACAGTCCGAGCTCGACGCCGTCTCCCGGCTGCGCGAGTTGCTCGAACAGGAACACGTCCAACCGCACCGGCTCGCGGATCTCGCGGTCGACGGGTCGGACCTGATCGCTCTCGGGTACGACGAAGGGCCCGAGCTCGGAGCTGCGCTCGACGCACTGCTCGATGCGGTCGTCGACGATCCCGCGCTGAACACGCGTGACCGATTGCTTGAGCGCGCGCGTGCCGAGCTCCCATGAGTGTCCCGTTGATCCGCTGGAAAGTAGCCGGGCCGTACACGGTCGCCTTCTCGACAAGGTTGGGCGGTGTCAGCGGCGGTGCCTACGAGTCGCTCAATCTCGGACGGAGCACGCGCGACGATTCCGAGAACGTGGACGAGAACCGGCGACGGCTCTGCGAGACGGTGCGCGTCGAGCCCGAACGGCTCGCGCTGAACCGCCAGGTCCACGCCGCCACCGTGAATCGGGCCGACGCGGGGGAGCGCACGAAGGACGGGGACGGTCTCTGGACCGACGAGCCCGGTGTGCCGATGCTCGCCTTCAGTGCCGATTGTCTGCCGATCGCGCTCGCGCGCATCGACGGCAACGCTGGGCTCGCGCTCTTGCATGCGGGTCGCCTGGGGCTGCTCGAGGGAATCGTGCAAGCGGGCGTCGCTGCGCTCGGCGGCCCGCTCGCGGCGATCGTCGGACCCGGGATCGGCCCGTGCTGTTACGCGGTTGGCGACGAGATCCTTGCTGCGTACCGGACACAATTCGGTCCGGGGGTGATCCAGGGACGAAACCTTGACTTGTGGACCGCCGCCGAGGACGTGCTGCGCAAAGCGGGAGTCGAGAGCGTGGAGCGTCTGGACCTGTGTACCGCATGCGACCCTGTGCGCTTCTTCTCGCATCGTCGCGACGGACCGGTCACCGGACGCCAGGGAGTCATCGGTTATGTCGCCTGAGTCGGTACGTGCGAACTACGAGCGGATCCGCTCCGAGGTCGGCCTGGCCATAACCGTGGTCGCCGCGACCAAGTACGTCACTCTCGAAGACATGCGCGTGCTCGCCGACGCAGGCATCGAGGTCGTGGGCGAGAACCGCGCGCAAGAGCTCGAGCGAAAGCACGCCGAGTACGGAGACGCGTTCCGCTGGCACTTCATCGGCCATCTACAGTCGAACAAGACGAAGGTCGTGAATCGCATTTGCGAGCTCGTTCACTCGCTCGACTCCGATTCGGCTGCGCGCCGCCTCACCGTGCCGGCCCTCGTAGAGGTGAACCTGTCGGGCGAGTCCTCCAAGTCAGGAATCGCTCCCGAGGACCTGCCGCGCTTCCTCGAGCTCTACGGTGACGTGCGCGGGCTGATGACGATGCCGCCCGAGACTGGTGATCCAGAGGCGTCGCGTCCCTATTTCGTGCGCTTGAGGGAGCTGGCCGAGCAGCACGGCCTGCGGGAGCTTTCGATGGGAACGAGCCAGGACTACAGGGTCGCCGCGGAGGAGGGAGCAACCCTCGTTCGCGTGGGCTCGGTCCTGTACGGGGAGTAACATTTCGCGCGAGATGGGCTTTGCAGACGTGTGGAACAAGACCCTCGTCTACTTCGGCATCGCCGAGGAGGAGGACTGGGACGAGGACGCCTACGTCACGGACGAGGATCTGCAGCGCAGCTACGCCGATCGGCCCAACGTGCGCCGCCTGGCGCCACGCCGGCGCGAGCGGGCGTTCGATGACTGGACCGACCCCGAGCCGGGAGCAAACGACAGGACCGCCGTGCTGCGGCCACGGGTCGCGGCAGTGCCGTCACCCGCCTCCGTGCGCGTCCACCTCGTCGTGCCACGGAGCTTCAACGACGCACAGCAGATTGCGGACAAATTCAAGGAATCGATCCCGGTCATCCTGAACCTGCAGAGCTCTGACCAGGACCTTTCGAAACGTCTCATCGACTTCGCCAGCGGTCTGACGTACGCCCTCGACGGGGGCATGCAGCGCGTGGCCGACAAGGTCTTTCTGCTGACGCCTCGCAACGTCGAGGTGTCGGCCGAAGAGCGGGCGCGCCTGCTCGAGCGCGGCGGCTTCTTCAACCAGGCCTGAGCAAGGAACAAAGGCCCTGACGCCGAACTGGGTGTAATGGCCGACGGTGCCATGCTCGGCTTGCTCTACGACGCTGTCGACAACGTCGCCAGCTTCGTGCAGGTTTTTGTCACCGTCTACTCGCTGCTGATCCTCGCCTACATCATCACTTCGTGGGTGCGGCTTCCGTACTCGCCGTGGCTGAACCGGATCCAGCGATTCCTTTACGACGTGTGCGACCCGTACCTCCGGCTCTGGCGTCGCGTCCTGCCGACCTTCGGTCCGCTCGACCTCTCGCCCGTGATCGGCGTGGCAGCTCTCTACATCTTCCTGAGAGTCATCCTGAGCATCCTCGACCGCTTGCACTGAAAGGGGAGACTATGACCCTTACCCCCGTCGAAATCCGACATCTCAAGCCCGCGAAAAGCGTCGTCCGCGGCTACCAGAGGACGGCCGTGGACGCGCTCTTGGACGAGATCGTGTCGAGCTTCGAAGACGTCTGGCGCGAGCGCGCAGACCTCGCCGACAAGGTCGAGCAACTGGAGGCGGATCTCGTTCGCTATCGCGAGCTCGAATCGCTCCTGCGCACGACACTCGTGTCGGCCGAGAAGTCTGCCGTCACGCTCAAGGAGCAGGCCGGGAGGGAGGCTGACCTCATCATCGAGGAGGCACGGTCCGAGGCCCGCGCGATCACCCGGACCGCGCGCGCGGATCACGACCGGCTCCTGACGGAAGTCCGGAGGATGCGCTCCCTTCTGCGCTCGGCACTCGCACTCGTCGATGAGGTGCCCGCGGACAAGAGCACCGAGGCGGAGGCGGCTTGAGCGGACTACGAAGCTAGACTCCCTGCATGAAAGCGGTTTCCAGGCGTGTGCGCCTGCGTGTGTCCCCCGGCGCGAACAGTGCCCATGTCGTCGGCCGCCACGGTGAGGCGTGGAAGGTCCGCGTCGCCGCTCCTGCGGAAGGAGGTCGCGCGAACGAGGCGGTCGTCCGGTTACTTGCGGAGACGCTTTCGTTGCCGCGCGACGCGGTGACGCTCGTCTCGGGTCACGGTGCGAGGGACAAGATCGTCCAGCTGATCGGTCTCGACTCGAATCAGATCGAGCGGCGCCTCTCGTCGGCGGCCGGAAAGGACCGAGCGTGACGGCAATCCAGACTGATGGGTTCCGCGAGGCTCTGCTCGAGGAGAAGAAGCGCGTCGAAGCCGCGATTCAGAACCTGCAAGAGGAGAACTCCGGCAACCTGGCCGAAGAGGCCGGCGAGGAGACGGCCCACGACCTCGCCGACACCGCTACCGAGACGTACGATCGCGAGCTCGACTACACCCTCGAGGAGAACTCCGAGCACGTTCTCGAGGAGATCGAGGCTGCGCTGAAGCGCATCGATGAGGGCACATACGGGATCTGCACGAACTGCGGTAGTCAGAGCGCCGAAGAGCGCCTCGAGGCATTGCCCTGGGCGACGCTGTGCATCGGCTGCGCGCGCGATCGGGAGCGGGGTTGACCGAGCGGCTCTCGTCACGTGCGGCAGATATCCGCGTCGGTTCGACGACCGACGGCCTGACGCCGATCTCCTCCGCCGAGCGGCAGCTCGGCGCCAGCTGGCCGCAATGGTTGAGTCTCGGCTCAGTCGCGCTTGCCGGCATCGGCGCGGATCAACTGACGAAGTCGATCGTGACGAGCCGCCTCGACCTGAACGACCAGGTTCACGTCGTCGGTGCGTTTTCGATCCACCACGTCACGAACTCGGGGATCGCCTTCGGGCTCTTCGCCAGCGCGACGTCGCTCGTCATCCTTCTGACCGGTCTCGCCGTTGCCTGGATGCTCTATTTCTTTGCGCGCTCCGGCTCGCGGCATCCGGTCCTGCCCGTGGCGCTCGGTCTCGTGATCGGCGGCAGCGTCTCGAACCTGACCGACAGAGTCCGGCTCGGACACGTGACCGACTTCCTCGACTTCAAGTACTGGCCGGCCTTCAACCTCGCCGACACCTTCATCGTCGTAGGCGTTGCGGCTCTGCTGCTGGCGCTCGTGGCCTCGGACAGACAGTCGTCCCGGCCTCAGCGCATTCGTGAAGCAACGCGTTCCTGACGAGGCCGCGGGCGAGCGGCTCGACCGCTTCCTCGCCTCCCTGCCGGAGATCGGCTCGCGTGGCGTGGCCGAACGGCTGCTCGAAACTGGGACGGTGCTCGTCGACGGCCGGCCGCTCGCCAAGAGTCAGCGACTCTCCGGCGGGGAGGAGCTGGAGTTCGACCCGCCGGAGCACGCGGCCACCGAGCTCACGCCGGCACCGGCTCGACCGCGACACCTCCGGGCTCATGGTCGTCGCACGGTCGGAGGAGGCATACAGCCGTCTGCAGGATCTGGTGCGCAGGCGGGCACTGGAACGGCACTACGCCGCCCTAGTCGTCGGACGACCGCGATCGCGCAGCGGCCGCGTCGAGGCGCCGATCGGGCGCGATCGCCGCGACCCGCTGCGGCAGTCGCTCGACACCGACAAGCCGCACGAGGCGGTCACTCACTTCGAGGTGAGGGAGGTTCTGGAGCGTCACACGCTCCTCGACGTGAGGCTCGAGACCGGACGCACCCATCAGATCCGTGTGCACCTTGCGGCGATCGGTCTCCCGGTCGCAGGCGACACCGTCTACGGACGGCCACGCGAGCTCGGCCTGGAGCGCCAGTTCCTGCATGCAGGGCGGCTCGCGTTCCCGCATCCCTTCACGGAGGAGCATATGGACGTGGAGTCGCCGCTACCGGCGGATCTCGAAACGGCATTGCGAAACGCACGGAGCGCGTCATAGTCCGATCATGAGCGCACGAATGGCGGCTCTGGCAGTGCTCGCCGCCACCGCCGTGTCGAGCGCGAACTACGAAGGGCCGTGCCACGATCGACTCCGGCGCGATCGTGCGCTGGGCCGCCCTCGGGCTGCGGATCCGGATCGCCACTCTCGGCGCGATCCCTCCGGGAAAGACAGCATGCACAGCGAACGCCGACCTCAAGGTGGACAACGTCCGGATCACGAGCACCCGGTGGCGGACGTCGCTTGGTCTCCGAGTTGGTAGCAGCGTGCGGATTTTGCGAAGGCTCTATCCGCACGCCACGTACCATCAGAGTGGTCGAAGCGAGGGCTTTCCAGCGCAGTCCTACTGGCTGGTGACCACCAGAACCGCCTGTCTGGGCACATGCGGGGCCACCCGCTTTGTGACGGTGCCACAGCTCGCAGCCGGCGTCAGAGAAGGGAAAATCGCCTTCTTTTCGTTCAGGGTGGGCGCTCAGGGGGAGTGACGCTAGCGTCGGTGTAGCCGCTAGAATGCAGCGGTTTTTCCGCACCCGACCCGGCGGATCAGTCTGGGTGGCGGTGCCGGCGTTCGACGGATGCCGGTTCCAGCCAGGCCCCACCGGTAGCAATCAAATCAACCAGAAAGGGGACCTGATCCCAATGTCCGTCGTCTCTATGCGCGAGCTACTGGAGGCTGGAGTCCACTTCGGCCACCAGACGCGACGCTGGAACCCAAAGATGCGCCGCTTCATCTTCACGGAACGCGGCGGCATCTACATCATCGATCTACAGCAGACGCTGCAGCTGCTCGAAGAAGCCCACGCGTTCGCCCGAAACATCGCCGAACGTGGCGGTTCGATCCTCTTCGTGGGGACGAAGAAGCAGAGCCAGGGCGCCGTGGAGGAGCAGGCGAAGCGCGTCAACATGCCGTACGTGAACCATCGCTGGCTCGGCGGGCTGCTGACGAACTGGCGCACCATCTCGGACCGCATCGACCGCCTGCACGAGCTGCGCCGCCTGAAGGACGAGGGCCAGCTCGAACTGCTGCCGGCGAAAGAGCGCATCTCCATGCTGAGCGAGCTCGAGAAGCTCGACGCGAACCTCGGCGGGGTCGCCGACATGAAGCGCCAGCCAGACGCCGTGTTCATCGTCGACCTGAAGAAGGAGCAGCTCGCCGTGCGAGAGGCTCGGCGGCTCGGCCTGCCGGTGATCGCGCTTGTCGACACCAACTGTGACCCGGACGAGGCTGACTACGTCGTGCCGGGCAACGACGACGCGATCCGTTCCTGCGACCTGATCGTGCGCGTGATCGCGGATGGAATCGCGGCCGGACAGCAGAAAGCAACTCCCGCGGACTTCACACCCGCGAAGAACGGGGCTCCGCCGGAAGAGCAGGAGACTGTTCCGGAGGGCGATTACGAGCAGGTTTCTCCGAAGGAGGAGCCTGTTGCCGAGGAATCTGTTGAGGAGGTTGCGCCCGCGGCGGAGGCGAAGCCGGAAGAGGTGCCTGCCGAATGACGGGGATCAGCGCAGCACTCGTCAAGGAGCTTCGCGCTCAGACCGGCGCGCCGATGATGGACTGCAAGCGCGCGTTGGTGGACACGAACGGCGACATCGAAGCTGCCAAGCGGCTGCTCCGCGAGCGGGGCATGGCGAGCGCCGAGAAGCGCGCGGACCGGGCGACGACCGAGGGGAAGGTCGGCTACCGCATCGGCGACGAGGCCAAGCTGGGCACGATGGTCGCCGTCGGCTGTGAGACCGAGCCGGTATCGAACAACGACGAATTCCTCGCGTTCGCGAAGAAGGTGCTCGAGGCCGTCGAGGCAGACGGGCCGGATGGCGCGGGCAAGCTCGACGAAGAGCGAAAGGCGCTTTCCGGCAAGCTCGGCGAGAACATCGTCGTCGCAGGCGCTGCACGGTTCGAGGCGGTCAACGGCGCACTTATCGAGGGCTACGCACACCCGCCCGCGAACAAGCTCGGCGTGCTTGTGCAGGTTCGTGGCGGCTCAGGCGATATCGCGCGCAAGATCGCGATGCACATCGCAGCGTCGTCCCCGCAATGGGTCGGCCGCGAGGACGTTCCGGAGGAGGTCGTGAAGTCAGAGCGCGAGATCTTCGCGAATTCGGACGAGGTCCTGTCGAAGCCCGAGCAGGCGCGGGAGAAGATCGTCGAAGGAATGCTCAACAAGCGCTTCTTCGCGGATCGGGTGCTGACGGAACAGCCCTGGATTCACGACACCGGGAAGACCGTGGGTCAGGCGCTCTCCGAGGAAAGCGCCGAGGTGCTGGAGTTCGAGCGGTTCGCCCTGACGGGATGACTGTCCAGCCGGAGGAGGCGGTCGCGGAAACCGGCGACGGAAGTCCCGTCTTTCGCCGCATCCTGCTCAAGCTTTCGGGGGAGTCGCTCATGGGCCCTCAGGATTACGGCATGGACCGCGCGACGATCGACGCGATCGCCGAGGAGATCGTCGACGTGCAAGCGTCCGGCGTCGAGACTGGAATCGTGGTCGGTGCCGGCAACATCTACCGTGGCATGTCGGCCGCAGCTGAAGGCATGGACCGCGCGACGGCCGACTACTCCGGGATGCTCGCGACGGTGCTGAACTCGCTGGCGCTCCAGGACGCGCTCGAGGACAGAGGCGCCGACACACGGGTGCTCTCCGCCCTCGAAGTGAAGGAGGTCGCCGAGCCGTACATCCGGCGACGTGCGATTCGGCATCTCGAGAAAGGCCGCGTCGTGATCTTCGCGGCCGGCACAGGCAACCCGTTCTTCACGACCGACACGGCTGCCGCCCTTCGAGCGCTGGAGATCAACGCAGACGCCATCCTGATGGCGAAGCACGGCACGACAGGCGTGTACGGCAACGATCCGCGGCTCGACCCGGACGCCGAGTTCCTCCCCGAGCTCACGCACCGAGAAGCGATCGAGCGCGGCCTCAAGGTGATGGATACCACGGCACTGTCGCTCTGTATGGACAACAATCTGCCGATCTACGTCTTCGCCCTTGCTGACGGAAACATCCGCCGTGTGATCGCCGGCGAGCGCATCGGCACGATCATCTCGACGCCGGCGAAGGAGGAGCGCTGATGGCCACGGTCGACCAGTTCATTCACGACGCCCAGAACCGCATGGATGCGAGCGTCGAGCACACGAAGACGGAGTTCAACACCGTGCGCACCGGGCGGGCGTCCGCTGCGTTGCTCGATCGCGTGCAGATCGACTACTACGGCCAGCAGACGCCGCTCAAGCAGATGGCGACGATCAACGTTCCAGAGCCGAGGATGCTGACGATCCAGCCGTTCGATCCGACCTCGATCAAGGCGATCGAAAAGGCTCTGCTCGAGTCGGATCTCGGCTTGACCCCGTCAAACGACGGCAAGGTCATCCGCCTCCCGATGCCCCAGCCGACCGAGGAGCGCCGGAAGGAGCTGGTGAAGATCGTGCGCAAGATCGCGGAGGAGGGAAGGATCGCGGTGCGAAACGTTCGTCGGGATGCCGTCCAGCACCTCAAGGACTTGGCCAAGGGCGAAGTGGGCAAAGACGACGAGCACCGCGCGGAGGAACGCGTGCAGAAGCTGACCGACGAGCACACGAAGACGATCGATGAGCTCTTGAAGCACAAGGAAGCCGAGATCATGGAGGTTTAACCGCGAAGAGTGCTGCGCACTTTCCGCGGGTTTTTGCGAAAGATCTTCGCTTCGCTCGGTAAAGAAGACAAACCAAATGTCCATCCTCACGAAGATCAAAACGCTGCGGCATGTCCGGCCCGCGGCCGAGCCCGACCTGCCCGACGTCGCGCACTCGGTGGCGATCATCATGGACGGCAATGCCCGCTGGGCACGCAAGCGCGGGCTGCCGATCGCCGCCGGGCACCGGGCCGGCACGAAGGCGTTGCGGCGCACGGTGGAAGCGGCGATCGACCTCGGCGTCGACTCGCTTGCGGTGTATGCGTTCTCGACCGAGAACTGGAATCGCCCGCCCGCCGAGGTGGAGCTACTGATGGAGATCTTCACTGAGACGATCGAGCGCGAGCTGCCCGACCTCGTGCGGCAGGGAGTGCGCACGCGTTTTATGGGCCGCCGCGACCGTGCGCCCGCCCCGTTGCAACAGCGTATGGCTGCGCTCGAAGGCGAGACCCAGGGGAACCGAACCCTCAATCTCTGGATCGCGTTCGACTACGGCGGGCGGGCCGAGATCGTGGACGCGGCCAACCGCGCCGTCGCGGGCGGCGAAGAGGTGGACGAGAAGACGTTCGCGACTTATCTCAATGCGCCCGAGATGCCGGACCCCGACCTCCTGATCCGTACCTCCGGCGAGCTGAGGATTTCGAACTTTCTCCTGTGGCAACTCGCCTATGCCGAGCTGGTCTTCGTCGACACGCTCTGGCCCGATTTCGGCGAGGACCAGCTCCGCGCCGCTCTCGACGACTACGCCAGCCGCAGGCGCCGCTTCGGCGGCAGGTAGTGGCACCTCTAGTTTCGCGCGTGGTGGTCGCGCTCGTCGGCCTGCCGCTCGTGCTGGTGATCGTCTGGGCGGGCGGCTGGTGGCTGTTCGCGCTGGCGGGCGTCGCGGCGATACTCGCGCTGCACGAGTACGCGCTGATGATCCGCTCTCTGCGTCCCGTCATCCTGGCGGCGTATGCGGGTGCGCTCCTGTCGTTGCTCGGCGCGCACCTCGCCGGTCTCGAATGGACGGTGGCGGGCTTCCTCAGCACGATCGTGTTCGCGTTCCTGTTGCACTGGATTGCCACCACGCGCCAGTCCGCCACCGTTGCGATCGCCTCGACGGTGCTCGGCGCGGGCTGGATCGGCCTGTGTCTTGCACATCTGCTGCTCCTAAGGCAGATTCCGAGCGAGGGGGAGCTCGCGACGTTCACCGTCCTCCTGGCGGTCTGGGCCGGCGACATCGGCGCCTTCTTCGCCGGGCGGTTGGTCGGCCGTCACAAGCTTGCGCCCGCACTGTCGCCGGGAAAGACCTGGGAAGGCTTCCTCTTCGGGACCTTGGCGACAGTCTTCGTTGCGTTTGTCGCGCTCTACAAGCAGGAGTACGTCTCGATCTGGCAGTCGATCGTGCTAGGCGTCGTGATCGCGATCGCGGCGCCACTCGGCGACCTCTTCGAGTCCGCGCTGAAGCGGGACATGCAGGTGAAGGACAGCGGCCGCCTGCTGGCGGCGCACGGCGGCGTGCTCGACCGGATCGACTCGTTGCTCTTCGCAGTCGTGGCTTCGTACTACTTGCTGCGCGCGTTCAACAAGGCCTAGAGTCGCTTCGCATACCGGACTTCGGCGACATCGAAGCCGAAGATGTGGATCTCGCGGGCGGCGCCGTCCAGCGACCAGCCGGCGAGCTCGTAAAAGCGCCGTGCTCTCGGGTTCTCGTCCAGCACCCAGAGAACCGCATCCTGGTGTCCAAGCCTGCGGAGCTCATCTTCGCCTGCCTGGATCAGCGCGCGCCCGGCGCCGGTCCCCCAGTGCTCTGGGTGGACGTAGATCGCGAACAGCTCGCCGTCGGTGCCCGGATCTCTGCTGGAGCCGACACTGACGAAGCCGAGGATCTCGCCATCGCGCTCTGCCACGAAGGTGGGTGGCCAGCGCCGAGACCTCTCGACGGCTTCCTCCAGCGACAGCGCCTGCAGCTGCTCCGGAGGCAGGGCGTGCGCGTACGCGGCCTGCCAGGTCTCCACATGAACTCTGGCAACCCCTTCCGCGTCGTCAGGTGTTCCGAGGCGGATCACCGCGGCGAACCTACACTTCCTGCGTGATGAAAAGGATTGCGCTCCTTGGCGCTACGGGCTCGATCGGGCGCCAGGCGCTGGAGATCATCGAGGCGCATCCTGGGCTCGAGCTCTGTGCCGCCGCAACGGGCTCGCAGCGCATCGACGGGCTGGCGCCGCTGACACAGGCCGGCGGCGATCTCACCGAGCTGCTCGAGCGTGCCGAGCCGGATCTCGTTCTGAACGCGGTGGTCGGTTTTGCAGGGTTGCCTGCGACGCTCTGGGCCCTGGAGCGCGGCGTCGATCTCGCACTCGCGAACAAGGAGAGCCTCGTTGCCGCGGGCGAGCTCGCTCTGGCCGCGCAGCGACGTGGGGGTGGACGGCTGATTCCGGTGGACAGCGAGCACTCGGGTGCGTTCCAGTGCCTCGAGGGCCGCCCGGTCGACCAGGTCCACTCACTCGTGCTCACGGCTTCGGGCGGACCGTTTCGGGGCCGGACACCTGACGAGTTGGAAGGCGTGACGCCTGTTGCAGCTCTGGCGCACCCGACCTGGAACATGGGCCCGAAGATCACCGTCGACTCTGCGACGCTCGCGAACAAGGGACTCGAGCTGATCGAGGCCCACTTCCTGTTCGGCCTTGCGTACGAGCAGATCGATGTCGTTGTCCATCCGACCTCGGTCGTGCATGCGCTCGTCCGCTTCCGTGACGGTGCGACGCTTGCGCATCTCGGGTATCCGGACATGCGCGTACCGATTTCGTACGCACTCACGTACCCCGAACGCAGCGCCACGCCGATCCCGCCGCTCGATCTCGCTGGCGGCATGACGCTCGACTTCGAGGCGCCCGATCTGGAGACGTTCCCGCTGCTCGCGCACGCGCGGAGGGCGGGAGAGCAAGGCGGCACGTGTCCCTGCGCCTTCAACGCGGCCAACGAGGTGGCTGTCGCGGCGTTCCTCGATGGACGGCTGCCGTTCCTCGGCATCGCGGACGTGGTCGCGGACGCGCTGGCTGCGGCCGATGGATCTCCCGCGCGGGATCTCGACGAGCTCGTCGTCGTAGACGAGGCGGCCCGCCGTCACGTCGAGGACGCGCTGAAGGTCGCATGAGCGTCGCTCGCCTTCGGCTCGCTCCCGTGAGGGAAACCATGTTTCCCTCACGAGCTCCCTTCTTTAGGGATCGCCTCAGCGCTCACGGCGTGGCGACCGCCGCCGCGAGCGCTGAGGACAGCGACGTCGCTTGCGACGTCGCTGAAGAGGCCGTGCCGGCTTTGCCGTCACGGCCACTTCCGCAGCGGGGAAACCTCCCGGTTTCCCCTTACGCCCCTTCCCCCGCTCATCGGCCAAAGGACGGCCGATGAGCATTCTGATCTCCATCCTCGGCCTCGCGGTTCTGATCCTCCTGCACGAGGCCGGCCACTTCTTCGTCGCGCGGGCCGTCGGCATGAGGCCGCGCCGGTTCTACCTGGGCTTCCCACCGGCGCTCGTCAAGGTCACGCGCAACGGGATCGAGTACGGAGTCGGAGCGATTCCGCTTGGCGGCTACGTGAAGATCCCGGGCATGCATCGACCCGCTGCGTCCGACCTGGACGTGCAGCTCGCGCCGGCGCTCGCGGAGGATCCGAGCCTGTTCCCGAAGGTCGCGCGCGTCAAGCGCGCACTCGAAGCGGGGAATCTCGACGGCGCTCGAGATGCCGTTCCCGAGCTCGCGCGCGCCGTCGAGGAGGCGAGCCTCAGCCCCGCTGCGGCAAAGGCTGCACGCCGTTCGGTGGACGAGCTGCGAGACGCGCTCAGCCCCGACGCCTACTGGCGCCAGCGGACCTGGAAGCGCATCGCTGTCATCTCTGCCGGCCCAGGCGTGAACATCGTCCTCGCCGTCATGCTCGTGGCGTTGGGATACATCTTTGGCGTACCGGGCGATGCCGACCGAATTGTCAGGAAGGTCCAGTCGGATACGCCGGCGGCGTCGATCGGTCTCCGGCCAGGTGACACCATCGTCGCGGTAAACGGCCGGCCGACGCCGAGTTTCGACGCGGTCTCCCAGCTGATCAGGGCCTCGAAGGGCAAGCCCACGATGGTCGCGGTTCTGCGGAACGGCAAGCCGCTCACGCTCGGGCCGGTGCGAACGAAGCGGATCGGTAACCGCTGGGCACTGGGGTTCCAGCCCGGCTGGAAGGAGATCAGCTATGGCTCTGTCGGGGCCTTGACGCACAGCCTTAGAACCAACTGGGCGGCGACCAAGGCGACGGTCACGTTCTTACCCAAGCTGGTGACGGGCTCGGGAAGGAAGGAGGTCTCGAGCCCGGTCGGGATCGTTGACGTATCCAGCCAGGCGGCCTCGCTCACATTCACGTTGTTTCTGCAGATCCTCGGGCTGATCAGCCTTTCGCTGGCGGTCCTGAACCTGCTGCCGCTGCTACCCCTCGACGGCGGACACATCCTGTTCTCGATCATCGAGGGGCTCCGTGGCCGTGCGGTCGGGCGTGAGATCTACGAGCGCGTGTCCGCGGTCGGGATCGCGCTCTTCCTCGTCCTGATGTTCATAGGCCTGTCGAACGACATCAACCACCTCGGCGGCGGCTAACCCCTTCGTCACACTCCCGGCACGGTGTCCGACACCAGCCTGCGGAGTCGTGGCTCCCGGGGCTCGGCTCCACGAGCGGGATCGCTGAGTTTCGTTACGACTTGGTGACACTCAGGCCTGGGTGTCTGACACCCTGAAGGGCCGCTATACACTGGAATCGATGGCCAGCGAGCGCCAGATCACCGTTGGCGGCGTGAAGATCGGCGGCGGGGCCCCCGTCGTCGTCCAGTCGATGACGCTGACGAAGACGCACGACGTCGAGGCTACAACCGCCCAGATCGCCGCTCTGGCCTCAGCCGGTTGCGAGATCGTCCGCGTGGCCGTCCCGAAAACGGAGGACGCGGCGGCGCTGAGCAGGATCGTCCGGCTCTCGCCACTTCCCGTCATCGCGGACATCCACTTCAATGCGAGCCTCGCGCTGAAGGCGATCGATGCCGGCGTTGCGGCGGTCCGCATCAACCCCGGCAACATCGGCGGCTCGGACAAGGTCGCGCAGGTAGTGCGCGCCGCACAGGCGAAGGGAATTCCCATGCGCATCGGTGCGAACTCCGGATCGCTGCCGAAGCATCTCAGCGAGCTCGCGCAGGCCGATCAGGCCGAGGCGCTCGTGGAAGCGGCCCTCGAGGAAGTGCGGCTGCTCGAGAGCCTCGACTTTCGGGACTTCAAGATCTCCGTGAAGTCGAGCCACGTGCCGACGATGATCCGCGCGTATCGCCTGCTCGCCTCGAAGGTGTCGTACCCGCTGCATCTCGGCGTCACCGAGGCCGGCACGCCATTCGCGGGCTCGATCAAGAGCGCCGTGGGCACGGGGGCGCTGCTCGTCGACGGCATCGGCGACACGATGCGTGTTTCGTTGACGGCCGACCCGGTCGAAGAGGTGCGCGTCGCGTTCGAAATTCTCAAGTCGCTGGGCCTGCGTGAGCGCGGGCCGATCATGATCGCCTGTCCGTCCTGCGGGCGCGACAACGTGGGGGTGCAGACGCTCGCCGAGAAGGTGGAGGAGCGACTACACGCATATCCGCAGCACTTCGAGGTTGCGGTGCTCGGCTGTGCCGTGAACGGGCCCGGCGAGGCGGGCGACGCCGACTTCGGTATTGCCGGCGGACGTGACACCGGGTTCGTCTACGCACACGGGCGCGTGTTGAAGAAGGTTTCGTCCGACATCCTCATCGACGAGCTGTTCCACGAGATCGACAAGTGGATCGAAGGAGGCATGCAACGTCCCAAGCGTCTGAAGATGGCGAAGCCCGCCGCGCTTGCGATGGCTGAAGCGTCGCTTATCCCGCTCGGCGAGTAGTCTGCCCGGACAACATGATTGCCCGGGCCTCAGAGCTTTTTCTTCCGACGCTGCGCGAGCCGCCGGCGGATGCCGAGGCCGCGAGCCACAAGCTGCTCGTGAGGGGCGGTTTTATCCGCCAGGTGGGCGCCGGTCTGTGGACGTTCCTGCCGCTCGGGTGGCGCGTCCACCAGAAGGTCGTCCAGATCATCCGGGAAGAGATGGATGCAATTGGCGACCAGGAGATGTTGTGCCCGGTGCTCACGCCGGCGGAGCTCTGGGAGCTGAGCGGCCGCATCAACATCCCGGAAGTCTTCAAGCTGAAAGATCGGAATGGCCGTCCGTTCGTCTTGTCGTTCACACACGAAGAGACGATGACGCTCCACGCACGGGAGATCCAGTCGTACAAGCAGCTTCCACAGCGCTGGTACCACTTCAGCACGAAGGAGCGCGACGAGCCGCGTCCCCGCGCCGGGCTGCTGAGAGTGCGCGAGTTCATCATGAAAGACGCGTACTCGTTCGATCGCGACACCGAAGGGCTGGACAGAAGCTTCCAGCTCCATGAGCAGGCTTACAAGAAGGTCTTCGAACGCTGCGGGCTCGAGGCTTACGAAGTGGAGGCCGAGTCCGGGATCATGGGCGGCAGGGAGTCCCGGGACTACCTTGCGCCGGCCGAATCCGGCGAGAACGAGCTCGTGCGTTGCGAGAACGGCGACTACGCCGCAGACATCGAAGCGGCGGAAGGGATCCCGCGCGCTCCCGAGTTCCCGCAGTCGCTGGGTGTGCCCGAGGAAATCGAGACGCCGGATGTAACGACTATCGAAAGTCTCGCCGAGCTCCTGAAGATCGACGCAGCGGCGACCTCGAAAGCGATGCCGGTCGTCGTAGGTGACCGGGTTGTACTGGCATTGGTGCGTGGCGACGACCGGCTCAGCGAAGAGAAGCTGACGACCACCCTCGGAAATGCCTTCCGTCCCGCGACGGAGGACGAGATCCGCAAGACGTTTGGTGCCGGCGGCGGCTCGCTCGGGCCCGTGGGAGCCGGGGTCGAGGTGATTGCGGACAACGCGTTGCAGGGGGGCCAGTTTGTGGCAGGAGCGAACCGCGATGGCCGGCACCTACGTGGTGTGGAGGCGGGCCGCGACTACGAGCCGCGTTTTGCAGACATCCGCCAGACAAATCCGGGAGACCGCTGTCCGAAGTGCGGCGGCAAGTTGATCGCGGAGACGGCGATCGAGCTCGGCCATATTTTCAAGCTCGGAACGTTCTACAGCGAGCCGTTCGGCGCCACGTATCTCGACGAGGACGGACAGGAGCAACCGCTCGTGATGGGCAGCTACGGCATCGGGCCCGCGCGCACCATGGCGGCGATCATCGAGCAGCATCACGACGACAAGGGCATCCAGTGGCCCGCGTCGGTTGCGCCGTACGACGTGCATGTCGTCGTCATCCCCGGCATGGAGGAGCACGCGCAATCGGTTGCGGATGCACTCTCCGCTGCGGGCCTCGACGTCCTCGTAGACGACCGCGATGCGCGAGCGGGGGAGAAGTTCGCGGACGCCGATCTGATCGGCTGCCCGGTGCGTGTGACGGTCGGGCGAAAGATCGCCGAAGACGGTACGGTGGACATTCGCGAGCGCGCAAAGGGGGAAGACAACGCGGTGAGCGTGGGTGAGCTCGTCTCTGCAGTGCGCGAGAAGCTCGGCTGATGGCGCGAAAGCGGCGCTTCAGCGAGGACTCGTTCGGCCCGACCATCGAGCGGCTGATGGGCGAAGCCGGCCTCACCTACCGTTCACTCGCCGAGAAGACGAGGCTGTCGGCCGGATATCTGAATCACCTCGTGCATGGAAACCGCCCGGTGCCGTCGGACGACGTGATCAAGACGCTCGCGCGAGCTCTCGGTGTCGAGGCCGAGCACTTTCGCGAGTACCGCTTGCGTGTGATCACCGACCGGCTCGAACGCATGCCGGACCTGATCGACAAGCTGTACAGGCGTTACGGCGCGTAGCCGATACGATGGGCCCGCCACGGGGCGTGGCGCAGCCTGGTTAGCGCGCTAGTCTGGGGGACTAGAGGTCCCGAGTTCAAATCTCGGCGCCCCGACTTCACAACCCGCCGGAAACGGCGGGTTTTTGTTGCTGGCTCGCGAGGGACTTGCGATCATCGGATGATGCAGCTCGGTCCGTTTCTCGCCGTTGCAGCCATCGTCTTCATCACACCCGGCGTGGATATGGCCCTGGTCACGCGAAACGCCCTCAGCACGGGTGCCGTGCGGCCGTGATGACAGCTCTCGGGATCAACGTCGGCATCCTCTTTTGGGTGATGGCCGCAGCGCTGGGCCTCGCCGCGGTTATTTCAACTTCGGCGACCGCGTTCGCAGCGATCAAGCTCGCCGGGGCCGCCTACTTGGTCTATCTGGGCCTTCAAGCCCTCCGCTCGGCGCGAAAGGATCACCAAGAAACTCAGCCGATTGCGCGCTCGGCTCCGAGCAGTCGGCTGGCGTTCCGCCAGGGCCTCGTCAGCAACATTCTCAACCCCAAGATCGCGATCTTCTTTACCAGCCTCCTGCCTTAGTTCGTCGGCGCGCACGGCTCGGCCGGCAACTTGCTGCTGCTTGGACTGCTGTTCAACGCGATGGGCGTTGGCTGGCTTATCTGCTACGCGACCGCCGTGGCGCGCGGACGGAACGTTCTCGTTCGACCGCGCGTCAAGCGCACGCTCGATCGAATCAGCGGGCTCGTCCTGGTTGGGCTCGGCACACGCCTCGCGCTCGAAAACCGCTAGGAGCTTGCGCGGTCAGACATACGCATACCCGAGGGTGGCGATATTTCTGACGTCAGCCTCCGTGTATGTCCACGGATCCATGATGGCATCGCCGCCAGCGAGTGGGGGATTCTGATGATTGCCTTGCGGACTGCCGTACCAAACCCACCAAAGTCGATCCAGGTTGGCGTGATGGAGCCAGAACACGGGATCCGCCGGTGAAACGGAGGCGTTAGACATCGTGCCGCCCACCCAGATATGGACAGATCCATGGATGCCGTTGATAGGCCCAGTGAAGTCGCCATAGGTGGTCTTCGCCATCGCCGACGGCACCCCCGACACGATTGCGGCCAGCCCGCTGTCCGAGCCGGGCCCGCGGATGACGTTGATCGTTTGAGTCGGCGTGTGCACTGTCGGGAGCACACCGACGAGCCAGTCTGGGAAGTGTTGTTCCTCGACCCTGGTCCAATCCCAGTACGGGACGCATACATCCGGGTGGTAGTTGTGGAGCGCTTCCTCGAACAGGTGTAGGAAGACCCGGTGCCATGGGAGGAGTCTGGCGTTTGTGTGCTGCATGTGCATCTGGCCGTGAATGTCGACGAGCTGCCCCAGCGTGCCGTCGGCGTTGATCATCTCGAAGGCGCAGAGGTAACGGGTCTTCTCGTACTCGGTCAGGGCAGCCTGATCCTTGCGGTGGCAGATTGGGGGGAACAGCCACCGTAGGTCCTTTAGATTGAGGAACCGCAGGTTCGGCTGTACCAGCTTCGCGAACGTCATCGACTCGGCGAGGGCCGGCAGGTTGCGCTCGAGGAGGAGTCTGTGCCCCCGCTCATGGGCGAGCTGCTCCTCCGTCCGGGCGTCCTTCGCCGTTCGCCTCCGTCGCGTTGCTGCCGTGGTCTTACGAGTGGTTGTTGCCGACTTTCTTGCTCTTGGCATCGGAGCTCACCTCTCTTAGTCGGAATGCTTCACGGTCACGCTCCGAAAACCGCACGGGCGGAGCGCCAATTCTTCGCGCGCGCGTTCACGGCGGCTCCTCCTTCTCAGGGGCTGAACCGGCCTCGCGGCGCGGGCGCTGAACGTGTTGATAGACGACTACGAGGCTGCTGGGAAGTAGCCCGGAACAGACGCCGCAGCGATGCCAGAACATTTCAGCCACGGCACTCGCCTCCGTCTCGAGCGCTTGCGTAACACAGGTGGTCGCCTGATGTCAAGAGAGGTCATTGACCTTTTTGCGTCACTTTGAGATAATTGCCGCGAGCGCAAGGAGAGGGCTTATGGCTGGGTCCACTTCTGCGGCGCTAATCGAGTTCGTCTCTTTCGCCGCGCTGCGGCGAAACCGAGGGAACGACGGTCCTCTCCAGCGATCTTCGCCCGACAGCGAGACCCGTTTGGAGGGATGCCGCGATGGCTGACGTTGAGTATTGGATCCAGCTCGAGAATCGCGCCTGGGACGTTGCGCCGAACAACATCGATCGCCTGACGGGGCGAACGATGGCTCAGATACCCGGCGGCGCTGCGCCGGTCCCGAAGGTGATCACCTCGCCCGAGACCGGTGCCGTGCGGACGCGGACGATGTACAAGCCGCTAGCCGAGGACGCGCTGATCCTGCGCCGCTATACGCCCAACTGGGCGGCGCCTGACGATCGCCGAGTCAATCCATGGGACCTCAACGAGCCCGATCCAACCGACCTCGGCACGATGGGGACCATTCCGGGGCCGGTCATCGAGTGTCGGGTGGGGGATCGGGTGATCGTTCACTTTCGCAACAAGGATTTCCGGGCTGGGAAGGATCCCAAGGCGCGGGCGCACAGCTTGCATCCGCACGGATTCGTCTTCGATCCGCGTTACGACGGCGCCTTCCCGCTTTCACCCCCCGACACGACGCAGCCAGTCGGCGCGGAGGTCTCGGAGTGGGCCCAGGTCGGGGTAACCGGCTCGAAGAAGGCTGACCGCGTTCCCCCGGGCGGCACGTTCAAGTACTTCTGGAACACCTTCGGCTGGCCGACGACCGCCGGCGTCTGGCTCTACCACGACCACTCGTTCTGCGACATGGAAAACGTGATGCTCGGCGCCATCGGGATCATCGTCATTCACAACGAGGCCGACGCGGACGACGTCATCGACCAGGATCTTCCCGGCGGGCAGCCAAATGGGCGCCTGATCCGGCTCCGCTGTTTCCCGTTCCCGCTCGAGAAGATCCGGCCACTCCCGCACGACCTCGAAGGGCTCGGATTTGCACACCTAGAGGCGGCAGAGCTCGCTCAACTCGAGCATGGGGCAATGGAGATGCCTGAGCCAGGCGACGTGGAAGGCCACGCGAAGCCGCGCGCTCAACGACCGAAGGGCGAGCGCGATGCACCGGTCCTAGAGCATGCCTTTCGCCGCGGCGACCTGATCCTCGAGCTTGACCCCAAGCTCGAGATCTTCCGGCGCTTCTGCCTGCGCTTCTACGTCGACCCACCGGTGAGGGCGCAGTACTTGCAGCTCTACCACGAGCTCTTGGGCGCCGGGATGATCATCAACGGGCGCAAGTACCTCGGGAACACACCGACTTTGCTGGCAGGCCTCCAAACCAAGATGCGGTTCGGTGTCGTCGGCATGAACGACCTGATGTTCCACACGTTCCACCTGCACGGCCATCGCTGGACGATCCCCGGTCCGGATGGCAACAACCCCGGTGCAATCCAGAGCAGCCCTCAGATCGCGGCGGCGTCGCAGTTCGAGGACACGCGGATCTTCGGACCGGCGAACTCCTTCAACTTCACGATCAACCAGGGCTCCTTCATGGGCTCGCTGCGTGCGCCGGATGCGTCCGCGCTCGGGGAATGGCACATGCACTGCCACGTGCTCAACCACATGGACGACGGAATGATGGGCTCGCTCCTGATTGTTCAGGGCGGGCAGCTTGCATTCGCGCTGCCGCGCGGCGAGCCGTGTCCCGAGATGCCGGTTCCCGCGACGGTGCTCGTGAAGAACTTCGCTTTCGCACCGAACTACATCGAAGTGGCGGCCGGCTCAACGGTGACGTTCAACTTCGAGGAGGTGCCGCATACCGTGAAGACCGTCTCGACCACGATGGGCGCGCCGGGGATCTCGATCAACAACGGCGGTGGGGACTTCGACGCGGTCTCGCCGGTACCGCAAGCGAAGGTGGTCACGATCAGTGGCATGCCTGGGGCCGAGATCAACTACGAGTGCGGCATTCATGGAGCAGGGATGAGCGGAAAGATCAAGATCGTCTGAGGGTTGGACGGGGAGGGAGGGGGCCGATCAATTCAGCCAAGCGCCAGGCATTCATTCCAGCGAGACAAGGGGGCGCAGGCCAATGGCCACAGCGACCGAGAAGAAAACGACCCGCGCAGGAAAGGGACGAGAAGACGGACTCCAACCCGCTGCCCACCGACGCGTACTGCTGTTTCTCAACAATGCCGCGATTCCCGAGGACTTGATGTTCGAGCGGGCGGCCGAGCTCGAGGAAATGGACATGGACCACGAGGACGACCCCGAGGCTGTGCGTCGCGCGGCCCCGGCTGTGATCCTCGAGCGCGACATCGCGGAGCGCGTCCTCGAGTATCGCAATCAGGAGTTTCCACTCGGATTTAGGCATATCAAGGAGTTCGAGCGGCTCGATGGCATCGGGCGCGACATCCTCGATCGCCTCTTCGAGCACTTCAGTCACCTCTTCTATGGAGCCTGGTCCGTGTTCCCGCAGCCGGTTCCGCGCCGAGGACCTGGGACGTATGACGGCGTCGTTCACGCCGCGCTGCTTCACACCGGCAAGGTTCTCTTCATCACCGCCGACGAGACGACGCTCTTGTGGGATCCCGCGAACACGTCACCGGCGACGTTCGAGGACCCCGTCAACCAGCCGCCCTATTCTCAGCTCTGCGGGCACCACGTGTTCCTCTCCGATGGCCAGCTGCTTTCCGTCGGCGGAGGGGGCTACGGACCGAACCCGGCCGCACGCTGGGGCTACAAGTTCGACCCCGGAGCGAAGAGCTGGGCTCCCACGGCTAACCCGATGTCCGAGTCGAAGTGGTACCCGACCGCGGTTGCCCTCGACGACGACCGAGTCCTGGTCACATGCGGGAACAGCGGCGGGCAGATGGACGTCTACGACAAGGCGACGGACACCTTTTCGCCTGTTGTCTCCGGTGACGACAAACACTTCCCGAATCTGTACCCGGGGCTCCATGTCCTGCCGAACCACGTCGTCCTCTACTCGAGGACTGGGTGGGGAAGCGCGGGCGCAGGGGGTTTTGCCACCCCCGATGGAACCTCGGCCTACTTCACGCTCACCGGGAACACCGGCGTGTGGAACCCGATCACGCCGGCGCTCGTCAACAGGGCCAAGGGCATGTCCGTCATGTTGCACTCCGCGACGCCGCCGTACGTGCGGCTTCTGGTCGTGGGCGGAGTCGACAACGCGACGAACAACACCTACGAGCTGATCGACGCCAGCGTGTTGTCCCCGACCTCGAGCTGGAGTGGCCCGATCGCGTTTCCGGACGGCCGGCACCGGAGCCTGTGCAGTGCGGTGCTGCTGCCTGATGGAAAGGTCTTGGTCAGCGGCGGTATCCAGACCCCGAATTCCCCGTGCACGATGTTCAACCCCGAGACCGACACGTGGGCGCCGATGGCCGCGCTGCCGTCCATTCGCGACTACCACTCGGTCTCGATCCTGCTGCCGAGCGGGCAGGTGATGATGGCCGGCTGGAACAACTCCAGCATCGAGATCTTCGACCCGCCGTACATGTTCCACACGCGACCGACGATCTCCGCGGCGCCGAGCCTCGTCCACCACGGCCAGACCTTCACCATCTCGTCGCCGAACGCGTCGTCGATCGACCGAGCGGTGCTCGTGCGGCCGATGGCGATAACGCATCAAACCGACTCCGAGCAGCGCGTCCTCTTGATGGGCTGTGTCCATCGCAAGGGCCACAAGCTCACGCTGACGGCACCTCACGGAGGTCACCCTCACGCATTGGCGCCGAAAGGCTACTACATGCTGTTCGTCGTCAATAACTCCGGCATTCCGTCCGAAGGGCGGTGGATCTATCTGCACTAGGCACACATGGCGAAGCAGAAACGCGTAACGAAGACGCAGGCGCTCCGGCTCGCGCGGGACCACCCGCAACTCGGCCCGGTGCTCGAACGCGGCGGCAAGGTCGTACTCGTCGAGCCGGAGCGCGGACGCGGCGAAGGTGACCGAGCGGTCGTAGGCATCCAGGATCGCGAGACGGGGCGAGCGCTGGTTGCGCTTGTCGATCCGCTCGGGGTCGTCGGAGTCCACGAAACGCCGGCCCACTTCCAGCTCTCTCCGCAGGAGCGGGCGACGGCCGAGAAACTCGCCGCGGCCGACGATCGCGCGAAGACCTTCCTCCATCGGCGGCGGATGAATCCGCTGACCCGGCTCTACTTTCGCCCCGGCGACACGGCTGGGCACCGGACCGCGATCGTCTTCCTGCGGCCGACTAGCTCGGAGCGGCGCTACGTCGTCGTTGATCTGACGGATGAGCGTGTCGTCGAGGTTCTCAACGAGGACGATCTCACGCGCGAAGGTGATGCATGATGCCGAAGATCTCCACGCACAACTGGTCCGTCGAATATCGCTGGTCGACATCGAGCGGACTCGTCGTCGGACCTTGCGAATACATGGGTGTCCGGGTCCTCTACGACGCCGCCGTCCCGTTCGTGTATGTCAACTATGCGGGCGACGCCTTCGGTCCCTTCACTGATGAGCTACGCAGCACCAGCCACAGGATCGAGCGCCGCGAGATCATGCACGGCTTCGACTTGAAGGCGAGCTACGACCTCTATGGCGACGACTACCTCTATGAGCACGTCCTGCGTTTCCACGACGACGGCCAGTTCGCGTCGCGGATCGTCATCGAGGGCCCCGGCGAGGAAATCGGCGGCAAGCACGTGTATCACATCCCATTTCGGATCGACCTCGACGTCGCTGGTTCGCCTCACGACTCGTTCCAGCGACGGTCGGCATCGGGACGGTGGACGGACGTCGCCCGCGAAGGAGGGCACGAGGCGGCCGGCTCGGGCGCCTACGAGTGGAGGGTCCTCGACCAGACGCACGACCGAGGCGTACTCGTGCGACCCGGCCGATTCGACGACGGCGCACTCTGGGCGCTCGCCTATAAGGAAGTGGAGGGCTGGAGTGCAGTGGGCGGCGCAGGAGAAGGCATCCCCGGGTCGCCCGGCAGCGTGCCAGCCGTCTACGACAACAACGAGAGCGTGCAAGATGCGGACCTCGTGCTCTGGTACATCGCGCACGTCCCCTCGAGCGAACTCCCAAGGGCGTGCGGTCCGTGGTTCGCGCTCCATGGATACCCGGAGCCACCGCACAACAACGATGACCACCATCACTAACGTGGTCGGTCACCCTGCCGAGTAAGGTTGAAGGATCGCGCGGACCCTCCTACAGCGAATCCACAACCCCAGAAGCCGCGAGTGCGCCTGCGACGCTGATTGCTGGTGCAGACGCACAACGCTCGGCCGTGCGGTCAAGTGGTGGTTTCCCGGCCGCTACTTCGGTCTCCACCACAAGAATCGCGCCCTCGAAGAATGGAAGCGAAGCCATGACCCGGGGACGCTCGCTGAGTGGAAGCGGCGTCAGCAAGAGAGATAACCCGAGTCTTAAGGAGAGCGACCGTGCCGGTGAGCACGACGCATTGCCTCCAGGCGCCGGCGGGCAAGCTTCGTCGGCCGCTCGCCGAGATCGGCGCCCGGCGGTCGGGCCAGCCGACGCTCGAGCGCTGCTTTCTCTCGCGCACTGATCGACTCCGGGGCTTCGACGTAGAGAGTCGCTGCGGCAGCTGCAGGCCCGCGCTTGTCGGCTACGCCGGCGACCTCGACCGTGCGTTTCACCGAGCGGATCGTCACCTCAACCGTGTCCCCGACGCGGACCTCCTTCGAAGCTTTCACGCGCGCGCCGTTGACATGGACGCGTCCGCCGAGCACCGCGTGCGTAGCAGCGCTACGCGTCTTGAACAACCGTGCCGCCCACAGCCACTTGTCGACCCTCGCCTGTTCCACCCTTGAATGCTATTGGCGGTCCGCCGCCCAAGTCGCGGCGACACCAGGGGTGTCTCTCTAGGAGAGGAGGGCGCGTACGCTGTTGAGAAGGACAGCGACCTGGTCCGACAGGAGCGTGTAGGCGATGATGATCGCCGGGACGATGACGCCAAGCACGACCGCGTACTCGGCCATCGTCTGAGCCTTCTCGGGGCGGCAGCGGGAACGAAGGCGGTCGAACCAACCATGGAAAGCCATCCCCCCGGGAATCGGCGCGACTCGTGTCTTCCCGTATGCCTCGTCTTGGGGATATCCGGTATCCGGCCAGAGTGAGAAGCTGTGCGGGATGCGGCGCCCCCTCCTGGCCCTGGTGCTTCTGCTTGCCCTGCCCACATCCGCCGCTGCCGCTCAGGCGCCGGCTCGAAGCGCGATCTTCTTCTATCCTTGGTACTCCAACCCGCGCCACGACGGCCAGTACGTTCACTGGGCGCAGGGCGGACACGTCCCGCCTCTTGACATCGCCTCGGCCTTTTTCCCAATGCGCGGTACCTACTCGAGCGCCGATCCGCGCGTGCTCGGCGCTCAGATGAAGGACATCGCGGGCTCCGGCGTCGACGAGGTGGTCAGTTCCTGGTGGGGCCGCGGGTCCCAGGAGGATCTGCGCCTGCCGGCCGTCATGCGCGCGGCGAGGCGACGCGGTCTGGAGGTCGGCGTTCAGCTCGAGCCCTACCTGGGTCGGACGATCGACTCGATTGCTGCCGACCTCGTCTACATCCGCAGCCTCGGAATACGTGACGTCTATGTCTACCGCACCATGGACTTCACGGCTGAGGAGTGGAACCGCGTCACACGACAGCCCATGGGGCTGCGGCTCTTCGGGCAGACCGCCCTCGTTGGTTTCGCGGCACGCGCAGGGTTCACCGGCTTCTACACCTACGACATCGTCATCTACCACGCCGCGAAGTTCGATCGCTACTGCACGCAGGCGCGTGCGCGAGGGATCCTTTGTGCGCCGTCGGTCGGTCCCGGGTACGACGCGCTGGCGGGCACCGGGGATACGCACTTCAAGGATCGACTGTTCGGCGCCACGTACGACTCGATGTGGAGTGCAGCGCTCCGCGCGGGCGCCGACCTCGTCACGATCACGTCGTACAACGAGTGGGGCGAAGGGACGCAGATCGAGCCCGCTGGTCACGGCGGCGGCTACGAGAGTTATGACGGCGCCTACGGGCTGCACGGGCGGGCCGCGCAACGCGCCTACGTCACCCGCACCGCGTACTGGACTTCACGCTTCTAGGAAGACATCGGCGCCGCAGCCGGCGACGAGTGCATCGAACACGTCCTCGACGCCGCGCAATGAGGGGTGCGACAGGTCGACATGGAGGTCGTCCCACGCTTCGAGCCCCAGCGAACCCGCGCCCTCGTCGGCGCCGAAGCAGAGCAGCGTCTCGGTGGAGATGACATTACGGCGGCCCGTCTGGCGCCGCGCGATCCCCTCGAGCTCGCGCAGCTCCTCGAGCGGATCGATGCGGACGTTGGAGTCCGAGCCGATGCAGATCCCGATGCCGCGGGTGCACACGCGCTCGACCGGCAGGAAGCCGTCGCCGAGGTCAGCCTCCGTCGTCAGGCAGGCACAGATACGCGCGCCGGCACGGGCGAGCAAATCCAGCTCGGCTCCGTCGGCGTGTGTCGCGTGCACGACCGTCGTATGCTCGCTGAGGCAGCCCGTCCGATCGAGCAACTCGATCGGTCGGATGCCGTGCTCGGCAAGGCACTCCTCGATCTCGCGCGGCTGTTCGTCCGCGTGCACGTGCAGAGGCAGCCGCTCTGCCGCCGCGTAGCGTCCGATCTCCTCGAGCCAATCCTCGGGACACGCGCGCACGGAGTGGGGAGCGATTCCGACGGGAATCCCGCGGCCGCGCAGGTCCTCTACCTGATGCAGGTAGTCCGCGACTGACTCCTGCCGGAAACGCGGCAGTCCTCCGCGTCCGTACGCGGCGAGCAGTACGACGATGCGGATCCCGGCCTCCTCGGCGGCCTCCACCGCAGCAAGCGCCTCCTCGAAGCCGAGGTAATGAAACTCGCCGACCGCGGTGTAGCCCGCGGCACGCAGCTCGCGGTAGACGTGTACGTACTCTCGGCGGACCAGCTCGGGCGTCTGGCGCTCGGCCTCGGCGAGCATCAGCTCACGCCAGCCCCAGAAGTCCGTTCCTCCTGAACGCCCGCGCAAGGCGCGCTGGAAGCCGTGGCTGTGGGCATCCACGAAGCCAGGCAGGCTGAGGGTCTCGGCCACGGGCGTATCCTTTCCACACTCATGGCGACCCGCGCCGTTCCGGCGACCTTGCAGCAGCTTCCAAATGCGCTCACGATCGGGCGGCTGGCTCTGATCCCGGTGTTCGTCGCGCTGATGCTGAGCGCCGACGGCGGCCACAGCTGGCCAGCCGGCATCGTTTTCGGTGTCGCCGGCGTCACCGACCAGATCGACGGCTTCCTCGCACGGCGCTGGCAGGTGGAATCGGATTTCGGCCGCATCTTCGACCCGCTGGCCGACCGGTTGATGATCGACGCCGCCGTGATCCTGCTGTTCGTCCAGGACCACATGCCGTGGGCCGGCCTGGTCGTGATCCTCGGACGTGATCTCTTGCTGCTCGCGGGCTACAAGACGATCGCGCCGCCGGGCTACGAGATCAACGTGAACTTCCTCGGCAAGGCGGCGACATGGCTCCTGTACGCCGGGATCGGGTTCCTGATCGTCACGCACCGTTCGACCGACTGGCCTTACTGGATCTTCTGGACGGGTCTCGTCCTCGCGGTGATCGCAGGCGTCGCGTACGCGGTCTCGGCCTGGAGAGAGGGGAAGCGATGAAGGCCGTGGTGATGGCGGGCGGCGAGGGGAACCGCCTGCGTCCGCTCACGTCCAATCAGCCCAAGCCGATGGTGCCGGTTGTCGGCAAACCGTGCATGGAGCACATCCTCGAGTTGCTGCGCGAGCACGGGATGAGCGAAGTGATCGTGACCGTCGCGTTTCTGCCGCAGGCGATTCGCAGCTACTTCGGCGAAGGGGAGACCCTTGGAATGCAGATCGGCTATTCGGTCGAGGAGTCGCCGCTCGGCACGGCCGGCTCGGTCCGCCTGACGGCGAAGCAGCTGGAGGAGACGTTCCTCGTCATCTCGGGCGATGCGCTTTGCGACGTCGACCTGAGCGCGCTCATTGCCTTTCACAAGGAGAAAGGTGCAGCGGTGACGATCGGGCTCAAGTCGGTCGAAAACCCACTCGAGTTCGGCATCGTGGTGACGGACGAGGAGGGCCGGGTTGAACGCTTCCTCGAGAAGCCGTCCTGGGGCCAGGTCTTCTCCGACACGATCAACACCGGGATCTACGTGATGGAGCCCGAGGTGCTGAACCACGTGCCGGCGGACCGTCCGTACGACTTCTCGAAGGAGCTCTTTCCGTACCTGCTGGAGATGGGGCGCCCGCTCTACGGCTTCGTGCTGGATGGCTACTGGCAGGACATCGGGAATCTCGACCAGTTCCGGCAGGCGAACTTCGATGCCCTCGAGGAGAACGTGCGTCTCAACATTCCGGGCATCCGCATCCGCGGCAACGTCTGGCTCGGCGAAGGTGTCGAGATCGCCGATCTCGAACAGATCGAGGGCCCTGCATACGTCGGCAACTACTGTCGCATCTCCCCCGGTGCGATCGTCGGCTCGCACTCGGTGCTGTCGAACAGCGTCACCCTGCGGGAGCGCGCGCGTGTGACGCGCTCGGTCATCGACGCTTCGACGCACATCGGCCGGAGCGCCCTGATCGAGGGCGCCATCCTCGGGCGGTCGTGCGATATCCGCGCGCATGTCCGCATCCATGAGGGCGTTGCGATCGGCGACGAGGTGACCATCGGCGCGGAGACGGTGGTCATGCCGGGCGTCCGGATCTATCCGTACAAGGACGTGGAGTCCGGATCGCTCATCCACGAAAGCGTGATCTGGGAGTCGCGTGCCTCGACGCGTCTCTTCGGGCGGGACGGCGTCGCCGGGCTCGTCAACGTCGATCTCACGCCGGAGGTTGCAGTCCGGATCGCCGCGGCTCTCGGAACCACGCTCAAGCGCGGCGCGCGTGTGGCCGCCAGCCGGGAGTCGGCGCCGGCGTGCCGCATGATCAAGCGCGCGATGATCACGGGCCTGACGTCGTCGGGACTGGATGTTGCCGATCTGCGCGTTCTGCCCGCGGCAGTGGCGCGCCACCTCCTCAAGAGCGAGGGCTACGAGGCGGGCTTCCACGTCGGCACGAGCCAGTCCGATCCCGAGATGGTGCAGATCAAGTTTTTCGAGCAGCCCGGCATCCAGCTCTCGCCGACCATGCAGAAGGAGATCGAGAAGAACTTCACGCGCGGTGAGTTGCGCCGCGCCAGCTTCGGCGACATCGGCACGATCAGCTATCCCGCTCGCGTCAGCGAGTCGTACGCGCAGGATCTGCTGGACAGCCTCGACGTCGAAGCGATCCGCGCGCGGGGCTTCCGCCTCGTCGTCGATTACGGCTTCTCGGCGGCGTCGTACGTCCTGCCGTTGCTGCTCGGGCCGCTCGGAGTGGAAGCAGTCTCCGCGCACGGTTTCACGACGGACCGATCCGATCCCGGCTCCGCCCTGCTGCGAGAGGCGATCGGGCAGGTGAAGCAACTCGTGCCCGCTGTCGGCGCCGATCTCGGCGTGATCCTCGACCGGGCGGCGGAGCGCCTCTATCTGGTCGACGAGCGCGGCCGCGAGGTGCCGGTCGAGCAGACCCTGCTCCTCTTCTTGCGGCTGATCGGAAGCAACGGCCGGCGCGGGAAGCTCGCGTTCCCGATCACCGTCACCAGCCAGGTCGACCGGTTATTGGAAGGGAGCGGGCTCGAGGTTGTGCGCACGCCGGCGTCGCTCGGCGACCTGACGAAGGCGGCCGCCGAGGACGGGGTCATCTTCGCCGGCGCGGTGGGTGGGGGGTATGTCTTCCCCGAGTTCCTGCCCGCATACGACGCGACCGCGAGCCTCTGCAAGCTCCTCGAACTGCTCGCGCCAGTGCGGCGGCCGCTGTCGGAGCTCGTTTCCGAACTGCCTGCGCCCACCCTCGTCCACCGGCAGCTCGCGTGCCCGTGGGCGCTCAAGGGCGTCGTGATGCGGCTGCTGACGGAACGCCTGCGCGACCGCAAGCTCGATCTCACGGACGGCATCAAGGTCTTCAGCGAGCGAGGGTGGGCCCAGATCCTTCCCGACCCCGACGAGCCGCTAGTGCATATCTACGCCGAGGGCAAAACCGAAGAGGACTCGAAGGCCCTCGAGGCCGAGTTCAGGGCGATGGTCGAAGAGATCATGCAGACCGAAAGCGCGACCGCCAGCGCCTGAAGTCTCAAGTTGAGGTTGACCCTTTGCCGGTGTGCTGCTTTACTGGTGACGAGCCCTCGACCAGGAAAGGCGGCCCGTGGAACCTGTGCCCGATCTCGCAACGCTGTCCGACGTTGACCTCAAGAAGCTCATCGCCGATCTGACACGCGAGGAGAACGAGGTCTCCTACCAGCGGCGCCTGTTGCACGGGAAGATCGACATCCTCCGTGCGGAGCTGGTCGCGCGGCTACAGAAGACTGGAGGGGGGAGCATCCTCGACGAGGTGGATGTCGACCACCTGACCGAGATCCTCACCTCCAAGGCCGCCCCACCAGGCTAGACACCGTTGAGCCATATCTACTGTCAGGAATGCGGCTTCCAGAACCCCGAAGCTGCGAACTACTGCGCTCGTTGCGGCGCGCTCCTCGTCAAGGACGACGGCGGGACGGAAACGACGCAGACGTTCACACCTGACGAGGGTGAAGACACGTCCCCCGAGGCGCTCGAGGACCTCGGCATCACGGGGCCCGCTCTGGTCGTTCGCTCCGGCGGCGGCAGGACGGGGGAGACCTTCCATCCCGAAGGGGAGACGTCGATCGGCCGCTCACCGGACTGCGGGATCTTTCTCGACGACGTCACGGTCTCGCGCAAGCACGCCGTAATCGTCCAACGCGACGGCGGCTTCTTCGTGGACGACCAGGGCAGCCTCAACGGCACGTTCGTGAACCGCAAGCGTGTCGAGTCCGCTCAGCTCGAGGACGGCGACGAGCTGCAGATCGGCAAATACCGACTCACGTTCCTGGACCGTTGATGGCCACCGCCTTGCGACCACGCCTGCTGACGATCGGGACCGTGTGCGGAATGCTCAAGGACGAGTTCCCGGACATCTCGATCTCGAAGATCCGCTACCTCGAGGATCAAGGGCTGCTGGCGCCGCGCAGGACGCAGGGCGGGTATCGCCTCTTCAGCGAGGACGACCTCGAGCGCCTCGAAACGATCCTGCGCCTTCAGCGCGACGAGTTCCTGCCGCTCCGCGTCATCCGACAGGAGCTTGCCTCGTCAGGAGCGCGCGAGCGTAAGAGGCGGCGTGGGGGCTTGACCGGCGAGGAGCACGAGTTGGATCTCGAAGGGCTCTGCGAGCGCGCGGGGATCGACGCGCGGCTCGCGCGCGAGTTGGAAGAGTTCGGTTTGCTCGCACCCCGGACCGAGTCCGGCCAGAAGCGCTACCGCGAGTTGGATGCGGACATCGCGCTTGCCTGCGGCCGCCTGGCCCAATTCGGGATCGCGCCTCGGCACCTGAGAGGGTTCCGCACGGCAGCCGACCGCGAGGCCGGGCTCATCGACCAGGTCGTCGGACCGGCCCTTCGCGCCCGCAACCCGGAGCGGCGACGGGCCGGGATAGAGGATCTGGAAGCGCTCGGCGAGCTCGCCCAGGGCCTCAATCAGCTGCTCTTCTGGCGCGCGTTGCGCCGGCTTGCGTCAACATGATCCGGTGAATCTCGCCGAGAAGGTCCGAGAGGTCCCCGACTGGCCCCAGCCGGGTGTCGGCTTCAAGGACGTCACGCCGCTGCTTGCCGATCCCGAGGCACTCGCGTATTCGATCCAGCAGTTGGCAGAGTGGGGGGCGGAGAAGAAGCCGGACCTCATCGTCGGCGCCGAGGCGCGCGGGTTCATCCTCGGAGCTGCGATCGCGAAAGAGATCGGGTGCGGGTTCGTGCCCGCACGACGGCCGGGCAAGCTTCCGCCCGAGACGATCAGCGCCACCTATGCGCTCGAGTACGGGCAGAACGCGCTCGAGCTGCACCCGGACATGGTCCCGCACGGGGCGCGCGTCCTGATCCACGATGACGTGCTCGCCACCGGCGGGACCGTCGAGGCGATCGCCGGCCAGCTCGTCGAGCGGCTGGGAGGCATCGTCGTGGGGTGCTGCTTCATCATCGAGCTGGGGTTCCTGAAAGGTCGCGAGCGTCTGTCCAAGTACGACCTGCATGCCCTGATCGAGTATTAGTACCCCTTCCCGCAATACATGTCGGCTTCTGGCCCGCGATCGGCTTTGGTGCTCGCGACCCAGAAACTCGACGGCATCACCGGAAGGGGCACCAAATGTCACGAGGTGTCAGGTTTGACATCCGGAGTGCCGATTAGAAAGTCACCATGTACGACGCGCTGACGGGGCGGTTCACCTTCCCGTGCCCCGCGCGGGGAGAGGCGCATGTCACCCTGTCGGCCTTTCGGCAGCTCGAGCGCTTGCCGGGCGCCGCTCATCCCTCGGTCTTCCACGTGCTGTTCGCGTGTGGCTGCGGGGAGGAGCACGAGGGGCTCGTCACCCATGACGACCTCGACTGGGGCCCACTCGGTCTGCAGGGCGGCACCTTCTACAACGTCATGACTGCACAGCTCGACCGCGTTGTCGCCGAGCTCTCGGACGTAGCTGCCCGAAGGATCCAGGCCGGCGAGTGGCCCTGGAGCTTCTTCTGCTATCCCGAGGACCGCCCGCGGCCCGTCTTTCCTTCGTCGTTCTTCCTGCTTACCCCCGGGGACGGCTCGCTCGGCCTCGCCGTGCGCTGTCCGGCCTGCCAGCGCACGTCGGTGAACCTCGTCTCCCACGAGCACGTCGACCTGCCCTTCCACAACGACGCCAAGGTGGGAGTGGTCGAGCACGTCTTCAACGACGACGTGGCCGGAGCAATCGAGGAGTTCCGCGCCGAGCTCTACTCCGCCTCGTTCGATACCCGCCGCCTTACCCTTTAGAAGTCGGGTTCCGTCTTCGGCCGTACCGGGTACCACCTGGGGACCGACTAGCGAGGTGATCGAATGTACGGACTCACACGCGCGACGACGACGCTGGTGTTCTCGGCCGCCGCAGGCCTCCTGATCTGGTTGGCAACGCAGATCAGCAACGACCACGTCGGGGGGTACTGGGCCCGGGTCGGCCTCGTTGCGGGCGCAGGTTTGCTGATGGCGCTGTCTCAACTGCTGGGAGGCTGGACGAAGTGGGGCTGGCCGCGGCTCTCGATCGCGGTCTTCACCACGGCGTTCATCCCTGTGGCGATCGTGTCGCTCTGGATCGTGCTGGCCGGCGAGCCAGGCAGCGGCTGGTTCCACAACCACGTGATGTCCTGGTCCCGCGACATCCACGTCAGCGGTCTTGTCACCGACTTCCTCTACTACATCCCCGTGCTCGCTTTCGGGACGGGGCTCGTCTTCGGGTTCTCGTTCGACACGACCGGGCCGGTCGTACGCGACCGCGACGTGATCGTCGACCGAAACCGCGAGGCAGCGCCCGTGAACGGGCGACGCGGCCTGTTCGGCCGGCGCACCACGACTCCCACGACGACCGGCGGGCGCGCGGCAGACGAGCCGCTGACGGCGGATCGCGATGCCACGACGACGTCGACCGACCGCACCGGGGACCGCGAGACGGTCAAGTAGCTCGCGGGTCGAGGCCGCCCCTCGGCAGGACCGGGGGGCGGCTTTAGCCTTGCCTCAGGGATGAGCAGAAGGCCTTCCGCGGCCGATACCCGGAAGGCCATGACGTACCGCTCGCTACCGCAGGACGAGAGAGGCTACGAACTCCTCCGCGCGGCCCTGACGGAGGGCGACGACGCACGACCTCCTGCCTTCCGTCGCCTCGAGCAGGCGGTCGGAGGTGAGCTCGCACGCATGCTCGTGGGCGCCCTCGCAGCACGCCGTGGCGGGCGCGAGATCGTTCTCGTTTACTGCCCTTAGGGCTCTTCGCTCTCGCCGAAGACGCGGACGCTGAGGAAGATCGCGCCGAACGAGATGAGGCCGAGCACCGTCGACGTTCCCTTGTCGACGCCGACCGCCAACAGGAAGCCCCAGACGTACAGGCTCAGGAGGAGCGCCCAGACAAGCGCCTTGACGCCTGGTTCGATAGCTGGGAGTCGCAGGTGCACCGTGTGTGTCAACACTAAAGAAAACGGCCCCATGAGCGCAGCTCATAGGGCCTCCGGTGGGGCGTCGCCGAGTCGACGCCTTTGGACCAAAAAAATTCGCCGAGCCAGTTTCGCTTTCGTCCACCGTTTCCGCTGACTTTCGCCTTCCGGCTACTGCCTTCGGACTCGGTTTCGACCTACTTGCGCTCTGTGCTCGGCGCAATTGGCAATCTAACGTGTCAAGCAGATGATTCAAGGGGTCACAAAAGGTCGTGGCCGCAATTTGCGAAGTTTTCCTTTTTCAACGTTTCCACAGCCAATCTTCCAACATGTGGACAGCCGTGTGGAAAGGGTTGGCGCCGACCTGAAGAGCTTCGAAGAAACGCTGCAGTTGCGTCGGTCGAACGCACGCCGACACTAACGTATTCGCCATACTCTCGCTCGTGGGCCGACGGCAGATCGCCATCACGGTCGCCGGCTCGGCGTTTCTTCTCGCCGTCGTGTTGGCGGCGCTGCGCGTAGGGGAGACCCCGGGGAAGCTCTCCGATTGGCAGGCCCTCGTCCTCGGCATCGTCCAGGGCGCGACCGAGCTGCTGCCGATCTCGTCGTCGGGCCACCTGATCCTCGTCCCGTGGGCGGGCGGCTGGCACTACCTCCGAGACCATCCGGACTTCAACAAGACCTTCGACGTGGCGCTCCACCTGGGGACGCTCATCGCGGTGGTCATCTACTTCTGGCGTGACATCGTGCGCCTCGCGCGTGCCTGGTGGCAGAGCGTGAAGAGGCGCCGGGTCGAGACCGCGGACGAGCGGATCGCCTGGTACGTCGCCGTCGCGACGGTGCCGGCGGCCATCGCCGGGGCGGCGGGGGAGAGCTTCATCGAGAAGAGGCTCGGCGACCCGTGGCAGATTGCGATCCTGCTCGCGGTCTTCGCGATCATCCTCTGGATCGCGGACCGCGTCCCGCCGCGGCGTTCGATCGAAGACATTGGCTGGAAGGGCGCGGTTGGCGTAGGGGTTGCGCAGTGTCTTGCACTGATGCCCGGCACGTCGCGATCCGGTGTGACGATCACCATGGCGCGGTTCCTGAAGCTGGGCCGCGACGACGCTGCGCGCCTGTCGTTCCTGCTCCTGATCCCGATCGTGTTCGGCGCGGCCGTCTTGAAGGGGGCCAAGGTGGCCGTGGACGGGCTGCCGCCCGGATCGGCCGGCCCCTTCGTCGTCGGCATGCTCGCGGCGGCGGTCGTCGGGCTCGCGGCGATCTGGGGCCTGCTCGGGTACGTGCGCCGGCACACGTACACCGTGTTCGTCGTCTACCGCCTCGCGCTCTCGGCGGCGATCCTCATCACCATCGGCGCCGGCTGGCGCGGCAAGAACTTCTAGTGTCCCTGCCAGTGATGCCGTCGAGCTTCCGGGTCGCGAGCACCAAGCCAGAGGCCGCACTCGACCGCAGCAAGGCTGGTTTGCCTTCTAAGGGCGAGGGTGGACTCTGGCGCCGCGTGATCGCGGGCCGGAAGCCGGCACCAAGGCATCGCTTGCGATGCCGACCATAAGAGGCCGTGCCGGCTTTGCCGGTACGGCCGTCGTCAATTGCTGGTAGGGGCACCACCCGGTCACGCCGACCGGCACGCCGGGCAGAGAGCCGAACGGAATTCCCGTCTTCGGGTCGACATAGACCGCCCGGTAGAGGTTGTCCAGGTCCGAGCCGAGCCCGTTGGCCTCAAAGGAGCCGTCCGTGCCGACCGGGACCGTTGCGACGAGCTCGCGCGGAGCGTGGGGGACCTCGCGGTAGATCTCGACCGCCTCGCCGCTCCTGCCATTGATGATGCGGCCGCTGATTCGTCCGTCGGCGTCGACCGGTCCCTGCCAGATTTCGATGGCCGGGAGCGACGGAGCGCGGAACCATTCGAGTCCTCCCGCGCGCGAGAGCAGGAGGTGATGCGAGCCTTTGCGCCCGACGACGAACCCCTCGAGTCGTCCGTCGAGCTGCCACGCCGCGTTACGCGGCCCCTGAATCACGAGCGCTGCATACACCGGCCAGTCGTCGGCGAGGTTAACCCAGTCGTTGGCACCGACCTCCGGAGCGCCCCCGCCCGTGATCGACACGAAGATGCCGTGCGTCAGAGTCGACGTTGCCTGGGTGTCGGAGCTAGAGGTCAACAGGACGGAGATGTCGCCCGTCTCAGGATAGGCCTGCGTCCACGCGGACCAGAGGGTGGAGGAGATGAAGGCGGCCCCAACGCGGCCCTGCGGCGACCCGAGCGCGCTCGTGAAGAGGTACTGGCCTTCCCAGCCGCCGCCCGACGTGGGGCCCCAGTCGATGGCGGCGGAGGTGTACGTCTCGACGACATGGAGGCGGCCACGGACGAGGACGGGCGCCGCTCCGGGTGGGAGGGCACTGGTTGGAAAGCCCTTCTGCGTGATCGCGCGAGTGCGGGGTCTCACGCCTCGGTCGAACGTCACAAGCCGCAGGAAGGTCTCTCCAGAGGCCCGCTGAACGGCGTACGCGACCGCGGGTCGGTCATGGGCATCGAGTGTCAGTCCTGCCGGACCGAAGCTGCTGCCCGGTGCAACCCGCGCGATGCTCGTGATGCGACTGCCGCGGGCGAGGGAGATCCACCGACCCTGCCGGTCCTCGGCGAGCACGCTCACGACCCTGTGCGGCCGTTCGCCTACCCTGATCCCCGCGAGTATCACGTCGGTCCCAGGTAGGCGGCCCGCGCGGTACTCGACCCAGCGCCCGCGGGATCGCAGCGCCACGCGGAGATCCCGGCCCACGGTGTACGCCACGTACGGCGTTCCGTCGGCTGCTAGGGCGAGCACGCCCCGATCCGCCCGCGTCGTGACGACCTGGCGTTCCGTCGGCTGCTAGGGCGAGCACGCCCCGATCCGCCCGCGTCGTGACGACCTCGGCCTGGGCAGGGGAGGCGAGCGCCAGGGCCGCCGTCAGGCCAATCAAGCCTGACTTGACATAACACAGGTTTCCGTGCATTCGCCCAGGAAAACACAGTTGAGGGTTGACGGGGGTAGCTGAGACCTGACAGCCTCGTGTTTGGCTTCGCCTGCCCAGAGGCATCAAACGCATTAGGGAGATGACAGTCGAGATCGAGTCGATCCTCCAGCACGAGGACATTCAAGGCGTGCTGGAGAACGCTGAGAGCACGGGCTCGGTCAAGCAGCCCGAGCTTGCTGAGCTGATCGAAGCTCATCAGCTCGACGCGCTCGAGACCGAGACGCTCTTCAACGAGCTCGAGCGGCGGGGGATCGACGTCGTCCTCGAGGAGCAAGAGAAAGAGAAGGAGCCCGCTCCTCCCCCGCTCCAGACCTCGTACGAGACGACGACCGACGCGCTGCAGCTCTTCCTGCGCGAGGCCGGCCGCCACCCACTGCTGACGGCACCGCAGGAGGTCGAGCTCGCCAAGCGGATCGAGCGAGGAGACATGGGCGCGAAGTCGCACATGATCCAGTCCAACCTGCGGCTCGTCGTCTCGATCGCCAAGAACTACCGCAACCAGGGCCTGCCGTTCCTCGACCTGATCCAGGAAGGAACCCTGGGTCTGATTCGCGCCGTCGAGAAGTTCGACTGGCGGCGTGGCTACAAGTTCTCGACCTACGCGACCTGGTGGATCCGCCAGGCGGTCGCGCGCGCGCTTGCCGACAAGGCGCGGACGATTCGCATGCCCGTCCACATCGTCGAGCGCCTGCAAAAGATGAACCGCGCGGAGCGCACTCTGTGGACGCAGCTCGGTCGCGAGCCCACACTCGAGGAAATCGCCGAGGAGGCGAGCCTGCCGATTCAGCAGGCGCACGAGGTCAGGGCCGCTGCTCGTGCATCCGCGTCCCTCGACCAACCGGTCGGCGAGACCGAGGATGCCGTCTTCGGCGATTTCGTCGCCGGCGACGATCCGCTTCCCGAAGAAGCGGTCGAGGTCTCGCTGCGCTCGCAGGCGCTGACTGCCGCCCTACTCTCGTTGCAGGAGCGCGAGCGCCAGGTGCTCGTGCTGCGCTACGGCCTCGACGACTCGGAGCCCAAGACGCTCGAGGAGATCGGCCGGCGACTCGGTCTCACCCGAGAGCGCGTCAGGCAAATCGAGCTCGAGTCGCTCAGGCGCCTGTCGACGCTGCGCGAGATGCAGTCCGTGACGGCGTAACGCCGAGCGCGGACCCGTCGAACAACGCCAGAGCACGATCGCCAAGGTGCCGCTGTGCGAGCGCGTGCGCCTCGTCGAGGTGCGCCGGGCGTGTCGTGCGGTGCCCGTCAGAGGCGACGAGCTTGCCCACGCCCCGTTCGAGCAGCCACCAGCCCAGCTCTTCGGGCTCAGGTCCGTGACGGCCGATCAGCGACGTCGCGTTGACTTGCAACATCCAGCCGCGGGCCGCCAGCTGGTCCGCGATCGAGGGATCCTCCAACACCGCTTCGGTGCGCTCCGGATGCGCGATGACGGGTCGCAGTCCGGCCGCCTCGACATGTTCCGCGAGTGCGAACAGCAGGTCGGGCGGCCCTGAGAACGGCACCTCCATCAAGACACAGTCGGTTCCTTCGAGGAGGTAGCGGTGCGGGTCCTCCTCCAGGAGCGCCGCGGCAGGCGTCAGCTCGAACCCGAGCCGGAGCTCGAGTCCGGCGTGCGGCCGCATCCGCTCGTAGGCCTCGCGGATCTCGGCCTCGCGTTCCTCGCTCAGCGTCAAGTATGGCCAGATATGCGGCGTTGCAAAGAGGACCGCGGTTCCGTGTTGCGCCGCGCTACGGCACAGCGCTAGTCCATCTTGGATCGTGGCGGCCCCGTCATCACCGGACGGGACGACATGGGAGTGACAGTCGACGAAACGACGATCCATCTCCCTGGTAGTACTACCTGCTAGTTCCGAAGGTAGAGCGCGCGGGCTTTGCCCGTGCGTCCGTCTGAAGGCACGCGACCCGCTCAAGGGTCCGTGACTACGTCCGGAGATAAAGCTCGAGATCGGGCGCGACCGCCCGCAGCTCGCGCAGCGCTCGAGACTCGAGTTGGCGCACGCGCTCGCGCGTGATGCCGAGCCCTGCTCCGACCTCTTCGAGCGTCTGCGGCGTTTCGCCGTTGAGGCCGAAGCGAAGCGAGAGCACACGTTGCATGCGGGGATTGAGCAGGAGGAGCGCCTCGGCCAGCTCGCTGCCGCGGAGCTTCTTCGAGGTCGACTCGTCCGGCCGTTCCGAGTGAACGTCTTCGATCAGGTCGGCGTACATGCTCTCGCCGTCGCCGACCGGCGTTTCGAGGCTGACGGGATCCTCGACCAGGTCGAGCAGCTCCCGGACCCGCTTCTCCGGAAAGCCGCTTTCCTTTGCGAGCTCCTTCTCGGTGGGCTCGCGGTTGTACTTCTGGGCGAGTTGACGGCGCGCGCGCATGAGCCGGCGAACCTGGTCGGCGACGTGGACCGGCAGCCGAATCGTCCGGCCCTGGTCGGCAAGCGCGCGCGTCACTGCCTGGCGAATCCACCAAGTCGCGTAGGTCGAAAGCTTGTAGCCGAGCTTGTAGTCGAACTTCTCCACGGCGCGGATCAGTCCGAGGTTCCCCTCCTGGATCAGATCCAGAAGCGGCACGCCGGCCTTCGTGTAGTTGCGGGTGATCGACATCACGAGCCGGAGGTTCGACTCGATCAGCTTCTTCTTGGCTTCCTCGTCGCCCTCGTCCTTGCGCCGGGCGAGCTCGCGCTCTTCTGCGGGTGTGAGAAGGGGGCCGTCGCCGATCGCGCGCACGTACAGCTTGAGCGGATCCTGGGTCGCTTCGGCCTTGGCGGCCGGCGGCGGACCGTCGTCCTCCCCGTCCTCGGGCTCTTCAACCTCGGCGGTGTCTTCCGCCTCGTCGACCTCGGTCTCCTCCGCCTCGTCGACTTCGGGAACGAGCTCGAGCCGAGGCTCGATCGCTGGGTCCGAGGGCAGGTCAGGGAGCGGCCGCATGTGAGGGGTATCGGCGCGGCCTAGTGGACTCTTGAGGCGCTCGTCAACCCTCACGAGAGGGATAGCTACTAACAAGGAGCCCAGCCGATGCGTCTAGAAAGATAAGGGCGACCACACGGTCGCTTCGCCTTTTTCCAGACACTTTGTGCGGAATCGCCGGATATAGCCTCGCCCCCGACTCGAGCGTCGAGCGCACTGTCGCGGCGCGTGCCCTCCTGACCGGGATCGCCGAACGAGGCGCTGACGCCGTGGGCTACGCCTACCGGAGCCCTGGAGCGCCGATCGCGGTGCACAAGCAGCGCTCGGGGGCAACGGCTCTGCTCGAGCGGATCAGCGTGCCAGAGGAGGCGACGAAGCTCCTCGTCCACGTGCGCGACTTCACCAAGGGGCACCCGAGCCTTTCAGCCAACAACCATCCGATCCGCCATGGCTCCGTCGTGGGAATCCACAACGGGATCATCAAGAACGACGACGAGCTCTTCGCGCAGCATCGAATCGCGCGCGCCGAGCCCGAGATGACTGTCGACTCCGAGATCATCTTCGCGCTCGCCGAGTTCTCTCGTGGCCGGACGGCCGAGGCGCTCCAGCAGCTCTACGGCTCGATGGCGACCGCCTGGCTCGACGAAGGCCGCTCGGAGCTCGTCCTCGCACGTGGCCTGGGCCGGCCCCTCTGGGTCGGGCACACGAAGAGCGAGCTCTTCTTCGCTTCGACGCGGATCGCGCTCGAGCTCGTCGAGAGCTACATCGGCATCAAACTGCGCAAGAGCGAGTTGCCGGAAGGAACCGTGGTCACCGTCGAGGGCGGCAAGATCGTCGCCCGCGACTCGTTTCAGCCGGATCGCTCCTTCGAGGAGGAGTCACTCCCGTCCGTTCGCGCACCGGATGAGGGCCGCTCCTGCCTCGAGCGTCTCGCGCTGCTCCATGCTGCGACTGCCTGACGCTTAAGAACTTCTAACGCGCATCTCAGGTTCCTCTTAGGGGGCGGTGACACCGTGAGGGGATCGTGCGCAGGTCCTTTACGAGGCGCCGCGCGCTCGGGGCAGCGGCGGCAGTCGCCGGGTCGGGAGTGGCCGCCAGGCTGTCGCAGCTGTCATCGCCCGCGGAGGCGGCCACGCCGCCCCACGAACACCATCCGCTCGTACCGGGCTCTTCCCACTTGGGCTTCGCGCACGGCAGTACGACCGTGGATCCCGAGGTGAACGGATTCGACCCGAGCGCGATCCTGCGCGACTTCGACTGGGGCAAGACGCGGCCCCTCGCCGGCGGCCGGATGCTGCGCGAATGGGAGCTCGTCGCGTACGACAAGCAGATCGAGATCGTCCCCGGTGTCAAGTTCTCGGCGTGGACGTACAACGGCCGCGTCCCGGGGCCTACGCTGCGGGCCCGCGAAGGCGACCTGTTGCGGATTCACTTCGTCAACGCTGGCACGCACCCGCACACGATTCACCTGCACGGCATCCACCCGGCGGTGATGGACGGCACGCCTGGGATTGGCGAGGAGATCGGCGGCGGTCTCGTCGACGTCGGCGAGGAGTTCACGTACGAGTTCGAAGCGCAGCCGTTCGGGTTGCACCTGTACCACTGTCACGCGTCGCCGCTCGCGGGGCATATCGCGAAGGGCCTGTACGGCATGTTCATTGTCGACCCGCCGCAGCGTCGCCCCCAGGCCGACGAGCTCGTGATGGTGCAGAACGCGTTCGATCCCAACTTCAACGAGGACAACGAGGTCTACGCGGTCAACAGCGTGGCTTTCCACTTCATGTACCGGCCGATCCGAGTCAAGCGCGGTGAGCTCGTCCGGATCTATCTCGTCAACATCGTCGAGCTCGATCCGATCAATTCGTTCCACATTCACGGGAACTTCTTCCACCGGTTCCCTACCGGCACGTCGCTCTCGCCGAGCGAGTACACGGACACGGTCATTCAGGGCCAAGGCCAGCGGGACGTGCTCGAGCTGCGCTTCCCGTACACGGGGAAGTACATGTTCCACGCGCACAAGAGCGAGTTCGCGGCTCTCGGCTGGATGGGCTTCTTCGAAGTGGTGGAGTGACGGATGCTCGATCGCCTACTACGACGGATCTGGCTGCTCGGAGTCCCGCTGGGGCTCCTCGGCGCAACAGCCGTCATCGCTTATGCCCGCCCGTGGCAGGACACTCGGACGACGGCTGATGAGGTGACGGTCGAGCAGGCCACCCTGCGGCCTGGAGCGATTGTCCTCCTAGTCGTCAACAATTCGGAGGAGACCGCGGCCGTGGCGCAGGTCATCCTCAACGACGCGTTCGTCGACTTCCAGCAGAGCCGGCCTGTGCTCGCGCCTGGCGAGGTCCAGCGGATCACGGTCTCCTACCCGTGGGTCGCCGGCGAGTCCTACGACGTGCAGCTCATGACCAAGACGGGTGAGACGATCGCGTACGAGATCGAAGACGCGGAGGCCGGCACGCAGCAGGCCTAGGGCTTAGCTGCCGAGATGCCCGTCGGAGCCGACGCGGACGCCCTCCTCGTCGAGGCGCTCCTTGATCAGGAACTGGAACGTCGACCACGCGCCGCGTCGCGCATCGAACATCCGGTACACCTGCCACTCGGTCAGGAGGCGGTCATCCTTCCGACGCGCGGTCGCCCAGTCGGCGAACTTCGGCAGGCGCTTGAGCTTGCACGCGAGCGCGACTCCCTGCTCGACCGCCCGCTCGAGCCGCTCCTCGCCGATCGGGACGTCGAAGCCGGCCTCGCGCAGCGCCTCGGCGAGAGAACCGAAGGTGTGCCAGTACAGCGACTTCGAGGGCATCGACCGGCGTCTGGCGTCGAGATCCTTTGCGGTCGGCACGCGGCCGAGGTCCTCCCCCAACTCGCGCAGGAGGCCCACCAGCTCCTCGCGGGTGGCGAAGCGACGGGGAACGAGGCCGGCCTCGCGCTTCGCCGCGTTCCAGCTGCCGAAGTGCTCGATGACCGTCTGCGGGTGAACGGCCGTGTCCGGGTCTGCCGCGAACTCGCGCATCGTCGGCGAACGGCCAAGCCTTTCCGCAGACGCGCGCAGCTCCGCAAGGATCTGATCGTTCGAGTACCGCTTCCGGATTCCGGCCTGGAACGAGGCGAGCGCGTCGGGGTCGATCTTCGCGACCGCCCTGAAGCGCGGTTTGCGGGTCATGCCAATAAGGATAGAGCGTTCTGGAAAGAACGCAAGTTAAGGCTTGAAGGGCTTGCTGTAGAAGCTACGAGGCTACGAGAGAGAGGCGAGCCTTGTCGGCATCGCTCTGGATGCTCTCGAGCGGCAGGATCCGCTCCAGGGCCGTAACGCAGCGCGGACAGAACTGGGTGCCGGCCGCACGGCGGAGCTCCTGCAGGGCCTCCGCAGCCGGCCGCGCGGCGCGGTAGATGCGGGTGGTCAGCATCGAGTCGAGCGCGTCCGCCACGTGGATGATGCGGGCACCGAGGGGGATGTCCTCCCCTTGCAGCCGGTCCGGATACCCAGTCCCGTCGAAGCGCTCGTGGTGGTGGCGGATTGCCGGCACAGCGTCGTTGAGGAAGCCGAGCCGGTCGATGATGCGTGCCCCCTCCTCTGCGTGGCGCTGCATCAGCGACCACTCGTCTGGCGTGAGGCTCGCGGGCTTCAGGAGGATGGAGTCGGGGATCGCGAGCTTGCCGATGTCGTGGAAGAGCGCCGCGTGCCCGAGCAGGTCCAGCTCTGCGTGCGAGAGGCCGAGCTCCCGGCCGATTGCCAGCGCGAGCTGCTGGACGCGGCGGGAGTGACCGGCGGTGTAGGAGTCTCGCGCGTCGACGGTGGCCGACAGGGATTCCATCGCCGCCGTGGAGCGCTCCTTGAGCAGCTTGTTCGCCAGTTCGAGGGAGACGTTCTGTGACTGGATCGTCTCGGCCGCCTGGCGGAGCTTCTGCGCGCTGCGCTGCGTGTGCTTGAGGTATGCCTCCTGCGTCTTGCGCATGAGCAGGAGCGGAACCGCAAACACCGCGAGCGCGAGCAGCTGGACGGCTTCGTAGGCAAGCGCCATCACGCCGCCGATGAAGCCGTAGACGAGGTAGTGCGGCAGCAGCCAGGCGAAGCGCTCGCGGAAGACCGACCACCAGCGCTCGTGCCCCTGCAGGGCGAGAGCGAGCGAGACGAGGCCCATGTTGACGACGAAATACGCAGCGCCGGCGAGCAGGCCCAAACCGGAGGCGGCGAGCTCGTGCGCGGTGCCGTCCGGGAAGAAGGCCGCGATCTTGAACACGCTCGCCGCGGCGAGCGACGCCAGCGTCAGCGCGCCGACGTTGAAGAGCACGTTGTGCAGGGGCGCGCGGCGCGCGCTCCACTCGACCGCCACACTGGCGAGCGCGAGTGGCAATGCAGCACGGAAGCCGAAGAGCGAAGCGGCCGCGAGACAGCCCACCGCGCTGACCGAGAGCACCGCCGATCCTTCGTCCGCCTCGAGGGCGAGAGCCTGCCCCACTCCGACTAGCCCGACGACGGTCAGCAGCCCCAGCAGGTCCTTCGAGGTCCAGGTGAAGGCAAGGCCCACGATGCCCGCCCCCATGCCGACTGCGCTGACGAGGCCGACGATCAGGCTCAGCCGGCGGTCGAGCGAGAGGAAGCGTGGGCCGTGGACGGCATGCGGGCGTGGATGGCGCACCTCTCGGCGTTCCTCCAAGGGTTGCACCTGGGCCGCGGCCGGGAGTGGTGCGTGATGGTCTCCGTCCTCTGGCACTGCGATCAGGCGCGTCGCGCGATCCGCGGGCACGAGCAGTGGCTCGGAGCTCGCTCCGAGGACACGGTTTCGTCCCTGCAGCTTGGCGCGGTACACGGCGAGGTCCGCCTGGTGGATGAGCTCGTTCGCGTCGGTGCCGTCCTTCGGGAAGCCGGCGACTCCGATCGAAACGGTCGCCCGGATCGGCTCGCTCGAGGTCTCGACGTCGAATGTGCGTTCCGCGACTGCACGGCGGATCCGTTCCGCGATCTCGAATGCCTGATCGGGAGGCGTCTCCGGCAAGAGGATCGAGAACTCCTCCCCGCCGAAGCGCGCCGGCACGTCGTAGTGCCGGAGCTGGGCGCGGAAGACTTCTGCGATCCCCTTGAGCACGGCGTCGCCTGCCAGGTGACCATAGGTGTTGTTGATGTCGCGCAGGAGATCGAGGTCGGCCATGATCAGCGACATCGGGCGCTCGAAGCGGCGGGCGCGACCGATCTCCTCAGACAGAGCGGCGGCGAAATGTCGCGCGTTGAAAAGACCCGTCTTCGGGTCGACGCGGGCCTCCGCCTGCAGTGCCGGGACGCTCAGGGAGCGGTGGATCAGGAACAGTGGAGTGAGGGCGAACGGGACGAGCCACGGGTTCGTCTCCCAGAACGCGTAGACCGCAACGCCCAGCGCCGCGAGCACCAGGTCGGTGGCGACGTACTCGGCGTCGAAGAGCCCCGTCTCGCGCAGCGTGAACCCGCGCGCGAGTCTCAGCATCACTGCCAGCAGGATGTGGTTGACGGCGACGAAAACGATGCAGACCGCCAGCCCGGCCAGCGAGAGCCGCAGCGCATCGTTCGCGATGCCCGCGTGCTCGAGGATCAGCCACTTGCCGACGAACCAGGCCGCCATGGCCGAGAGCGAGTAGTCGAGGATGTTGAAGGTCTGCAGATACCAGCGGTAGCGCATCTTCAGCCACTCCGGCACCATCTGGACGACCGCGACGAGGACGAGCAGCTCCGGCGGCAGGATCAGTGCGGCCGGAATCAGGAAGACGATGTCGGTGTGGTACGCCTGGTCGGCCGGCGTGCGGACGACGAACAGGCGGGCGATGGCGGCTGCCGAGGCGAGGATGAGGAAGGCCGGCCACTGATGCGTCGTCTGGAGGCGGCCGATGAATGGCAGCGTGACCGCAGCGGCCGTGATCGCGACCGCGACGAAGTAGATCTGTGCATTCCGGGGCAGCGCCCCGTCTCGCCCCTGGCCGGGCTCGGCGACGAGCGAGATATCGGTGGGCACTGCGTTCATGCCCTGGTAGTCCTTCATCGCAGGTACTCCTTCGCCACGCTTTGAACGGGGGCCGCAGTCGAGAAGCCCACCGCGGAACGTAGAACCGGCCTGGCGAAGGGGCATCCCCCGTTCGGGGAACACTCGATCGGTTCCCCCGAACGGGTGACCCCGGGTGCCTGCATGGGGTTAGGGATCCAGCGTGCCTGCGAGGATGGCCGCGAGCTCGAAGTCATCGATCGCGCCTGCATTGGGAGCCGCTTCCTCGTCGCCCGCGTTGTCCGCCCACGACGCGCTGCCGAGGCTCAGATCGGCCCAGGAGGCCGCAGCGAGGGCGGTGTCGGCCCAGGAGGCCGAAGCCCAGCTGGCGTCGCTCCAGGAGGCGTCTGCCCAGCTCGCGGCCGACCAGGAGGCAGCCGCCCACGATGCGTCGGCCCAGGAGGCGTCCGCCCAGGAGGCGTCGGCCTTGGCCGTGGCCGCCCAGCTGGCCGCGTCGAACACGCGCGCGCTGGTGAGCGGATCGGTGACGACGAATGCGTTCAGCGCCTTGTTCGCATTCGGCGGGTTGAGCGTCTCGATCGAGCGGCCGGCGTTCACCTCACCGACGCCCTCCGACAGGTTGCCCGCCTGCGGCATCGGCTTTGCGCCGACCATCAGAGCGCCCTTGACCTGGTCGGGGGTGAATTCGGGATGCCTGCCGAGAATCAGCGCGGCGATACCGCTCACGATCGGTGCCGAGAACGAGGTGCCGGAAAGTTCCATGTACCCGGGCTCGACGACGTGATCGGCGCGCTCCGTGTAGAGCGTGGAGGTCACCGGAACCGGACCGACCATGTAGCGCCCGGGAGCGGCGAGATCAGGCTTTGCGAAGCCGTCGAGCGTGTAGCCGTACGCCGACCACGGGGCCGCGACATCGTCGTTCGTCGACACCGACTTGCCCGTGTCGCTCGCGCCGACGGTGATCACGAAGGGGTCGCTGCCGGGAGCGTACGGGACACCGCTCGGCCCGTCGGGCTTGCCGTAGTTGCCGGAAGCCACGACGACGACGACGTTGTTGAACCAGAGCCGCTCGACCGCCTTGTCCAGCGGGTCGTACATGAAGCTGTTGGCGACCGACGAATGGAGCGAGAAGTTCGCGACGCGGATCCCGTAGTTCGCCTTGTTGGCGAGGATCCAGTCCGCAGCAGCGATGACGTCACTCGTCTTCGCCATGCCGTGGTCGTCCATCACGTCGAGCGAGACGATCTTTGCCCCCGGTGCGGCGCCGGTCTTTCCCTGCAGGTCGCCCGCTGCGATGCCGGCCACAAAGGTGCCATGGCCGCGGCCGTCGCCGGGCGAGTTGCCTGGGAGCGAGCTGAGATTGACGCTCGCAGCGATGCGACCGGCGAACTCGGGCCGGGTCGCGTCGATGCCGGAGTCGACGATCGCGATCGTCGCGGCAGGTGCTGCCGGTGACGTGCCGTTGGCCCAGTACTTCTGGACGCCCGTGACGAACGGCCATTTCTCGGTGGTCGGCGCAGCGACAGAAAGGCGTACGCGCGAATCCGCCGTGATCGCGGTCACGTGGTTGTCGGCCGCGACAGCGAGGACCTGCGCGCCCGTGAGCTCGACGGCCACGCCGTCGATCGAGCTAAAGGTTCGGGCCGTCTTGAGGGAGACGCCGAGAACGTCGGCGACCGCATGTGCGGCCTGGTTGCCACCCTTGCCCTGGACGATCACCGAGAACGTGTCGGTAGGGCTGCTCTGAGCCGAGGACAGAAGACCTGGTGCGACGAAGGCCTGAACGACCTTGGGGCCGGGGACCGCAGACGCGCCCAGCGGCACGACGAGAGTCAGAACGAGCGTCGCGAGAAGTGCTGTGCGTCGCTTTCCATTGCCCCAGAGCGCGTTCGAGCGCGAGCCGGTCCCGCGCTTACCGCTGCCCCAGAGTGCGCTTGCACGCACATCATTCCGATTACCTCCGGTCCGCATCGTTCTCCTTTGCCGCAGTTGACGAGCCGCACCGTAGGTAGGAGTGGGATGACGTACCTCACCCTTTAGCGGTAGTGAGCCGTGAAGTTCACCCGTCCGAGGGATCGGTAGGCGCTCGGATAGCCTCTCCCCTGCTTTGCGCGTTCCGATTCCGCTCGCCGCCGAGATTGCCGTCGCGCGGGCGGCGGGGCGACTGTCGCGTCTCGCCGGAGCGGGCGGCGGCACGACCGTCCCCGGGAAGCTGCTCTGGAAGCTCGATCCGGGCGCAATCGACCGTCTGGCCGCGAGGCTTCCGCTCGGGTCGGCTGTGATCTCGGCGACGAACGGCAAGACCACCACCGCGGCGATGGCGGCAAGCATCCTCCGCAGGCGGTTCCGGTTGGCCCACAACAGTTCCGGCGCGAACCTCGTCTCGGGCGTGGCCTCGACGCTGCTCGCTGCCCGCGCGGCCGAGCTGGGCCTCTTCGAGGTGGACGAGGCTGCGCTGCCCGAAGTTCTCTCGCGGGTCAAGCCGAGGGCCGTCTGTCTCGGCAATCTCTTCCGTGACCAGCTCGATCGCTACGGCGAGCTCGAGCACGTCGCGGACGGGTGGCGGTCGGCCGTGCGGGCGCTGTCGGCTGACGCCGCGCTGGCCGTCAATGGCGACGATCCACAGGTCGGAGAGCTCGCACGAGAGCGTCCGGACGCGCTGGTCTTCGGCGTCGACGACCCCTCGGTGGCGCGGACGTCCCTGCAGCATGCCGCGGACTCGAAGTACTGCGTCCGCTGCGGAGCACCGTACGAGTACGCGGCGGCATACGTGGGACATCTCGGGGACTACCGCTGTCCAGTCTGCGGCCACAGCCGCCCGCTGCTCAACGTTGTCGCGCGAGAGATCGAGTTGGGCGGGCTCGAGTCGGTGTCGTTCAGGCTCGTAACGCCCTCGGGGACGCAGGTCGTCCGGCTGGGCCTGCCCGGGCTCTACAACGTGTACAACGCGCTCGCCGCCGCGTCGCTCGCCTCGAGCCTTGGCGCGCCTCTGGGGGAGATCGTCTCCGGGCTCGAGTCGTTCAGCGCCGCATTCGGGCGCTTCGAGCGCATCACGGTCGGCGATCGCGGACTGCTGATGCTGTTGATCAAGAATCCCGCGGGCGCCAACGAGGCAGTGCGGACGATCGTGGACGGCGGCGCGCCGACCGTGGCAGTGATCGCCCTGAATGACGCGATCGCTGACGGCCGCGACGTCTCGTGGATCTGGGACGTCGACTTCGAGCCGCTGATCGGCGGACTCGAGCGCCTCGTCGCGACGGGCGACCGCGCCGCGGAGCTCGCCTTGCGGTTCAAATACGGCGGCCTGGACGAGAGGGCGATCGAGGTCGTGCCGTCGCTCGAAGCCGCACTCGACCGAGGCCTCGAGCTCACACCGCTCGGCGGCGAGCTCGTCGTCCTCCCCACCTACACGGCAATGTTGGGACTTCGGCAGATCGTGAGCGCGCGGGGCTTCGTCCGGCCCTACTGGGAGCGAGCGGCGTGAGGATCGTCGTCGGCCATCTCTACCCGGACTACCTGAACATCTACGCGGACCGCGGCAACATCGCCGTTCTCACGCGGCGCGCGTCGTGGCGCGGGCACGAGCTCGACGTGCGGACGGTCTCTATCGGAGAGTCGGTCCATCCGGGCGAGCACGATCTCCTCTACATCGGGGGCGGCCAGGACCGCGAACAGGCGCTCGTTGCACAGGACTTACTCGCAAAGGCCGACGGCGTGCGGGAGTCGGTCGCCGGGGGAGCCGCGGTGCTCGCGGTCTGCGGCGGGTACCAACTCCTCGGGCGGACGTATCGCGACGTCCAGGGCGCCGACCTGCCGGGGATCGGCCTGTTCCCCTTCGACACCGTCGCCGGGGACACGCGCATGATCGGCGACGTCCTGCTGGAGTGCGAGCTCGAGCCCGGCATACGTCGCACCCTGGCCGGGTTCGAGAACCACGCGGGACGGACGCGCCTGGATCCGGGCGCCCAGCCCCTCGGCCGTGTCGTAGCCGGGTTCGGCAACGACGGCGAGAGCGGCTGGGAAGGCTGTCGCGTCGAGCGCGCCATCGGGACGTACCTGCACGGCCCGCTCCTGCCGCGCAACCCCTGGCTCGCGGACTGGCTGCTCGCGCAGGCGCTCGCGCATCGCCTCGGCAACCCGCCCGAGCTGGCACCCCTCGCCGACGAGCTCGAAGACGAAGCGCATGCAGTCTCGGCTCGCCGGGCGGAAACGCGCGGCGGTCGGCGCCGCTGAGCCCGATCCCCCAAGGTCAGAGCCCGGATCACGGAACCCACAGCTTGCCGAGGTAGACGGCGGAGTCGCCGGGTTGCCACCGGCTGAGGAAGCGCTGGATGGGCGGGTGCAACACGACGTCGTCGAGATCGCCGACCTCGAAGAGGCGGTGCCCGCGCACGGCCGCATCCTGGGAAGTGACCGCTTCGAGCGATCGCCCGCCGAGGTCGCCCGCGAAGATGATGTGCACGACGTGCTTCGCCGCGAAGCTGCGCGGCGGCGCGATCGAATCGACGAGCGCGACCGGCCCTTCCACCGGCAATTGATCGTCGATCCCGATCTCCTCGGCGAGCTCGCGATGCAAGGCGTCAACGAGGCTTTCGCCGACGTTGACACCGCCGCCGGGCAGGAGCCAGTACTCCTTGCCGGGCTTCTCGTGGCGGCAGAGGAGCACGCGTCCCTTCCAACGAAGGATCGCCGAGACCCGGACGCGCGGCTCCGCTTTCATCACGACGCCGACGATCCGAACCCGCGCACACCGCGTTCGCTCGACGGAAGCTCGTCGACCTCGACGAGCTCCAACTCTGGGATCGGAAGAACGACGAGCTGCGCGATTCGCATTCCGGGCTGGACGACGAATGGTTCAGTCGCATCGGTGTTCAACAGCACGACTCGAAGCTCGCCGCGGTATCCAGAGTCGACGAGCCCGGGCGAGTTCACCACCGTGAGGCCGTGGCGGGCCGCCAGCCCCGACCGCGGTTGAACGAAGCCCGCGTAGCCCTCCGGAATCGCGACCGCAAGCCCAGTGCCGACAAGAGCTCGCTCCCCGGGGCCGAGCTCGACTCGCTCGCAGGCCGAGAGGTCGAGCCCCGCATCTCCCGCATAGGCTCGCTCGGGAACGACGGCGTCCTCTCGCAAGCGCTGTATCGGCAGCTCGATCAACGCGCGCGCCGCACGGGCTCCGGGCGCGCCTCGGCGACGAGATACCTCGCGAAGCGGCGCACTTCGCGGCGCGGCAGGCGCGCGCGAACGTGAACGCCGTCCGCCTGGTCCTCGCGCTCGTCGATCGGCGCGCCCAACGCGTAGAGCTCGGCGAGCTTCCCACCGTCCTCGTACGGAAGGAAGAGATGGACGACTTCAAAGCGATCGGCGAAGCGCTCCGCAATCCGCGCGCGCAGCGCGTCGAGTCCTTTGCCGGTGAGGGCGGAGATCTGCACCGCGTCGGGGAATCGATTGGCGAGCCTGCGGCGACGAAGAGCGTCGACCGCGTCGATCTTGTTCACCACCACCTCGAGCGGCAGATCGTCGGCACCGATGTCGTGCAGCACGCTTCGGACGGCCGCTTCCTGCTCCTCGAGTCGCTCATCCGGAGCTGACGCGTCGACGACGAGGAGGACGAGATCAGCGACGAGCGTCTCTTCCAGGGTCGCTGCAAATCCCTGCACAAGCTGGGTTGGCAGCCGGCGGATGAAGCCGACGGTGTCCGTCAGGAGATAGCGCCGTCCGTCGTATTCGAACGAGCGCGTCGTGGGGTCCAGGGTCTCGAATAGGCGATTGTTCACGGAAACGTTCGCGTCGGTCAATGCGTTCAACAACGTCGACTTGCCGACGTTCGTGTAGCCGGCCAGCGCGACCGTCGGCGCCTCGGACCGCTGACGTTCCTTGCGGCGAACGTCGCGCTGCTTGCTGAGGTCCTTCAAGCGCCGGCGTAAGAGCGTGACTCGGCGGCGCGCGAGGCGGCGGTCGGTCTCGAGCTGCGACTCACCGGGCCCGCGGGTCCCCACGCCCGCTCCGAGGGAGCCCATGCCGCCGCCGAGGCGCTCGAGGTGCTTCCACATGCCGCGCATGCGCGGCAGGTTGTACTCGAGCTGCGCCAACTCGACCTGAAGCTTTCCTTCGGCGCTCCTCGCATGCTGGGCGAAGATGTCGAGGATCAGCTGCGTGCGATCGACGACGCGGGCCTGGAGGGCGTCCTCGAGCGTGCGCTGCTGGGCGGGGTCGAGCTCGTCGTCCACGAGGAGCACCTCGGCGTCGGACTCCGTGTACGCGCGCTTGAGCTCTTCGAGCTTCCCCTTGCCCAGGTAGGTACGGCGCTCCGGCCGCGGGCGGTACTGGACGAGCTCCCCGATCGGGTCGACGAGCGCTGTGTCCGCGAGCTCCCGCAGCTCGGCCAGCTCCGCCTCGGAATCGACTCCTTGGGCCAGCACTGCGACGATGTACCCGCGCTCCAGCGCGGGCTCCGGCTGGCCTTGGGTCACGGATGGATTATGGCAACTCGGCAGAATCCCACCATGGCGCCGCTTTCTCTCTCCCCCGCGCTCACGGCGACCGGGACATATCCCTTCGTGAAGCTCGAAGAAGCGAAGCGGCGGCTGGCCGCTCGAGGGGTGGAGCTGATCGACTTCGGCAAGGGCGATCCCCGGGAGCCGACCGATCCGATGATCAGGGACGCGCTGGCGGAGAGCATCACCGAGATCTCCACGTATCCACTCGCAGAGGGACTGCCCGAGTTGCGAGGAGCAGTCGCAGGCTGGTGCGCGCGCCGCTTCGGGGTGGACCTCGATTCCGACACCGAGATCATTCCGACGTACGGCTCGAAGGAGGCGATCTTTCTGCTTGCACAGATCTTGATCGATCGCGCCGGCGGCAGGCGCCTGGTCGTGACGACGGAGCCCGGCTATCCGGTGCCCGACCGCGGCGCGGTGTTTGCTGGCGCGGACGTGCTGCAATTGCCCCTGCTCGAGCAAAACCATTTCCTGCCGGATCTCGGCGCGGTCGACACCGCCACGTGGGATCACGCCGCGATCGTCTGGATCAACTACCCAAACAATCCGACCGGAGCAGTCGCCCCGCTCGACTTCCTCGAGCGGCTGGCCGCGCTTTCGGAGAAGCACGGGTTTCTGCTTGCTTCCGACGAGGCGTACACGGAGCTCTGGTTCGACGAGCCGCCGCATTCTGCGCTCGAGGTGCGCGGCCGGGGGAACGTGGCGGTGTTCAACACGCTCAGCAAGCGGTCGTCCATGACGGGCTACCGCTCGGGGTTCGTTGCGGCAGCCCCGGATTTGATCTCTGCGCTGAAACAATTCAGACCGTCGGTCGGCACCGCGCCGCAGGAGTTCGTGCAACGCGCTTCCGTCGTTGCCTGGAACGACGAGGAGCACGTGGAACGCACACGCGCGGCCTACCGCCATAAGCGGGAGGTGTTGCTCCCGACACTGGCGCGCAAAGGAATACGCGTAGCGGGTAGCGAGGCGACGATGTTCCTGTGGCTCGAAGTTCCCGCCGGCGAGTCGTCGGAGACGTTCGCCGCTCGCCTGCTCGAACATGGACTGATCGTCTCGCCGGGAACCTTCTTTGGTCCCGCCGGCGAGGGCTACTGGCGGCTCGCGCTCGTTCCTACGGAGGCAGAGTGCCGGCGCGCCGCCGAGATTCTCGAGGAAGCCCTGTGAATGCCGAGCGCGTAGAGGAGGTGATCGCCGCGCTCGACCGCGGCGAACTACGGGTCGCCGAGCCGGACGGCGACGACTGGCGGGTGAATCCCGAAGCGCAGGAAGCAATCCTCGAGTACTTCCGACTGCGGCAGATGGAGCCACAGGAAGTCGGCCCCTTCCAATACCACGACAAGATCCCGCTCAAGCACGACTACGCCAAGCTCGGCGTGCGGGTCGTGCCCCCCGCCGTCGCCCGCTACGGGGCGTTTCTGTCGCCGGGCGTCGTGATGATGCCGAGCTACGTGAACATCGGCGCGTGGGTCGGGCCGCGGACGATGGTGGACACGTGGGCGACCGTCGGGTCCGGAGCACAGATCGGCGCGGACGTGCATCTAGCAGGAGGCGTCGGGATCGGAGGAGTGCTCGAGCCGCCGGGCGCGCGCCCCGTCATCGTCGAGGACGGCGCGTTTATCGGCTCACGTGCGATCCTGACGGAAGGTGTTCGCGTCGGTGCCGGTGCCGTGCTCGGGCCGAACGTGTCGTTGACGTCGTCGGTTCCCATCATCGACGTGACCGGCAACGAGCCGATCGAGCACCGTGGTTTCGTCCCGCCGGGCGCGATCGTCGTTCCGGGCACGCGGCCGAAGGACTTTCCTGCCGGCACGTATCACCTGGCCTGTGCGCTGATCATTGGCTGGCGCAGCGAATCGACCGACCTGAAGGTGAGCCTGAACGACGCGCTGCGCGAGCACGGCCTCGGCGCGTGATGCGCTAGATCATCTCGACGCGGCAGATCTCCTCGGCCGGACCAGTGAGGCGGGCTCGGCCGTCCACGTCCAGCTCGACGAGGAGGTCGCCGCCGGGAAGGTGGACGTGCACCGGGCTCTCACACCAGCCGTTTGCAACTGCGGCGGCGGCGGCCGCGACCGAGCTCGTTCCCGACGACAGCGTCTCGCCTGCTCCGCGTTCCCAGACACCAACCGTCAGGTCGTGCGTTCCGTCGACGCGCACCAGTTGCACGTTGGTGCGATCAGGGAATCGCGAGTGACGCTCGATCCGCGGCCCGAGCCGGAGCAGCTCGCCGCGCTCAGGCTCGCGCCGGACGACAGCGTGAGGATTGCCGACCGACACGGGCGTGAACTCGACGCGCTCGTCACCCAGATCGAGCGTCTCCGTCTCCCCCACGTCGACCTGTCCCACTTCGAGCGCGATGTTGCCGTCGGCTCCGATCATTGCTTCGACCTCCCGCGGCCCGACCGAGATTGACACGCGCTCTGCACCCGACGCACGCGCAAGCCAGGCGGCAACAATGCGAACGCCGTTGCCGGAAAGCTCGGCGGTCGAGCCGTCGGGGTTCCAGATGCGAACCTCGGCTCGTGTTCCGTCGACGGACGTGACCTCCAGCAGCCCGCCCGACCCGACGCCGTAGTGGTAGTTACAGAGCCGCCGGACGCTGTCGCGCGTCAGCGGTTGCGTGAGCTCAGCCGACTCGACCAGCAGGTAGTCGTTGCCGAGCGCTTGCCATTTCGACAATTTCATGGGCGATGTCGTCCACGGGACGATCGGCGTTGACGCTAACAAGGCCCGGGATGCGTCGCATCCACTTCCGCTGGTATGCGGCGTAGCGGCGCGTTCGGACGACGAGTGCTTCGAGCGCGTCGTCCCGCGCTAGCTCCGCAACGTCGCGAAGGCCGAGCGCCTGGACGGCAGTGGACGAGATCGGTGCGGCAAGCGCGGCCCGAGCCTCGTCGACGACACCGGCGGCGAACATGGAGCGGGCTCGCTGCTCGATCCGTTCGGTCAAGACGTCGCGGGGAACGTCGAGGCCGAAGATCAATGTCGGCCGGCGCGTGTCGGAGGTCCACAGCCGGTCGGCGGCCGGTCGCAACGAGGACCCGAGCTCGGTGAGCTCCAGCGCCCTGACGATCCGCCGCCTGTCGTTGGGATGCAGGCGGGCCGCCGCACCGGGATCGCGCTCGGCGAGTACGCCGTACGCGCGCTCCGGTCCGAGACGGGCGTAGAGCTGTTCCCATCGGGCTCGTTGCTCCGGAGTCGGCGCGGGAGGCAACTCGAGCTCTGCCAGGGCTGCACGGAGATAGAGGCCGGTGCCCCCGGTTACGACAGGTGTGCGGCCCGTCGAGATGAGCTCGTCGATCGCCGCGTGCGCCAGCTGTGCGTACTCCGCGACTGATCCCTCGTGCGCGAGAGGCCAGATCCCGACGATCCTCGTCGGGCGTTCGGGCTGAGCCGTGAGGATCGGCAAGCCGTGGTAGGCCTGCATCGAGTCGGCCGACACCACCTCCCCCTCGAGACGGTCGGCAACAGCTTCGGCGACGGCGGTCTTGCCCGAGGCCGTCGGGCCGAAGATGGCGAGGACCCTAGGAGCTAACCGGCGCGCCGGACTTCCAGCCAATGTCCGCGTCCTGCGGGAAGAGCACGTCGGCGGGTAGCGGCCCGTCTTCTTCGGGGTGCGCGGCGCGATGCTCCTTGAACCACGCCACTGCGCGCGAGATCCCCTCATCGAGCGGGACGGAAGGCTCGTACCCGAGCAGCTCGCGTGCCTTCGTCAGGTCGGCGACGTAGTGCGTGACCTCGCCGAGGAGCGATGGAGCGAGCGCGATCTTCGGTTCGACGCCGAGCTCGCCGGCGATCACCTCGGCGGCATGGACGAGCGAGTTGCCGTCGCCGTAAGCGAGATTGATCGTCTCGTTGACGACGCGTCCTTCGGCGAGGGCCTCGATCCCACGCGTGATCCCGTCGATGCAATCGTCGACGTAGGTGAAGTCGAGCGTCTTCTCCTGCCCGAAGACCGTCACCGGCTCGTCGCGCAGCATCGTGTGGATGAACAGCGGCAGCACGCGCACCATGCGCGCGAGATCGTTGTCGTAGCGCCCGTACACGTTCGAGAAGCGAAAGACGAGATAGCGCAGGCCGTAGCAGCGCGCATAGGAGTAGACGAAGGCCTCGCCGGCGATCTTCGAGGCGGAATACGTGGACTCCGTGTACGCGAAGTCGGCACTTGCCTCGCTCGCCTCCTCTTCCGCAAACCTGTGCACGTCACCGTAGACCTCCCGGCTCGACGAGAAGACGATGGGGAGATTGCGCTGCCGGCAGAACTCGAGGACGTTGAAGGTCATGACCGCGTTCTCGAGCGCGCGGTGCGGCTGGCGCACGAGCTGGTGGACCTTCGCGTGCGCAGCCAGGTGTACGACGAGGTCGACCTCCGGGTACTCGACGCCGCCGATGCCGTCCGGGAACGACGGGTAGTGCCCGGAGAGGTCCTGAAGCAGGTATCGAAAGTCGTCGGTCCAGGTGTTCAGGCGCTTGTCGATGCCGAACACGTCGTGTCCCTCGCGCACCAGGCGCTGACCGAGGTTCGTCCCGATCTGGCCGCTCGAGCCCGTGACGAGGATCCGCATCAGGCGGCGACCGGCACGGCCTGGACGCCGCGCAGGGTCGTGGAGGTTGCACCCTCGATCCGCACCTCGACGAGATCACCCGAGGCCGCGCTGCCGGAGAAGTTGACGGTGGTGTTTCGCCGGGTGCGCCCGCGGAGCAGACTCGGGTCGGTGCGGCTGGGGCTTTCGACGAGGACCTCCTCCACCCGCCCCACACGTACCGCGTTGCGGGAGGCGGCCACGCGCTGGACGACCTCGACCAGCCTCTCGATGCGATCGTGTTTCACCTCTTCTGGAATCTGCTCGGCCATCGCCGCGGCCTCCGTGCCCGCGCGAGGTGAGTACACGAATGTGAATGCAGTGTCGAAGCCGACCTCTTCGACGGCCGAGATCGTCTCGAGGAACTCAGCCTCGGTCTCGCCGGGAAAGCCGACGATCAGGTCGGTCGTGAGTGCGAGATCGGGGATTGCCTCGCGCAGCTCGGCGACCAGCCGCATGTAGCGCTCGCGGTTGTAGGTCCTGCGCATGGCCTTCAGGATGCGTGACGAGCCGGACTGCAGAGGCAGGTGTGCGTGCTCGCAGACGGTCTCGCATTGGGCCATAGCGTCGATCACCGGTCGGCGGAAGTCTTTTGGATGCGGGCTGGTGAACCGGAGACGCTCGATGCCCTCGACCACGTCGCACGCACGCAGCAGCTCACCGAACTCCGTGTGGATCTCCGGCGCGAGATCGCGACCCCAGGAGTTGACGTTCTGGCCGAGCAACGTGACCTCTCGCACACCTTCTACGGCGAGCCGCGTCACCTCCGCGAAGATGTCCCCCGGGCGGCGGCTCACCTCGCGTCCGCGAACGGCCGGGACGATGCAGTAGGCGCAGGCCGAGTTGCAGCCCATCGAGATCTGCACCCACGCCTGGAAGCTGCGTTCACGGTGCATCGGCAGCTCGCCGGCGAAGCTGCGGTCGTCGAGGCCGAAGCGTCCGCGTGCGACGCCGAGGCCGCCGGCACCCAGCCACTCGCCGAGATGAGGGATCGATCCCGGCCCGAACGCGACGTCGACGTACGGATAGAGCTCGAACAGACGGTCGCGCTGCGCTTCCGCATAGCAGCCTCCGACCGCGATCACCTTGTCCGGGTCGCGTCGCTTGACCGCGGCGGCCTGCGCGAGGTGCGCCGCGAACTTCTGGTCGGGTTTCTCACGGATCGTGCAGGTGTTGAAGACGAGAACGTCCGCGTCGTCCTGCGTGGCTGCCTCGCCCAGCCCGAGCTCCTCGAGCATGCCCTTGATCCGCTCGCTGTCGTGAGCGTTCATCTGGCAGCCGAAGGTCGTGACGTGGTACCGGCGCACGGGCCAGAATGGTACCCGTGGTCTTTCCGGACTCCACATCGATGTGGCTCTTCGGCTTGGCAGCCCTGGCCCTGCTGGCGATTCCAGGGCCGGCCGTCCTTTACATCGTCTTCCAGAGTGCGGAGCAGGGTCGCCGGGTCGGACTTGCCTCGGTCGCCGGCGTCCATCTCGGCACGCTCGTTCACGTCGCCGCGGCCTCCGCAGGGCTGTCCGCCTTGATCGTCGCCTCGTCGCTTGCCTTCAGCGTCGTCAAATACGCAGGCGCCGCGTACCTCGTCTATCTCGGCATCCGGAAGCTGCTCGAGCGCGAGGAGGAGACGCGAGTCGAGCACAAGCGTGAGCCGCTCCGGCGGGCGTTCGTGCGCGGCACGATCGTGAACGCGCTCAATCCCAAGACCGCGCTCTTCTTCCTTGCGTTCCTGCCCCAGTTCGTCGCTCCTGACCGCGGCGGCGTCTGGTCTCAGGCGCTTGTCCTCGGTTTCGTCTTCGTCGGGCTCGGCCTCGTCACGGACTCCGTCTACGCGCTGGTCGCCGGGACCGTCAGCGGCCTACTGCGACGTCGGCGAAACGCCGTGCGCCACGGCTCGGGCATCGTCTTCATCGCGCTCGGCGCGACGGCCGCGCTCGCCAAGCGGACCTAGGCAGCCTGGTCCGGCTGGACGTGCGGCACCGGCTCCACGGGCGCCAGCGTCTCGTGGCGGCCCCCGTTCGCGACGTTGCGGGCCACGTCGATTGCTCGGCTCTCGCGGATGACCGTTACCTTCACCTGCCCCGGATACTCGAGCTGATCCTCGATCTCCCGTGCGATCTCGTGCGACAGCAGCACGGCCGCGTCGTCGTCGACCTCGCCGGGCTTGACGATCACCCTGATCTCCCGGCCGGCCTGGAGCGCGTAGACCTTCTCGACACCGGGCTTCTGCGCCGCGAGCTCCTCGAGGGACTCGAGCCGCTTGATGTAGTGCTCGAGGCTCTCACCGCGTGCGCCGGGTCGGGACGCCGAGATCGCATCGGCAGAGATCAGGAGCACGGCCTCGACGGTCTGCGGCTCGACCTCGTAGTGATGCGCCTCGATCGCGTGGACGACGTGCTGCGACTCGCCGTAACGACGTGCAAGCTGCGCGGAGATCGATGCGTGTGAGCCTTCGACCTCGTGTGTCATCGCCTTGCCGAGGTCGTGCAGCAGTGCCGCTCGCTTCGTCACCTTCACGCTTGCGCCGATCTCGGCCGCCATGATTCCGGCCAGGTGGACGACCTCGAGCGTGTGCTTGAGGACGTTCTGGCCGTAACTCGTGCGATAGCGCAGGCGCCCGAGGATCTTGACGAGTTCCTCGTGGAACTCGCCGCAGTTCGCCTCGAAGACCGCCTGCCCCCCCGCCTGCACGATCGCGTCCTCGATCTCGGCTTTCGATGCGTAGTACGTGTCCTCGATGCGCGCCGGGTGGATTCGGCCGTCCTCGATCAGCTTGGTCAACGTGATCCGGGCGATCTCGCGCCGGATGCCGTCGAAGGAGGAGAGAACGACTGCCTGGGGAGTGTCGTCGATGATGAAGTCGACGCCGGTGAGATGCTCGAGGGCGCGGATGTTGCGACCCTCTCGCCCGATGATGCGACCCTTCATGTCGTCGGAAGGGAGTTCAACGACGGACACGGTCGTCTCGGCAGCGTGACTGGCCGCGACGCGTTGCAGGGCGTCGGCGACGAGATTGCGCGCGCGCCGCTTGGCTTCGGTGCGCGCCTCCTCCTCGAGCTGACGGACCCGCCGCGCGAGCTCGTGCCGGACGAGATCCTCTGACCGTTCCAGCAGGTTGAGCTTCGCCTCGTTGACCGTCATACCCGAGATCCGCTCGAGCTCTGCGAACTGTTGCTCGCGCGCATCCTTGTGGTCCTCCTGGAGCTGCCGCAGGTGCGTCTCCCGGTCGGCGAGCCCTTGCTCTCGGCGCGCCATTTCGGTCAGCTTCCCGTCGATCTCCTCTTCCTTCGTGAGCACGCGCTCCTCGACCTTGACGATCCGGCTGCGGTGCTCTGCAACTTCCCGGTCGACCTCCGCACGCAGCTTGACCGCTTCCTCGCGGACGGTGATCTGCGCCTCCCGCCGAAGCGTTTCCGCTTCGCGCTGGGCGTCCTCGATCAGTTGCTTCCGTTGCTGCTGGGCTGCGCCGAGGCGCGACTTGCCGAGGGCACCAACCGCGACTGCACCCCCCAGTCCTCCGGCGATGACGCCGATCAGAATCCCGATGGCGACCTGCATTGGCTCAGCTCCTGGGTCGGTTGTCCGCCGCTCACGCGGCGCCCACCCGGCAGTCCGGCCGGCACGGGAGATCCCGAATCGGTGAAACGAGCCGACACCGCGGCTCGGAAAGCGGTCGGCTAGATCGCCGCTGTCAAGAGCCTTTCGGTGTCGGACCGGTCGGTGATTGACATGAATTTCGTAAGTGCCGTAGCGATTCGGAAAACGTTCCTGTGCAGGCAAAACGTCGGATAGGAATCTGCATCTTACCGCCGTTCAGGGGTCGGGCGCAAAGTTGGCCCCCGCCGCGGCTTCCAGCGCCTCCTCGCCGAATCCCTTCGAGGCCAGGTAGCGCGCCGTGCTGGGGCCCTGCCCCCGGCGCTCCACGAGCCGCCGGGCCCGCTCCACTTCGGCCTCCAGGCCTTCCAGTGCCGCCTGGATCACTTCCGGGGCGACCCCCTGCCGCCTGAGGTCGTGCTGGATCGCTGCGTCGCCGTAGCCCCGCTCTGCGAGGTTGCCGGCCCGGGTACGCGCAAAACGGTCGTCGTCGACGAGCCCGGCACGAGCGAGAACGGCGAGCGACTCTTCCACTGCAGCCGGAGCCACCGAGGCTCGGGCCAGCCGGTCGGCGATGCCGCGTTCGGAGAGATCGCGCCGCCGCAGCGCGCGTCCGGCAACGGCGAGCGCCTCCGCGCGCCGGAGCTCCTGTCGCAGGAGGCGCAGGGCCGGGCGGTCGAGCGCACGCCCTTCCACGAGTCCCGAGCGTGCAACCACATCCACCGGCAGCGTGCGCCACGGCGCGCCGTCCAGCTCGACAGAGACGCGGCCGTGGCCGTTGTCGCGCAGCCCGGTGACCTTGGGCACTACTTCCGAGAAGCGGCTTTCTCGATCCGGGCTTTCTGGTCTCCCTTGACCTGGCCGTTCTGCTCGGCAGCGTCAACGGCTACCGGAAGCAGTCGCGCCGACACGACCTGTTCGGCCCCGGCCTCGGCCTGGATGCCGGCGAGGATTCCCAGGCAGACGTCCGGATGCTCGCGGAGGAAGGCGGTCGCGTTCTGACGTCCTTGCCCGAGCCGTTCGTCGCCGTAGCTGAAATACGACCCCGACTTGGTCACGACCTTGCGCTCGAGCCCCGCGTCGAGGACCGTGCCTTCCCAGGAGATGCCCGAGCCGTAGATGATGTCGAATTCGGCCTGCTTGAACGGTGGTGCGACCTTGTTCTTCACCACCTTCACGCGCACGCGGTTGCCGATCGCCTCGACGCCTTCCTTCAACGTCTCGATGCGGCGGATGTCGAGGCGCACCGAGGAGTAGAACTTCAATGCTCGGCCGCCCGGGGTCGTCTCCGGGTTGCCGAACATGACGCCGATCTTCTCGCGCAGCTGGTTCGTGAAGAGGCAGATCGTGTCCGTGCGGTTCAGGGTGCCGGCGAGCTTGCGCAGCGCTTGCGACATCAGTCGCGCCTGCAGGCCGACGTGCGTGTCGCCCATCTCGCCTTCGATCTCCGCCTTCGGCGTCAGCGCGGCGACCGAGTCGACCGCGACGACGTCGAGCGCACCCGACCTGATCAGCAGCTCGGCGATCTCGAGCCCCTGCTCGCCGGTGTCGGGCTGCGAGACGAGGAGGTCGTCGATGTTGACCCCGATGTGCTTCGCATACGTCGGGTCCATCGAATGCTCCGCATCGATGAACGCGCAGATGCCACCACGTCGTTGCGCCTCCGCGATCACGTGGTAGACGAGCGTCGTCTTTCCGGACGACTCGGGGCCGAAGATCTCGACGATCCTGCCGCGCGGCAGCCCGCCGATTCCGAGCGCGAGGTCGAGCGAGAGCGAACCGGTCGAGATCGCGCCGATCGAGACGGCCGCGTGGTCGTTCATCTTCATCACTGCGCCCTTGCCGAATTGCCGCTCGATGTGCCCGAGGGCGGCGTCCAGAGCCTGCTCACGATCCACTTACATCACCCTCCCAGGGCAAACGATTCGACAACAAAATACTGCGCTCCACTGGACCGCAGCACCGAATGGTAGGCAGCGGCATCGGACGGACTGACCTCTCCCAAGTCCGGGAGCGGCAGCTGCAGCCGGGGACGCTCCCTGAAGCGGACGACGGTCAGATGGGGCAGCCAGGGCCTCTGCTCGCGCTCGTAGACCCCCAGGCCCTCCAGGCGGCCCTGCAGGTCCTCGGCGAGGCGGGTCGCCCAGCCGCCGAGATCGCTCAGCACGAGCATCCCGACACTGCGGGTTTCCCGGTAGCGCTCCGGCACGAGCCGGATCGGGCTAGCAGCAGCGGCGGCCTCGCGCAGTGCGCCGAGAATCGACTCGAGCTCCTCCACCGGACGGTGCCCGAGGAAGGCCAGCGTGACGTGCAGGTGGTCCCGAGGGACGGGCCGGCCCTTCTCGATGTGGTCGGCCTGCCATTCCGACAGCGTGTCGAGTGCCCAGTCGGGAAGACGGAGGCCGCAGAACAGACGCGCGCGTTCACTGTCCCCGACGCTAGCGGGGAGATTCACGCGGATTCGTCGCGAGTCTGTTCCAGAAGCCGCCGCAGCAGATGGAGCGCAGTGACCGTTGCACGACGCCGGATGGAAGTCCGGTCGCCCGGGAACACGAAGTCCCTGCTGCGCGAGCCGTCAGGTCCTTCCGCGTGCAGATAGACGAGCCCAACGGGCTTTTCGTCATTGCCACCGCCGGGGCCCGCGATGCCGGTGACTGCGACTGCGATGTCGGCGCCGAGCCGCTCCCGTGCGCCGGCCGCCATCGCTGCGGCCGTCTCCGCGGAGACCGCGCCGTGGCGCTGCAGGACTTCACCCGGCAGGCCGAGCTCGCTCGCCTTGACCTCGTCGGCGTAGGCCACGATTGCGCCGACAAAAACGGCGCTCGAGCCCGGGACCGAGGTGAGCCGCTCTGCCACCATGCCGCCTGTACATGACTCAGCGGTCCCGAGCGTCAGCCCGCGCTCGCGGCACAGATCGAGCACCAGCTCCTCGATCGGGCGGTCGTCCCGGCTGAACAGTTGGCGCTCCAGTGGCGTGACAAGCCGCTGCGAGAGCTCATCGGCACGCGCCTCTCTCCCCGGCTCGACGACGAGGTCGACGTGGATCTCGAAGTCGCGTGCGCAGATCGTGGCCTCCACCCCATCGCCGTCGCCTCCCGCGTCGGCGAGCGCCTTCGCCACGGCGGACTCACTGATTCCGAAGAAGCGCAGCTGCCGCAGCTCCGGCGGCTTCGTGCGCGCGAGCACCCCTCTCACGGGCTCGCTCTCGAGCGCGTTTCTCCACAAACGCTGCAGCTCGGCCGGAGGGCCCGGCAGGACGACCACGACGGTGCTGCCGTGCTCGAGCACGAGGCCGGGAGCAGTCCCGGCGAGCCCGAGTGAGTGAGCGCCCGCGGGGATCGTGGCCTGCTTGCGTACCCCCGGCTCGAAGTCCACGTAGGGCCGCCCGAGCCTCTCCGCGAAGGCGCGTGAGATCGCACCGATCTGCTCGTGCAGCGCTACGTCGAGTCGAAGCCCCACTCCCGCAGCCCGCGCAACGAGCTCGACCGTGCGGTCATCATGCGTCGGGCCGAGCCCGCCGGACACCACACAGAGGTCGGCACCCTCGAGCCCTTCGGCGAGCGCCTCCGAAAGCTCCTCCTCCCGGTCGCCCACGATCGAGATGCGGGCCGGCTCGACGCCGTGCCGCAGCAACTCCCCTGCCAGAAACGGCCCGTTCAGGTCGCGCCGATCGCCGCGGACGAGCTCGCTGCCGGTGACGACGATGAACCCGCGGGGACGCTGGGTCACACGGCCGGGCGAATGCCGCGCGGCGTCACGATCAGCGTCTTCACGCCTCCGACCGGTAGGCGGCGTGTGCGGCCGTTCAAAACCGTGACGAGGTTCTCCGGCCGGTCGAGTGTGATCCACAGCTTTCGTGCGGTGAAGAGCTGTTGTTGTCCGTGATCGAGTGTCCCCTGAAAGAGGATCGGCCCGGTCGCGGAAGTCTTGTGCACCTGCAGCCAGCAGGAACCGCGCGACGCCTTCACGAGTAGCCGCACCGACTTTGCCACGGCGGGCACGACCGGAGTCTGGTGTGTTGGCGCCCTCGTTGTTCCGAGACCGACCGGAGTGACCGTCTGTGGCTCCCCGCGGGTCCATGCGACGATCACGAGTGCGGTCACCGACACGATCCCGAGGAGCGTCAGCAAGACGACGCGTGATTGAACCTGCACACCCCGCGACGGCGGGGCGGAACGTCTAGGGCGTGACGGCGGTTCCTCTTCCCCCACGACGAAGCGGGAGTTGTACTCGTCGACGTAGAGCTGGCCGTCGAGGCCGAGATACTCGGCATACGAGCGCAAGAAGCCCTTGACATACGTCTGCGCGGGCAGGACGTCGAACTGCTCGTCCTCCAGAGCGCGCAGGTATTTCCCCCGAATCTTCGTTCCCTGCTCGATCTCGGGAAAGTCGAGGCTCTGGCGCAGGCGCGCCTCGCGGAGGCTGTTACCGATTTCGAACACGGCGGCGGACCCATACTAGGGACTCGTCCGCGTCACTGGAAGTGGGCTCGCCCGGAGGGCGAACAATCCTTTAGGACGGCCGTCGCGGGCAGAGCCCGCACAGCCTCTAGGCGGCGCCGCCGAGTCGGCGCCTCAGTCCAGAGATGTTGGTCTCAGCGGGAATGCTGGTAGGCAACCACGAGCCCGTAGAAACCCACGGAAAGGGCGGCCGCCACAGCCACGCAAAAGGCGAGCGCTCCGATCACAACCGCAACCTTGGCGATCCCTGTTCCACCCTCCCGCAGTTGCAGCCATTCGAGATTCCTCTTTGCCCGCCGCGCCATGACGAGGGAGACCAACCCGAGCAAGAAGGCCAGCGGTATCGCGTAGCCGGCCTGCAAGAGGTCGATCCGCTTTGACCGGCGCGTCACCTCGATCGCGGCGGGAAGCGTCAGGAGCCCGGCGAGGCCGACGACCAGCGCCACCCACGCCCTGCGTCTACTGCTTGACGTAGGGACGGCCAGCCGCCGCGGGTGGGACCGACCGGCCGATCACGCCGGCGACGGCGATCAAGGTCAGGACGTAGGGCAATGCCTGGAACAGGACTGACGCGTTCCCCCACGGCTGGGCCAAACGGAACGAGAGCGCCGTCGAGGCCCCGAAGAGCAGGGCGGCGGCGAATGCCCCGAACGGGCGCCAGTTGCCGAAGATGACCGCCGCGAGCGCGATGAAGCCGCGACCCGCGGTCATGTTCTCGCTGAAGGAACCGAGATAGCCGATCGAGAGATACGCACCGCCGAGCGCGGCCAGCACTCCCGAAAGAACGACTGCCGCATAGCGCGTTCCGTACACCGAGATGCCGACGGTGTCGGCGGCGCGGGGATGCTCCCCGACAGAGCGAATGCGTAGCCCGATCGGCGTCTTGAAGAGCGTGATGTGCGCCGCGATCAGCAGCACGAACGACAGCCAGATCATCAGGCTCAGATGACCGAACACCTTCCCGAGGGCGTCGATATTCACGTCGGGAATCCGCGGGAGGTCTCCGGGTGTGCCGTTCTCGCCGTAGATCTGGATGAAGAAGTAGCCGGTCACACCGAGTGCGAGGAAGTTGATCGCCGTACCGCTGACGATCTGATCAGCGCGTAAGTGGATCGCCATGACCGCGTGCACGAGTGCGAAGCCACCGCCTGCGACGGCCGCGCAGACGAGCCCCATCTCCCATGAGTTGAACTTGTCCGCGCCGAGCGCCCCGAAGAAGGCGCCGGCGAGCATCATTCCCTCGAGGCCGATGTTCACGACGCCGCTCCGCTCGCAGAACATGCCGCCGATCGCGGCGAAGGTCAGCGGTGTCGCCCAGACGAAGGTCGAGGACAGGAGCGCCGACCACACGACGACCTGGTCGAGGTTGCTGACGCTGGCCCGTGTCGAAAGCAGTCCGAGTGCGATGCCGACGAGGCCCGCCGCAATCGCTCCCCAACCGGGGCGGCGGACGTCGCGGGTCACCGCCCAGATCCCGGCGGCGATCGCGCAGAGGCCCGCGAGCACCGGCCACCATGGGCTGCGCGCACTGACGGGTGGAATCGTCAGCCAGAACGCAAACAGGCCGAGCACGACCCCGCCGATCGCGACCTGCCGCGTCGTCGGAAGCCATGGTGGCTGCGCGGGGACCGCGTTCACGCGGAGCCTTTCGCCGGCCGGGGGGCGCCCGGCAGCCGCAGCTTACGCCGCGCCTGCCAGATGTAGAGGATCAACAGATCGGCGCCGACGAAGAGCAGAACGAGCGCCTGGATCATCAGTGCGAGATTCCCCGCCAACTGTGGCGGGAAGACCTCGGGGTCAAGGCTGCGCGTGGACGTGCCGGTCAGCAACGCGCCGAACAGGAGCGCAGCCAAGCCGACCCCGACAGCGGTGTTTCGCCCGAGCAGCGCGACAGCGATGCCGATGAAGCCGATGTTCGACACCTGCACGTCGAGCACACCGAGCCGGAACTGCCAGCCGAGGATGTCGATGCCGCCGGCGAGGCCCGCGAACAGGCCGGAGATCGCCATCGCGAGGATGAAGTTGCGCGCCACGCTGATGCCGCCATAACGCGCTGCCTCAGGGTTGAACCCGACGGCGCGCACCTCGTAGCCGAGCGTCGTCCGGTTGAGGATGAGGTAGAAGGCGATGAGAGCTCCGACTGCGATGAAGATTCCGACATGCAGCGCCTGGAGATGCGGGTTACCCCACAGCGTCGGCAGCTTCGCGTTGTCGACGATGTCGTCCGAGATCGGGACCGCCTTGTTGAAGTGGTTCTGCAGCGGGCCGTCGCGGCCGAATAAATAGCTCCCACCCCAGTACGCGATCCAGTTCAGCATGATCGTCGTGATCACCTCGTGGGCGCCCACCGTCGCTTTCAGGAAGCCGGCGATCGCACCCCAGAGCGCGCCGGCGAGCGCAGCACAGGTGAGCGCGAACAGGACGTGCGGCAGATGGGCCATGTCGGTGAACCGCGAGCCGATGTACACGCCCACGATCGTGCCCATGAGGTACTGACCCTGGCCGCCGATGTTGAAGAGGCCACAGCGGAATGCGAAAGCGACCGCGAGCCCGGTGAGGATCAGCGGCGTCGTGGTCAACAACGTCTGCGTCAGGTTGTAGGCAGCCGTGTGATTCGTGTTCGTGTCCCACAAGAACCACAGGTGCGTGTCGGTGAACGGGACGTGGATGGAGTGGTTGCCGACGTGGAAGAACCAGTTGAGCCCGGACCCTTCGAAGATCGCCTTGTACGTACGCCAGGGGTTGTGGCCGGTGGCGAGGACAACGATCCCGCCCATCAGGAACGCGAACACCGCGGTCATGACCGGCGTGACGATGCCGCCGGCGCGCTGATAGAACGCCATCCGCCGCGCGACGGTCGGTGCGTACCCCTCCGGATCCGCGCCGAGCGGGGCCTGGGAGTGCGGCTCGCTCACGGGCCGATCTCTGGCCTGTGAGCGGGGGAAGGGGCGTAAGGGGAAACCGGGAGGTTTCCCCCTTGTTTCTCCTCAGGGGTGGTGGCGGCGGACGCATCGCCACCATCCCTGAGGCGACTTCTAAAGAAGGGGGCTCGTGGGGGAAACATGGTTTTCCTCACGGGAGCGAGCCGAAGGCAAGCGACGCTCACGCCGCCGCGTCCTCCTGGCGGCCGCCACCAAGCATCGCGATCCCCACTTCCTCTTCGCTGACGTCCGGCGGGAACTCGGCCACGATGCGCCCCTCGTAGAGCACCAGGATCCGGTCCGAGAGCGACACGATCTCCTCGAGCTCGAGCGAGACGAGCAGTACCGCCTTACCGGCGTCGCGCTGCTCGACCAGCCGGCGGTGCACGAACTCGATCGCCCCGACGTCGAGGCCGCGAGTGGGCTGTGCCGCGACTAGGACGCTCGGGTCGCGCGACACCTCCCGTGCGACGACCACCTTCTGCTGATTGCCGCCGGACAATGAACCGCCGCGCGTCGCCGGGCCTCCACCGCGGACGTCGAACTCCTTGAGTAGGCCGCTGGCCCACTGGAGCCAGCGCCGCGGGTTCAACCAACCGAAGCGCGAGAACGGCTCCTTTCCGTAGTCGTGCAGCGCGAGGTTTTCAGCGAGGTTGAAGTCGAGGACGAGGCCGCGCCGCTGCCGGTCCTCGGGAATGTGACCCATGCCCGCGTCGAGCGCCCCGCGCGCCGACGCGTGAGTCAGATCGTGGCCGCCGACGGTTATCTGCCCGCCTGCGACCTTACGCAGCCCAGTCAGGGCGTCGATCAGTTCGCTCTGGCCGTTGCCGTCGACGCCGGCGATGCCGACGATCTCCCCCGCTCTGACGTCGAACGTCACGTCGCGCACAGCCTCCAGGCCGCGGTCATCTTGTACGGAGAGGTCATCGACCTTCAGAAGTGTCTCACCGGGTTGGACCGGCTTCTTGTCGACGCGAAGTAGCACTTCGCGTCCGACCATCGCACGTGCGAGCCCTGCCTCGGTCGCGCCTTCGCGCGGAATCGTTTCCACCTTCTTGCCTCGCCGTAGCACCGTGATGCGATCCGCGATCTCTAGCACCTCGTTCAGCTTGTGAGTGATGAAGATGATCGAGATCCCCTCGCGCGTGAGCGTTCTGAGGATTTCGAACAGCTCCGCCGCCTCCTGCGGCGTGAGCACGGCGGTCGGCTCGTCGAGGATGACGACGTCGGCGTTGCGGTAGAGGGCCTTCATGATCTCCACGCGCTGCTGCTGCCCCACCGTGATGTCCCGAATGCGGGCATGAGGATCGACCGCGAAGTTGAACGTCCGCGCGACCTCGGCAACACGCTTCTCGGCTGCTGACTCGTCGAGCAGGACACCCGCGTGCACGGGCTCATTCGCCAGCACGATGTTCTCGGTCACGGTCATGACCGGAATGAGCATGAAGTGCTGGTGGACCATCCCGATCCCGAGCTCGATCGCGTTCTTAGGCGAGTGGATCGACACGGGCTTCCCGTTCATGAGGATCTCGCCCGAGTCCGGGGTGTAGAGCCCGTAGAGGATGCTCATCAAGGTCGACTTGCCGGCGCCGTTCTCGCCGAGCAAGGCGTGCACCTCGCCGCGGCGCAGGTCGAAGTCGACGTGGTCGTTCGCGAGCACGCCGGGGAACTCCTTCGTGATTCCGCGCAGTTCCAGGACGGGGAGTTCGTCCATCAGGGCGCGATTCTAAGCGGGAAAGGAAGGAGCGGGCCCGAGGGCCCGCTCCTTCGTCGAACCGTTGCTAGTGGTCGTTACCCGACGGTCTTCGGCGGCTTGATCTTGCCGGCGATGATCTGGGCCTTCATCTTGTTGATCTGGGTCAGCCAGGCCTTCGGAATCTTGGCCTTCGCGCTGATCTTCCCGAGGGCCACGCCCTTGTTCTTCAGGTTGAAGACGAGGTCGCCGCCGCGCTTGTAACCCTTGCCGCTCTTCGCTCCCTTGACGGCGAGGAAGATCCCCGTGTCCACCCTCTTCACGGCGCTCGTGAGGATGTAGTTGCCGAGGTACGACTGGTCGACGTCGACCCCGACAGCCCACCGGCCGGCGTTCTTGGCGGCGTCAAGTGCGCCGAGACCGCAGGGGCCCGCGACGCCGAAGACGACCTGCGAACCGGCGTCGAGCTGGTTCTGGGCGACGCTCTTGCACTTCGCCTGATCGATGAAGTCCTGCGAGTAACCGATCTGGACCGTCGTCCCGGGGACACACTTCAGCGCCCCTGCCTTGTAGCCGGCGAGGAACGTGTCGACCGGCGGGATCTTGACACCTCCCACCACGCTGATGTTCTTGCTTCCGCTTCTCGCAGCGAGCTTCGCGGCCAGGCAGCCGATGAGGTAGCTGTTCTCCTGCGTGGCGTACGTCAACCCTTCGATGTTCGAGTGCTTCCTCTTGAACGCGGCGACCCCTTGATCAGTAATCGCGAACTTCGTGTTCGGGAACTGATCGGCCACGTCCTCCGTCGCATCCGACAGCAAGAAGCCCGCCGAGATGACGATGTTGTAGCCACTTCGCGCCAGCGAGGCCATGTTCGGCAGGTAGTCGCCCGCGGACCGGGACTCGACCGCGCGGTACTGGATCTTCAGGACCTTAGCCGCCCGCTTCATTCCGGTCAGCTGGTTCTGGTTGAAGCCCTTGTCGTTGAAACGGCCGACGTCGCTGACCAGCCCAGCCTTGAACGTGGCCTGGGGTGCCGCAGTGCCGCTGGCCACAAAGCCCACGGCCGTGAGTACCACGGCAATGAGGCCTGCCAGGCCAAACGGCAGCATTCGATGCTTCTTCAAAAGACTCTCCTCCTCCTCGAGACCCACCTATTCATCAGGGGCGATGCTACTGCCTGCCGCCCCCGCTTTCATCTCTAAGACGGCAGACGGCCCCCTATGGTTAGGCGGTGGCATGAGCGAAGCGGTCAAGTTCGACCCCTCGGATCCCGAGTTCCTGGCGGACCCCTACCCTGTCTTGAACGGGCTCCGTGAGCGGGTTCCCCTGTTCTACGACGACGGGCGGGAGCGCTGGTTCGTTACCCGGCACGAGGACGTCCGCAGCTGCTTGCGCGACAAGCGTCTCGGACGCAACTTTCGTCACGTGCTGGCGCCGGAAGAGATCGGCGTGCCCCCGCTAGACCCGCGCTGGCAGGCGTTCTGGGACTCGGAGCGCTGGAGCCTTCTCTGGCTCGAGCCGCCGGATCACACGCGCCTGAGGAAGCTCGTCGCGGCCGCGTTCACGCCGCGAAGCGTGGAGGCGCTCCGTGAGCCGGCGCACGTCCTCGCGCGAGAGTTGATCGAGCCGCTCGCCGAGGCGGGCGAGATGGAGCTTCTCTACGACTACGGGCAGCCGTACTCGATCGCGGTCATCTGCCGCATGCTCGGCGTGCCGCTCGACCGTCACCGTGACCTCCTCGACTGGTCGCACTGCATGGTGAAGATGTACGAGTTCGAGGTCCCCCTCGAGGCTGCGCACGCAGCAAACGAGGCCGCCGCAGAGTTTCAGGAGTATGTTCGCGAGCTGATCGGCGAACGTCGCGTGAACCCGCGCGACGACATGGTCACCGCGCTCGTGCAGGCACGCGTTGACGGCGGCCGCCTGTCGGACGACGAGATCGTCAGCACCGTAATCGTGCTGCTCAACGCAGGCCACGAGGCTTCGGTCAACACGCTCGGGAACGGGATGCTCGCCTTCGCGCGGCACCCTGATCAGTGGCGTCGCGTGGTCGACGGCTCCGTCCCTGCGGCTGCGGCCGGTGAGGAGATGATCCGCTTCGACCCGCCGTTGCAGCTTTTCGAGCGCTGGGTGCTGACGGACGACTTCGCGGTAGGCGGCGTGCCGATACCACGCGGAGCGAAGATCGCGTTGCTCTTCGGCGCTGCGAACAGGGATCCGCGAGTGTTCGAGCAACCCGATGAGTTCGACGTCGGCCGCGAGAACGCGGCTCAACACATCGGTTTCGGCGGCGGCATCCATGTCTGCATCGGGGCGCCTCTGGCTCGGATCGAGCTCGAGGCGAGTCTCGAGGCGCTCCGAAGATCGTGGCCGGACTTCCGGCTCGTCGAAGAACCGAGGCGAACCGGCGCATTCGTCATCTGGGGTCTCGAGGCCATTCGCCTCGCGCGGCGCTAGCGCGTCGTCGCGACAGCCGCCGGCCGAGTGACGGTCGCTGGATCGCCGCTGCAGACGCACCCAGCATCGCGCTCAGCATCCAGAAGACCGGTTTTGTCCCGTTCGCTCCGGCGACGCCGCCCGCCGCTGCCGGTGCGGCCACTTGTCCGAGCCGGTTTCCGGCCAGCCGAATGGCGAGCGCGGTCGCCCGCGCGTACGGCGGCACGAGCTGCACGACGATCGTCATCGACAGGGGCTGTCCGAAGCCGAGGCCGAAGCCGGCGACGACCGTGAGCAACGCGAGCAGCCAGACGTCGTGGACGAGCGTCAGGCCGGCGAAGGCGATTCCAGCGGCGGCGGCGCTGAGCGTGATCAGTCGCAACCGGCCGACGACACGGACGATCGAGCCGATCCCGATTCGCGATGCAAGCGAGGCCGCCGCTCGCAAGCCGAGCAGGACACCCACTGTGCCGGGAGCGATGCCTCGTTGCTCGCCCAGGACCGGCATGTACGCCGTGAACACGTCAGCGGCCGAGAGAACCGCGATGCTGGCAAAGATCCCGGCGGGAACACCGGGCGTTGTGAGGATGGTGCGGACGCTCCCGCGACGGCTCTCGGCCACGGTTTCGGTTCCGTGTGGACGGTGCCGCTCGGCCAGGTATGCGCACGAAGTCGCCGCAGCGGCAAGCCCTCCCGCGACGACCATCGCGACGCTTGTCGCGCTGGTCAAGGACGAGCCTCCGCGGTGTTGGAGTAGCGCGCCGCCCAGCACGGGCCCGACCAGCTGCCCGACGGAAACGCCCGCCGTGAGCAGGCCGAAGTGCTGGTCGTGGTGCGCCGGATCCGATTCGCGTGCGACGACTTCCTGCACGCCGAGCGCGAGCGCGAGGTGCCCGAGGCCGAGTAGGGCTGTTGTCGCGGCAAGCTCGAGGGGCGTCCGTGCCACGGCCAGGATGAGACATGCCGCCGTCTGGACGGCGCAGCCGGCAACCAGCAGGGGCCTGCCGTGCCGGCGGTCTGAGAACCGGCCGAGCGGGATGGCGAGGAAGAGCGGGATGAGCGCGAACGCGGCGGCAACGAAACCCACCTCGCGCGGGCCTGCGCCCAGCGCAAGCAGCCGGTACGAGGTGATCGGGCGAGCGATGTAGACGGCGGCCTGCGCCACCGTCATGGCCAGCAGTGCGTATGTGAGCCGGCGGTTCAGGTTGCGCCGGCGACGACGGAGCACGCCTCGGGTGGGATGTGAAGCTTGATGCGTTCGCCGGGTACGTGCCGAAGGCTCTGTACCGTCAACGGCTGCGAGCCGACGCTTACCTCGTATTCGTAGTGGTCGCCGAGAAACGCAACCGCGTGGACGTCTGCCTCCCAGGTGTTCGTGCCGTTCACGGCGACGTCGGTGGCCGGGAGGAGCGTGACCGCCTCCGGCCGGAAGGCGATCGTCACGGCGCCGTCGCTCCCGGAGCCAGCCGGTGCGCTGACGGCAAGGCGTTTCGCAGAGGCGGTTACGTCGACGAGTAGCAGCGCACCCTCCCGCGAGGCGACGACGCCGTCGACGAGATTCACACGACCGACGAACTCCGCCACGAATCGGTTTTTGGGAGCGCGGTAGACCTCCTCGGGTGTGCCGATCTGCTGGACGACTCCTGCGCTCATGACGACGATGCGGTCGCTCATCGACAGAGCCTCGTCCTGATCGTGCGTCACGAAGATGGTCGTCAGCCCGAGCGTCCGCTGGAGCTCCTTGACCCACGTGCGCGCGCGTTCGCGGAGCTTCGCGTCGAGGTTCGAGAACGGTTCGTCGAGGAGGAGCACGGACGGCGAGTAGACCAGCGCACGGCCGAGCGCGACGCGCTGCTGCTGTCCACCCGAGAGCTGGTGCGGATAGCGCTTCTCGTAGTCACGCATCTCGACGAGGTCGAGCACTTCGAGCACACGCGTGCGGACGTCGCGCCGCTTGAGCTTCCGGACCTTGAGCGGGAACGCGAGGTTCTCGAACACGGTCATGTGCGGCCAGACCGCGTAGGACTGGAAGACGATGCCGAGGTTCCGACGCTCCGCCGGGATGCTGACGCGTTGGTCCGCGTCGAAGAACGTCTCTTCCCCCACGCCGATTCGACCTTCGTCCGGCTGCTGGAACCCGGCGATCGACATCAGGGTCGTCGACTTGCCGCAGCCGCTCGGACCGAGCAGCGTGAAGAGCTCGCCGTCCTCGACTGCGAAGCTCACCCGGTCGAGAGCCCGTTGCTCTCCAAATGTCTTGACGAGGCTCTCGATGTGGATCTCAGGC
>WNGB01000529.1_pt1 | contig 103611 bp, 98 predicted proteins | sample 5400681 | NCBI WGS metagenome assembly WNGB01 (sample SAMN13153367, study PRJNA577476) | soil metagenome | isolation source: 115 cm soil or saprolite under grassland replicate 2 | place: USA:California | collected 2016-06-15 | reverse complement strand
GATGACCTGGCCTTGGGTCGAGACGTCGAGCGAGCTCACCGGTTCGTCCAGCACAAGCAACTCCGGCTCGACGGCGAGCGCGCGCGCGATTCCGGCGCGCTGAAGCTGGCCGCCAGAGAGCTGCGCGGGCCGGCGGTCCATGAGCGACCGGTCGAGCCCGACCGTGCGGAACAGCTCGGCCGCCCCGTCGCGCGCCTGGTCGGCTCCCATGTGTCGGTGGGTCCTCACCGGCTCGGTCACGCTGTCGAAGACGGTGGCCATCGGGTCGAAGCTGGCGTGCGGGTCCTGGAAGACCAGCTGCGCCCGCTGGCGGAAGGCGCGCAGCTCGCTGCGGTCCATGCCCAGGACGTCGTCGCCGCCGAACACGACCCGGCCGGCCGTGGGCTCGATGAGCCGTAGGACGAGGCGGGCGAGGGTGCTCTTGCCCGATCCGGACTCGCCGACCAGCCCGACCGTCTCGCCCCGGTTGAGCGCGAAGGACACGCCCGACACCGCGTGCACCACGTGGCGGTTGCGCAGCGAGAAGCCCTCGCGCTTGGCCGGGAACTCCTTGACCAGGTCGCTCACTACGAGCAGAGGCCGTCCAGTGCCGTTGGCGGACGTGTCCCCGCGGTGGCCGAGGACCGCGGTCATCAGGCCTGCCCCGCCTTGACCTTGGCGGTCAGCTCGACGCGCTGCGCAAGGAGGCAGCGGGCTTGGCCGGAGGCAGTCGGCGTGAGTTCGATCGGCACTGTTTCGCACTCGCTCGACGCCAGCCCGCACCGCGGCCGGAACCGGCACCCCTTGGGCCAGGCCGACGGTAGCGGCACGTTGCCCGGAATGACCTTGAGGCGGTCTGCCGTCGCGCCTACCTGGGGCATCGATTCCAGCAAGCCGCGGGTGTAGGGGTGCTGCGGCCGCGCGAACAGCTCCTCGATGGAAGCCTCCTCCACGATCTGGCCCGCGTACATCACCGCCGCGCGGTCGCAGATCTCGGCGACGACGCCGAGGTCGTGGGTGATGAAGATGACGGCCATCCCCAGGTCGCTCCGCAGCCGCCGGAGCAGGTCCAGGATCTGCGCCTGGACGGTCACGTCGAGGGCGGTGGTCGGCTCGTCGGCGATGAGCACGCGAGGCTCGCACGAGAGGGCGGCGGCGATCATCACCCGCTGGCGCGTGCCCCCCGAGAGCTGGTGCGGGTAGTCGTCCAGGCGCCGGCGGGCCGCGGGGATCCCGACGTACTCCAGCAGCTCCACGGCGCGGGCCCGCGCCGCGCGCCGGCTGATCGGCTGGTGCGCCCGGATCGACTCGACCAGCTGGTTGCCAATGGTGAACGCCGGGTCCAGCGCGGTCAGCGAGTCCTGGAAGACCATCGACATCTGCGGCCCGCGCACGCGCCGCATCTCCGCAAAGCCCAGGCCGAGCACGTCGCGTCCGTTGAGCACGACCGATCCGGCGACGATCTCCGCGGGAGGCGACGCCAGCAAGCGCATGAGCGCGAGCGACGTGACGCTTTTCCCGCAGCCGCTCTCGCCAACCAGCCCGAGGATCTCGCCGTTGCGCACGGTGAACGACACGTTGTCGACCACCTTGGTCGGACCGTCGTCGCCGTCGAACACGACCGAGAGCTCCGAGACGCGCAGCACGTCGTCGCCCTGCTCGTCGGTCGCGGCCGGCGGAGCGGCGCTCCGGGACACGGCGGTGAGCCCGAGACCTCCGCCCTGAACACGGTGGCGGCGCTTCGGAGCTGCCGCCAGGCCAAACGCGTCGCGCAGCCCGTCGGCGATCGTGTTGAAGGCGAACACGGTGGCGACCAGCACGATGGCGGGAGCGATCACCTGCCATGCATCGGTGAACAGCGACGTGTCGTACGCCTGGCGCAGCATGTTGCCCCAGGTCGGCGTGGGCGGCTGGGCGCCGATGCCGAGGTAGCTCAAGCCCGCCTCGGCGAGCAACGCGCCCGACAGCAGGAAGGCGACCTGCACGATGATCACCGACCGGACGTTCGGGAACACGCGGTGTACGGCGATCCTCCTCGTCGGCGTCCCTATCGCCTTCGACGCCTCGATGAACGGCTCGGCGGCGACCGCGAGCGCCGACCCCCGGGCGAGACGCACCAGGCCCGGCACCATCACCAGCGCAAGGGCGAAGATCACGTTGTTGACTCCCGGTCCGAGGACGCCCGCCACGCACAGGGCCAGAATCAGCGGCGGGACTGCGGAGCCCGCCTCCACCAGCCGCATGATGACGAGATCGATCCGGCCGCCCTTGAAGCCGGCGAGGACGCCGACAGGGACGGCGACAGCGAGCGCGAGTGCAACCACGGCGACGATGACGCGCAACGACACCTGACCCCCGAACATCAGCCGGCTGAGGATGTCACGCCCCGTCCCGTCGGTCCCGAGCAGGTAGTGCGCGCCCGGTGGTTGGTGGGCGCCGCCCGGCACCCGGTCGTTGGCTCCGTAAGGTGCGAGCCACGAGGCGAAGGTGCACCCGATGGCGACGACGAGCACGAACGCGGCAGCAACGACCGCCGACGGTTTGCGCAGGAAGCGTCGTAGGACGCGCCGGCTCGGCGCAAGCCCCGCGGCCGGCGCGGCGAGAACCTCGTCGTCGGGGGCAGCCACCAGGGGGCCCGGCAACACCTGCATCAGCTGACCCTTACTCTCGGGTTGAGCAGGCCGTAGCTCACGTCCAGCAGCAGGCCGATGAGCATCTGGCTGAGCGCAAACACCAGCGCCACGCCTTGGATGACGGGGTAGTCGCCCCGCCGGATGGCGTCGAGCACATACGGGCCGATACCGGGGATCGAGAACATCTGCTCGACGATGACGGTGCCTCCGAGCAGTGCTCCCGTCTGGACGGCGAGCACCGTGACGGCCGGGATCATCGAGTTCTTGAGCCCGTGCTTCCAGATCACGACACTCCGCGACGTCCCGTGTGCGAACGCCGAGCGGATGTAGTTCGACTCCATTGCGTCGCTCAGCGACGCCTTGAGCTGGCGGGAGAAGATGGCCATGAGAAGGGCGCCGAGCGTCGCCGCCGGGAGGAGGATGTGACGGACCCATTCACCCGGGTCCTGGGCGATCGCGGTGTAGCCCAGTGGGGGCAACCATCGGAGTCTCACCGAGACGACGATGATGAGGAGCAGTCCGAGCACGAAGCTCGGTATGGCGACCCCGAGGCTCGACACTCCGCGCGAGATGCGGTCGATGATCCCGTTCGGGAAGACCGCGGCGAAGGCCCCTAGCGGCAAGCCGACAACCACCGCGATGACCACGCTCGCGAGGACCAGGCTCAAGGTGGTGGGGAACCGCGACGCGATTTGATCCTTCACGCTGGCGTTGCTGTAGATCGACGAGCCGAGGTCGCCGCGGACGGCATCACGGGCCCAGTTGACGTAGCGATCGACGATCGGCCGGTCGAGGTGGAGGTCGTGTCGCACTTGGGCGATCTGCTCGGGCGTGGCCTGGTCCCCTGCCACCTGCACCGCCGGGTCGCCCGGGACGAGCGCCTGCAGCAGGAACACGCCTATCGAAACGAGGAACAACACGGGGATCACGGTGAGCAATCGCCGTGCGATGAAGGACCACATCTCTCGACAACCCCCCGTTTCTGGTGGTCTTGCCAACCCGTCGGCCAGTCCCTTGCCGACCCACGACTTGGCGCCCTAGGCCAGGACGCCCTCTATCTTCAGGTTGAGCACTTCTGCCTCCCGTAGCTCACGTCGGCGAGGATCTCGTCGTACTGCTGGTCGACGGCAGGCTTGCTTGACGAGCTGTAGACGTCCGATACTATGAAGCCAGACCATCTGTGTCCAGAGGAAATGTTGAATTGGACACGTGTCGAGTCAAGGAGGGCACTCGTGCCGATCAAGCTGACCCCAGGCGCACGGCTCCGGTCGGCGGTGTGCACCGCCGAGATCGTGGTTGTGCGGGCTCCGACCGACGAAGTCGACCTGCGCATCGGGGGCAAGCCGGTACTCACGAGCGACCAGCCCCCTGGCGAAGCTCTCGGCCCCGTTCCCCCGTTCGACTCCGGGAGCCAGGTCGGCAAGCGCTACGCGGCCGAGGGGCTCGAGGTCCTGTGCACGAAGTCCGGGCCCGGTTCGGTGTCCGTCGGGAAGCGCCCGCTCGAGGTCAAGCAGGCCAAGCCGCTGCCGAGCTCGGACTGAGCGGGTCGACGTGCACCTCGGGATGCTGCTGGAGATGGCGGCCGACGGCCACGCCAACCTCACCCAACTCGACGTCGGGACGCCGACGACCGCCGCCATGGCGACGGCCGGGTGGTCGTGCTCCTCGCCGCCGCCGCCATCGTCCTCGAGCCCGGTGCCGCCAGGTCCGGAGGAGGAGGTCCGAGGGCACGTGAGCAGCCGGCTGCGATCCGCCAAGTCGCCCACGCGCATTGCCTTCGTCGAATCGCTGCCGTTCAGCGAGGCGGGCAAGCTCTTGCGCCGCGTCCTCCGGGAGTCACTGGCCAGGAGCGGCTCTCCGGCTGAATGTCAGACGTTGCGGCGGTACTTGCCACCGACCTCGTAGAGGGTGCCGGTGATCTCGCCGAGGCTGCAATGGCGGACCGCGTGCATCAGCGCGTCGAAGGTGTTGACCCCGTCGAGCGCCGCCGCCCGTAGTCGAGCAAGGGCCGGTTCGCGTTCGTCGGCGTGGCGTGCTTGGAACTGCCGAAGGCGAAGGATCTGTTCCTGCTTCTCGCTGTCGTCCGATCGACGCAGCTCGACCGGCGGGATGCCGGTGACATCGCCGGACAGGAAGGTGTTGACGCCGACGATTGGCAGGGAGCCGTCGTGCTTGCGCTGTTCGTAGAGCATGGATTCGTCCTGGATGCGGCCCCGCTGGTAGCCGGTCTCCATGGCGCCGAGGACACCACCCCGTTCGCTGATGCGGTCGAGTTCGTCGAGGACTGCGGCCTCGACGAGATCGGTGAGCTCCTCGACGATGAAGCTGCCTTGAAGCGGGTTGTCGTTGCCGGCCAACCCCCACTCGCGGTTGATGATGAGCTGGATCGCCATGGCCCGCCGCACGGACTCGTCAGTGGGGGTGGTGACGGCTTCGTCGTAGGCGTTGGTGTGCAGGCTGTTGGCGTTGTCGTAGACCGCACACAAGGCCTGCAGCGTCGTGCGGATGTCGTTGAAGGCCATCTCCTGAGCGTGCAGCGATCGGCCCGATGTCTGGATGTGGTACTTGAGCTTCTGGGAGCGTTCGCTGGCGCCGTAGCGGTCGCGCATGGCGATGGCCCAGATGCGGCGGGCCACGCGCCCGAGGACGGTGTACTCGGGGTCCATGCCGTTGGAGAAGAAGAAGGACAGATTCGGGGCGAAGTCGTCGACGGCCATGCCGCGAGCGAGGTAGGCCTCCACATACGTGAAGCCGTTGGCCAGGGTGAAGGCGAGCTGGCTGATCGGGTTCGCGCCGGCTTCAGCGATGTGATAGCCGGAGATCGATACCGAGTAGAAGCGCTTGACCTCCCTGGCGATGAACCATTCCTGGATGTCGGCCATCATCCGCAGGGCAAACTCGGTGGAGAGGATGCAGGTGTTCTGGCCCTGGTCCTCTTTGAGGATGTCGGCCTGGACCGTGCCCCGCACGCGGCGCAACACCTCGGCGGGGTCGAGCTCGGGGTGCTGGTCGATCGCCGTGTTGAGGTACATGGCGAGGATCGCCGGGGCGGGACCGTTGATGGTCATCGACACCGATGTCGAGGGATCGATCAGATCGAACCCGTCGAACAGGACCTTCATGTCGTCGAGGGTGGCGATCGACACGCCGGAGTTGCCGACCTTGCCGTAGATGTCGGGCCGCTCGTCGGGGTCGGCGCCGTAGAGCGTGACCGAGTCGAAGGCGGTCGACAGTCTCGTCGCCGGTTGGTCGGCGGCCAGGTAGTGGAAGCGACGGTTCGTGCGGGCCGGTCCTCCTTCGCCGGCGAACATCCGGGTGGGGTCTTCGTCGTCGCGTTTGGTGGGGAACACGCCCCCGGCGAACGGGAAGCGGCCGGGGAGGTTCTCGCTGCGCAACCAGCGAACAAGCTCGGCCCGGTCGGTCGTCCGCGGTAGTGCGACGCGGGGGACCAAGGTTCCTGATAACGATTGCCGCGCCCCCTGGTCCGCGCCACGCAACTCTTCGCGATCCTGGTCGTACGCGGCGAGTAGCCGTTCGGTATCGGGCGCCACCGCCTGTCGGGCGTCGCCCATGAGCTCATCGATCTCCGGAAGGGACACGCGGGCCGCCACCGCAGCAACCGCGTCAGCGGTCCGAACGGCGCTCACTTGCTCGGCGGTCGTCGCGTGGTAGCGCCGGACGCCTTCGCTGATCTCGGCCAGGTAACGAACACGGGCGGGCGGCACCAGAACGCTCAAACCGGTCGATGTCATGGTGTTGACCGGCGTCAGCGAGCCCTCGTTGACGGTCAACCCTTGGGCGCTCAGCCGATCCCGCACTTCTCGGTAGACGGCGGTCGCGCCGTCATCGTTGAACCGCGCCGCCACCGTGCCGAACACGGGAAGCGATTCGAGGTCACCAAACGACTCGCGGTTCCGCGCCAGTTGGCGGCGGACATCACGCAGGGCATCCTCGGCGCCGCGTCGTTCGAACTTGTTGATGACGATCACGTCGGCGAAGTCGAGCATGTCGATCTTCTCGAGCTGTGAAGGCGCACCGAACTCCGGCGTCATGACGTAGATCGACACATCGGCCAGATCCGCGATGGCAGCGTCGCCCTGGCCGATCCCGGGCGTTTCCACTACGACGAGGTCGAAGCCCGCGGCCTTGAGCACGTCGACCATCGAGGGCAGGTACAAGGGCAACTCCGACTGGGCCGAGCGGGTGCCGACCGACCGGAAGAAGACTTGGCTCGAATCGATCGCGTTCATCCGGATGCGGTCGCCAAGCAAGGCGCCGCCGGCTCGGCGCCGAGAGGGGTCGACGGCCAGCACCGCGATGCGAACCTTGTCGTTCTGATCGAGCCGAAGCCGCAGCAGCAGCTCGTCGGTCAGGGACGACTTCCCGGATCCGCCGGTGCCCGTGATGCCAAGGACCGGTACCTCACGCCGTTGGGCTGCCGTCTCGAGTTCGGGCCCTATGACGTCGGCCGCGGTGCCCTGTTCGACGGCCGTGAGCATGCGCGCCACCGCCCCCCGGCCGCCGGCGAGCACTTCGTCGATCCGAGGCGCCGGCCTCGGTTCGCGGTCGCACTCACGGATGATGGTGTTCACCATCGGGCCCAGTCCGAGACGCTGGCCGTCGTCCGGTGAGAAGATCCGCACTCCCCGCTCGGCGAGCGAGGCGATCTCCGCGGGCACGATGACGCCGCCGCCTCCCCCGTAGATCCGAACGTGATCGGCGCACTCGTCCACGAGCCGGTCGGCGAGGTAGGTGAAGTACTCGACGTGGCCGCCTTGGTACGAGGACACTGCGACCGCGCCGGCATCCTCTTCGACCACCGCCTTGACGACCTCGTCGACCGAGCGGTTGTGGCCCAAGTGGATGACCTCGGCGCCCTGACGCTGCAGGATCCGCCGCATGATGTTGATCGCTGCGTCGTGGCCGTCGAACAAGCTCGCGGCGGTGACGACCCGAACCGGGTACCGCGGTTGGTGCAGGTCCACGCTCATCGCTCGTAGTCGAAGAACCCGCGACCGGTCTTGCGGCCGAGAAGGCCAGCCTCGACCATCCGCGACAGCATTGGCGGCGGTGCGTAAAGCGGCTCCTTGAACTCGGTGTACAAGGACTCGGCGACGGCCATCGTTGTGTCCAATCCGATGAGATCGGTGAGCGCGAGCGGACCCATGGGATGGGCGCAACCTTGGACCATCCCAGTGTCGATGTCGCCCGCCGATGCGAAGCCCGACTCCAGCATGCGAATCGCCGACAGCAGATAGGGAATCAGCAGCGCGTTCACGATGAACCCAGCGCGGTCCTGTGATCGGATGACACACTTCCCCAGCGAGTCCTCGGCGAAGCTGACAGCGCGTGCCGCGGCGTCGCTGCCGGTCAGCAGAGAAGTCACCAACTCCACCAAGGGCAGTACGGGCACAGGGTTGAAGAAATGCAGACCGAGCACGTGCTCCGGCCGCCGAGTCGCCATCGCCAGCTTCATGATCGGGATCGACGAGGTGTTGGACGCGAGCACCGCGTCGCCATGCTCGACCACGTCGTCCAGCCTCTTGAAGGTCGCGACCTTGAGTTGCTCGACTTCGGGGACGGCCTCGATCACCAATTGGCGATCGGCAAGCGCGTCGAAATCGCTCACGACCCGGAGCTGGCCAAGCACTCGTTCGCCGGTCGCGGCGTCGAGCTTGCCTCGGGCGACCGCGGTATCTACCGACTTCTCGATTCGAGCCAGTCCGGCCTTGGCCGCGACCTCATCTGCCTCGACGACCACGACGTCCGAACCCGCTCGCGCGACGACCTCCGCGATCCCTGATCCCATCAGTCCGCAGCCGACCACACCGACGCACGCGATTTGCATGAGCGGACAGTATCTGAGTACTCATCTATTGTCGAGCGAATGTCGTGGGCCACTACGGTGACGTCATGCCCGGCGCCGAGCCCTTCGATGCCATACGGGAGGCCAAGCGCCAGTGGGAAAAGCACGAGCTGGACGAGCCGCTGGCCATGGCGGCCGCGACATCGATCATCCGCGCCCAGCAACTCGTCTCCACCGCCGTTGACCGGGCGCTGCGGCCTCTCGGATTGACATTTGCGCGCTACGAGGTGCTGATGCTGCTCAGCTTCTCCAAGCGCGGTGCGCTACCAATCACCAAGATCGGCGAACGGCTGATGGTCCATCCGACCGGCGTGACGAAGCTCATCGACAAGCTGGAGCATCAGGCGTTAGTCCGTCGCGAGCCCAACCCCGCCGACCGGCGCGGCACCCTGGCACGCCTGACACCCGCTGGGCGAAGACTCGCCGCGCGGGCAACCCAGGCAGTCGGCAAGATCCGATTCGGCATCGACCTCGGCGACGCTCAGCTCCAGCAGATCGTCGTCACCCTCACCCACTTTCGGCACCGAGCCGGCGACCTCTGACCGCCGGCCGCCACAGCACACGACCGATATCCGTCAGCGCGCGATGAGGCCGCTCTGCGCTTGCGGTCGCGGCCGCGGCGTCGACTCGACGGGCACGGACAGTGCGCCTTCGTTCGGCGCTCGCCGTTGTCCTTCTTCATCTGATGGCACGTCGACGACAAGCGTCGGTTCCCACTCGCGCTCATCGCCTTGGTCAACGCCAGTCAACGCCAGGGTTGGCTCCCGTACCGGTCGAGGTGCACGACCTCGCCGACTGGCCTGCGTGTGGTGGGGCCATAGCGACCCTTCGGCCACCCGAGGGGAACGATGCAGCACGGCTGCACTGACAGCGGCAGACCGAGGATGGCCCGGGCCGCCGTTACGCTCCACAGCGGCAAGGTGATAAGGGACGCGCCGAGCCCGACCGCTCGAGCGGCGAGCAGCAGGTTCTGCACGCTCGGGTAGATCGAGCCGTAGTAGCTGCTCTCGGCGATGGCCGGCATCGGCACGTAGGGGATCTTGCTGCCCCGCAGGCAGGCGACGACGAGGACCGGCAGCTCGGCGAAGTGCTCCACCTGCCAGGCCACCGACTTCAGGATGCGAGCCGTCGTCCCGTCGTCGTCGCGACGCTCGGCCACACGGCGGCCGGCGTTTCCGTACAGCGCCCACGCCCGCCGGTACTGGGTCCCCAGCCGCTCCTTCACCGCTCGGTCCTTCACCACGACGAACTCCCAGTTCTGGCCGTTCGAACCGGTCGGCGCCTTGAGGGCCAGCTCGATGCACCGCAGCACAACGGCGTCGTCGACCGGATCGGGCAGCAACCGGCGCACCGCCCGCTGGGTCTCCATCGCCTCGACCAGCGACATGGACAGCCGATCGGCGACATCGGCGAGCGTTCGTCCGGAGCGCGCGGCGTGGGGCATGCGCCGAAACTACTGCTCATGGCCCGACGCGGCACCCGTCAAGGCTTGTGCGGCGCGGGCCGCCGGGGCGCTACCCGTACGACTCGCACCCCCCGAACCGTCGTTGTCCGATCGAGCTCGTGGGCGATCGCGGGACTGAGCGGGTGCGCGTCCGGGGCTGGGCCAGACCGGTGGTCACCACCAGCGGATCGGCCGGCGCCGCAGCGCTGACGAGGTCCGGTCACACTTCTGCGCCCTCGTCCGCACACCCCCCTCATGCGCGACACAACTACAGCCACCGGTCCCGCCCGTCGCCTCGTCGTGGATGTCGGGAGTGGGGCTGCTCGGGTCAGGTGACGGCCGCGGCCGCTCGGCGGCGCGGAGCGAGCGCCGCCTGCCACACCCACGACGGGATCCCGCGCACGTACGCGGGGCTGCTGCGCGGGTGCCGCCCGGTGCGGCACGCGGCGCCGTCAGAACGATCGATCACGGTGGCGGTGCTCATGGCTGGTCCTCCTTGTTCTGCTGGGTCGGTCGTGACCATAGGGAGGTCACCTTCCCCGGACCTTCCCCCGCGCATCGACGGCAGATCAGTGGTGAGCACCGTACGGACGCGATGAACCCAAGGCTCCGGGACCGGCTGGAGACCGCGTGGAGGTACGCACCGGCCCGCGCTCGGCCCCCAGGGAAGGTTGAGAGAAGCGCGGACCCGTACCGTCCGCCGCGATCGACCCCCACCAACGGAGCACCCGCCATGACCACCCAACTCGAAACCCGACCGACCACGACCGTTGCCAACGACTTCCTGTCCGGCGTACGGATCGCGGCGCGCGGTGTCAGCCGGGTGCTCCGCAGCGGCGCTCACATCCTGTCCAACGTGTCGCTCACCATCGAGCCGGGACAGCTGGTCGCGATGATCGGTGCCAGTGGCGCCGGCAAGACCACCCTCCTGGAGACCCTCGCCGGCCTTCGCCGCCCCTCATCCGGCCAGGTCGAGATCGACGGTTGGGATCTGCACCGCCACCGCGAGGCGTTCCGCGCTGCGCTCGGCTACGTCCCCCAGGACGACATCATCCACCGGGACCTGCCGGTCCGCTCGACGATCCGCCACGCCGCCCGGCTGCGTCTACCGGGGCTGACGGACGCCGAGCGGGAGCGGGTCGTCGAGCGCACGATCGACGTACTGGGATTGACCGAGCGGGCCACGACCGTCGTCGGGCGCCTCAGCGGCGGCCAGCGCAAACGGGTCAGCATCGCCGTCGAGCTGTTGACCCGACCCCGTGCCTTCTTCCTGGACGAGCCCAGCTCCGGCCTCGACCCCGGCAGCGCCCGGAAGCTGCTGGCGACGTTGCGCACCTTGGCCGACCGCGGTTCGACGATCGTGATGACGACCCACAACCCCGACGACGTCGAGCACTGCGACCAGGTGATCGTCCTCGGCCGCGGTGGCCGCCTCGTGTTCCAAGGCGCTCCCCGCGATGCCGTCGCGCACTTCGGCGTCGAAGACGTCGCCGACATCTACCGCGTCCTCGCCGACGAGCCGGGCACAGTTCATCAGGCGCCGCTCCTTGATCAGTTCGGTCCGTCGCGGCAGCCGTCCGCCGACCCGCCTCTCCCGACAACGCGCACGCCGTACCGCCGCCAGTGGGCAGCCTTGTGCCGGCGCAACCTCGAGGTGCTCACCCGCAACCGGTTGACGTTGGCCATCATGCTCGGAGCCCCGCTGCTCGTGGTCACCATGTTCGTCGTGCTGTTCCGTCCCGGCGCGTTCGATCCGCAGGTCGGGGACCCCCTGGCGGCAGTCGGCATCACCTACTGGCTGGCGTTCGGCGCCTTCTTCTTCGGCCTCACCTACGGGCTCCTCCAGGTGTGCACCGAGATCGCCGTCGTCCGCCGCGAGCGCCACGTCGGCCTCGGCCTCGGCCCCTACGTTCTCGCCAAAGTGACCGTGCTCGTCCCGGTCCTGTTCGCCGTGAACGCCGCCATGGTGATCGCACTGGCCGCGACCGGCCGGCTGCCCGACCTTGGTTGGAGTACCGGGGCGGCGCTCCTCGGGGTGCTGGTCCTCGATGCCGTCGCCGCGCTGGCGCTCGGGCTGCTGGCCTCGGCCGCGGTGGCAGATCCGTCACATGCAACCCTGGCACTGCCGATGCTGTGCTTCCCTGCGGTGCTCTTCGGGGGTGCCGTCCTACCGGTCCAGGCGATGGCAACCGTCGGCCGCCTCATCAGCGCCGTCACGTCGGACCGGTGGGCCTTCGAGGCGATCGGCCGGGTCCTCCACGTCGGGACGCGCTTCGCGTCCGGCTCTGATGGGTCGATCGTCGCCCAGCAGCACGGCAACGCCTTCGCCGGGGGCCTGGCCTGGCACGTGATCATTCTGGGGCTCTTCACCGCCGCCTTTCTCGCGGCCGCCGTGCGGGTGCTGGATCGCCGCACCGCGGCGGGATGACCGCGGGCCGGCGCCTCGCCGGCAGTCCCCCTCGCGCCGATCAACGCCGGGTGGCCGGCGTCGGTCAGGACCGGGTGGCGATGCTCCAGCAGGTACAAGACAACGCCGAAGACTTGCGGCTTGAGGTGGACGCGCTGGCCGTCGTGGCGCAGCTCAAATGCCTCGGTGTCGAGCTCAACGTCGTCGAAGACGTAGATCACGGCTGGGCCCTGCCCTCGCGGCGAGAGGGTCGCGCAGCCCCGGTCGTGGCCTTCAGGCGGTGGCGGCGTGGAGATGGCGACGGCAACGCTCGACGTCGAGGGGCTGGCCCGCTCGTTCGAAGCGGTCCGCAGCGAGCAGGTAGAGGTCGGCGGACCGTGGCCCGTCGCCCTCGGCCTTGGCGAGGTGCGCTTGGGCCTCGGCGAGCGCGGCTTCCCACGCCGTGCCCTCCCACAGCTGCAACGATCGTTCCGCCCGCTGGAGGTGCACCCGGGCGTGGTCGAGATCGCCGACCGAGGCGCACGCGCCGACCGCGGGGACCGACAGCATGATCGAGCAGAACACGCACACGTCCTCGGAGCCGAGCGTCGACTCGGCCCGATCGACGATCGCGCGGGCCACCATCGGATCGGGGGCCGCGGTGATCATCGTGCCGTAAATGCGCTGCAGGAGATGCCGGGCCATGATTGACCAACGGGCCAGCGGCAGCGCCCGATCGAGCAGCGCACGCGCTTCAGCGGCGTCGCCTGCTGCAAGCCGGGCCTCGGCCAGGCGCTGCAGCGAGTGGGCTTCGCCGGCGGCCGAGCCGAGGTCGTGGTGGAGCTCGACGGCCTCGCGGAGTTCGTCAGCGGCGAGGTCGACGTCGCCGGACAGCAGGGCGGCCTCGCCGATCAGCGCCGACGCGAACGCGACGGCGCGCAGCGCGCCGCTCCGCAGCGCCGTGGCGCGCAGGCCGCGTGCGGTCTCGATGACGTCGCTGTAGGGAGTGGGGCCGTAGAGAAGGTACTCGGCCGGGCAGAGGTAGCCGTCGAACACGGCGTTGGCGACCTCGGGAACGTCGCGGGTGCGGCGCAGCTCGGCTCGTATCCGATCGAACCACTCGCCCCGCTGGTGGGCGAGCAGACCCTGCAGCGAGACCAGGTCGAGCACCTGCCACGACTTGTCACCGGAGAGCACCCGGCGGCGAGCCTCCTCAGCGACCGCCGCGGCCCTCGGGAAGTTGGACGTGAAGAATGCCGTGTGGCCCTGGGCGAGCAGGATCTCGCCGTCGTCGGGTCCCCCGTCGGGCTCGATGCCGTCGAGGGACGCCTCGGCGGTGTCAAGATCACCGGACATCACCGCCGCCCGGGCGAGGCGGGCGCGGAGCCGGCGACGGTCGGCTGGTTCGGCCAGCTCGAGCGCCTCCCGGTAGGCGCTCACCGCCGCGGGATCACCGAGGGCGATGAGAAGGTCGGCGCGCAGCGCCACCAGCCGGGCCCGGCTCGCGCCGGTGGCGTTGGGGCGGACGGCATCGACGAGCGCGAGGGCGTCCCGGTAGGCGCCGAGGGCCGCTTCGGTCTCGGCGGCGGCGAGCAGGAACGGGACGGCGCGGCGAGCCTCGCCGGCCTCGACGAGGTGATGGCCGACCCGGGCGGGGGAGGCGCCGAGGGACTCGAGGCGCTCGGCGGTGTCGCGATGGATGCGCTGCCGGCGGTGCGGGGGGAGGTCCTCCAGCAGGGCGTCGCGCACAAGTTGGTGCCGGAACCGGTAGCCAGCCTCGGCGGGTTCGAGGACCCGCAGCGCGACGGCTTGGTCGAGCTGGGCGAACGCTTCGTCATCGGCCAGACCGGACAGCGCGACGAACTCGTCGATGTCGAACGCGGAGCCGGCGACCGCGACCCGCTGTAGCACCTCGCGGGTGGCTGGCGGGATGCCCGCCACAGCCAATGCATCAAGCTCCGCCGCCCAGGTCGGCCCGCTGGAGGCCCGTTCGGCCAGCTCGATCGCCACGTACGGGTTGCCGCCGGCCAGCGTCACGATCCGCTCGGCCTGCTCGGTCGTGGAGTCCGGCGCATGGCGGGCGACGAGCGCCCTCACCGCGTCCGGGTCGAGGGGGCCGAGCTCCAGCTCAATGCTGCCGTGCCGCCCGACGAACCCGCCGCGCAGCTGGGCGAGCGCCGTGGGCGCCCGCGCCGGTGTTCGATGCGAGAGCACCAGGAGGACGCGCGCCTCGGCCAAGGCGCGGGACAGGTAGTGGAGGAGACGCAACGTCGCGTCGTCGGCCTGGTGCAGGTCGTCGACGGCGAGCACCACCCCGGTCGTCGCCGACGCCAGACGCAGAACCTCGGCGACGGCGACGAACAGCCGCTGATGGGTGCTGTGCCCGGTCCAGGGTGCCTCGACGCCGGCGAGGACCCGGTCGATCTCCTGCCTGTACAGGTCGGCGAGACCGTCCAGCAGCGCCGGCTGGCGCCGGCACAGGTCGCCAATGGCGTCGAGAACGGGCGCGTACGCCCACGCCCCCTCGACCGGGGCGCCCCGGCCGACACCGACACGCCAGCCAACCGCGCTGGCCTGATCCACGGCGCGGCGCACGAGCGCCGACTTGCCGATGCCTGGTGGGCCCGTGATCACCACGGTTCGTGCTCGTCCCCGAGCCGCCTGATCCAACGCGCGATCGAGGGCTCCCAGCTCGTCGTCACGGCCGAGCGGGGCGTCGTCGGCCGGCTGTTCGTCCGCGTCCACGCGCAGCAGCCGGTCGCGAAGCTGTGTGGCCTCGCGTCCGGGCTGGACGCCGAGCTCGGTGCGCAGCGTGCGGTCCAACCGGTCGAACTGGCGCAGCGCGCCGTAACGGTCGCCTGCCGCGGCGTGACGGCGCATCAGCTCCACGTGGGCGCGCTCGTCGCCGGGCTCGATCGCCACGACGTCCTCCCACCGCTCCAGCAGAGTGAGCACCCTCACCTGGAGGCGCCGTACGCGCTCCCGGGGCCCGGCAACCCAGTCCTCGTACGGGTCGTCGGGCAGCAGGTCGCCCCGGTAGAGCCCAGCGGCACGGGCGGCGAGATCGGTGTCGCCCTGGGCCACGGCATCGGTAGCGTTCCGCTCGAACTCGCCGACGTCGACGACCACGTCGAGGTTGGGGAACAGCTGCACGAGCTCGCCGCCGAGCACGATCGTGCCGGGATGACCGGTGACCTTGCGGGCGTAGTGGGCGGCCTTGTGCAGCTTGGCGGTGGCGGTCTCGATCGGGTCGTCCGGCCAGATGAGGTGGAGGACCTGCTCGCGGTGGAGCCGGCGCTCCGGCCGTAGCGCCAGCAGCTTGACGAGCGCCGCGGCGTGCCGCCGGCTCCAGGCCCCGGCCGGCACCATCTGGCTGTCGACGGTGACAGCGAAGCCGCCGAGCAGGTCGATCTGCACGGTCGTCATACGGCGGCCGGCGGGTCGGTCTCGGATGGCTGGCGACCTACCACGGCAGCGTCTCCATTATCGCGATCGTCGCGTACACCACACCGCCGGCGAGCACCACCCGAAGCATCGGCGCGCCGCGCGCGGCCACCACGAGGCCGGTCGCAGTGGCAGCGAGCACTGCTGCGCTCGACCCGGAGCCGCCGCCGTGCTGCAGGGCACCGACGAGCAGAGCGGTCATGGCCGCCGCGCCGGCGTGGCGGACAGCGCGATCGACTCGGTCGCTGATGCGGACCCGTCCGAGCACCAGCAGAGGCGCGACACGGAACATGTAGCTGACCACACCCACGGCGGCGATCGCCACCCACGTCGTCACCTGGCGCTCCGATCGGTGAGCGCACCGGCGACACAGCCGGCTGCGATCGCCGCGATTAGACCGCTACCCGCCGGAAGGCTGCCAGCCAGCACGGTCACCACCGCCGCCGGGGCGCAGACGGGCCGGGTGTCGCGGTCGCGGATGCGGGGACCGACCAGGCTGGCGAGGCAGACGGGTACGGCCACGACGAGGTGGCTGGCGTCGATCCGGTCGCCGGCGAGGGCACCGACAGCGATCAGACCGGACCAGCCGCCTCCGAGGGTAAGGCCGGCGGCGACGAAGAACCGGCGCTCCGCAGCGAGCGACTCCCCGCCGTCGTGGCGGGCCTCGGTGACGGCCCAGGTCGGATCGATCACCAGTGGGGCGGCGGCCAACCGGAACCACCACGGCTGCCCGAGCCAGCGTCGCGACAGCGACGCGCTGTAGATCACGAGCCGGGCATTGACCAGCGCCCCGGTGAGGATCGCCACGACGACGCCGGAGGTCTCCAGCGTGCGCAACGTGGCCAGATGAGCGCTGCCGCCGTACACCAGCCAGCTACCCGCCCACCCCGCCAGCCGATCACCGTGCGCGGCGACGGCGGCGCCGATCGACAGGGCGAACGGGGCATAGCCGGCGACGAACGGCAGCATCACGGCCACGCCCTCCCGGACGCCGCTGCCAGTGCGGCGGCTGTCGGGGAGGGCCTGCGTCGTGGTGGTGCTCACCGCCGCGTCCACCGGCGCCGACGCCGGGTCGGGCGGTCGGCGTGGCGGAGATGCTGGCCGTCCGCCCGGTCGACGATCAGCTGCATCTCCTTTCGGATCAGGTCGTACTGAATCATTGGGTGGTGCACGAGCGTCTCCTGACCGTTCCTGTCGGTGGGTGAGATGAGCAGCATGCGGGTGTCGCCTTCTCTCGGCCTTCCCCACCGCTCGTTGGGTGGTTCTGCTCATCGGGCGATCGCGGCGACCGCCCGTGCTCGGAGGTGAGCTGGAGGGTTCCCGGAGGTCCGGACGCGCCGACCGATGGACCTCCATCGCGTCTCCGCCTGGCCTCCAAGCTCGCGAACAAACCGATCGATACCTTCGAACCAGCCCGCCGATGCGGGGGAAGGCGACGGGGAAGGCCCGGGGAAGGCCTGCTCCGTACCGTCGCCGACACGCCTCCAGCACGGGACACAGCAGTCCCCCTCTGCTGGTCGCGCTCGCCCCGGACCGATGGGGCGAACCCGTCAACACCGATCCTCCGAGGAGACCTACCGACATGACCGTCACCGAGAACCCGATCCGCAACGGAGTCGACACCGCGACCCTGTTCGCCACCCTCGAGGCCGTCCGCGCGACGCCCGAGATCGCCAAGTTCCAGTTCCGCGCCAGCAACCGCTGGGTCAGCGGCACCCACAACCAGTCGACCCTGCACGGCTTCTACGGCGCCATGCAGGAGATGACCCACAAGCAGCCCTTCAGCTACGACGCCGACCATCCGGCCGTGCTCGTCGGCACCGACAACGGCCCGACCCCTGTGGAGTACCTGCTCCACGCCATCGCGGCCTGCCTCACCGCCGGCATCGCCAACATCGCCGCCGCCCGCGGCGTCAACCTCGACTCGGTCGAGTCGACCGTCGAGGGCGACATCGACCTGCTCGGCATTCTCGGGCTGGCCGACGAGGTCCGCAACGGCTACCAACAGATCAAGGTCAGCTTCAAGCTGCGCGGCGACGACCCCGAGAAGCTCGCCGCCGTCGTCGAGCAGTCCCGCAAGCGGTCCGCCGTCTACGACGTGCTGACCAACGGCGTGCCCGTCGCCATCACCGTCGACGCCGGCTGACCCCGGCTGACGCGCACATCCGCAGCGGCCCGCCCGGAGGAAGCCGGCCGGGCCGCCGCGGAGCGCACCTCATCGCTTCTGGAGCCACGTGCCATGCCAACCACCCACACCCTCGTCATCGGCGCCGGCCAGGCCGGCCTTGCCATGAGCCGCTGCCTCACCGACGCCGCCATAGAGCACGTCATGCTCGAGCGGGGACGCACGGCCGAGCGCTGGCGAAGCGAGCGGTGGGACTCCCTGCGGCTCCTCACGCCCAACTGGGCCAGCCGGCTCCCGGGGTGGAGCTACGAGGGTCCCGAGCCCGACGGCTTCATGACCGCCGCCGAACTGACCATCTACCTCACCGGCTACGCCGCCTCGTTCGATGCGCCGATCGAAGAGCACACCGAGGTCCACTCACTTCTCCACGTCGATGACGGCTTCGTCGTGCAAACCACCGACGCCATCTGGCGGGCCGCCAACGTCGTGATCGCCACCGGCTGGTGCGACCAGCCACGCGTCCCGAGCTTCGCCGATCGGCTGCCGTCCGACGTCGTGCAGGTGACACCAAGTGCCTACCGCCACCCCGGCCAGCTCCCCGACGGGCGCGTGGTTGTCGTCGGCGCGTCAGCCACCGGTGTGCAACTCGCCGACGAGCTGGCCCGGGCCGGCCGCGACGTCGTGCTCGCCGTCGGCCGCCACAGCCGGGCCCCTCGCCGCTACCGGGGCATGGACATCTGGTGGTGGCTGGACCAGATCGGCACCTTCGCGAAGACCATCGATCAGGTGCGCGACCCAGTCCAGGCTCGCAACGAGGGTGCCCTCCAGCTCGTCGGGCGTGACGATCACCGCGACGTCGACCTCCCCGGCCTCCAGCGTCTCGGCGTGCGCCTCACCGGCCGGCTGGCCGGCATCGACGGCTGCCGCCTGACCTTCGCCGACGATCTGTCCGCGAGCACCACCGCCGCGGACGCGCGTCTGGCCCGCGTCCTTGCCCAGATCGACGAGCACATCGCGGCCCACGGCCTCACCGCCGAGGTGCTCCCCGCCGCCACCCCCGCCCGACTGCTCGCCAGGGAGCCGCTCGCACACCTCGACACCCATCACGACGCCATAGCCGCCGTCGTCTGGGCCACCGGCTACCGCCGGCCGTACTCGTGGCTGCACGTGCCCGTCCTCGATCGCAACGGCGAGATCAGCCAACGCCGGGGCGTCACCCCCATCCCCGGGCTCTACGTGCTGGGGCAACGGTTTCAGCACCGCCGCGACTCGAACTTCATCGACGGCGTCCGCCACGACGCCGCCTACCTCGCCCGCCACCTGGGCGCCCGGCTCCACCGCCGCCAGCCCGCACCCCGCTGAGTCGACAAGGACCGGACATGAACCACATCTCCTCCACCCACGACGTGGTCGTAGTCGGCGCCCGTGCCGCGGGGGCCGCGACCGCCATGCTCCTCGCACGCGCCGGCCTCGACGTCCTGGTCGTCGACCGCAGCCGCTATGGCGCCGACACCCTGTCCACCCACGCGCTCATGCGAGCCGGGGTCGTCCAGCTCCACCGCTGGGGGCTTCTCGACGCTGTCGCCGCCAGCACTCCAGCCGTGCGCCGCACCACGTTCACCTACGCGGACGCCGAGGTGTCGATCACCATCAAGCCGTCCCACGGGGTCGACGCTCTCTACGCTCCACGCCGGACCGTGCTCGACCCGATCCTCGTCGACGCGGCCCGTGCCGCCGGAGCCCGGGTCGAGTACGGCACCACGATCACCGGCGTCACCCGCGATCGCACCGGCCGCGTCGACGGCATCGTCGGCCGCGACGACCGAGCCCGGGCCGTCCAGTACGCCGCGCGATGGGTGGTCGGGGCCGACGGGCTGGGCTCGGTCGTCGCCCGGGCCGTCGACGCGCCCATCGAGCGGCACGGCACCGGTGCCACCGCCGTCGTCTACGGCTACTGGCCGGGCTTCGACGTCGACGGCTATCACTGGATCTTCCGCCCCGACGCCTGCGCCGGGGTCATCCCCACCAACGGCGACCGCAGCTGTGTGTTCGCCGCCGCCACCCCGGCCCGCATCGGGCGCGGCGGTATGGACATCTTCTACGACGTGGTCCGCGATGCGTCCCCGGCCCTCCGCGCCCGGCTCGCCACCGCCGTGCCGGCGGCCGGTGTCCGGACTTTCCGCGGCCAGCCCGGTCACATCCGCACCCCGTGGGGACCGGGCTGGGCGCTCGTCGGTGACGCCGGCTACTGGAAGGACCCGATCGGTGCCCACGGTCTCACCGACGCCCTGCGCGACGCCGAGCTCGTTGCCCGAGCGATCGTAGCCACCATGACCGACGCCGCCACCGAGACCGATGCCCTCGGCCATTACCACCACGCCCGTAACCGGCTGTCGCTCCCGCTGTTCGACGTCGTCGACACCATCGCGCGGCTGCGCTGGACCGACGCGGAGATCCCCGAGCTGCTGCTGCGCTTGAGCTCGGCCATGAGCGACGAAGTCGAAGCGGTCGCCCGCCTCGACGACGTCCCGAGCCTCACCGGAGGGAGACCGTGAAGGGCGCCTCGCTGAGCACCGGCACGCTCCTCGGCGTCTGGGCCCACCCCGACGACGAGGCGTACCTGTCCGCCGGCCTGATGGCCGCCGCCCGACGGCTCGGCCAGCGGGTCGCCGTCATCACCGCCACCGCCGGCGAGCACGGCACCGTCGACCCGGAGCGCTGGACACCAGCGCGCCTCGCGGCCCGGCGACGCCGGGAGATGGCCGCCAGCCTTGCCGTGCTCGGCGTCCACGAGCACTACTGGCTCGACTACCCCGACGGCGGCTGCGCCGGCGTCCCCGACGACGTCGCCGTCGACGCCATCACCCAGATCATCCACACAGTGCGACCCGACACCATCGTCACGTTCGGCCCGGACGGGATGACCGGCCACCCCGACCACAGCACGGTGTCGGCATGGACGACCGCCGCCTGGCGAGAGCAGCGGCCCGAGGCTCGGCTCTGGTACGCCACGCTCCTCCCGTCCTTCCACGACCAGTGGGCCGACGTCAACGCCTCGGTCGGCCTCTTCCCCGGCGGCGTCACACCGCCGGAAACGCCAGAACGCGAGGTTGCCTCCGTCGTCCGCTGCGACCGCTGGCTCGCGCGGCGCAAGGCCGCCGCCCTGCGAGCCCACGCCAGCCAGGTCCAGCCGCTCATCCACCGGGTCGGCGGCGCGACGTTCGATCGCTGGTGGTCCATCGAAGCATTCGTCGACGCCACCCACGTCCTCACCGGAGAGCGGTCATGAACATGGGCGGCACCGCCCGCCGCAGCCGAACCGTCACCACGAACGACATCGGGCTGTTCACCGCCCTCACCGGCGACCGCAACCCGCGCCACTACGCCGCCGGAGCCGCCACGTGCTTCGACCGGGGAGAACACCGGACACTGCCGGGTCCACGACAAACAGTGCCGAGCGCCCGGGCGACGGCGGGCACGACCGCCACCGACTGCTCGACCGATCCGAGCTCGGCCATCACCGCCCCGTCGTCGAGCTGCGCCGACAGCTGCAGGCCCACTTCGATGGCCAGCCGCGTCTTGCCGGCACCGCCGGGGCCGACCAGCGTCACCAGGCGATGGTCGGTCGCCAGCTTGGTGACCGCGCGAAGCTCGTCGCCCCGGCCGACCAGGTGGGACAGGGGCACCGGGATCGGTCGCCGCGACGAAGTCTTCGGCGCGGGCCGAGGCGCGACCCGGGCGTCGAGCTCGGGGTCCTGCGCCAGCACCGCAGCTTCGAGGCGGCGAAGTTCGGCGCCGGGCTCGATGCCCAGCTCCTCGGACAGGTGGCGCCGAGTCGACTGGTAGGCGCGAAGCGCGTCGGCCTGCCGATCGGACCGGTAGAGGGCCAGCATGAGCTGGGCCGTCCGCCGCTCGCGGAGCGGTTCGGCGGCGACGAGCGCCTCGAGCTCGCCGACGAGCTCGAGATGACGACCGGCGGCCAAGGCGGCTTCGACCCGATCCTCGGTGGAGAGTCGGCGCATCTCGGCCAATCGCGCCCGCTCGGCCGCACCGAGCTCCGCATCGACGAGATCGGCCAACACGTCGCCCCGCCACAGGGCGAGCGCACGCCTGAGCACCTCTCCAGCGCCGACGGCGTCGCCGGCCTCGAGCAGGTCGCGGCCTTCGCGTGCGCTTGCTTCGAAGCGGTGCGCGTCGACCTGCACACGGTCGACGGAGAGGACGTAGCCAGGGCTCTGCGTTTCGATGCAGTCGCTGCCCGTCGCCGCGCGTAAGACCGCTCGCAGGCGGGAGATCTGGTTCTGCAGGGCGTTGCCCGCATCGGCGGGCTGCTCGTCGCCCCAGAGCTCTTCGATGATCCGATCGGCGGCCACCACCTCGCCGGCATGCAGCACGAGCACGGCGAGCACGCCACGAAGGCGCGCCCCCTTCAGCGGCGCCTCGGCCCCATGATCGTCGACGACGACCAGAGGTCCGAGGATCCGGAACTCCACGCGGCGCACGGTAGTCCGGGACAGGGCGACGACAGCGTCCGGATAGCGACGGTCACCACGCTGCTCACATGATCCGGACCAACGGCGTGTCGCACGTCGAGCTCGCGGTGGATGACATCGACCGAGCGATTCAGTTCTACAGCGACGTGTTCGGCTTCGAAGTCGTGCAGCTGAGCAACGGCAACGCCGTGCTTCGGACGCCCGGCGCACCGGGATCGCTCGCCCTGCAGCAGGCGGGCGGTCCGAACCCGCTCCACATCGCCCGCTTCGGCTTGTCCCTCATCGACCCCGCCGACCTCGACGCCGCCATCTCGTTGGCTCTCTCGAACGGCGGATCGTTGATCTGCCGCACCGACCACCCGCTGGGCGGCGGCACCGCGACCATCTCCGACCCCGCCGGCCACTGGATCACGCTCTGACCGAACCAGCGACCGGGGGGCCAGTCGTGAGACCGCCGGCCGTTCGCAGCGTGCCGCCCGACGTTGATCAGATCAGCCGCCGGGTACGGCCACGCCGGTTCGGAGTCGTCATCGTCGTGATCCGCTACTGGCGGCGGGACAAGCCGCCGCCAGCTGGTGACGTGCCGACGCCGAAGCTGGTCCTTACGCACGGTCCGCGCGGTACAGCACGGCGGTGCTCGGACAGCTCTACGACCTGACCGTTTGCTCGACGGGAAGGCCGGCCTCGATCCAGTCCTGCTTGCCCTCCACGTACTCGTGCACGTTCGTGTAGCCGAGCTCGACAAGGCGCCGGCTGGCCACGACCGAGTTCTGGCAGGCGGTGTTCGAGCAGTAGACGACGACGTATGCGTCCTTGTCGGGCAGCACGTCGGCAGCGAGCTCGTCGACGCGGTCGTGGGGCAGGTTGCGGGCGCCGGGTAGGTGCGCGTCGTCGTAGTACGTCGGGCCGAGGGCTTCGACGATGACGAGGTCATCGTCGGCGTCGAGCCTGCCCTTGAGCTCCCGGCGGGTGATGGAAGGAACGCTGGACATATCGCCTCCTCGCGATGCACATGAATATATGTGCGTGCGCACACAGTATCAATGCGTGCGGGCGCACGCAACCTCTAGACTGCGGGTGTGCAGGCCGATGACTGTGTGGAGGCATGGCGGTCGCTGCTCCTCGCCCACAGCGGGGCTGTCCGCGCCATCGAGGCGGACCTCGCCGCCGAGGGCAAGATCGCACTGAGCTGGTACGACGTCCTGCTCGAATTGAACGTCGCGCCCCAACGGCGACTGCGGATGCAGGATCTCGCCGCGCGGGTGCTGCTGTCGCGGACCCGGGTGAGTCGCCTCGTCGACGACATCGTCCAAGCTGGGCTCGTCGAGCGGATCCCCGATCCCGTCGATGGCCGGGCGACCTTCGCCGCGATCACCCCGAAGGGGCGACAGGAACTGCGCAAGACGGCGCCGCTGTATCTCGCCTCGATCCAGGAGCACTTCACGAGCCTCTTCAGCGCCAAGGAGCGAGCCGAGTTGACCGCGCTGCTGCAGCGAGTCGCCCGTCGCCACGCAGCGGCGCGGGCGAAGACGACCACGCGATGAACGACCGGCGAAACCGCCGTGAGCTTCGGGCCCGGCGCTCGGCAATCCGCTTGGTTGCCGAGCCGGGGCGCAGCCTGGCCCGGAGTCCGGCCGGCGATCCGTCCGGCAAGGTGACGCCCGCGGGCGACCGGGCGAGATCTTCGGCCGGCCGGTGACCGCTCTACCGGTGCCCAAGGCTCAGAGCTCGAGCGGATAGGCCTGAGTTGTCATGGTGGGGCGCCAGCCGTGTGGGGCGCGTGAGGGGCGGAGGCTCCCGCCGGAGCCCCCCACCTGCTGGTCGAGCCGGCTTCGCCGGTCGACCGGCGGCGAGCCGTTCGAGTAGACCGAAGGTCGACACCGTCGGACCGAGCGGAAGGGCTCCGCCTTTCCGCTCGAGCTCTCAGTCGATGTCCCGAAGGCATCCCTGTCGACCTCGCTGTCGGCGGCGTGAACGAAAGGCGTCCCGTCTGCAGACCTTCGACGTCACGACCAACCTCCCTCGATGCGGGCCAGGCCTCGGCGAGCGGTGCACAGGGTCGCGGAAGCGGTGCAGGGCGAGCGACCACATCCGCCCGGCGATACCTCAACGCGGGCACGAGGGAGCGCCCCGCGAGGCACAACCTTCCTCCGGTCATCGCCATCGCCAGGACACCGTCTTGGTGTCGCAATCGGCGATGTCACCCCGGCGACATATGCGCGAAAGCGGTCGGGGACGCCGGCTCCTATAACCGACCGGCTTCGATGATGCGCTTGAGGAAGGTCCGTGTGCGCTGGTTTTGGGGCTCACCGAAGATCTGCTCGGGCGGCCCCTCCTCGCAGACAACACCGGCGTCGAGGAAGCACACCTTCGAGGCAACCTCGCGGGCGAAGCCCATCTCATGGGTGGCGAGCAGCATTGTCATCCCCTCGGTCGCGAGTTCGCGCACGATGTTCAGTACCTCCGAGACCAGCTCGGGGTCGAGCGCCGATGTGATCTCGTCGAGCAGCAGCAGGCGCGGCTGCATGGCGAGGGCCCGCACGATGGCCACGCGCTGCTGCTGACCGCCGGAGAGCCGGTCGGGGTACTCGTCGGCCTTGACGTCGAGGCCGATGCGCGCCAACAAGGTGAGGGCCCGTTCAGCGGCCTGCTTGCGAGGGAGACCGAGCACCTTGCGGGGGGCGAGAGTGACGTTCTCGAGCACGGTCATGTGTGGGAAGAGGTTGAAGCTCTGGAACACGATGCCGACGTCCTGGCGCAACCCGTCCAGGTCGACCCCACGTCCCGACGCCTGCTCGCCATCGATCCGGATGGTGCCCTCGTCGATCTCCTCCAGCGCGTTGATGCAACGCAAGAGCGTCGACTTGCCGCATCCCGACGGGCCGATGAGACAGACGACGTCGTGCTCGTCGACCTCCAGGTCGATGCCGCTCAGCACGTGGTTCGCACCGAACCGCTTGTGCACGCCCTCGATCTCGAGGAAGGCCACCGCGCTAGCCGCCCGCTCGCGCGCGCGCCTGGCGCGCCACCAGCCAGTCGGTGAAGCGAGCCAGCGGGATCGTGATCACCACGAACGCGACGCCGGCGGCCAGGTTGGGTGACAGGTTGAACAGGCGGTTCGACGTCAGCCGGGCACGGTTGAGGACCTCGAGCAGACCGACGACGCTCAGGAGCGCGGTGTCCTTCTGCAGGCCGATGAAGTCGTTGAGCAATGGCGGGATGATCCGGCGCACCGCCTGCGGGGTGACGACGTGGCGCATGGTCTGGCCGTACGAGAGGCCGAGCGAGCGGGCGGCTGCCGTTTGGCTCCAGTGGATGCTCTCGAGACCGGCCCGGTAGACCTCGGCCACGTAGGCGCCGTAGACGAGCACGAGCGACGTCGTACACAGCCAGAAGAGCTTGGTATCGCCCTGGAGCTGATTGAACGGGGGGACGTCACCGGCCTGGAAGCCGAGCACGATGAGGTAGATCGTGATGATGGCGGGGAAGCCCCGGAACAGGTCGATGTACGCGACCGCCAGGAACCGGACGGGCCTCCCGGCCTTGCCGGGGAAGATGCGCGCCAGCGCCAAGACCAGTCCCCAGACGAGCACCAGGATCTCGGCGACGACGAACACCTTGATGTTCAGCCAGAACCCCTTCCAGAGAGAGGGTCGATAGGCGTCGATGGCGTCCCAGTCGAGGTACTGGTTGCGGACCGCCCCGTTGTTGGCCGACAGGAAGAAGGCGAGGAACGCGATTACCAACGCGGTGACGCTGAGTCCGGCCACGTACCACGCCCAGTCCTTCGCTGCCGCGCCCGACGCTCGGGCGGCCACCCGATCGTCGGGGATGAGTCGGGCGGCCCGCACCGACCGGGCGACGGCGAGCACGCCGCACACAGCCAGCACCACGGTGACGGTCGTTCCGATCGCGACGAGCCCGACAGCCCAGGCGGTGCGAGCGCCGCCTACTACCCCGAGCGAGTCGTCGAACCGATAGAGGGCAATGGCGGTGAGTGCGGAGACGACCAGCCCGGCCACCAGCGCGGCGATCGACAGCCCGAGGCGCGTCTTGATGGGGTGGAGGCGCTGGATTGCGGGGACGGCCGGTTCGGCGATCCCACCAGCGAGCGCCATGGAACGCTATGGGGTCAGGACCGGGACAGCGCTGGGGTCGCCACCCAGCCACTTCTCGGCGAAGGCGGACAGTGAGCCGTCACTCTTCAACTCGTCGAGGATGGCGTTGATGGCGTCGGCGTTGGTTGAGCCCTTGGGGAGGATGCCGCCGTACTGCTCGCCCGTCTTGAACTGGGCGACGACCTCCTGGGCGCCGTTCGACTCGCGGGCCTGTGCGAGCACGATGGCGGTGTCCATCATGAACGCATCGAGCTGCCCCGCCTCGAGGGCGGCGAACCCGGCCGACAGGTCCTGGAAAACCTGGGCCTCGTGGTCGGGCTTCAGGACATCGGCGACATAATCGGCCCCCGTCGTCCCGCTCTGCACGCCCCACTGCAGCGCTTTGGCGTCATCGACAGTCGCAACCTTGGTGCCGGCCTTCACCAGCACCCCTTGGTCGGACTCGAAGTACGGCACCGTGAAGTCGACGACCTGCTTGCGTTCGTCGGTGATCGTCACCTGGGACAGGGCCACGTCGAAGTCGCCCACCTGCCCGGCCACGAGCTGATCGAAGCTGACGTTGAGCACCTTCATATTGGCCAGGCCCAGCCTGTCCTGGAGGGCGAGGGCGATCTCGTACTCGTACCCGCCCGTGATGGCGGCCGGGTCGTCGCCGTTCCAGAAGCCCGGCGCGGGCAGGCTGGTGACCACCGTCAGGGTGTCCGCGGTGACGGGTGTGAACCCGGCCTCACCCGTCGCCGGTGCGGTGGTCGTGGAGCCCGTCTCTTCGCCGTCGTCACCACAGGCGGCGAAACCGACGGCCAGCGCGCCGGCAAGCAGCACGACGCCGAATTTGCGCAAAGCCACGTTGAGCTCCCAGTTGTGCAGCCACGGGTCGAGACGCGTCGAGCATAGACCCGCCGTTCTTCCGATTCAGTCGAGCCTGGGGATGCAGTGCGGGCGTGAGCTCGTTGAGGAGGCACGCGTCGGCCCCGCGCCGGCGCTCCGAACCGGTACCGGATCGGCCAGTCGGCTCTACGGTGGCCTCGCCAGCGGAACCTCGGCGAGCATCGGCGTCGATGGCGTCCCGCCCGCACGCAACTTCAACGTCGGGCGGAAGGGCTACCTCGTCGGCCGGAAGTTGCTTCAGATGCACCATCCGCCGCCCATCGCCCGTAGAGCTCGCGCATCCATGAAACAGTGTGTCCGAGAGGAGGTTGGGCCGTTTCGCCGCTGCCCGGCCCACCGCCGGCTCTGAGGGCCGAGACCCGTGGCGGGTTCACCGACGGCATGGTCGCAGCGTTCGGTCAGCTGGCCTCGGCCGGTGGTCCGTTGAGGAAAGGCGGGATGATTTCCAGCAGCCATTCTGCGCGATCGAGGAGCCCGAACCCCGGCGGCATGAAGTGAGAGGTGCCGGGAAGCACGGCGAGCTGTGACTTCGGCATTCCCTCGAGGTCGCCCATCACTCCGCCACCGAGCAGTCGAAACAGGTCGATGGCGTGCTCGAGACGGATGCCGTCGGAATCTCCCAGGATGATCAAGGTGGGCGCCGCGATTCCCCGGATGTCCTCCGCTGACCAGGCGAACGGTGTCGTGTCGAGGCGCTTCAGCTTCTCGATCAGCTTGCCGAAGTCGCCGGGACTCGGGGCGGTGCGGAGATAGGCCTCCTCGATCGGCGACCCGGCGAAGAGCTCGGGCGTGATGGATGGGAACATCTCGAGCGCCACCGCGTGCATCCCTTCGCTTGTGTACGACGCCGATGCGACAACCAGCTTGCGCACGAGACCCGGGTGACGCATCGCCAGCTGCAGCGCGACGCCACCGCCCATGCTGTAGCCGACGACGTCGGCGGCGTCGACTTCGAAGTGACGGAGCAGGGCGGCGCCGTCGTCGGCCATCTGCTCGTAGGTGATCGGACGGTCGATGTCTCCGGTGTGGCCGTGGCCCTGCTGTTCCACCGCGATCACCTGCCGGAACTTGGCGAGCCCCTGGAGGATCGGCCCCATCGTGTCGATCGTCATGTAGGCGCCGTGCAGCAGGAGCAAGGGCGGGCCGTCACCGTGGATCTCGTAGTACATGCGGAGTCCGTTCACCTGCGCATAGCCGCTCTGGGGATCACTCGTCGTCATCGGGTGAGTCCTCCTTGTCGTCTGCACCCCACGTGTGGATCACCGCGACTCTTGCACCACGTCGCGACGTCTCCGTAGCCGCTTTCAACGCGGCGTCACGTTGAGTGTTCACTGAGATGGACGCTGCCCATCGAGGCAGCGCTCGGATTCATAGCGACCGTCTGTCCCGATGGACACGCGCTGCGCTTGCCGCGTCGTGATCCGCTTGTCGGCAACGGTCCATGCTGCCCGACCTCGGGCACCCTGTCAGGGCCGATTCTCTACTTCAACTCGCGGAGCTGCCGGGCCGGGGATGACGGGTAGCTCGGTGAGCCCCCGCAGCACGAGTCCGTCGCCGTGGCCCCAGTGCAGCTCGTGGTCGGGAACGGCGAGGCGGAGCTCGGGGAACCGGCGGAGCAGCGAGCCGAGGGCGAGCTGGCCCTCCATGCGCGCCAGCGGCGCACCGAGACAATGATGGATTCCGTGTCCGAACGCGAGGTGACGGCTCTCCGCGCGATCGATGTCGAGCACGTCCGGGTTCGTGTATTGATCGCGGTCCCGATTCGCTGCGGCCAACGAGATGAGGACTTGCGCGCCAGCGGGGATCGTCACCGCGCCGACGTCCACCGGCGCGACCGTGTAGCGAAACGTCGCGTGGGGAACGGGTGCGTCGTAACGAAGCAGCTCCTCGACGGCGACGGCGAGGTTCGCGGAGCCTGAACGCACCTCGTCGAGTTGCTGTGGATGGCGGAGGAGCGCGACAACGCCATTCCCGATGAGGCTGGCGGTGGTGTCGTGGCCAGCCACAATCAATTGGAAGATCGTCGAGAGCAACTCTTGGGTGGTCAGTCGCTCGTCGCCGTCGCGAGCGGTGACGAGCCCGCTGACGAGATCGTCGCCGGGAGCCTTCTGTTTCGTCTCGACGAGCGCTTCGAGCATCGCGACGACCGCATCCGATGCCTCCTTCGCCCGTGCGTACTCGACGGCCGTCGTGGTGGGGACGAGCAGCGCGATGAGTCCTCGCCCCAAGTCGGCACGATCGGACTCGGGCACGCCGAGCAGTTCGCAGATCACGGTGAACGGCAGTGGAAAGGCAAACGAACTGACGAGATCGACGCGCGCGTCGGGCCCGGCCGCGGCAATGTCGTCGAGGAGGTCGTCGACGAGGGACTGCACACGGGGACGGAGGTCCTCCACGCGGCGCGGTGTGAAGACAACGGAGACCAGGCGTCGCAGCCGGGTATGGTCCGGAGGATCAACCGTGAGCATGTGGCGTGCGAACGACGGGCCGGGTAGGCCCTCGGCCACGACGCCGGCGCCGGTTGCCAGCGCGGCGTGCATGTCCTTCGATAGCCGAGGATCGTTGAGCGCGCGGCGCGCTTCCTCGTAGCCGACCACGAGCCAGGCGTCGTGGCCGTCGGCCAACGTCACGGCGTGCACGGGACCCCGTTCTGCTACGTCCCCGAACAAGGGGAAGGGATCGTCGAGGTCGTAGGCTCCCCACGCACCCAGTGCCTCGGTCGTCGTTACCGGCCCGTGCTCCGTGGGGCAGAGCCTACGACACAGATGTGGGAGAGCGAGGAGCCGAACATGTTCATCGATGCGCCCGACGAATCCAGCGTCGACGAGGAAGTCGCTGACTGGTACAAGAGGCAGCGAGCCGCGTGGGGCTACCTCCCGAACTACGCGCCCGCCTTCGCGACGCGGCCCGATGTCGCCGAGGCCTGGAACCAGCTCAACAACGCGGTCCGGGGGCACATGGACCGTCGCCGCTTCGAGCTGGCCACGATCGCGGCGGCTCGGGTCTACCGGTCGACGTATTGCCTGGCCGCTCACTCCAAGTTCCTGCGTGATGCCTGCGGCGACGAGCCGTCGATGCGCGCCGTCGCCGCCGATCCGACCGGTGCGAGTCTCGATGCCACCGACCGCGCGGTGATCGACCTCGCCACCAAGGTGGCTCGAGACGCGTCGTCGATCACTGAGGTCGATGTGCAGCAGCTGCGGGATGTCGGTCTCAGCGATGCCGAAATCGCCGACGTCGTGTTCGCGGCCGCCGCTCGCGGATTCTTCACCAAGGTGCTGGACGCCCTCGGTGTCCAGGCCGACGCGCAACTGGGCGACATGTTCGATCCCGACGTCCGCCAGCAGGTGACCGTCGGCCGGCCGTTCGCTGACACCTGACCCGCGGGTTCCTGCTCGATCGTCCAGTTCGAAGTCGGCGACTCGGTGATTCACCCTTCTCGGGAGTCAACAACGAGTACGGTTCGGACTCCTGCATGTAACGACGCCTCTGCTGGGACGACTGGAATGCAGGCATCACCGCTGGAACAGGCAGCAAGGAGTGGGAAATGACTGCAACCGACACGCCCGTAAACAACGGCGTCAACGTCGAAGCACTGCTGGGGGCACGCGAGGCTCTGACCGCGGCGCCCGACGCCGCGAAGTTCGAGTGGCGGGCCACCTGCGAGTGGCAGAACGGGACGCACAGCAACAGCACCGTGGAGGGTTTCTTCGGACTTGGCGAGGAACAGAGCCACCGCACGCGCTACTCGTTCGATACCGACCATCCCGAGATCTTCGCCTCCGAGGACAACGGCGCGACACCGGTCGAGTACGTGCTCGTCGGTCTCGCCGGGTGCCTGACCGCGGGTGTCGCGGCGGTCGCTCAGAACCGCGAGATCCAACTGCGCCGCGTTTCCGCGACGATCGAAGGTTCGATGGACGTGCGCGGCATCCTCGGCGTCGACAGCGACGTCCGCAACGGCTTCAGCGGCATCAAGGTGACGTACGACATCGACGCCGACGCCACGCCCGCGGAGATCCAGGCGCTCGTGGCGCAGTCGCAGAAGCGCTCTGCTGTCTACGACATCATCACCAATCCCACGGACGTTCGCGTCGAGATCCGCTGACCCCGATCGCATCGCACGTGTAGGAGCGGCTCTCGTGCGCACAACGACCGTCGTCATCGGCGCGGGACATGGTGGACTCGCGATGAGCCGCTTATTGTCCGACCGGTCCATCGACCACGTCGTCCTCGAACGAGGCGATGTGGCGAACTCGTGGCGGACGGAGCGATGGGATTCGCTCCGTCTGCTCACGCCGAACTGGCAAAGCCGGCTCCCCGGCTACGCCTACGACGGAGACGACCCCGACGGGTTCATGACCATGCCGGAGGTCGTCGAGTTCATCGCCGGGTACGCCAAGGCGATCGACGCTCCGGTGCAGACCGGCACGACTGTTACGTCTGTTCGCAGGAACGGCGACGGCTACACGGTCGTGACCGACCAGGGCGAGTGGCACTGCCTCACGGTCGTGCTCGCCACCGGCGCGTTCAACCGGCCCCGCGTACCCGCCGTGGCGGATGCGGTACCCGAGTCGGTGACGACACTCACGCCGATGGAGTACCGCAATCCAGAGCAGCTTCCCGAGGGCGCCGTGTTGGTCGTGGGCGCGTCGGCCACCGGTGTCCAGATCGCGTACGAGATACAGCGCTCGGGACGTGCCGTCACCGTGGCCGTCGGCGAACACGTCCGGGGCCCGCGCGTCTACCGCGGTCGCGACATCCACTGGTGGATGGAAGCGGCCGGCGTGCTCGACGAGCGCTACGACGAAGTAGACGACATCGTGCGCGCCCGGCGCGTACCGTCGATGCAGTTGGTCGGTTCGCCCGAGCGGGCCACCTTCGATCTGAACGCGCTCACCGACATCGGCGTGCAGTTGGTCGGACGCCTCGCCGGCATCCGCGACGGGCGTGCGCAGTTCTCGGGATCATTGCGGAACAAGTGCGAGCTCGCCGACCTCAAGCTCGACCGGTTGCTCGACACCATCGACGAGTGGGCGACGGCCAGCGGCATGGACGACTCGGTGCCACCGCACCGGTTTGCGCGGACCGTCGTGCCCGAATGCTCGACACTCGGCCTCGATCTCACGAACGGCGCGATCAAGACCATCGTCTGGGCGACCGGCTTCCGCCCCGACTACTCGTGGCTCGAGGTGGCGGTGCTCGACGCCAAGGGAATGGTGCGACACGACGGTGGTGTCGTCGATTCGCCCGGGATGTATCTGATCGGCTCGCCGTTCCTGCGTCGACGCAAGTCGAGCTTCATCGACGGTGGCCGCGCTGACGCCGAGGACCTCATCCTCGAGTTGGCGGCATACCTGGACGGTCAAGCCTCTCCGACGCCCTAGGACCAGCGGGAGTCGGCACTCGGTGGGTCCCTGTCGTGCACCACGCGGATCGAGTGGTTGTTCCGGCGTCAGCGGCCAAACCACCCGATCCCGGGAGACCACTGCCCCGGGCACATGCGTCCGAGGTTGTGGTGCTTCGGTGGGTTGTGGTGATTGGGTGGTTGCCAGACCCCGAAGCACCACATCCCCTATAGTGGACACAGCGGCTCCGGCACCTTTCGCGCGATGATCGCTGGCACGCGTTTGCTCGGTCGAGCAGCGAGGCAGGAGGGCAACGGTGGACTATCCGGCGGCGTTCGAACTCGATGCACCCGAGGAGATCGCGAACTGGCGGCCGTTGGTTCAGTGGCTGCTCGCGCTCCCCCACCTCGTCATTGCGAGTGTGTTGTCCAACGTCGGTGGAGTGATCGCTCTCATCAGCTGGTTCGCGATCTTGTTCACCGGGAGCGTGCCGGAGGGTCTCGCCAATTTCCAGTGCCTGGCTATCCGCTACCAGGTTCGTGCATACACGTACGCCGGCTGGTTGCGTGAGACGTATCCGGTCTTCGAATTCCCAATGACCCCCGACGATCCCGGCACCGATCCAGCGCGAGTGAACTTCCGGCCGCAACTCGACGATCGCAATCGTCTGACGGTCGGGTTGAGGTTCCTTTGGATCATCCCTATTGCCCTGTACCTCCTGGTCATGTCGATTGGAGCGGGCGTCGCCGCCGTCATCGGCTTCTTCGCGGTGCTGTTCACCGGCCGGTGGCCGTCCGGACTGCGCTCCTTCGTCATCGGCGTCATGCGCCTCAACGTCCGAGTTCAGGCCTACGGGCTGCTGCTCGTCGACGACTACCCGCCGTTCTCCTTGACATGACGGCGTAGCGCGGCGCGCTCCAGTCCCACGCGACGGCAGGGATCGCGCACCGAACGACGCGCCTTCACGATGTGACGCCAGTCCTTCGGCCGGCGGGGCGTCCGCCGACGTCCCACTAGGTCTGACCGCTCGCGATGGGTCACAAGAACAAGTTGGTAGTCATCGTCGAGAAGTTGCTCCGCCGCCGTGCTGTCGCGGTGCTCGATGCCCCCGCGATCGGGGGCGGTCTTCGGGGATGCGGTTAGTGACTTTGGTCGCTCCGTCGCGTCAGCTCGGGCCGTCTGCGACCGTGAAATCGAACGTGGTGGAGATCGGGGTCATCGTGGTGATGAGGTCGCACCACAGCTCGGCCCGGTAGACCCCCGCCGGCAGGCCGCGGTTGATCAGGAAGGTCAGGAGAGCCGAGCTGCCGACGCTGATCGCGGAGTCGAGGTCGCGCTCGTCGTCGAAGCTGCCACCGGACCCTGCGATGTGCACCGAGCACTTCCGTGCCGACGGGGCAATGTTCGGTCCATTGTTGTGCACACCGACGGCGACGCGGAACGGCACGCCGGCCACGAGCGAGGCCGTCGAGTAGGAGTCCGCCTCGATAGTCGTCGGCGTGTCGAAGGTCAGGACGTACTCCTGACCCTGCTTCGCCACACCCGAACCGTCGAAGGTCACCGGGACCGCGCACTCGCCGGTGGCCGATGGTGTCTTGCCGTCGGCGTCAACCTCGACCTTGGCCGTGTAGAGCCCTTCGCGCAGCCCCGGGTGCACGATCTTGTACTGGAGCTCGACGACGCCGCCGTCGGGCACCGCCGCCGCCGTGGCCCAGTCTTCGAGCACGACGCGGTCGGCGTCGTCGGTGATGACGATCCGGTCCGAGTGTCCCGCGTGCGGGTCGCCCCCCGCTGCCACCGAGTCCTCCCAGTGGATGGAGAACTCCTTGTGCGCGATCGCGTCACCCTCCACCCAAGGCTGCCGCTGCATGCCGATCGTTGCCATCGAATCCTCCCGGTCCTGAGTCCCGCACCCACCAATCCCAGGATCTTGCCATGGGTGCGTGCATCGCACCGCTGGCAATGGACTCCCGGATCAGCGCCGCTCAGCCGGCTTCGACGTCTCGACGCTCGCCTCTCGGCATCGGCTGTGCGCGTGTTCATCTCGACCTCCTTCGGTCGGCTCAACCAAAGGGTCCCGCCGGTCCGCCGAGTCCTGGTAGGGCCAAATCGTCACTCGTCGGCCGACGGCTTCGCCGGGCGGCGGGAACGTCGCAACTTCGGGTCATCCACGGTCGTTCGACCCTGACCACCGCTCGCACGAGATCGGATATTCGAAGATGGCGGTCACCGCCTTGTGCGAGTCCTCCCCGGCAGCGAACGTTGAGCCTCGCCAGCCGTGGATCGACAATTTGCGCGTCGCGGTCATTGCCGGGGTGATCGGCGCGTCAGCCTCATCTACGCGCTCGACGTCGGCTGGTACGACGAGGAACGAACGGCCGCCACGGTGACGAAGGCGATCCTGGCGGGGGTGTTCGCGCCGGGGCTGCTGTTCGGCATGGGCCTCCTGTTCTTCGTTGCCGGGTTGTTCACGCCTCGCGCCTTCGCCCGCAAGGGCGCTCCCCGCTTCGTGGTCGACCGCTTGTGGCGACTGGACTGGCTACACCGAGCCCTGCGGGACGACCCATTCGTGCGCGGCGCCGCCGGCACCGGCGATGCGGTCGAAGTCGGCGTCGTAGTGCAGCACCACGAAGCCGGAGGCGAGCGCCGCGGCGGAGATAATCAGGTCGGGAATGGGCACCCGGTGCTGACCTCGCCGAGCGAGCTCGTGTTGCAGGTCGACCGCGGTGGCCATGACCTCGGGTGTGATCGGCGCGGAGTCGAGGCTGCGTCGTTCCTCGAGGATCTCTTCGTAGTCGCGGAGGTTGCGGCTGCTGTAGAGCACTTCGAGATCGACGATGGCGCAGGTGGCGAGCTCGCCGTCTTCGAGCAGCGGTCGGAGGCGGGCGGCGACGGCGGGGATGGGGAAGCGGGCGAGCGCGCTCTTGTCGGCGAGGTAAGTGGCGGTCAGCGCCACGCGCCGGACATGACCCGCGGCTTGGCGAGGTCCAGGTCGCGCATGGCTTCGAGTCGGTCGGCGTGGCGTCGCCGCCGGGCGGCGAGGACCACCTCTTCCAGGGACCGGTTGACGGTCTGCTTCATGGTCGACGTGCCGAGCACCGAGGCGGCTTCGTCGAGGAGTTCGTCGTCGATGTCAACGAGCCGCTTGCCCACGGGGGCAGTATATCCATCTCTCGCCGTTCGGATATACAGCGACGTCGAGGTCGAGGCGCTCACTGGTAGGAGACGCCGATTGGTCGGAGGCCTTCGCGGGTGCCGTGTTCGGTGACGGACGCGGCGAGTGATGCGGCCAGGTCCGGGTGGCCTTGGCTGGCGAGTTGCTGCATCAGGTAGCCAGGCCGCAGTTCGTGCACGACGACGGACAGCGTCGACCAGCCGTCGGGATAGTCGAAGACCTCCGTATGGACGGGGTGGGTACCCGCAGCCACGATCCGCTCGAGCAGCCCCCATCGGTGGAATTCCAGCACGCCGCCGCGCATGAGCGCATGCGTGGAGAGCGTGTCGCTGCCGGCTCGTGCGTGGTCGACGTCCGGAATCGTGACCACGTGCTCCGTTCGGCGCCGCCCCGTCAGTGATTGGCCGCTGGAGCCTGCTGACGGTCCAGGAAGGCGCTGAGCTCGATCATGAGGTCTTGGGCGTCGTCGCAAGCGCCGTCGATGAAGCTCGACTTGCGCCGACGCAGGAAGGGCGCGCCGATCAGGTACATACCGGGCGACTCGACAATGCCGCCGTGGTGCCGGATCAGGCCCTTGCGATCGAGGACCGGCACGTCGAGCCAGGAGTAGTCCGGACGGAAGCCCGTCGCCCAGATGATCGTCTGGATCTCGCCGGTCCTGAGATCAAGACCTAGTGGCGGCGGCTCCGGCACGAGCGTCGGCGGCAACCGGTACGGAGCCGGCACCTCGTCGTCCATGCCGTTGGCCGTCGCCCACTCGTCGATGGTACTGAGAAGCCGGCCGAGCTTGAGGTCGGCGAGCGCACACTTGTTGCGTAACGAACCCGAGAACTGTGCGCGGCCGTCGTTGATACCGACGAGACGGCCGACGAGGCTCACGCCGATGGCCGAGAGGGCGTTGAGGTCGAACGTGGCCCGTTCAGGTGTGCCGGCGAGCTGCATCGACGGGACGCGGCGAGCCCTCACAATGTCGTCGACTTCGTCATAGCGCTCGTCGAGCAGGCCGGTGGCCTTCATCCACCAATGGATGTCCATGCCTCGGTACGCGCGAGGCCCCCGCACGTGCTCGCCGACGGCCAATGTGACGGTGCGACCCGAGCGCTGTATCTCGTGAGCGATCTGGACGCCGGTCGCCGACGCTCCGACGACGAGCACTCCTCCCTCGGCCAGCTGATCAGGATTGCGGTAGTCCATCGGGGTGAGCGTCGAAACGGCGGACGGCACCGCAGCGGCAAGGTCGGGCACGCGCGGCACGTTGAACGCACCGGTCGCGACCACGACGGTCCGGCACTCCCAGCTGCCTTGGTTGGTCGCGACGCGATATCCGCTGTCGGTGCGGCGCACCGACGTCACCGTTGTGGCCGTCTGTACCGGGGCGCAGATCTCCCGCGCGTACCCGGTCATGAAGGCGACGACCTCGGCCATCGTCATGAAGCCGTCGGGGTCGTCGCCCCCATACGCATAACCGGGCAGTCGGCATTGCCAGTTCGGCGTGAGCAACCGGAGGGAATCCCAGCGCTCGGTCCTCCAGGAGTTGGCCACTTCGCTCCGCTCGAGGACGACGTGGTCGATCGAGCGATCGGCGAGACAGCGGCTCATCGCGAGCCCACCCTGCCCGGCGCCGATGACGACAGTGGTGGTACGCACCGGATCTGCCCCTGACCGGCTCGATGAGCCCGATCAGTTGACCGCGACGCTGACGTTCGTCGGGTTCGTGACGATGTCGTAGACGGCCGAACGCTTCTGCGACTGCGCAACGATCGCCCTGATCTCGTCGGGTGACGCATCGGCGTCGATGTCGTAGGTCACCTTGATCTCGTTGAAGCCGTTGCGGACGTCGCTGTCGATGCCGAGGATGCCCTGCACGTCCATCTCGCCCTCGAGCGTCGCCGATACTCTCCTCAGCTGGATCTGACGGTTCTGAGCGACCGCGGCCACACCTGCTGTCAGGCAGCTGGCGAGACCCACGAGCACGTACTCGACCGGCGTCGCGCCCTTGTCCTCCGACGCGAAGATCTCGGGGTGATCGGCGTCGAACACGAACTCGGTGCGATGGTGCTGCTCGTCGCCGAGTCCGAAGAAGCCCTCGACGACCGACCTGCTGTGCGTACCGTTCTGCCACTCACAGGACGCCCGCCACTGGAAGCGCGCGGCCTCGGGCGTCTCGGTCAGCGCCTCACGAGCGCTGAGCAATGCTTCGACGTTGACACCGTTGTCGACCGGAATGTTGGTAGTGGTCATTCGTGAACTCCTTGGTTGACCCGGGAGGTGAGTCCCGCGGGAACGAATCCTGAGCCGCCACGGTGCAGCGGCCGAGTCGCCGCGAATCGTGACCACGAACCGCAGCGGATGATTGAGAAAACGGAGCCGATCACCTCCTCTCGCAAGGGTCACTGCGTCAGGTCACAACAGCTCGGCGATGCTGGCGGCGGCCCGGGCCGCCCCGTCGGTCTCGACGGGCTGGTAGGCCACCGGGCGTCCGATCTCGGCGGCGATAGCCGCGGCGATGACCTCGGGGGTGGCGTGGTGGAAGTCCATGCACCGCCCTGCTCGGTAGCGGTCGAGTCGATGGCGAACGTGGAAGTTCTGCTCGAAGTGGTGGCCGAGCGGGAAGTACAGAAATGGCCGACGGTTGGCGGTGAGTTCCATCGTGGTGGTGAGCCCCCCCTGCACCACGGCGAGATCGCAGGCGGCCAGATGGCGGTAGAGGTGGTGCACGTACGCACGTATCTCGAGCCCATCGTGCTGCGGGAGCGATGCGGGGTCGATGCGGGGGCCGGCAACCACCACCATCCGCAGCTCCGGCACGCGCTTCTTGGCCTCGGGGTACGCGGCGATGACCCGGCGCAGCAGGTGGCCACCGACACCGGAGCCGCCAACCGTGACGATGCAGACCTGCTCGTCGGGGTGGTAGCCGAGTTCGACTCGCAGCGCTTCACGGTCGCCAAAGGTGGAGGGATCGAAGCCGGTGATGTATCCGGCGAAGTCGTAGTGCTGCGCGGTCCAATCGCGGATGAGCGGCAGATCCGGGCCGAAGGCGTCGGGCACGACGTCGTCCGCGCTGCCCACGTAAATGGCGCGGTCACGGAGCCGTGGATAACGAGCGATGTGCTCGATCATCTCGGCGTTGTAATCGGCAGTGAGAAACGCTTCACGCTCGCCGCCGTCGGACATCGGTAGCCACCCGACGAAATCGGTGAGCCAGCAGTACGCCGCCCGCTTCTGCTCAGGGTTCTCGTGCAGGTAGTAATCGAGCTCCCAGGCCTCGTCCCCGATCCACAGGTCGTACTGCTCGTCGGTGATCACGTCGTGGAACACCATGAAGTTGGCCACGAGTATCTCGTCCATCCGTCGCCACGCCTGGAAGCAATGCAAGTCGTGCTCGGCCGACTCGCTCTCGATGTGGTGCGACTCGTTGGCAAGAAAGGCGCTGGCGGGATGGATGCGCTCGCCGTTCGCCTCGAGCACCGTCGTCACTGGGTGCTGGGCCAGCCAATCGATCTCGAGATCGGGGTGGAGCTTGCGCAACTCGTCGGCGATCGCCACATCACGCTGCGCGTGGCCCAACCCGATGGGAGAGGAGATGTAGAGGGCGCGCTTGCGGCGGGTCTTGCCGCGCACCCAATGCTGCGACGACGGTGTCGTTGGCTGCAATGACTCGACGAACCGGCGGAGCAACAGGTTCACCTGGACTGGGTCGCGCGCGTGGGGAAGGTGGCCGGCGCCTTCGAGCGCGGCCAGCGCGCCGCCCGTACGTTCGGCCAGCTCGACGGCCCACGCGTGCGGTGTGATCGCATCCTCGTCGCCGGAGATGACGAGCACTGGGCAATGCACGTTCTCACACAGCCCGGCAAGCAGTTGGCGGACGACCTCGGGCGGACCGACCGAGTTCAATCCCTCGACCGTGGCGATGAGCGTCTCGGGGGTGGTCTCCAATCCCCACTCGACGCAATCCTCGATCTGTTTGGTCGAGTGCGGTTCCGTGAATCCCTTCGACCAGAAGAACTCGAGGAAGCTCCGGTAGTCGCGCATCCAGTAGTGGCAGTTGTACTTCGCCCACTCCTCGTCGCTGTCCAGCACGTCGTCGAAGCTGTGCCGCGCCCGCTCGAGGTGCGCAGGCCCAAAAGGCGTGGCTGGTCCGATGAAGGCCGCGCCAAGCACTCGCTCCGGCCGACCGGCGGCGAGGATGAGCGCCCAGTTGGCGCCGGCAGAGAGCGAGACGACGACCGCCTTCTCGACGCCCGTGGCGTCCATCACTGCCACCGCGTCCTCGGCGAACTCCAGCGGCGAATACGCGTCGCCGCCCTGCGGCGCGTCGGACCTACCGTTGCCGCGTCCATCGAACGTGACGACCCGGAAGTGACGGCTGAGATACGGGACCTGCGCCTTCCAGTGTCGTGAATGGATGATCGACCACGTCGGCAGGAGCAGGATGGTCGGCTCGCCTTCGCCGAAGATCTCGTAGAAGAGCTTCACTCCGTCGCGCTCGACGTACCCGTCCTGATCCGGCTGGCGTGCTCTCACCGCTTGGCCCCCTTGTCGCGCTCGAGCTCCTGCAGCCACCGGTCGATGGCGCGCAGCAGGTCGCTGTGTCCCCGTGAGACACCTGACAGGCGCTCGAGCATGATCCCTTCGTTGAACGTGATGACGAGTGAGACCATCGCCTCCACCGGAAAGCGCTTGCGGTCGAGGCCGTACTCCTTCGCAGCCGTGGTGAACGCGTCGGTGAGCACGGCTCGCCACTCGGCGTTGACGTGCGCCACCCGCTCACGCATCTCCGGGTGGTTCCAGGCCATCGCCTGCAGCTCGAGCCACACCTTCGGGTAGCCCGCCTCGAGGTCCTCGTCGAGGTAGCGCATCGCTGTCCGCCACTTCTCGATGAACGCGACGTCCGCGGAATACATGGCTCGCTGACGCTCGACGAGCCGCGTGGTGAAACGCTCCAACACCCGTAGGAACAGTTCTTCCATCGAGCCGAAGTAGTAGTGGACCAATCCGTGGTTGGCCCCGGCTTCCTCCGCCAGCCGACGAGCACTGATCCCGGCGTAGCCCACGCTCACCAAGAGCCGCTCGGCGGCATCGAGGAACAGCTCCTCGGTCTCGTTGCGCGCCGGCGAGAATGCCACAACTAGCCTCCTGGACGACTGGTTTAGTCGACTGGTTTAGTTGGTTGACTAAACCATTTCACGCCCGTCTCGTCAAGTGGTCACTTGTGGGTCACGCCCTCCCGAGAGCCACGGCTTGGCGCGCTCGGAGGAGTTCCGCCACTGACCACGCCTGGAAGGGGCAGCCTGTGGCGGCGTGTGGCGCGTCGCCGTCGGCGGTCTCGGACACCGATCCGAGACCCCACTCACCCAAATGGTCGACCAGGCCGTCGAGCAAGGCGGCGTCGAGTTGGCCGGCGCGCGTGAGCGCGTCGGTGTAGGGACCGATCAGCCACGGCCACACCGTGCCCTGGTGGTAGGCGGCGTCGCGCTCGGCTGGGCCGCCGCGATGGCGGCCGATGTAGCGCTGGTCGTCGGGGGTCAGCGAGCGGAGACCGATCGACGTGACCAAAGGTTCGATGGCGCGCAGGACTCCCGGGGCGAGCTCGTCCGGCGCGTCGGGCAGCGAGGCGGCCAACAGTTGGTTGGGACGCACGGACGCGTCGTTTCCGTCCGGGCCGTCGACGACGTCGAACAGCCCATTGCCGTCGGGTCGCACGAAGCGATCAGTGAAGCTGCGGGTGGCGGCGGCGGCGAGCCGATCGAAGTCGCTGCGGTCGCGGCCCGCCTTGTCGGCGATCGCGGCAGCCACGCGAAGGCCCCGCAACCACAGGGCGTTGACCTCGACCGGTTTGCCGCGGCGCTGTGTGATCGGTACGCCGTCCACACGGGCGTCCATCCAGGTGAGCGCCCAACCATCGGCGCCTTGGGTGACGAGCCCATCGTCGTCGACGCGGATCCCGAATCGGGTTCCGGCGACGTGGTGATCGACGATCGAGCGTATTGCGTCGAGGAGCGCGACGCCGAGATCGACGTCGCCGGTGCGCTCGACATGCCGGCCGATGGCGTGCAGGAACCACAGCGATCCGTCAACGGTGTTGTATTCGGTCCCGCCGGCGTCAGCCGTGTTGGCCAGCATTCCTTCGGAGACCGAGAGGCCAGCGGCGATGAGGAGCTCGCGGCCTTCGTCGTGGCGGCCGGTCTCGAGGAAGAGACCCTCGTACGAGGTCATCGTGTCGCGCGACCAGTCACCGAACCAGGGGTAGCCGGCGACGACGGTCGGTCCGCTCGCACCGCGCACGATGAGCTGGTCCGCAGCATGTGCCAAGCGGGTGTCGACGTGGCTGGCGCCGCTCCCGTCGGCCAGGGTGGCGAAGCGAGCGCGGGCGTCGGCGACGATCCGAGTCGCGGGCCGGGGCGGCGTGCTGAGATCGCCGGACCAGGCCTGTACCTCGACAAAGTCGCCGGGCTGGAGTGCAGCGGTGAAGCGGCCGGCGTACCAGAGATCTTCGACGGCGTTCAGACCACGGACCGCTTCTTCGCGGCAACGGACGCCGCGGTACCACTCGCCGCCCGGCATGAAGCCCGGTCCCTGCACGCGGTAGGCGCTCTCGAATACGAACCCGTCCGCGGTCGCGTCGACGGATGGCTCGCCCCACGCACCTCGCTCTTCGTGGACGTCACGCCACGTGCACAGTGCCTCCAGCTCGAGTCCGACGGGCACGGAGCTCCCGACGCGCACCAGCGTGTACCGAACGCCCACGGCGGACCGGCCGTGGACCATCGCGAGTTCGGCCTGCAGCGTGACCGGTCCGATCGACCATCGCCACCGGGGCACGCCGTCGTCGAGGTCGAAGCTGTCGAGCAGCTCGTGGCTGCGCGGGGAGATCGTCGTGTCCGACCATTCATGGGTGGCCAGACGTATGCGCCGGTCGCCCATCACGATCACGGGGTCGATCGACGCGAGCCCGAGGTGGCGCCCGATGGGAGGCTCGGCCGCCACGACGAGGAGCCCGTGGTAGCGGCGCGTACGCAATCCCGCGACGGTGCCCATGGCGAAGCCGCCGAGACCGTCGGTCACCAGCCATTCCCGTGTCGCGGCCTCGTCAAGTGAGCCGCAGACCTGTCGGCCGAACCGCAGCATGTCCATACCGTTCCGTCTGGCGAGCGTCCGATTCGTAACGCGGCTATCGAAACCGGCGGTAGAGCGAGACGGGCAGCTTCGAAGCCGTCGGCGACTGACGTCGTTGCGGCCCGTCACCGGGTCGACGCCGCTGCTCGATGTAACGCCATCACGGCTCGCGAGACAGCGCCTCGCAACGAAGACGAGCGACCCGGGAGGAGCGATGAAGGGACTCGAGGGAAAGACGGCGATCGTGACGGGCGGCAGCTCGGGCATCGGCCAGGCGATCGCCATCCGGCTCGGTCATGAAGGGGTGAACGTCGCCGTGAACTACGTCGGTCCGATGGAAGGCGCCCAGACGACCAAGGACGCCATCGACGCTGGTGTCAAGGCGTGCATCGACGAGGTCAATGCATGCACGGCACCGAGCAAGGCCATCCTCGTCGAAGCCGACGTGTCCGACGAGTCGGCGGTCGAGCGGATGTTCAAGGAGGTCCGATCCGAGTTCGGGACGATCGACTTCCTCGTCAACAACGCCGGCATCCAGATCGCGCAGGACTCCGACATGCTCGACTCCGCCGCGTTCGACCGCGTGCTCGGCGTCAACCTCCGCGGCGCGTTCCTGTGCGCGAAGCAGCAGATCCGCGATCTTCTCGATGCGGATCGCGCGGGCGCGATCGTGAACATCTCGTCCGTCCACCAGATCATCCCGAAGCCGAAGTTCCTCGGGTACTCCGTGAGCAAGGGCGGCATGCAGAACCTCACCCGCACCTTGGCGTTGGAGTTCGCGCCCCGAGGGATCCGCGTCAACGCGATCGGTCCTGGCGCGACTGTCACGCCCATCAACCGGGCATGGATCGACGACCCCGAGAAGAGCGCACTCGTCACCAGCCACATCCCGATGGGCCGGGCCGGGCTGGCCGAGGAGATGGCCAGCACGGCCGCTTTCCTGCTGTCGGAGGAGGCCGGCTACATCACCGGTCAGACGCTGTTCGTCGACGGCGGTCTCACGCTGTTCAACGACTTCCGCGGCACATGGAGCTCCGAATGAGCGCGCTCACGCTGCCGCTCTCGCCCGCCGACGAGCGCGGGGCTCTCGGCGTAGTCACGGCGGCGAAGGTGACACGGGCGAGTGGCCTCGTGCGCCACGGGCGCGTGTTCGATCTGGCCCACGTGCTCGACGAGAACGTGCCGGCCTTCCCCGGACGGACCTTCCGGCAGTTCCTCACCACGAATCCGCCCCGGTCGGTCGGCCGCAACGAAGTGAACTGGATCGTCGAGTACGTGTCCGCCCCCTCACAGATGGGGACGCACATGGACGCCCTGAACCACCTCCACCGCGCGGGGAAGATGTACGGCGGGCACGACGTCGCCGACGTCACCGTGGAGTGGGGAACGACCCGCAACGGCATCGAGACGCTGCCCCAAGTCGTAACTCGCGGCTTGCTGCTCGACATCGCCGCCGCGCGCGGTGTCGAGCGTCTCGAGGCCGGCGACGTCATCGCACCAGCAGACGCGCAGGCCGCGCTCGACCGTCACGGCCTCGCGGCACAGCACGGTGATGCCGTGCTGTTCCACACCGGTTGGGGCACGCAGTGGGACAGCGACGGCGCGGCGTACACCGCCGGTGAGCCCGGCCCGGGCATGGCCCTGGCCCGCTGGCTGGTCGACCGCGGCGTCGTGATGACCGGCTGCGACACCTGGAGCTATGGCCCCGTCCCCGCCGAGGATCCCGACGAGCCGTTCGTCGTGCCGCAGACGCTGAACATCGATCACGGCGTCGTCGTGCTCGAGAACCTGCGGCTGTCCGAGCTCGCCGCCGCCGGCGTCGGCGAGTTCCTGTTCGTCGTGTCCCATCCGAAGCTGCGCGGCGCCACCGGCGCGTGGGTCGCGCCCCTTGCGATCATCTGAAGGAGTCACCATGGCCGAGCACCACGACGTGATCGTCGTCGGATCGGGCGCGGGCGGCGGCACGCTCACGCACGCGCTGGCGCCGACCGGCAAGCGGATCCTGCTGCTCGAACGCGGGAGCTGGTACCCGCGCGAGCGCGAGAACTGGGACTCCCGTGCGGTGTGGGGCGACCTGCGCTACCGCAACGCCGGAATGTGGCAGGACCAGAACGGCAAGCTCTTCAATCCCAAGCAGCACTACTACGTGGGCGGCAACACCAAGGTGTACGGCGCCGTGCTGTTCCGGTTCCGCGAGCGCGACTTCAAAGCGATCCATCACGTCGACGGCGTCTCACCGGAATGGCCGCTGTCCTACGACGACTTCGAGCCGTGGTATGCGCAGGCTGAGCAGCTGTACTCGGTGCACGGCGAGCGGGGCACAGACCCGTTCGAGCCCTGGACTTCGGGCCCCGTATCCGTGGCCGGCAGTCAGCCACGAAGAGCGCATCGAACAGCTCGCCCACGACCTCAAGGGCGCCGGGCTCACACCGTTCCCGTTGCCGCTCGGCATCATGCTCGACGAGCAGTCGCCCGAGAAGAGCGCGTGCATTCGGTGCGCGACCTGCGACGGGTTCGCCTGTCTCGTCAAGGCCAAGGCCGACGCGCATGTCGTCTGCGTCGAACCAGCGTTGCAGTATCCGAACGTGTCGCTGCTCACGAACGCACGCGTGCAGAGGCTCGACACGTCCGACGACGGCCGAACTGTGAATCGCGTCGTCGTCGAACGTGACGGCCAAGTCGAAGAGTTCACTGCCGACGTCGTGGTCGTATCGGCGGGAGCGATCAACTCGTCGGCATTGTTGCTGGCATCGGCCAACGAACGCCACCCGGACGGGCTCGGCAACTCGTCGGGTCTTGTCGGCCGCAATCTGATGCTGCACAACAACAGTTCGCTGATCGCAATCTCGAAGATCCCGAACCCGACTCGGTTCGAGAAGACGCTCGGCGTGAACGACTACTACTTCGGTGACGGCGAGTGGGACTACCCGCTCGGTGCCATGCAGATGCTCGGGCGCAGCGACGCGTTCACCATGTCGCTCGACGCGCCTGACGCCGAGGATCCCGCCGACCTCGCCGCACGCTCGCTCGACTTCTGGCTCACGACCGAAGACCTCCCGCGGACCGCCAACCGCGTCGAGGTCCTCCCCGACGGGCAGATCAAACTTGCCTACACGCCCACGAACCTCGATGCCCACGACCGGCTCAAGGCCAAGTTCCGGTCGCTGCTCGACGCCATGCGCTGCCGCGACGACGTGGTCGACCGCCACAGCTACCTGGGTGGCCGGCTCGGGATCTCGGGCGTGGCCCATCAGAACGGCACCGCCCGGTTCGGCACGGACCCGGCCACGTCCGTGCTCGACCTGAACTGCCGGATGCACGATCTCGACAACCTGTACGTGGTCGATTCGTCGTTCTTCGTCTCCAGCACGGCCGTCAACCCGACGCTGACGATCATTGCCAACGCACTGCGGGTGGCCGACCATCTGGCCGGCCGCCTCGGCTGAGGGCGTTGGGTAGCGTTCGCTCATCGAACACGACCCCGGCGGATCGTTCGAGGATGCGGAGCTGCTCGCCGCCTTGCGCAAGGGCGACGAGCAGGCCTTCGCGTCCATCATCGACCGCCACCACGCCAGCATGCTGCGGGTCGCGCGGTCGTATGTTGCGACACGAGAAGCCGCGGAGGACGTAGTCCAGGAAACCTGGCTGGGCGTCATCAACGGCATCGGCCGCTTCGAGGAGCGGTCGTCGCTGAAGACGTGGATCTTCCGGATCCTGGTCAACCGGGCCAAGACACGGGGCGAACGCGACGCGCGCACCCGCCCGTTCTCGTCCCTCGGCGACCCGAACGAGCCCACCGTGGATCCGGGTCGGTTCCATACGCAAGGGCGCTGGGCCGGCTTCTGGTCGGCGCCCCCGACCTCGCACTCGGTGCCCGAGGATCACGTCGTGCAAGCCGAGGTCGGCCGGCAGCTGCTCGCGGCGATCGACCAGCTGCCCGAGAGCCACCGCATCGTCATCACGTTGCGCGACATCCAGGGCCTGTCGGCACCGGAGGTCTGCGAGCTGCTCGACCTCAGCGAGGCCAACCAACGCGTGCTGCTGCACCGGGCGCGGGCCAAGGCGCGGGCCACGCTCGAACGCGTCCTCGACGAGTCGGCGGAGGTGAGCTGATGCTGCAACCCGAGATCCGGTGCGTCGAGTTCGTCGAGCAGATCACTGAGTGGCTCGACGGCGGCATGTCCGACGACGACCGTCTCGTCTTCGAAGAGCACCTCGCGTTCTGCAGCCCGTGCACCCGCTACGTCGAGCAGTTCCGCAAGGCACTGGAGCTCATGAAGGAGCGCGACGAGCACCTGGGCGACGCGCCGCCGCCCGAGGTCAGGAACGCGCTCCTCGAGGCCTTCCGCCAGCAATATCGATGAGCACTAGTGCCCCGACAGGTGGAGCGTGGCGGCCAGCCACGCCGACTGCCAGGCCCGCTCTTCGGCGTAGGCGGCGTCGAACACCGATTGGTCGCCGTCGAGGCCGGCGGCGGCATGCCCGGCCGAGCACGCGCCGATGAACGGTGCCTCGGTGATGGGGCCGGTGATGGCGAACTTCGCGGCGTCGGCCGCGAGTGCGGCGGCCGTGCCGGTCGAGGTCGAATCGTCGACCGCGCTGAGGAGACGACGCAGCTCCTCGAGCGTCGCCGCTGCGGCGAAACGGAACGCCAACTCGTCCTCTGATGCCGCCTGCAGCGCCGTGACCGCACGGTCCCGGCAGCGCCACGCGCACACGGCGCTCAACTCCCGCGCCGCGGCCGGGTAACGGTCGACGGGTGCCGTCACCCGGCCCCGGCGCGCCGTCAGCTTGTGGCGGGTCCCAACGACCGGTTCCTCGAGCTCGATCTCCCAGAGTGTTGGTGCCAGCCAGTAGGACAAGTCAGCGGGCCGGCAGGCATGCACCCCCTCGTGGCACGGCACGGCCGACGCCGCCTCGATCCACCGGCCGGGAACCCACGGCGTGAGCGTGAACGGCGCCCGGCCCTCGGTGTCGAGGAACTTGTAGGCCCGCATGCGGCCGCAAGGTAGCGCGTAACACTTCCGGGGTTCGGGGGACGGGACCAGACATGACGAGCCCAGAGCAGCCACGGCTGGAAGAGGACCCGGCGTCCTGGCGACGGTGGGGTCCGTACCTCGCCGAGCGGGCCTGGGGAACCGTGCGCGAGGACTACAGCGCGGGCGGCACGGCATGGGACGACCTCCCCCACGACCACGCCCGCTCGCGCGCCTACCGCTGGAACGAAGACGGTCTCGGCGGGCTGTGCGACGACCGGCAGCTGCTGTGCTTCGCGTTCGCGTTCTGGAACGGCGTCGATCCCATCCTCAAGGAACGCATCTTCGGACTCACCGGCAACAAGGGCAACCACGGGGAGGACGCCAAGGAGCACTGGTGGTTCCTCGACTCCACGCCCACCCATTCGTTCATGCGCTGGCGTTACTGGTACCCCCAACGAGAATTCCCCTACGGCGACCTCGTGGCCGAGAACCGCCGCCGCAGTCGCCTCGATCCCGAGTACGAGCTGCTCGACACCGGCATCTTCGACGACGACCGCTACTGGGACATCACCGTCGACTACGCCAAGGACAACCCCGACGACTGGTGCATCGTGGCGTCGATTCGCAACGCTGGTCCGGACGAGGCGACGCTGCACGTGCTCCCCACGGTGTGGTTCCGCAACACGTGGTCGTGGGGCATCGACAACCGTAAGCCAGCGATCACCGTCAAGGACGGGGCGCTCATCGCCGAGCACCACGACCTCGGACGCGTGACACTCGTTACCGACATCGACTCCACGCCGCTGGTGTGTGAGAACGAAACGAACACGGCGCGCCTGTGGGGAGGCGACGGGTCGACGCCGTTCCCGAAGGATGGCATCAACGACCACGTGATCACCGGAGCCGACACCGTCAACGGCGACGGCGTCGGCACCAAGGCCGCGCTGTGGCACCGCCTCACCGTGCCGGCAGGAGAGACGATGGAGGTCCGGTTGCGTCTCGGTCCTGGTGGCGGCGACCTGGAATCCGCGTTCACCCGCACCATGTCCACTCGAGCCAAGGAGGCCAACGAGTTCTACGGCCAGCTCCTCGATGGGCTCGACCCTGAGGCCGCGATGATCGTTCGCCAGGCTCTGGCCGGGATGATGTGGACCAAGCAGTGGTTCCACTACGACGTCGAACGCTGGTTCGACGGTGACCCGGCCGGGCCGCCGCCGCCCGAGGGACGGCAATGGGGACGCAACCGCGAATGGCGCCACCTCAACAACGCGGACGTCATCACCGTCTGCGACACGTGGGAGTACCCGTGGTTCGCCACGTGGGATCTCGCATTCCAATGTGTCGCCATTGCCCACGTCGATCCCGGGTTCGCCAAGGACCAGCTGCTGCTGATGTGCCGCGAGTGGTACATGCATCCGAACGGGCAGCTGCCCGCCTACGAGTGGGCCTTCGGAGACGTGAACCCACCCGTGCACGCGTGGGCTGCACTGCGCGTGTTCACCATCGACGGCTCCCGCGACCTGGTGTTCCTCGAGCGGATCTTCCAGAAGCTGCTGTTGAACTTCACCTGGTGGGTGAACCGCAAGGACGCGTCCGGCGACAACGTGTTCGAGGGCGGCTTCCTCGGAATGGACAACATCGGCCCGATCGACCGCTCCGCACCACTCCCCGTTGAGGGCCGGCTGGAGCAGTCCGACGCCACCGGTTGGATGGCGCTGTTCTGCCTCAACATGCTCGAGCTCGCGCTCATCCTCGCCGAGCATCGCTCGGAGGCCTACGAGGACATGTGCACGAAGTTCCTCGAGCACTTCGCCTACATCGCGACCGCCATCCACGACCGCGGCTTGTGGGACGACGAGGACGGCTTCTACTACGACGTGCTGCGGATGCGCGACGAGAGCATCCCGTTGCGTGTCCGGTCGATGGTCGGCCTGCTACCGCTGTGCGCCACTACGACGCTTAGCCCGCGCACCCTTGCGGCCCTACCGAACTTCGCCGCTCACCTGGACTGGTTCGTCGAGCACAAGCCGCAGTTCGCTCGCCACATCGACCACCGTCACGAACGCGGCGGCACCGAGGGGCGGCTGCTCGCGATCGTCGGACCCGAGCGGCTCTCGCGGATCCTCGCTCGTCTGCTCGACGAGACCGAATTGCTGTCCACGCACGGCATCCGTTCAGTATCGGCGTGCCACCGCGACGAACCGTTCGTCCTGCACCTGGCGGGGATGGAGCTCAGCGTCGACTACGCCCCTGGTGAGGGTACGACGGGTTTGTTCGGCGGCAACTCGAACTGGCGGGGACCAGTGTGGTTCCCGGTCAACGCGCTCGTGATCGAAGCGCTGCGCGCCTATGGCCGGTTCTTCGGAGACGACTACGTCGTCGAGCACCCGATGGGCTCGGGCGTCGACCGACCCTTGGGCGCCGTTGCCGACGACATCGCCGACCGTCTCATTGCGGTGTTCCGCGACGGAGCCGACGGACAACGCCCGGTCCATGGACCATACGCAAAGTTCCGCGACGATCCCGAGTGGCACGCGTGCATCCCGTTCCACGAGTACTTCCACGGTGACACCGGAGCCGGGCTCGGCGCGTCCCACCAGACCGGATGGACGGGCCTGGTCGCCGACCTCGCGCTGCGCCGGGAGATGTGACGGTGGCGGAGCGCGAGCAGTTCGACGTCATCGTGATCGGCGCCGGGCCCGCTGGGGAGAACGCCGCGGGCCGGTGCGCCGAGGGCGGCCTGTCCGTCGCCATCGTCGAGCGCGAGCTCGTCGGCGGCGAATGCTCGTACTGGGGCTGCATGCCGTCCAAGGTCCTGCTCAGACCGGGCGATGTGCTAGCCGCGGCCCGCCGCGTTCCGGGCGCCGCCCGGGCGGTGACCGGACAGGTCGACGCCGCGGCCACGTTCGCGCGGCGCGATCGTTTCACCGGCAACTGGGACGACTCCGGAGCATTGCCGTGGCTGACCGACCGCGGCATCGAGATCGTGCGGGGCCGCGGCCGCCTGGCCGGCACCCGCCGAGTCGACATCGAGGACGCAGGCGGATCGGCCCGCACCCTGACGGCAACGCGCGCGGTCGTGCTCGCCACCGGCACGGCGGCCGCCATACCTCCGGTGCCCGGACTGGCCGATGTACGACCGTGGGACAACCGTGACATCACCGCGGCCAAGGAGGTGCCGCGCCGGCTGCTCGTCCTCGGCGGGGGCGCCATCGGCCTCGAGATGGCCCAGGCCTTCCGCCGGCTCGGCGCCGAATCCGTGACCGTCATCGAAGCCGCACCGCGACTGCTGTTCCGCGAGGAATCGTTCGCCGGCGACGAGGTCCGCGCCGCGCTCGAAGCAGAAGGCATCACCATCCACGTCGGTGTCGGACTGGCGTCCGTCGAACGCGACGGCGACGGGCCCGTCCATGCCGCGCTCGCCGATGGCACCCACGTCTCTGGCGACGAGATCCTCGTAGCCACTGGGCGACGACCGTCGACCTCCGACCTCGGCCTCGACACCGTCGGACTCGAACCGGGCCGATTCGTCGACGTCGACGATCAGCTGCGCGCCGTCACTGTCGACGGCGGTTGGCTCTACGCCATCGGTGACTGCAACGGCCGCGCCCTGCTCACCCACATGGGCAAGTACCACGCGCGGATCGCAGCGGACGTCATCCTGGGAAAGGACGCGGCCGCCATCGCCGATCACGGCAATGTCCCCCGTGTCACCTTCACCGACCCGCAAGTCGCGGCCGTCGGGCTGACCGAGGCGCAGGCCGTCGAGGCGAGCCTTGACGTACGCACGGTGCGGCACGGGACAGGCGCCGCCGCGGGCGCGTCCGTACTGGGTCAATCGTTCCCCGGCACCAGCCAGCTCGTCATCGATGAGAAGCGTCGCGTGATCGTGGGCGCCACGTTCGTGGGACCCGGCGTGCAGGAGCTGCTTCACGCGGCCGCCGTCGCCATCGCCGGCGGCGTCACCATCGATCAGCTCTGGCACGCGGTGCCGTCCTTCCCCACCGTCAGCGAGGTCTGGCTCCGGCTGCTCGAGGCATACGGCCTGTGAAGGAGATCAGCTTCAACGGATTGCTCATCCTGAGCTGCATCGCCGTCGTCGCGCCGATGTTGGTCGCCACCGTGCGCTGGCTGAAGCTGCCCAGCGTCGTGCTCGAGATCGTCGCCGGCATCGTGGTCGGACCGTCGGTGCTCGGCTGGGTGCACATCGACCCGCCGATCGAGATCCTCTCGCTCGTCGGGCTCGCTTTCCTACTGTTTCTCGCCGGTCTCGAGATCGACCTCGTGCGGCTCAAGGGACACCTGCTCCGACTCGCGCTCGTCGGCTTTGTCGCCACCCTGGTGCTCGGGGTGATCGCCGGCTCGGTGTTCCACGCCGTCGGCTGGGTCCGCAGTCCTTTCTTCTTGGCGGTGGCCCTCACGGCGACGTCGTTGGGACTGGTCGTGCCGGTGCTCAAGGACGCCGGTCACGCCGAATCACCAGTCGGGCAGCTCACGATCGCCGGCGCCACCGTCGCCGACTTCGGCGCCGTCATCCTGCTCTCCCTGTTCTTCTCGGAATCGGAAGGCGGAACCGCCAGCAAGCTCATCACCCTCGGTGCATTCGCGCTCGTGGTCTTCGCCGTCGCCGCCACCCTCGTTCGAGCCGGTCGCAGCATGCGCCTCGACGCGGTCCTCACCCGCCTCCAGGACACCACCGCGGAGATCCGGGTTCGCATTGCGGTCGCCTTGCTCATCGGCTTCGTTGCCCTCGCCGCCAAAGTCGGGCTCGAAACGATCCTCGGTGCGTTCATCGCCGGCGCGGTGCTCAACCTCGTCGACAAGGACACGATGAGCCACCCCCACTTCCGAATGAAGCTCGACGCCGTCGGCTACGGCTTTCTGATCCCCGTGTTCTTCGTGACGAGCGGCGTGCGGTTCGATCTCGACGCGCTGATGGCGAGTCCATCGGCGTTCGCCCGCGTCCCGCTCTTCCTGCTCGCTCTGCTCGTGGTGCGCGCCGTGCCGGCAGCCCTCTACGCCCCCACCCTCGGCCGCCGGGGTGCGGTTGTCGCCGGGCTGTTGCAAGCCACCTCATTGCCGTTCATCGTCACCGCCACCTCGATCGGTGTCTCGATCGGGGCGATCGCTCCGGTCACGGCGGCCGCGCTCGTCGCGGCCGGACTGCTCTCCGTCGTGCTGTTCCCGCTCGTCGCCCTTGCCGTCGCACGGGGAGATGACCGACCCTCCGTCGTCGAGCGCACGGAGTCCGGGCCGCCCGAACCGCTCGTCGATCGTCGCTCCATGGGCACGCGCAACTAGCGACCTGGGTCACTCGATCTCGACTCGGGCAAGGCTGGCGAGACTCAACCGATCGACGCTCGAGCGTGACGCCGAGGTCAGCCGGTTACGTGATGAATGGCAACGCGGCCTAACGGTCGCGCTCAGTAGCTGCGGTCGTCGACCACGTCGAGGTTGTAGAAGGTCGGTTGTCCGTCCGTCAGGGCCATCATCTTCTGGGAGAACTCCTGGGTAACCGGCATGTTGGAGTTCTCCATGGCCGCCTCATACGAGTCGAAGAACACGATGTTGAGGTACCGGTCATCGTTGTCGCGGTCTTTGCACAACACTCGCCGCCGAGCGGTGCCGTCGTCGCCGGCGGCGGCTTCCCATTCGTTGCCGACCCGCTGCACCTCGTCAAACTTCGACGTGCGGAACTCGATGATCTGAACGAATGCCATTGGTGGGTCTCCCTTAGTTGGCGTGTCAGGACGACGTCGACATGGTCGCGGCTGCGGCAATGATCGACTCGACGTTGTCGGGCGCGAAGAAGGCGACGGGTGACAGCGTGCCGGCGGTGACACTGACGAAACCGTCCATCGCCGCCTGGTTGCCCTGCATCTCCCCCATGAGCTATTGCACCTCGGGCGGTGGCGGTTCGAGCGTGGCGAGCTGGGTCGTGTACTCGAAGATCGGCATGGCCCGCGCGTCTCGCTCTTGCTGAGACCGCTCCATGGCGTCCTCGTGGCTCCGGGCGCCGGTGAACGCCTCGTCGATCGTGGTCGCGTACGCCTCGGCGCTGCGAAACGCGTCAGTGATGCCCTGTGCGGTAATCGGGTCCTTGGTGTACGCGGCATCGCCGACGAGCGCCCACCCGGCGCCGTACGGCTTTCGGACGAAGGTGGGGACACCGCCCCCTACGAACCACTCCTCACGCGTCGCCGCTCGCACGGGTTCGGCGAACTCGGCCTCCGTGTCGAGGGTTCGCATGAAGTTACCTTCGACGTCGGCTCGGAACGCACCGGCCTGTGCGAAGGGGCAACCGACCACCACCAGGGTGAGGCCGTCGTTGGTGGGGATGGCGGCGAAGCCGCGGTCGCCTCGGATCATGGTGGTGAAGCCGCCTTGCCCGATGATGCGCTGAACCGGCTCGCCGCTGCGTGCGGCGCGTCGTAATGCAGGGGATTGCGATCTCCGGTCATCTCGGTGAAGAGCTCGATGTCGCAGGCGGTCACCGTGCGGGTGCGGCGGGCGATCTGTCCGACATCCATGCCGGCCAAGGCTTCCACATCCGCCAATGTTCGACGGCCGTGGCGTCGTCGGCGATGAGCGAGGAGACACGCGGTTCAGGGAATGGTGCCGTCGGCGGTGTCTGCTTCGGCAGGGTCGAAGTCGGTGGCGGTATCGCGGCCCGGACCGCCGCTGAACGAGTCGGCGCCCGGCCCACCAGTGAGCTGATCGTTGCCCAGGCCGCCGGCGAGGGTGTCGTCTCCTTCGCCGCCGTTCAGCGTGTCATTGCCCGCACCGCCGCACAGGAGGTCGTTCCCGCCCAGGCCGCCGAGCGTGTCGTTGCCGTTTTCACCGAAGAGCAGATCGGTGTGGGCGGTTCCGGTCAGGAGATCGTTGCCGGTGCCGGCGGCTTGCACCGTGACGGTGAGATGACCGACGTCCTGTCCATCGCTGACCGTTATGTTCAGGTCGGCCGTCCCGGTGCGGCCGGACACCACGGCAACCGTCAGCGTCCGGGACGCGCCGCTACCGCCGACGGCAACGTTGCCGCTGGGTACCAGCCCCGGGTCCGAGGAGACGACGCTCACCGTCAGGCCGTCTGTCGGCGTGTCCACGTCGGCCACGGTCAGGTTTATGGTGCCCGAGCGGTCATCGCTTCCACATGCCCCGCCGGCGGCGACGATCACGGTCGGTGGGTCGTTGACGGAGGTGACGGTCAGGTGCGCCGTCGCCGTGTTCGACACGGCGACGCCGTCGGAAGCCCGATAAGTGAAGGCGTCGGGGCCGGCGTAGTTCGCGGCGGGCGTGTACGCGAACGAGCCACTCGCGTCGAGGGTCAGTGTTCCGTGGCCCGGGCCGTCCACCACGACCACGGACAACGTGTCGCCGTCCGCGTCGGTGTCATTGGCCAGCACCCCGGGCGCGGCGACGGAGAGCGGGGTGTCCTCGGCGGTGGCGTAGGAATCATCGGCTGCGTTCGGGGGGTGATTGGCTCGTAGGAGGAACACGGCACCGGCCCCGTCGACGGCGCCCACCGGCCGCGTCGGCGCGCCGACCGCGACGTCGTGGGCGCCGACCGTACGGGACGCGATCGGGACAACCACTGCGCCGAAGCCCGACCCTGCCACCGAGTCGGCCTCGGTAGCCAACGTGGCCCCAATGGCGGTGATGAGCACCGCCGATCCGCTGCGGCTGCCGCCGACCCACAGGTCAGGCAGACCGTCGCCGTCACGGTCACCCGCGCCGGCAAGCGCCAGTTTCGCTCCGATGCTGGTGCCTTGGTTGCGCTGGTCGACTGGACTGGGGATCGACCGGATCAGATCGCCGCTGGCCCCATCGAAGAGGTGCACGAGACTTCCGGCAGCCGTGGGCGCGCCCGCCTCGGCGATCACATACTCGGCGACGTCGTCACCGGTGAGGTCCCCGATGCTGGCGACCCCCGCCCCGAAGCCGTCCTGGTCGGTCGGATCCGGGTTCTCGTGCGTGCGCGTAAAGGTGCCGTCGACACCCGACAACACGTACGCCCGGCCCGGTGTGAAGTCGAAGCTGTCCGGATCGGGCCGGTACCCCGGCGATCCCACAAGGACATCAGGACGGCTGTCACCAGTCACGTCACCGAGGGCCGCCAGGTACAGCCCGAAAAGATCTCCAACCAAAGGGGGGGCGCCGAGCCTCGTCCACAGCGCCGCACCCGTCGCGCCGGAGTACAAGTTGACAGCACCACCGATGTTGCTGTTGCCGATGGCGCCGACCGCGGCGTCGGCTACCCCGTCCCCGTCGACGTCGCCGACCGACAGGACCGAAACCCCGAACCCGGGTGGCGTGCCATCGGGACGGAACAGATACCGCACGAACTCGCCCGTCGCTCCGGAGAACACATACACACCTCCGGCCTTCACTCGGGCGCACCTCGCCATGAGCTCGGAATCCTGGGAGATGCACGGGATCGTCAGCACGCCGATGGGACCGGGCGCGCCCACCGCCACATCCTCGACACCGTCGCCATCGACGTCGGCGACACCCGCCACTGACCAACCGAACAAGCACGGCGACGGGTCGGACGCCGTCGGCTCACAAGGCGTGTCCGTGAGGTCATCGGGATCCTCAAGCCTCCGCAGCACCGATCCGTCAACCCCCGACAGCAACCACGCCAGGCCGGCGCCAGGAGCCCCGACGGCGATGTCCCCCACGCCGTCCCCGTTGAGGTCATCCAGCCCCTCCACCGCGCGGCCGAAACCGCCGCCCGCGACGGGCTCGGGGTTCTCGATGAGGACCGCCTCGAAGGCTGGGACGTCATCCGCCCGACTCGTGGCCACCGACACCCCCGAAAGGCACAAGACGGCCGCCACCACACCCCCGCTGCGAAAAGACGCTCGCATGCCCGTACCCCCTTCACCTCGCCGTCAACAGGTTTCCCTCAGCAACTTGTCTGCGACGTACCGTGTCGCGTTACACCCGGGCTGTTTCGCAACGGTCCTCACTGCGAGTGCGCGCACATCCGGGGCGCTGATCTGCGTCGAGTCAGAAGCCCCGCGGCGTAACGAAGCCCTTCGTCAACGGGGCCAACTGCTTCGCGATATGCAGAAGCTCAGGTTCCGACCAGTAGGGACCGACACCGATGGGGCGTGCATCCTTCGACGTGCCCAGCGGCATGACTAGTGCGGGGTGGCCGCTCGCGTTGAACGGTCCAACGTAGGGCCAGCAGTAGTCGTTGTTAGGGTCGCATCGCGCCATCGAGATCGATTGCGCTGCCCTCCTTGCAGCGCTTGAACGCCGGACCATAGGAAACGGGCGCGAGCAGCACATCGTGGCCGGCGAAGAAGCGTTCCGATGTCCTCGACCAACCCACGCTTGACGCCGAGGGCCGCCGCGTACTCCTTCGTGTCCATCGTGAGTGTCGGCCCACTCCGTCCTCGCGCCAGCAACTCCGCCGGTGGCCGGCTCGTGGGCCGCCAATGTCCTCGCCGCTCGGTCAGACCGTCGCGTCACTGGTGACAAGCTATGCCCCAGCCCTGGTGACCGCCGGAAACGCGAGCCGTCGAGGCCACCCGATAACGCTCACCAGCCGCACCGACGCGAACCGAGTTCGCGCGCGCCGGCGCCGGCCGCTACGGTGCCGTCGACCGTGCGGGTGTAGCTCAATGGCAGAGCTCCAGCCTTCCAAGCTGGTGACGCGGGTTCGACTCCCGTCACCCGCTCCAGCGCTCCGGGTCCCGTCCCCTTGACCAGCCCCGCCGCGCCGCGTCTCCCCCGCGGAACCCTGCGACCACCACGACGACCGCGCCAGGAATCCGGGACCCCTTCGCAGACCGCGTTCTTGAGGCTGAGGGGGGACGTTTTTCGCCCCCGTCAGCCTCGAGAATCGGGTTACTTGCGCAGGCGTACGCCCCGGACGCGGTGATCCGGGCCCTTCTCGAGGACGAGAGTGGCTCGCTCGCGGGTCGGGAGGATGTTCTCGGCGAGGTTCACGCCGTTGATCGTCCGCCAGATGTGGCGGGCGAGACCGTCGGCGGTCGCGTCGTCGAGCGCGGCGAAGTTGTTGAAGAACGACTCCGGGTCCTGGAACACGGTCCGGCGCAGCGTCCGGAACCGGTCGAGGAACCACTGCTCGATGTCGGCCTCCTCGGCATCGACGTAGATCGAGAAGTCGAACAGGTCCGACACGAACAGCTCCGGCGGACGGTGGCCGTCGGGACTCCACGTCTGCAACAGGTTGAGGCCCTCGACGATGACGATGTCGGCCTCACCGACGACTTGCTGCGCTCCCTCGACGATGTCGTAGCGGACATGCGAGTAGACGGGGGCGGCCACCTCGGGGACGCCCGCCTTCACGTCGGCGAGGAACGCGACCAGCCGGCGGAGGTCGTAGCTCTCGGGGAAGCCCTTCCGGTCCATTATCCCCCGCTCCTCGAGCACGCGGTTGGGGTGGAGGAAGCCATCGGTGGTCACGAGCTCCACTCGCGGGTGGTGCGGCCACCGGGCCAGCAGCGCCTGGAGGATCCGAGCGGTCGTGCTCTTGCCAACGGCCACGCTGCCCGCGATGCCGATCACATACGGCACCCGTGCAGGCAGGCGACCGAGAAACGTGTCGGTGACGGTGTGAAGATCCTGCGTCGCAGCGACGTAGAGATTCAGCAGCCGCGACAACGGCAGGTACACGTCGACGACCTCGTCGAGGTCGAGCGCCTCGTTGATGCCTCGCAGATGGGCGAGGTCGTCGTCGTCGAGGGTGAGCGGCGTCGCCGCCCGCAAGCGCGACCACGAGTCCCGGTCGAACGACACGAAGCGCGACGGCACAGCCCGACCGTAACTGCGCTCGGCGCCCCTAGGCTCGCTGCGTCTCCGGGTCGCTCGGCGCCGCACCAGCGGATCGCTCGCCGAGCGAGCGATGACCGCTGGGCTGGCCCCGTGCGACAGCACGCCCTGCGGCCGTGCAACCTCCGGGTGAACGTCGTCCCGGTTCACCGGCGCTCGGCCTTCGGCCTCGCTTCGGCACTCAATCGGACCGGAAATGGCATCCTGCCCACCTAGGCTCGCTTCGATGTCAGAGGCGCCCGGCATCCGTGCCGGTACTCCCGCGGCGCGGTGGGTGCTCGCCACCACAGTGCTGGGGTCCGGCATCGCGTTCCTCGATGGCACCGTCGTCAACGTCGCGCTGCCGGCCATCGCCAGCGATCTCGACGCCGACCTGGCCGGGCTCCAATGGGTGCTCGACGGCTACCTGGTCACGCTGACCGCGTTCCTGTTGCTCGGCGGTTCGCTCGGCGACCTCTTCGGTCGCCGGCGGGTCTACCAGGTGGGCCTCGTCGCGTTCACGGTCGCTTCCGTCGCCTGCGCGGCGGCGCCGACGGTTGGCGTGCTCGTCGTGGCGCGCGCCGTGCAGGGCATCGGGGGTGCGCTGCTTGTGCCGGGGAGCTTGGCGATCATCTCGGCGACCTTCCATCCCGACGATCGCGGTCGCGCCGTCGGCACGTGGTCTGGCCTGGCCGGCGTCACCAGCGCCATCGGCCCGTTCGTAGGCGGGTGGCTCATCGACGCCGCCTCGTGGCGATTCGTGTTCCTCATCAACGTGCCGATCGCCGCGGTCGCGTTGGTGTTCTCCGCCCGGGTGCCCGAAACCCGCGACCCGGGCGCCTCCCACCGACCCGACCTCTCCGGCGCCGCCCTGGGCGCCGTTGGCCTGGCGGCCGTCGCCTTCGCCCTCATCGAGACCGACCGCGGCGCCATGACGCCAGCGGCCGCGGCCGTCGGCCTGGCCGCCCTCGCGGGCTTCGTCCTCGTCGAGGCCCGGGAGCAACACCCGATGCTGCCGCTCGGAGTGTTCCGCAACCGTCAGTTCGCGGGCGCCAACCTCACCACGTTCGCGGTGTACGGCGGCCTCGGCGGCGCCATCTTCCTCCTCGTGATCGAGCTGCAGCTCGCTCTCGACTACTCCGCGCTCGAAGCGGGCGCGGCGCTCCTGCCCGTCACCGTGCTGATGCTCGCACTGTCGTCCCGGTCGGGCGCGCTGGCGCAGAAGATCGGCCCACGGCTGCCGATGACGATCGGCCCGCTCGGCGTCGCCACCGGCCTGTTGGTCTTCACCCGCGTCGGGCCCGGCGCCAGCTACCTCACGACGGTGCTGCCCGGCGCCCTTGTCTTCGGAGCGGGACTCGTGCTCACGGTCGCCCCGCTCACCGCAACGGTCATGGCTTCGGTCGAGGACGCCCACGTCGGAGTGGCCAGCGGGGTCAACAACGCCGTGAGCCGCCTCGCCGGACTCCTCGCGGTTGCCGTGCTTCCTCGGCTGGCCGGCCTCGACACGGGTGACGCGGCATCGCTGACACCCGGGTTCCGCACGGCCATGCGCATCGCGGCCGGGTTGTGCGTGGTCGGCGCGGCCGCCGCGTTCGCCACCGTGCGGCGGATCTCGCCGCTCGCGCCGGTGTCGCAAGGCGGGCTCGTCCAGCCGTGCCACGACCAACGGACTGCGACGGCCGCCGCGTAACTCAGTCCTCCAGGGCGGCGCGGATCAGCACGACATCGAACTCCGCCCGGACGGCGAATCCCATCGCCCGGTAGAGGCGGATGGCGGCGGTGTTGTCGGCCATCGCGTGCAGGATCGGCGTCTCGTGCCGGTCCATGATCCGTCCGACTAGATCCCGCACGAGCATCGACGCGAGCCCACGGCCCCGGTATACGGGATCCGTGCAGACCGCGCTGATCTCCGTGTACCCGGCGAGATGGACGCGCTCGCCCGCCATGGCGACCAGCGCACCGTCGTCGCGGACGCCGAGGTAGTCGCCCAGCTCGATGGTGCGGGAAAGAAACGGCCCGGGTTCCGTACGCGCGACGAGCGCGAGCATCTCCCCGACGTCGTCCGGGCCGAGCGCGACGGCACGGTCCGCGGACGCCGGCGCAACGGCCGTCGCCACCATCTGGACGCACGGATAGCGCCCGACTTCCGACCACGCATCGGGCACCGCGATGCCGTCGGCGCGTACGAGCGCCGCGAACCCGCCGGGCCCGGCGAGCGCCCGGAGGGCCCGCCACGCGCCTGCGCCAGGCGCATCCGGCAAGGCCGAGAACAGGGCGACGTCGCGCTGGTACCGGAGGGCAGGCGGATGACCTTCCGCTAGCTTTTGGTGGGGACCGGTCAGGGCGTGCCACACCGGGTTGTCGAGCAGGTCCACGGGAGGATCGTCGCATGATGTGGAGCGTTGACGTCGCGGGTTCGGTGGCGGGCGGGGACGGGGGCTGACCGATGGCTCGCCGCACGCTCCCGCACATGTCCCATTGGGGCGCGTTCCGGGTCGCCGTCGACGGCAACGACATCGTGGGTGTCGAGGGCCACCCGGACGACCCGGCACCCTCGCCCCTGCTCGCGAACTTCCTCACCGGCATTCGCCACGAAGCCAGGGTGACCAGGCCGACGGTGCGCAAAGGGTGGCTGGAGCGTGGACCGGGCCCGGACGACCGGCGAGGCGCCGACGACTTCGTCGAAGTGGACTGGGCCGAGGCCCTCGATCTCGTCGCCGGCGAGCTGCGGCGGGTCCGGGAGTCGCACGGCAACGAGGCGATATTCGGCGGGTCTTACGGCTGGGCGAGCGCCGGACGCTTCCACCACGCACAGAGCCAGCTGCACCGATTCCTGAACTGCGTCGGCGGCTACACGTCATCGGTCAACAGCTACTCGCTCGGCGCTTCGGAGGTCATCCTCCCTCACGTCGTCGGCGGCGCGAACGAGGTGCTGCGGCGGGCGACGACATGGAAGGCGATCCTCGACCACACCGAGCTGGTCGTCGCCTTCGGCGGCATGAACGTGAAGAACGCGTGGGTGAGCCCCGGCGGCGTAACCCGCCACACGCTCGCGCCGAGCCTCGCCGAGGCGGGCCGTCGTGGTCTCAAGTTCGAGATGTTCAGCCCCCTGCGCAGCGACCTCCCCGCAGAGGTCGGGGCCACATGGCACCCGGTCGTACCGGGCACCGACACCGCAGTCATGCTGGCCCTCGCCCACGTCCTCGTCACCGAGGGCCTCCACGACACGGCGTTCCTCGAGCGATACACGGTCGGCGCCGGCCGCCTCATCGCCTACATCACCGGCGCGACCGACGGCGAGCCGAAGGATCCGGAATGGGCCGAGCCCATCTCCGGCATCCCGGCACAAAGCGTGCGCGACCTGGCGCGGCGCATGGCGGCGCAGCGCACGCTGGTCACCGTCAGCTGGGGCCTCCAACGAACGCACCACGGCGAGCAGCCGGTGTGGATGGGCATCGCGCTGGCCGCGCTGCTCGGCCAGATCGGCCTGCCCGGCGGCGGCTTCGGTCACGGCTACGGGTCCATGGCCGACGTCGGCCTGCCGCGGGTTCCCTATCCGCTGCCGGTCTTCGAGCAGCATCGCAACCCCGTCGACACCTACATCCCCGTCGCCCAGATCACCCACCTCCTCGAGAACCCCGAGGGGACGCTCGACTACGACGGGCGCCGGCTCCGGCTTCCGGACATCCGGCTCGTGTACTGGGCGGGCGGCAACCCGTTCCATCACCATCAGGACCTCAACCGCCTGCGGCGGGCGTTCGCTCGCCCCGACACGATCGTCGTGCACGAGCCCTTCTGGACCGCGACCGCCCGCCACGCCGACATCGTCCTGCCCACCACCACGACACTCGAACGCGACGACATCGGCGGTGGCCGGAACGACGGCTACGTGATGGCCATGCCCCGCGCCATCGAGCCCTGGGGCGCGGCGCGCGACGACTACGAGGTGTTCACCGAGCTCGCCAAGCGGCTCGACGTGTGGGACGACTTCTCCGAGGGTCGGACGGCGCGCGACTGGGTCGAGCACATCTACGACAAGTTCCGCGCCCGCGTGGCCGAGCGCGACGTCGAGGTGCCGCCCTTCGACGAGTTCTGGGCTGCCGGCGAGACGCACCTGCCAGTGACGTCCAACGACCACAGCCTGTTCGACCGGTTTCGCGACGACCCCGCCGGCCGCAAGCTGGCAACCCCCAGCGGACGCATCGAGCTGTTTTCGGAGACCATCGACGGGTTCGGCTACGAGGACTGCCCGGGCCATCCGGCGTGGCTCGAGCCTGAGGAGTGGCTCGGCGCGCCCCGGGCCGCGCAGTTCCCCTTGCACCTCATCGCGAACCAACCGACGCCGCGGCTGCACAGCCAACTCGACGCCGGCGCCCACAGCCAGGCGTCGAAGGTCGCCGGGCGAGAGCCGATCCGCATCCACCCCGACGACGCCGCAGCGCGCGGCATCGTGGACGGCGACGTCGTGCGGGTCTTCAACGACCGCGGTTCGTGCCTCGCCGGCGCGATCGTCACGCCGGACGTCCGACCTCAGGTCGTCAACCTCTCCACGGGGGCGTGGTACGACCCCGTCGACCCGTCGCTTCCCGACTCGCCGTGTGCGCACGGCAACCCCAACGTGCTCACCGCCGATCGGGGCGCGTCCCGGCTCAGCCAAGGATCGACCGGCCAGCATGTGCTGGTCGAGATCGAACGGTTCGAAGGCGAGCCGCCGCTGGTGAAGGCGCACCGCCCACCGCGAATCGTTCCTCGCTAGAACACGTCTCGGCCAAGGGCGGGAAACACCTTCGCCACTTTGGCCAGCAGGTAGTCGCCATACGTCCCCTCGAAGTCGTGCACGCTGGCACCGTCCCAGCGCGGGTGCGCGGCACGGCGGGCCGGGGACACCTCGAGGCCGGGCACGGGGACGACCCTCGCGTCCCACGACGGGTCGAAGAAGAAGGGGAACGAGAGGCGGCCGACGGTGCCCGCGTTGCGCACGCGGTGCGCGGTCGACACGTACCGCCCGCCGGTCATGCGCTCCAACATGTCGCCGAGGTTGCACACGAACGACTGCTCGAGAGGGGGCGCGTCGATCCAGCCACCGTGGGTACGCACTTCGAGGCCGGCGGTGGCGTCCTGGCGGAGAATCGTGAGGAGCCCGTAGTCGGTGTGCTCGCCGACCCCCCATCCGTCGTCCCCGGGCGGGTAGTGGAAGATGCGGAAGAGGATCGTCGGGTCGGCGGTGAGGTTCGTGGCGAACCAGTCGCCGTCGAGGCCGAGCGCCAACGCCAGGCCGCGGGCGAGCCCGTGGCCGAGCGCGGTCATCGCATCGAGGTACTCGAGCACCGTCGCCCGAAAGCCGGTGGGCCGCTCCGGGAACAGGTTGGCGCCGTGCAGCGGGACGCCGGCGCGCACGCGAGGGTGCTCGGGTGACAGCTCGGCGCCGAAGTAGATGCCCTCTTTGCGGTCGGGGACGCCTGAGGTCAGCTCACCGCCGACCGGGAACCACCCGCGCCACGCGCGACCCCCGCGCTCCATGCCGATCCGCGCCTTCTCCTCGTCGGGGCGAGCGAAGAAGTCGCGCGCTTGGCGCTCGAGCCGCGCTTGCAGATCCTCGTCGACGCCGTGCCCGACGACGTAGAAGAACCCGGTGTCGCGGCACGCTTCGTCGATCGCCTGTGGCGCGTCGGGCGCCGACAGGTCGACTACCGGTAGCTCGCGCACGGGTCCCTTCTAGCAGCGGGGCGCCCCGCGGTTTGCTCAGACCCGGGCGTTGAGGCGGTTGAGGCGCTCGGTTGCCTCGAGGTACTCGTCGACGAGGCCGAGGACGACATCGCGGGCCTTGCGGATCTGGGTCATCTGACCGACGACTTGCCCGACCGGGTTGAACATGACCTCGGTCGCCTTCTCGGGATAGCGGTGGGCGCGGGTGACGCACTCACCCGACACCATGTACTGGAGCGGCATCGGCAACGGATCAGGCGTGTCCGGCCGCTCCCACGCCTCGGTCCAAGCGTTGCGGAGCATGCGGGCCGGCTTGCCGGTGAAGGACCGAGAGCGCACCGTGTCACGGCTGCCTGCGGCCAACAGCTGCGCCTTCTGCGCCGGCGGGAGGTCCGACTCCTCGACGGTGAGCCACAGCGATCCCAGCCAGACGCCTTGGGCACCGAGCGCGAGGGCGGCCGCCACCTGCGCGCCCGAGCCGATGCCGCCGGCCGCGAGCACCGGCAGTGGGTCGACCGCCGCGATCACCTGGGGCCAGAGGACCAGCGAGCTCACCTCGCCAGTGTGGCCGCCGCCTTCGGTCCCCTGCGCGATGACGAAGTCGAGCCCCGCCTCCTGGTGGCGGCGGGCCTGGTCCGGCGACCCGCACAGCGCGGCCACCAGCCGCCCGGCGCGGTGGATCTCCTCGATCACATCCGCCGGCGGCGTGCCGAGGGCGTTGGCGATCACGCGCACCTTCTCGTGGTTCAGAGCTGCGTCGATCTGGGGGGTCGCGGTGGCGGCCGTCCACCCGAGCAGGTGCCCCATCCCGGTCTCGCCTTCGGGAAGCTCGGGCACGCCATGGTCGGCGAGCAGCTTCTTGGCGAACTCGATGTGCCCGTCCGGCACCATCGCGCGCAGCTGGTCGGCCAGCTTCCCGGGATCGTCCTCCCCCATCCCCTCGTACTTGCCGGGGATGACGACGTCGACGCCGTAGGGATGGTCGCCGACCTGTTCGTCGATCCACGAGAGCTCGATCTCGAGCTGTTCGGGCGTGAACCCGACCGCGCCGAGCACGCCGAATCCCCCGGCCTTGCTCACGGCGGCGACGACGTCGCGGCAGTGGCTGAAGGCGAAGATCGGGAACTCGATACCGAGCTGATCGCAAAGGGGTGTGCGCACGGAATGTCCTTCAGGCGGTGGCGCCGAACAGGGCGCTCAGCCCGGCGACGGCGAGGTGGTCGGGAACGGCGCGAGGGTCGAGGCGGTGCTGCATCTCCAAGCCGAGGAGCAACGCCAGCACGAGCGTCGGCAGCGCGTTGGACGCGACGGGAGGCTCCACGCCTGCGGTCGCGGCCCAGGAGGCGAACGACTCGGCCATCTGACGGCGGCCGAGGGCATACCGCTGCGCCAGCGCGTCCGCGACCTGCGGTTCGCGGGTGGCTCGCAGCCACAGCTCGTGCTCGAGCACCACCCAGAGGCCGCGGTGATCATCCTCACCGGGCGGATCGCTGATGTTGCGCCACAGCGCGCCGAGCCGCCGCCGGAGCGCGTCAGTGGCCTTCGACTCCGTGGCGATGGCGCCCGCCAACTCGGTGCGGAGCTCGTCGAGCACCGCGAGGACGAGACCGGGCTTCCCGCCGAAGTGGGCATAGACCGCGCCCGACGTGCGGTCGGCCTCGTCGGCGATGGCGTCGATCGAGACGGCGTCGACGCCCCGCTCTGCGAACAGCTTCACCGCGGCGCGGATCAAGCGGGCGCGGGTGTCGGCCTTTCGATCTTCCTGGGTTCGGGTCATATATTGAAGATCCAATATTTATCGACTGCGCGATCTGGAGTCAACTGATCGCGGGTCGCGTTCTGGCGAGCGTGGCTAGTCGTGGTGACTAGCGAATCTCGCCAGAACGTGGCCTACTGCCCGGTCGATGGGGCCAGCCGCGGCTAGGCGTCGTCGTCAGGCATCACCGCGGTCGAGTCGACGTCGGAGGTTGGGTCCGCGGATGCCTCATGGGCGGCGCTGGTGCGGAGGAGATCCGCGGCGGTCTGGCGCACCGCGTCCCAGATGCGTCGGAAGTCGACGTTGGGATCGTCGCCTCGGAGCACTGCAGGTCGTGCTGGCATCTTCGCGTGCAGCGCGATGGCCTGGCTGAGCAGATCGGCCACGTCGGGGTCGGCCACGGTGATGGTCACGCCATCGGCGGTCACCGTCAAGGTGACCGTGCGGGCTCCGGCTTCGTCGGGCGGTTCGAGCTCGGGGTCGCCCGCGAGCAGTTCGACGACTCGCTGGCGGACACGAGGCAGGTCGGCGCCCAGCCCGACGAGCACCTGGCCGGCCACGCCCTCCCCCTCACGGATCATGCCGAGCAGCACGTGCTCGGTGCCGATGTAATCGTGGCCGAGTTGCAGGGCCTCGCGCAGCGAGAGCTCCAGGACGATCTTCGCGCCCGGCGTGAAGGGGACCTGACCCGACGGCGACGGGCCAGCCGGGCCGACCATCCTCTCGACCCGGCTCCGGACCTCGGTGAGGGAGACGCCGAGCGAGGCGAGGACGTGGGCGGCGACGCCGCCTTCGCCCTCGTGGATCAACCCGAGCAGGAGGTGCTCGGTGCCGATGTAGCTGTGCCCGAGCAGGCGCGCCTCTTCCTGGGCCAGCACGATCACGCGCCGGGATCGATCCGTGAACCGCTCGAACATCCGCCACCTCCTCGCCGACGCTTGATTGTCGCGCCCCGTGGACGCACAGCGGTTCGGCGAGCGGACGTAGTGCGCCGTTCCGGGCCTGGCTCCTCCGCATCTGTGTCTACGTGATCGCCGACGAGGGCGGGCGTGGGCGGCGGCGTGCCGATGCGGTCCGCGCCGCCGGCGCGGCGCGACTCCACGCCGACCTACGCGCTCTGCTGGCCGAGGACGACGATCATGGCCGCTGACCAACCGCTAACAGGGTTGCCGAACCCCGGGCCGCCCCACCCTTCCGGCAGTCACCGGACCGACGCTCGCCCTGCTCGATCTCGCCGGCACCATCACCCGCCTGGGCTTCGACACCGACGGCGTGGACGTCGAGATCGTCCACCCGGCTAGCCATCGGGGGTCAACCGGCGACGGCGGCGGGCTGCGGCACCCGCGGAAGAACCTCCGCCGCGAACAAGCGCATGCTGGCCTCGACGTCGACGGCCGAGAGTCCCGCGTAGCGGAAACAGCACGTGAGGTCGTGGTCGCCGACCACTTCACGGCGGGCGTGGAGCCGTTCGAGGATCTGGTCGGGTGTGCCCCACACGTTCACGCCCAGGTACATGTCGCAGAGCTTGTCGAGCCCGATGGCCTTGAGCAGTTCGACCGCGTTCCCGTACGACTCATAGCCCTTGGCCTGCTTGAGGTGATCGCTCTCCAGCTCGTAGTGCTCCATCACACTGGTGAGGTAGCCGGCGATGTGGCGGTGCGCCATCTCCTCGGCCCGCCCGGGATCGCCGTCGCAGTACACGAAGTCGCACACCACGGGAGGCTTGGGCTCGCGGTCGTGGTGGGCCGCGAAGCGTTCGCGGTAGGTCGCCACCGATGCCGCCTGGTCGTCCCATGGTCGCTGGCTGAACATCACCATCCGGGCTCCGAGGTCGGCCGCCGCCAGGACCGAGTCCGGCGACATGGCGACGCAGTACGTGCGGTCGGTGAACGATCGTGCCGGCGCGGGACGGATCGGCGTTCGGGGTTGCGGGAAGTACGGTCCCGATCCTTCGATGACGCCTGACTCGAGCGCGTCGAGGATCATGCGGGCCGACTCGTCGAAGCGGTCGCGCGACTCGTCCATCGCGATCCCGAACCCGCCGTACTCTCGGCGCGCCAGTCCTCGCCCCATACCGAAAAGGACTCGTCCGCCCGAGAGATGGTCGAGGAGCGCGATCTTCTCGGCGACGCGCAAGGGGTCGTTCCACGGGAGGATCACCGCTCCCGTGCCGAGAAGGATGCGCTTCGTGCGGGCGGCCATGTGGGCGAGGAACACGGTGTTGTCCGGACAGAACGAGTAGTCGTTGAAGTGGTGCTCGACGGGCCAGAGCGCATCGAAGCCGAGCTCGTCGGCCAACTCGCCCAGCCGGACCTCCTCGGCAACCACCTCCCCGTCGCTGACGCCCTCGTATCCCCACGACTGGAAGATCATCTGCACGCCGACACGCATGGCGTCGAGCGTAGGCGCCCGGCCGCGACGCCGATACAGCGCGGCTCCGCGCCGGTGTGGTCTTCTACTGCGATGCCCAGCGACGAAGATCCGACGACCGCGGCCCCCGGGCCGGAAGCCGGACGCGGCAACGGGTACGCGTTGCCCGAGGTGACCGACGAGGTGATCGTCGCCTTCGTAGCTGGTGAGGGACCGGCACCCGTTGTCGTTGGCGCGGTCTGGAACAACGAGACCAACCCCCACAAGGTGGAAGGTGCCGTCAAGAAGTCGACCAGTCCGCTCGGCGGCGATCCGGGATCCGAGGTCGAGGACCAGCCACCGAGCCGGTGGCCGCGGTCGAGGCTCGTCGTCATCGCCGCGGTGGCCGGGATCGCGGCCGTCGCCGGGTTGGCGATCATTCTCGCCCGCGGGGGCGGCGACGAGGGCGATGACGCCGACGTGGCTACAGCCGCGACCGACGTCGATACGGACGACCCCGCGGACACCAACACCACCACGAGCAAGACCACGTCGACCAGTGCTTCGTCCGCCGCCTTGTCCCCCGTGTCGTCGACGCCGACATCGTCGCCGGCAGGAGCGTCCTCCACCACGGGCGCGCCTCCGACATCGAACGCGCCCGTCGACAACGCCACGACGACGCAGCCCCCGCCCGTCACGACGGGCCCGGCTCCACCGCCGGACACGAAAGGCCCGACGATCATGGGGGTCAACGTTGCCCCGGTCGACATCTGGGAGGCGGGAACCGCGTGTCCGACCACCGCAGCGGTGTCCGCCGAGGTGTCGGACGCGTCGGCCATCACCATGGCCACGGACGCGCACGGCAACCAATCGAAGACCGCCGGGACGGGCACGCTCCACACCCTCAACGACAACAACTGCCCGTGACCATGCGGGACGCGGAGAAGGCGAGCCAAGGGCACGGCGATCGAGTCGATCACCGTGGTGTCCGGCGGCTGTCGCTGGGCGAAACGTGGTTCTGGTACCTGGTCGCGGGCGTGTCGTACGTGGGCGTGGCCATTTGGCACAAGTTCCTCCTCAACTGGCTGATCGGGCCCGTCTGGCTGGTCGCCGTGGTCTGGCTCGGCCCGCTCGCCGTCGACCGCGTACGGAGCCGCGCGCGATGAGCTGGGGCGCCCATCAGTTCGAGGTCTACGCCGTCCAAGCGCACCTCCCGAAGAAGATGCACGGCAAGGTGAGTTTCTTCGGCATCTGGCTCGGTGACTTCACTCCCGACTTCCTGTCGAAGTTCTGGGTCTACGGGATCACCATCAACGGCCATCACTACGGCGCGACGGTGCCCGAGAAGTGGCACCGCGGCTGGCCGGGGATGGGCTTCACGCACACGCTCTTCGCCGGCGCGGTGTTCGCGCTCCTGTTGTGGGGCTGGCGCCACAATCGGGCGCTGACGGTCGGCTACATCCTCGGCTACGCCGCGCACGCGCTCACCGACGTGAGCGACAGCGTGGGCACGATGCTCCTGTTCCCGGTGCTGACCAAGAGCTTCACCCTCAAGGCGTGGTCGTACGCGGCGACGATCAGCGGCGGCAAGTACCTCGACGCCGCCGCCTACTACTCGAGCCTCGGCCTCGTCATGGACCTGTTCTGGCTCGTGGTCGTCATCCTCTCCTGGCGGGTCCTGACGCGCGAGTTCTGGCGCACCAACGTCGTGCCGGCCGACGCCCACGGCTGGTCGTCCCTCGGGCGCTACCTACCCGAGAGTGCGCTGCTCGCCCTCTACCGGGCGACCTTCTTCTACGGGCTGTGCCGGATGATCGCGTGGTCGGCCTGGGCGCACCTCGTGGCCCGACCGGTGATCAACGGCGTCAGGCGGTTCGGGTACCCGTACGACCTGTCCTGGACCGGGCCCTGGTGGATCCGCGCGCGCTCTCTCGATCACGTCCCCGTGTGGGTCGTGCCGATCGGGGTCGCGATACTCCTCGCCGCGGTCTACGGCGTCGCGAGTGCGATGTGGGATCGCATGGGCCGAGCCGAGGCGAGAGCCCGCATCCGGGAGCGGGACGGCCGCGGCTGACCGGCCGCCACCCACGCGTCCGCGGCAGCAACCATGTCGGTGCCGAGCACGTCGTCGGCATCGAGGTCGAGAGCCCGGAGGAACGACACCGTGCGCGCGTCCCGCGCCACTGGCAACGGCGCGTCGACCAGACCGAGATCGGCCAAGAAGCGGTGCGCCGGATCACGGAAGAGCGCCACGGCCCACGCGGCTTGGGCCACGACCTGCTCGGAGTGGGAGATGCAGTTCACGCACACGAGGGCCAGCGTACGTCGTCCATGACTTCGGGCGATGCCGGCGACCACCACCGGGATCGCACGTGCGTCAAGCGGGAAAGAAGGCCGGCAGACGCACGTGCGCCGCCGCCGGCGGGTGCCGTCCTCACGCCGCCGCAACACCGGACCGCCAGGTGTGCATCCAGGCGTCTCACTGTGCGGTGAGCACGACGGTGACGGGCAGATGGTCCGACAAGGCGGCCCATCGCGTCCACCCGGCGGCGTCCGGCACCGACGGGACGGCCAAGGAGACGGCCTGCAGCGCCTCTCCGTGGAACACGTAATCCAGACACTGATCCGGTGGCCCGCTGCGTGTCCCCGACCAGTTCGTGTTGTCACCGCCGGAGCGCGATGTCGCGGACTCCCGCGCATCCCGGAGCCCGGCGTTCGCGAGGCGGCCGACGACGGGCCCACGGGGCCCGTCGTTGAGGTCCCCCGCCACGATCGACCGAGAGATGTCACCTGCGCACTGCAGTAGCTGCTCGACCTCGCGGCGGCGAAGGTCCTCCGCGCCATGAGGCGACAGGTGCGCGTTGACCGCGGATATGGCCATGCCGTCGACCACGAGACGGGCGTGCTGCACGATCCGCCGCCGCCAACTCCACCAGCGCCACCGGTAGGTCAGCGCCATTGTCGTCGCGGGCACTCGAGCGACGACACCGAGCACCGCCATGCCCTCCGGCCGACGGATGACGGGCCAGTGCTTGAAGCCCCACGTCACGCTCGCAGCACCGAGCGCCTGCGAGATCGCCGTCGCATCCCGGCGGCCGACCTCCTGCAGGAACACCACCGACGCGCCCGCATCTCGAAGGCTGGCCGCGACCTGCTCGACGTCGACGCCCGCGCTCCCCTGGAGGTTCCAGGTCACCAGCGTCATCGGCATCGCACAAACCAATGGTCGCCGCGCCGCGCCGCCAGTGCGACGGCCAGGGCGATCCCGCGTCGAGCCATCGGCTCACTGTGCCTGTTGCGGAGGGATGCCGCCAGGAATGGCCGCCTCGCGCCGGCCCTCTCCGCCGGGGGCACCCGCATCGACGACGAACGGCCCCGCCGCGCTCGGGCCCGTGGCGCGGTAGAGGCAAAGGCCAGACTTCCCCGCACGCCGGCCGAGCCCCACAGGGTCCAGACACCGTCGATGTTGGTCACCTCCGGCGTCCACAAACAAAAATCGTCGCTCGCCCATTCGGGCGGCTCGACCAGCGCATCGCCGGCCCACTCCCACGGACCTTCGACACGGTCGGACTGCCACATCGGGACGTGGGCGGTGAGGAGGACCGATGCATACATCCGGTACTTCCGCGCCGCGGGATCCCAGATGCCGACGGCGTCGGCTGCGCGCGCCCGGGGAGAAGGTCGATCCTCACCAGCACCGGACGGAGGCCGACGGCGCCGGCGACGAGCAAGAGTCCGGCCACGAAGAGGACGCGCCGGCGGCGCCACAGAACGCTCCTGAGCTCACCCTCGCGCGTGTAGTCAGTGGGATCCAGCGACCACCCCCGCCGCGAAGCGTGACGCCTCATGGCTCCCCCGTGACGGGTCGTGGCCCGCGATGACGCGAGTGGCGGGCGAGGCTACCGGCAACCTCGTCCCAGAGGGTGGCTTCGCACGCATGGACAGCCCGGCGTTGGTTTCACGCCGGCGGTTGGTCCCCGGACACGACGAGCTCAGCGCCCTCTCTGGCACCGATGACGACTACCGCGGCTGAAGAGAACCGCGCCACGATCTCGTCGAGCTCGTCGTCGGTTCGCCTGGGGTCGTGGTGGTACAGCACGACCGTCCGCGCCCCGCTGTGTTCGCCGAGGGCGACCGCGTACTCGGCGGCCGAGTGGCCGAAATGCGCGAACGCGGGGAGTTCCTCGGCGGTGTGCTGGGCGTCGTGGACGAGGACGTCCACGTCCCGGGCCAGGTCCCGGGCCGCATCGTGGTACGGGCCCCACCCGTCGGGACCCGCACCGAGTGCGCTCGGTCCGTGATCGGAGAGATACGCGATGGCCGACGAGCCGTCACTCACGCGGAAGCCGAACGTCGTCCCGCCGGTGTGCGGGATCTCGCGAGCCAGTACGTCGAAACCCTCGAGGCGGTGGTGGCCGGGCGCCAGCCCATCGAACCGCCACTGGCCGTGCAGCCCCGACGGGTCGATCGGGAAGTGGGGCGGCGACATCGCGCGGCCGAGGACCTCTATGGCGGGTGCGCCCTGCTCCGGCAGCAGCAGTCGCACCATCGCGTCGTCGCGGTCGATCGCCGGGCAGAACGGCAGGCCGTGGGTGTGATCCCAGTGCAGGTGGCCGAGGAGAAGCGTCCCGTGGAACGGCCCTCCGTCGAGGAGGGCGGGCAGGTTCCTGAGCCCGGTGCCGGCGTCGAGCACGAGCCGTGGCGCCTCGCCGTCGGCGGCGAGCGCGACACACGAGGTGTGCCCGCCGTACCGGATGAACGCCGCGCCCGGCGCCGGAGTGGAGCCGCGCACCCCCAGCAGGTGAAGCCTCACGTCTAGGAGTGCTCTGAAGTAATGGCGTCTGCAGATCGCCGGGCGCTCGGCGTCGCTCGCAAGGACGCAGGACGAAAGCGCACACCTTGCGGTGCGGTGAGGACGAGGACGCCGCGAGCGGCGTCGAGAGGCGGCGAGATGCGTGCGTCCATTGCTTCAGGGTGCTCCTAGAGGTCGTCCTCACGCCGGTGGCTCTCGCTGATGAGGGCAAGCTTGTTCCGGTCGAGCTCGACGCCGCGCGCTTCGGCAACGGTGCACGGCGTCGCGGCCCGCAGCGTTGCCGTACGCAGACCGCCTTCGAGAACGGCGCGCTCGCCGAGCAACGCGCCCGGGCCGAGGGCGGCGACCTCCTCGCCGTTCACCTCGGCACCGAGGACACCATCCAGGACGAGGTAGATCGACGTGCCCGGCTCGCCTTGTCGGGTGAGTTCCTGGCCCGGCTTCAACCGCTTCACCTTGGGCTTGGCCGAGCCCATGACGAGCTTCGACAGCTCGCGTTCGAGTGCGGACTCGACCTCGGTGACGAGGGCCGGCGAGTCGTAGTCGCCCCATGGCGTGTGCTCGCCGAAGGCGGTCTTGAGCCAGTCCTTGGCGTTGATCGTGCCGGTCTTACCAGCCAGCCGGCCGTCCGGTCCGTAGATCCAGTGCCGAGGAAACGAGCTCGCCCCGTCGACCGCCCATTCCTCGCGGCCGTCGGCGTGAATGGTGAGCGACAGCGTCGACCACGCGCTGGGCGCGTGGTACTGCACGTACGGCTTGTGCCGAACCCGCCGAGGCGCGGGGACGCCCGTCCGACCGCCCGCGGTCTGGCGGAAGCGCACCCAACCGTCGCCGACCTCGGGCTCCGAGCGGATGTCGCTGAACGCCACCGCTTGGAACGTGGCCGATGCCGGGCCGACCCGAAGGGTCGTCGAGCCGATCAGCCCGCCCCCGTCCTGCCCGTGAGCGACGATGACACCGTCCTTCACGTCGATCCATGCTCGCAGCACGTTGGCGAAGCGGAACCGGTCTTCGTCGCGCCACTGCTCCAGGTCACCCAGTACATCGGGCAGCGGCTCGTCGTAGTGAGCCATCCCCATCTCGAACGGCAGTTTGGACAGGCCCTTGAGAGCCTCCGACGGGATCCACGACACGGTTACGACGGACGATTCGATGCGCATGCTGGCCACCTCCTGGGCTTAGGTTCGCTCACCCTCGGATGATGCGAAAGGGCGGAGGCTGGAGTCGGCCAGGGAGGTTGGCACCACCGGGGCCAACATGCCTGGCCCCTGTCGTGCCCCGCCGCCGTCTGGTCTGATCTGTCCATGGGATGCTGGAGCTTCAGGTGACGCCACCTGACGGCGGCGGTGCACACGGGAGAGAGGCGGGCATGGGCGCCATCACAGTCTTCCTGGCTGACGACAACCTCATCGTGCGCGCTGGCGTCCGGGCCCTACTCGATCGCCAGCCCGATCTCGAGATCGTCGGCGAGGCGGCCGACTACGACGGGTTGGTGGGCGGCGCCGAGCAAACCGAGCCGCAGGTGGTGGTGTCCGACATCCGCATGCCGCCCTCGTTCCAACGTGAGGGGATCGATGCGGCCAAGGAGATCCGCAAGCGCCATCCCGGCACGGGAGTCGTGATCCTCAGCCAGTATGACGATCCCGACTACGCGGTCGCGCTCCTCGCCGATGGCGCCGCGGGCTACGGGTACCTGCTGAAGGACCGCCTCGCCGAGGGCGACCAGCTCGTCGAAGCGATCCGCGCCGTCGCGACAGGCGGGACGGCGCTCGACCCGGTGATCGTCGACGCCCTTCTCACCCCCGTGCGGGCGAGCGAGAGCGACCTGTCGACTGCCGACGAGGACCTCCTCACGCACGTCGCGGAAGGCAAACCGATCAAGGCCATCGCGGCCGCTCGGCACATGACGCCCGAGGCGGTCGCCGACGACGTCGAGCGGCTGTTCCTGACGCTGGCCAAGGGCGCGAGCAGTGGCGCCGAAGGGGCCCTGCGCCGACTGCGCCTCCTGCACACAGCGATCGTCGATCGCGAAGAACAGGGCGAAACCCTGTCGCGGCTGCTCCCCGGGCGCCTGGCCGAGAAGCTCAGGCTCGACGGGCGCAAGCCGGGAGAAACGGAGGAGGTCGAGGTCACCGTGCTGATGTCGGACATCCGCGGCTACTCGGGAATCGCGGAGCGGGTGAGTCCGACCCAGCTCGCGGCGCAGTTGCACCAGCATCGCGGCGAGATGAACCGGGCCATCCTCGACCAAGGCGGCACGGTGATGCAGTTCATCGGCGACGCGGTGATGGCCGTGTTCGGGGCCCCGTTCCCGCAGGCGGATCACGCCGACCGGGCCGTCGCCGCCGCCCTGGCGATGCATCGCGCTCAGGCGACCGTGAACGACCGCTGGGTCGGGGAAGGCCTCGCCGAGTTCGTGCTCGGCATCGGGCTGTCCACCGGCAAGGCGGCGGCGGCTCTCTTGGGCTCTGACGAACGCCTGGAGTACACAATCGTCGGCGACACGGTGAACCTCGCCCAACGCCTGCAGGAGATGGCGCGGCCCGGGGGACAGACGGTCTTGAGTGAGGCGACGTGGGAGGCCCTGACCGAGCGGCCGGCGGCCACGGCGTGCGCGCCCGAGTTGGTCAAGGGACGGACCACACCCGTCACGACGTATCGCATCGAAGACACCATCTGGAGGACGCAGTGACCAGCACGGAAACATCGAGCGACAAGCCGGTTCTCGAGGTGCGAGGCGTGCGGCGGACCTTCGAGGCGGAGAACGCGCCGGTGCGAGCCCTGCGCGGCACCGACTTCGACATGGACAGGGGCGAGTTCGTCGCCATCATGGGCCCGTCGGGGTGCGGCAAGTCGACGCTGCTGAACCTGATCTCCGGCCTCGACGAAGCCGACGAGGGCACCATCGTGCTGGCCGGTGAAGAGGTCACATCGAAGACCGAGGACGAGCTGGCCCGCATGCGGCGGCGTCACATCGGGATCGTGTTCCAGTTCTTCAACCTGCTCGAGGGGATGAGCGTGCTGGAGAACGTCGCGCTCCCGGCGATGGTCGCGGGGGCGAAGCGCAAGCCGGCCGAGACCCGGGCGCGCGATCTCCTCGACCTCCTCGGTCTGGCCGACAAGACCAAGGCCGCGCCAGGGACGCTCTCCGGCGGCCAGCGCCAGCGCCTCGCGATCGCCCGGGCGCTGGCGAACGAGCCGACGCTGCTGCTCGCCGACGAGCCGACCGGCGCCCTCGACTCTGAGGGCGGCCAAGAGGTCATGGAGTTGTTCCGCCGGCTCCACCGGAACGGTCAGACCATCCTCATGGTCACCCATGACGACGACGTCGCCGCCGCCGCGCAGCGCGTTGCCCGCATGCGCGACGGCAAGGTCGTCGATCCAGGAGTTCCCGTGCCGGGCGGCGTGACCGCGGGGCAACCGGCCTAGGCCTGCGGGCCTTTCGGATCGGAGTCGGCATGGCCACCCTCACGTCGTCCTTCGACCACGAGCGGTTGGCTGCGTTCGGCCGCGGGCCGCGAGCCCTGATCGCGGGCATGGCGGTCGGCGGTGCGGTACTTGCCACCGTCGGCGTGTTGGCCGCGCCGGTCGACGCCGGTCCGGGGCCGGCCGTTCGCGCCGTGTTGGTCGTGGCGTGGGCGGGCGCGGCGCTCGCCCACGGGATTCGGGGGCGGATGGCGCTCGGTGCGGTCGCCGCAGCCGCCGCGGCAGTCGGAGGCGTTTGCAGCGCGACCGCCCACGATGCCGGTCTCCGTGCCATGCACGTCCTCGTGTTGTCACTTCTGCCGGCGATCGCGCTCCATCTCGAGCTCTCGTTGCCGGAGGGCGTGCTCACCAGCCGAGGCCGGCGGACCACGGTCATCGTGGCGTACGGGATCGCCGCCGCGACGGGCGCGGTCCTGGCGGCCAGCGGCAGCCGGCCTGGCTCGTGGGCAGTGGCAGCCGCGACCGTCACCGTCGTGATCCTTGGTCTCCCGGCGGCCAACCAGCGCTACGTGCGAACCGCGGGGATCGCACGCCAGCGGCTCCAGCTGATCGGCTGTGGCGTGGCCCTGGCCGTCGAGAGTGCCCTGGTGATCACCGCACTCCGGGTGCTCGTCGACTGGCCCGACGCGGCCGGCGCCGCGGCCGCGGCGGCGACCGTGGTCGTCCCAGTCGCGCTCGGCGTGGGCGCGTCACCCAAGCTCGCGGGACGGGTCGATCGCGTGCTCGTCCACACGGTCTCCGCGACGGGGCTGACCGCGGTGGTGGTGGCCGTGTACCTCGTCATCGTCATCGGCTTGGGCCGATCGCCCGACGATGCCGAGAGTCATCTGCTGCTGCTGTCGATGGCGGCAGCCGCGGTCGCCGCTGCGCTCTACCTCCCGGCGCGGGAGCGACTCGCCGAGCTCGCCAACCGGTTGGTGTACGGCGAGCGCCATCCCCCGGACGAGGTTCTCCGTACCTTCGGGAGCCGCTTGAGCCGGGCCGTGCCTATGGACGAGCTGCTGCTCCAGCTGGCCGAATCGCTCCGCAAGGTGATGAGCCTGAGGCGGGCCGAGGTGTGGACGGGCAACGGCGATCGGCTCGAGCTCGCGGTCGCAGTCCCTGACCGTGAGGCGCCACCGCTGACGCTGGGACCGAAGGAGGGTCCGGTCGTAGCCCGCGCCGGCGTGGCCGGAAACGCTTGGCTCGAAGTGTGGCTTCCCCAGTTGCTCGAAGGGCGGGCCGACGGGCAGATGCGCGGCGTGCCGACGTCGCATTCGGGCGAACTCCTCGGCCTGCTCGTCGTCGAGCGGGCTCGGGACGGCGATCCGTTCACCGAGGAGGACGATCGCGTGCTGACCGAGCTGGCCCGCCAGGTGGGCTTGGCGCTGCACAACGTGCGGCTCGACTCGGCCCTTCAGGAGAGTCTCGAAGAGGTGCGCCGGGCGAACCAGGAGCTGCGCGAATCTCGGGCCCGCATCGTGGCGACCGCCGACGCCGAACGGCGCAAGATCGAACGGAATCTCCACGACGGTGCGCAGCAGCACCTGGTGGCGTTGGCCGTGAACCTTCGCCTCGCTCGCGACATGCTGGGCGACGACCCGGAGTCGGCGGGCGAGATGCTCGAGGCCCTCGCCGACGCCGTCAAGGACACCGTCGCCGAGCTGCGCGACCTCGCTCACGGCATCTACCCGCCGTTGCTGATGGACAGCGGGTTGCCCGACGCACTTGGGGCGGCGGCCCGCCGGAGCCCGCTCGACGTCGCCGTCGAGACCGACGGGGTGGGACGCTACGGCGCCGAGATCGAGGCGGCGGTGTACTTCTGCTGCCTCGAGGCATTGCAGAACGCGGCCAAGCACGCTCCGGCCGCCAAGGTTGTGGTCCGCGTTATGGAGGTGGCGGACGCCCTGTCGTTCGAGGTCGTCGACGACGGACCCGGCTTCGACCCCGCGGTGGCGACGAGCGGGCACGGGTTCGTCAACATGAGCGATCGCCTCGGCGCGATCGGCGGGAAGGTCGAGTGGCGTTCGGTCCCCGGCGCGGGCACCACCGTCGCTGGCACCATCCCGCTCGGATCACACGTCGGTTGAGTCGCGCTGCTCCCAGAGCTCTCGGAGCAGGCGCGGGCCCAGCTCTTCCTTGTTGACGTAGGCGCGAGCCCCGCTCGTCGCGGCGTCAGGAGGAAGATCGCCCCGCTGGTAGGTCGAGCACAGGAACACCACTGTCTCGGGTGCCACCTCGAGTAGCCGTCGGGTGGCCTCGATGCCGTTGATGCCGGGCATGTTGATGTCCATCAGCACCAACGTCGGCCGGAGCTCGGCGACGCGGTCGACCGCTTCCTCGCCGGTGGCGGCTTCGCCGATCAGCGCGAACCCCTCGGTCCGGCGCAGGACCGCGCGCGCCGCGAGGCGGAAGGGCTGCTGGTCGTCCACGACCAGCACCGTGATCTCGTCGGCGGCGAGCATGTCGGCATCATTGTCCTGCGCCAGCGGAGCCCTCCCAAGGGTGGCTGCATCCGTACGAAGGGTGTGGTTATCCGCTGTCGGCTAGGTAGACGAGCACCGCCTTGACGCGGCGATTGACGTCGCGCTCCTCGGACAGCCCGAGCTTCGAGAAGATCGAGTTGGTGTGCTTCTCGACCGCCCGCTCCGACAGGAACAGGGTGCTGGCGATCGAGGAGTTGGACTTGCCCTGCGCCATCTCGCCCAGGACCTCACGCTCCCGTGGTGTCAGGCGGTCGAGGTCGCTCGGCCGCCGGTTCCGGGTGGAGACGAGGACGTCGATCACGCTCGGGTCGATCACCGAGCCCCCGGCCGCGACCTCCCGGATGGCGGCGAGCAGCTCGTCGACCTCGCTCACCCGATCCTTCAACAGGTACGCCCGTCGCGCCGAACCGCCTTCGAGCAGGGCCAGCACATAGGCGGGCTCGGCGTACTGGCTCAGCACGACGACGCCGACGTCCGGATGCTCCGCCCGTAGCCGCGCCGCCACCTGGATGCCCTCGTCGGTCCCGGTCGGTGGCATCCGGATGTCGGTGACGACGACATCCGGCGCGTCCTGCTCGATGGTCGCCACCAGAGCTCCAAGGTCTCCCACACTGGCGATCAGCTGGAGGTCGTCGGCGCGCTCGATGAGCCGCGCGATCCCCTCACGCAGCAGCGTGTGGTCCTCCGCCAGGACGACCCGAATGGACACGGCGGCACGGTACCCCGCGGCCACCGATTGACCAGTGAGGCGTCACGCTGATGGCGGTTCGAACTGCCGGTACCGAGTCGGAGTCGTGTAGCCCATGCATCGGTACACCGGCTCCCCCTGCTCCGACGACTGCAGCATCGAGCGGGTCGCCCCGGCGGCCCCGCCGGCCAGCGCGGCGGCCCACGTGAGGGCGGCGCCCACTCCCTTTCCCCGTCCCTCGGGCACGGTCGCGACGTTGTAGACGCCGGCCAGCCCGTGGGCCAGGAACAGGCCGGACGTCCCGACCGGTTGGCCGTCGATGGTGCCCAGGAACCCGGTGAAGCCGTCGGCGTCGAGCAGCGATGGACCAAGGACGAGGTCGACGAGCTCGCGGGGAATGCCGAAACCCGCGGCGAGCACCGTGCCGTAGCCGTCGACGTTGGAGGCATCGACCGGCGCGACCACGAGCTCGGTCGGGGGCGGAACGGGGGCGGCCGGAGGGATCGGGTCGAGCACCATCAGCGGCGGCCGGAAGTGCTCGACCAAGCCCGCGGCCGCGCACGGGTCCACCAGTTCGGGCGTGATCTCGTCACGGAAGTAGAGGACGAAGGGCAAACCGAGCTCGGCGTAGTGGTCGACGACCCGCGTGACCATGGCGGCTGGAGCCTGGGGCCGGCCGGTGACAAAGGCGGGGTTGAACAGTGACACGGGCACACCGCTGGACAGCATCACGACGTCGCCGTCGTCGACCGCGCCCGGCGCGGGCGAGCCGGCGATGACTCCGCGCCACGCGCTCAGCATGTTCTGATCGGCCGCCGCCAGCACATCTTCGCTGGTTCCGTCGCTCACCGATCCAGTTTGGCCTCACGGATAGCGTGGCGTGATGAAGGTCGGTGCCTTTGTCCCGCTCGGGACGCTCAACGCGAACCCGACGTTCCTGCGCACGCTCGGTCCCGCGCTCGAGGAACGCGGCTTTGAGTCCGTGTGGGTCGCCGAGCATGTCGTCCTGTTCGACGACTACGCCAGCCAGTACCCGTACGCGCCGGACGGCCGCTTTCCCGGCGGCGGCGACACGGGCCTGCTCGAGCCGCTCACCGCGCTCGCATACCTCGCCGCCGTCACCGAGACCGTGCGCCTCGGCACGGGCATCTGCTTGATCGCCCAACGCAACCCGGTGTACACGGCGAAACAGGTGGCCGACGTCGACGTGTTGTCCGACGGCCGGGTCGACTTCGGCGTCGGCATCGGGTGGTTACGCGAGGAGTTCGAGGCCGTCGCCGCGCCGTTCGACCATCGTGCCGCCCGCGCGCGCGAGCACTTGGCCGTGATGAAGACGCTGTGGCAGGACGACGTCTCCTCGTTCGACGGCCGGTACTCGCACTTGCCGCCATGCCGCCTTTACCCCAAGCCCGTCCAGCAACCCCACCCGCCGATCCACTTCGGCGGCGAGACCGACGCTGCGTTCACCCGCGTAGCCGACCTCGGCCAGGGCTGGTACGGCTTCAACCGCACTCCCGAAGAGGTGCCCGACGCGGTCGGGCGGTTGGAGCAGCTCCTCGACGAACGCGGACGCTCTCGTGACGAGATCACCGTCAGCATCTGCCCCTACTTCAAGGGCGTCGACCGCGCCGCGCTCGAGCGCTATCGCGACGCCGGGGTCGACCGGGTGATCGTGGTCGTCTTCGCGGTCGACCGCGACCAGTTGCTCACCGTGCTCGACCACGCCGCCGTCGATCTCGTGGAGCCCGCGCTCGCGATGTAGCCGCGCGACCGGCGACCCGTCCCGCGGCACGGGAAGATCAGAACCGCAACGCTCAACTCAGGTGCGGTCGCGGCCGACGTAGATGTGTGAGCTCTGATCGGCGGGCCGCGACCAGCGGCGTCGTGTTCAATCGCGGCCGACGCAGCTTGACCGTCGGCCAGGAGACGCGGGCCATCGCCCGGCGGGCGGGCAACGAGGAGATCCTCGTTGGCTACCTCAAGCTGGTCTCGGCTCAGCGCCCAGTGCCGCCCTCCTCGCGGGTGGATCTACGCGACCGCGACCTGGCGGTGCTCGCCGAGGTCCTCGACCTCGACGACGTCGATCTGGAGCAGCGCCTCGTCCGGCTGCTGGGCGTCAGCCACGAAGAGGCCCGCCATATTCGCCGGCGGCTGACGGCCGCGCGGGTGGGCGTGGCCGCGGCCGCGGCGCTCAGCGTCGGCGTGCTCGCCGCCGTCCCCGTCGTGCGCTCCAACCACACGACACCGGTGCGGATCGCACCGTCAGTCACGAGCGAGACGCCCTTGACCAAGGCGGCCACACCCTCCACGACGGCCCCTTCGACCACGACGGCCCCTTCGACCACGACGGCCCCTTCGACCACGGCGGTCACTGACATCGGCCCGGCGGTACACATCGAACGGGCGGCCGACGGCAGCATACTCACCTACACCGAGTCGCAGCCGGCGCCCGTCGCCGAGGACGGCACCGACATCGGCACCGCGCTCGTCATCGAGCGCACGCCGCCCACCAGTCCGCCCTGATCCCACACCGGCGAGAACGCGCAAGGTGTCCTGCCGGGGGCCCCTTAGGGTGAGGACGTGAGCGATCTCGACCCGGCTGATCCGCCTGTGCCCTTGTCCGACCTCGACCCTGCCGAGAAGGCGAAGCGCGCCGGCAGCTTCGGCGGGGTGGCGTCGCTGTACGAACGGCACCGACCGGGACCACCGGCGGCCGCGGTCGACTGGTTCTTGCCCGAACACGTGGGTCGGGTGGTCGACCTCGGCGCCGGCACGGGCGCGCTCACGAGGATGCTCATCGAGCGGGCCGACGAGGTCGTCGCCGTCGAGCCCGACGAGCGCATGCGCACGGTGCTGACCGAGCAGGTGCCCGGCGCCCGGGTCGTCGAAGGCCGGGGCGAGGCGATCCCGCTTCCCGACGGAGCCGCCGACGCGGTGCTGGCGTCCTCCTCGTGGCATTGGATGGACCCGGTGCCGACGCTGGCCGAGGTGGCCCGCGTGCTGGTGCCCGGTGGGGTGCTCGGCGCGGTGTGGTCCGGGCCGGACCCGGAGGGGGCGTTCGTGGTGCAGGCGCGGGCGCTGCTCGCCGGCAACGATGGCGCCGTCGCCGACGTCGTGCTCACCGACGCCGCCCGCCCGAGTTCCCGCCTCGTGCTCCCCGCCGGTGTCCCGTTCGCACCGGTGGAACACGAGGTGATCACGTGGGACGTCGCCCTGGATGCCGACGCTCTGGTCGGCTTGCTCGGCACGTTCAGCTCGATCATCACGATGGACGACGACGCGCGCGAGCGTGTGTTCAGCGAGGCCCGGCGACTCCTGCGAGACCTCTTGGGCGTCGAGGGCGATGTCACCGTCGACGTCGCCTTCCGGGCGGACTGCTGGAAGTCACAGCTCGAGAACTGACAGCGGTCAGGAGGAGGTCGTGCTCGACCTTGGGTAACCCGTCAGCGCCGGCGCGGTAGGTGGCGCCGCACCCGGACGAGCATGCGGACCATCTCCTCGGCGAGGTCGTCGCTCGTGGCACGCGGGTTGTTGTAGACGACGTACTCCTTGGCCACGAGCGTCGCCAGGTAGTCCAGCAGCGCGCTTTCGTCGTCCTTGAGCATCAAGTAGTCCGGATGGCGGTCGTTGTAGAGGACGGTTCCGGCCTCCGACTCGAACCGGCTTCGAGCGTGACCAGGCTCCGGGTCGGGAGCGAGCGATGGCAGGTGACGACTCCGGCTCCGATCGCCGCCGACGGCCGCGTCCGGGACATCGCCGTCGTCGCGTGGAGTCGGATCCCGAGGTCGGAGCTCGTCCAGCGACGGAGGCTCGCGCGGCTCCGCGTCCCGTGGAGCCGGCTCGCCTGTCGGAGGCTCGAGGAGTCCCCCGTCGCCCGGCTCATCTCCCACGGTGATGCGCATCGGATTCTCGAGGTCGCGGAGGCTCGAGGAGTCCCCCGTCGCCCGGCTCATCTCCCACGGTGATGCGCATCGGATTCTCGAGGTCGGCCAGTTCCTTCAACACCCGGCCGAAGATGCGCCGGACCGCCTCCGACAACCGGTCCGCGGTCTGCGTGTCGACCTCATGCCGAACCCGCTCGACTGTCCGAGCGACGACTGTCTCGACGCTCTCCACCGCGTCTCGAAACACCGGGAACGCATCGCGATCGCGGAGCACCGCGCGCCGACCCGCGGTCTGCTGCAACGCCTCGAAGATGATCTGGCCCGATACTTGCCCCGACGTCCACGGCTCGCGATCGAACTCGTCGAGCTCCGCCAGGTCGTCGAGGATCGTGGTCCCCGCCCGGCCCACAACCGCGACCCGGCGCCGACGGTCGGTGTCCGCGGCGACGTAGAGGGCGAACTCGATCCGGCCCCACAACGTGGGATGGGCAGGCAACGCGAGCCGGACGCCCTCAGGCTCCTCCGCTGTGACCACCTCGGCGGCGCGCCCCTCGACTACCTCGATCGTGTAATCGCCTCGCGCCAGGGCCGCCCCCCGCCGGCGACGGAAATAGTCGACAACCTTGCGCTGCGTGAGGACCCGCAATACCTCTGGATCCAGCTCGCTCAAATAGACGGTCGTGCCGGGCACCTGCCGTGCCCGACGTTTCTCGAGCATCAAGACTGCATCCGCCCGCCCACGGTCCAGCCGCAACGTCCACGTCTCGGTGTTGCCCTCGGCTCGGGACACTATGTCGCAGCGGCTCCCTAGCTGTTGGAAAGCCAACAACCCGATCGCCTTCTCCCCCAACGTCCGATCGTCACCGACCTTCGCCGACTCGAAGAGGCTCCGTGCCACCTGCCGCAGCCGATTCGGGTTCATCCCCTGCCCAACGTCGTCGACGGCGATGACCGGCCGCTTGCCTTTGCGGCGCAGCAGCACCTGAATCCGCTCCCCCCGCCGGCCCGCCTCTGCGTACTCGTCCGCCGCGTTCGACACGAACTCGTTGAGCGCGTCCTTGGGATCCTGATATGCCTGCCCCGAGACGAGCACCGCCTTCGCGAGATTCCCGATGCGCAACCGCACCCGCTCACCGGGAGCCGGCCGGCCCGGTCGGCGCGATCGCGAAGCACCACCGTCCGCTCGCCGGACGATCTGTCGGATGCGCTCCCTCGTCACACCGAACCGATCACCGATCTCCTGGAGCGTCATCCCGCTCCGGTGCAACTCGACGATCTCGTCGTTCCGACTCACGAAGCCGGCGCCGGGCTGCCCACCCCCCACCTCAGACATCGGCTCGACGGTAGCCGCTAGGTCGCGCGGTCGAACACGGTGGCGAGCCCTCCGAGGAGCCATCGATCACCGTCGGCGAGGTCGTGCGGGAACGGGGCTCGGAAGCTGAGCGCCTCGACGAGATCGACGGTGCGGCCCTCGAGGCGCACGGCTCCCGCTGGCGCCTCGCCGTCGCTCACGACGACGGTTTCGCCGACGTCGACGACGACATGCGCAGCTGGCTCCGTACCGGTGAAGGCGAGCGTGGCCGATCGCGTCGAGCCGTTCGTGGCGAGGAACGCGGGGCCGAGCCCGGCGGCGTACCGGAGGCAAGCGATCACCTCGTCGGGCTCTTCGACGGGCGTCATGCCGAGCGCGAGGACGATGTCTCGTTCGTGCACCCATGCGTCCCACAGGGCGTGGTGGGCCATCGCGTGCAGCGGTAGGTGGCCCGGCGGCGCCTCGGCCAGCGCCAACCACTGGTCCTCGTCGAGACCGGTGAGGCAGGCCGCGAGCGCATCGACGCCATCCCGGTAGCTCGCCAGCACCTCCGCGGGGGCGACCTCCCCCATGCCGTCGACCATCCGCGCCGGGGTGACGACCGGATCGAAGCCGTCGAGGTACCGGGTCGGCGCCCCGGCAAGGGCGGCGGCCGCCGACACCACCCAGAACTGGTCGGTCCCGACAAGGTGGGCGATGACGTCTCGGACCGACCAGCCGTCGCATCGGCTGGCGGCGGCCCACTGCGCGTCGTCGAGACCGTTCAGCAACTCGGCGAGCCGGCGGCGCTGCCGGACGAGTGGGACCGACGGGTCGCCGATCGGGCCGGTGAGCCGGAGCACCGCCGGGCCGTCATAGCGAGGTGTCAGCCGCATCGCCGGACGGTACCCGCCCCCGACGCCGGCTGGGATGTGGTTCGCGAGGAAGGTCCGCCGGAAGCTTCACCCGCACCTGCTCCGACTGACGGGCGGTCAGCGGGCGAAGCCGGATGTCATGGTCGGCGGCCAGCCATGCCGTGCGTGCGTTGTCGCCGACGAGTCTGAGCGCTCCCGGCTGTGGACGTTGGCTGACGTTTGCGATCGGGCTACTTCGTCGCCCTCCACCGGCATGTCGTCGGGCAGGCGGAGATGATCGAGATGAAGGAGATGGCGACCCGTGAGCGAAGACGACTATCCGGCGAGCGGCGCGATTGTCGCGGCACTGATCCTGGGGCTGATTGAAGCTCAGAGCTCCGTCCGCGTCGCGTCATAGATGTCGATCTGTCCGGGGCGTGTTGGTACCCGCAACGTGACGCCATCGCGGCTCGGTTCGAACGTTCGGCGCGTCCGCGCGGTCATCAGGCGTGTTCGGTTTGGAGGATCTCCGCTGCCGGGCGGCGGGCGCCCAGACGGGCTGGAATCGTGGTGAGCCCCGCCACGACGAGCACTGTTCCGACAACGACGGCGAGCAGTTGCCAGGACGTCGGGGTCGCCTCGTCGCCGTTGGCCAGCGCGCTCCAGAGGGCGAGGCCCCCGGGAACGCCCAGGACGGCCCCGACGAGCGCCGGAAGCACCTGCGCCGCCGAGAGGCCCGCGCTGACCTGACGGGGGGTCGCGCCGAGGGCGCGGGCCAGCGCCAACGAATGCCTGCTGTCGAGCGCCGCCGCCCAGGTGATGACGATCGCGTTGACGGCCGCCAAGGCGACCAACATGGCCGTGATCACCAGCAGCACCTGGTTCGCCCGGTCAGCCTGCGGGTCCAGACTGGCGGCGCCTTCCCAATCGGCGGCCATCGCGGCGCGGCCTCCCAGCACGGCGACGATGCCGCTCACCGTGACGACGATGCTGGCCACGCCAAGCAGGACGCGGCGCGGCCGTCGGGCGATCACCCGCAAACCGAAGAGCAGGGGGACAGGCAGCCGCGTCGACAGCGCGATCAGCCAGCGGGTACGCCGGGGTCGGCGGGCGGAGTCGGCCAGGGCATGCACGGTGCTGGTGCGGGCGGCGCGGATGGCGGAGACGAAGCTCGCGACCACCGCGACCCCGAGGGCCACGGCCGTGACCACGCCGACCGTGGAGATGGTCAGCGACGGTGCACCCGCGCTGCCAACGAGGCCGGCTCCGGGGTCGCTGATCAAGGGAGCGGCCAGCCATCCGACCGCGAGCCCAGCGCCCGCGGCGAGCACCGCCAGGACCACGTATTCGGCGAGCAACACGACAGCGACGAGGCCGGGCGTGCCGCCGACTGCTTTGAGTAGCCCGACGCGTCGGGTCTGGTCGGCCATCCGGCCGCCGACGAGGACCGCGACGCTGGCTATGGCGAGCAGCGTGAGCAGCCCGCCGAACGCCGCTAGCGCCGCCTGCGCTCCCCGCACGAATTCGCTGTACGTGTAACGGAGGTCCAGCCACGACGCCAGGAAGGGGGAGCCCCAGCTCGTCGGTGAGTGCGCCTCCACGAACGCTGTCGCCTCAGCAGGGTCGGCCACCTTCAGGTTCAGGACGTAGGACAGGGCTGCCTCGGCGGGGGCGAGGCCGCGGGCGTCGGTTTCGGTGAGCCAGACCAGGCCGGCCTCGTCCGGCGGTGGATCGACATCGACGGTCACGGTCTGCCCATCCGCCGGCTCAGGCGGCGGGAGCTCCGGCATGTCCCCGGGTCCAGGGCCGATCTGGAACATGCACAGCGTGCCGAAGCACACATCGGTGTACGACGCCGCGGCCGTGGCCGCCACACCCACGACCTGGAACGACCGGCCGTTCAGGCTGACCTCGTCCCCGGCGCCGACACCGAGCGCATCGGCGAAGGCAGCCTCGACCACCACGCCACCGTCTTCCACCCAGCTGCCCTGGGTCAGCCGAGGTTGGTCGACCGAGGCCTGGGCCGGGTCACGGCCTTCCGCCCAAGTGTCCGCCGTGACGCCATCCACCTCCAGCTCCGCCGTGGTCGCCGGGTACGGTCCGCTGTGGTCGACGACGCCGGGAGCATCGGCCAGTGCCTCCAAGCCGGCAAGGTCGACGGGCCCGACGACACGGTTCCGCGAGACTGGTGTCGGTGCGACGCTGGCGACCACGTCGGGTCCGGCCGTGGCTTCCCGAGTGCTCTCGTAGGGGTCGTTGGTCACCCCATCCAGGACCCGCCCGAGGGTCAGCGTGGTCGTGGCCGCCATGATCGCCAGCACCAGGAGCCCGGCCTCGACGGGGCGTCGCTGCACGTTGCGCGCAGCCAGGCGGCCCACGAGCACCACACGGCCCATCGGCTCAGCCCTCCAGCCCGGCCAGGGCGCCGAGCTTGCCGCCCATGCCGCCAGTCAGCCTCGTCTCGTCGACGAAGGCACCGTCGCGCATGGCGATCAGCCGGTCGGCGGTGGCCGCGATCCGCTCGTCGTGGGTGACGACGACCAGCGTCTGGCCAGCTTCGTGCAGGCTGTCGAACAGCCGCAGCACGTCGAGGGTGGCGGCGCTGTCGAGGTTGCCGGTGGGTTCGTCGGCCAGCACGACCAGCGGTTCGTTACTCAGCGCGCGAGCGATCGCGACGCGCTGGCGCTGACCACCCGACAGCGCCGCTGGCAGGAACCCCGCCCGGTCCGCGAGCCCGACCCGCTCCAGCAGCTCGCGGGCCCGCCGTCGTGCCGCCCGCGGCGACCTCCCCGCCAGCAGCGCCGACAGCTCGACGTTCTCCACCGCGGTGAGCTCGTCCATCAGGTGGAACGCCTGGAACACGAACCCGACGGCGTTGCGGCGCATCCGGGCCAGGGCCTTCTCCCCGATCTGGTCGATGCGGCGTCCGCCGAGCCATACCTCGCCGGCCGAGGGGCGGTCCAGGCCGCCCAGCAGGTGCAGCAGGGTGGACTTGCCGCAGCCACTCGGCCCCATCACCGCCACCGTCTCACCGGGGGCGACGTCGACATCGACGCCGTCGACGGCGCGCACCAGCCCGTCTCCTTTGCCGTAGTGCTTGCGCAACCCGCGGGCGCGGAGCACGGATGTGTCGGCGGTGTCGCTCACGATCTACTCCTTCGGTCGGCCCAGCCCTGCTCGCACGCCTCGAGCCAGCGCAGGTCGGCCTGCAGCCGCAGCACGATGCCCTCCAACAACAGCGCGGCGTTCGAGCGATCGGGCTCGGCCATCGCGGCACGCTGCGCGTCCCGCAACCGACGCAGCAACTCGTGGCGCTGCGTGTCTACGATGCTGAGCGGATCAGCCAGCCCCGCCGCCGCCGCCGCGACCAGCTTCAGATGGAACTCCGCCAGGTCGGGCTTGGGCCAGCTCACCTCGGTGAGCCACTCGGCGACCCGTTGCTGACCGGCGGGGGTCAGCGCGTACACCTTGCGGTCTGGCCGGGCGGCCAAACCGGACGATCGCTCCGACGCCACCAGTCCGGCCGTCTCCAGCCGAGTCAGGGTGACGTAGACCTGCCCGGGGTTCATCGCGTCCCCGAGCGGGCCGAGTGCCTGGCGTAGCCGCGTCCGCAGCTCGTAACCGTGTGAAGGCTCCTTGGCCAGCATCGCAAGGACGACTTCCTGCTGCATCGGCCCCCCTATAACCGTTAGCTACATCTAACGGTTATATCTGTGCGCTGTCAAGCCCCAACCAAGGTCCGCCGACGCGAACGGCAGCCCAGGACCACAGAGCCGAACCGACGCCGGACGTCATGCGGTCGCACTCGAATCGGCGTCCGGCGTGACGCACCGGTCAGGCGGAGCGGTAGGGCGCGGTCTCGACCTCGTCGACGAAGCCACCGATGAGCGTGGCCAGCGGGTCGGGGTGTGTCAGTGGCGCCCAGTGCCCGGCGGCGAGAGCGTGGCGGCGGAGGTCAGGCGTCCAACGGTCGAGGTCCTCGAGGAGGGCCGGCGACACGTAGCGGTCGGCGGTCGCCACTACGAGTTGGACGGGCACGTGGGCGACGGCGTCGCGCCGCGGCCGCCTCAGCCGGCGGGGGAAGTTGCGCCGGTACAGACGGGTGCCGATGGCGCCATCGCTCGGCAGCGTCGGCGCCGGGTGCTCGGGATGCGCGGTGACGGCCTCGCGCCGCCGCAGGATGGTGGGGAACGCGCGACCGAGCACGGTGCGCCACGCCAGGGGCCCGAGCCCCGGCATCGAGAGCACGCCGATGTACCACGACTTGGCGCCCTGACAGGCCACGGCCCGCAGGCCCCGGGCCGATGGCTGTCGTAGCCGGTCCCGCAACCAGTGCGCGACGTGATCGATGCTGGGGCCCGACAACGACGTGAAGGATGCGAAGCGGCCTTGGGTGCGCCCGAGGGTGATGACTTCCCAGCCCTGCACCGACCCCCAGTCGTGCCCCACGAGGTGTACCGGCCGGTGCGGGCTCACGGCGGCGGCCACGGCCAGCGCGTCGTCGACGAGGCGGTCGAAGTCGTAGGCGGCCAAGCCGCCCGGCCGTCCCGAGGCACCGGCGCCCCGCACGTCGTAGGTCACGACGTGGAAGCGAGACACCAGCCGTGCCGCGACGTCCTTCCACACCGCGTGGGTGTCGGGATAGCCGTGGAGGAGAACAATCGTGGGCGCCGCGGCGTCGCCCGCCTCGTAGACCGCCAGCTCCACGCCGTCGTACGACGCGACCGTGCGCGCCCCCGCGCCGAGAGCCGCACCGCCAGCCATCGCCGACGACCGTACCCGTAGGTTCACCGTCCACGCCCGCCGCGTGGTGCCCGAACCGAGCCGTCCACCACGCGCGCCCCTGAGCGGGCGCTGACGGTACGCGGCCGGGCCAGATAGCTCCACCCATTTCGCGACCGATCGGCCGCTCGGGGCGCGTAATTGAGCATCGTGTGGCGGTCATGACGGACGGCACGCCGGGCAGACCTTGCCATCTCGATCGTCTCGGGCGCTGAGTGGCACCGGGAGCAGGTCAGTCGTGCGGGCGCTCGAGTGGATCGTCGGTCGAGAACCTGTCGACGCCCTCCGGGACAATGGTGAGGCGTCCGGGAACGCGATTCCCGGTGATGAGCGCCGCGGGCGGAGGGTCGACACCGCCGTCGGTATCCTCGCCGACATGGCTGATGAAGACGACCCCAACACCGAGATCCGCGAGGACTTGGCATCGAGGTATCCGCAGGAGCACGGCGATCTCGACCCGGCCGATCCGACGACCGACGTCGACGGTCCGGCGGCAGCCAAACATGGGGACTACTACTTCGACGTTCAGGATTATGACCAGGCGCTGGCGCGGTACCTGGCGGCCGTCGAGAAGGGCCTCCCAGACGACCACGAGCGCGGGCGCGTCCTGTTCAACATCGCCGTCTGCTACCACCACAAAGGCGACCTGGCCTCGGGCCTGCCGTACATTCGCCAGGCCGTTGACGTGCCGGCCTATAGCGACGACGTGACCTTCTTGAAGAGCTACTTCTTCTTCCGGGAAGGCCACTCTCCCGGTCAGGGCTGAGGGCGCACGTCTACCAGCTTGGCTACCGCGCCCCCGGCAGGACTCGAACCTGCGACCCGCTGCTCAGAAGTCACCTCCAGCGCGCCGACGCCGCACGACACGACGGTATAAGACCAGCTCAGACGGCATGGCCCGTCTTCCGTCACGTGTCGCAAGATCCACGTGATTCGGCGCCGCTGTGGCACGAGCGTGGCACGACAGGCCACCGCGTCACCGCATCGTCACCGCCCGAGTAGCGCGGGCGCATGTGATCGCCAGGAGCGACGGCGCAGAAGCGCGATCTGTGCGCTCGTTCTGCGCCGCATCGCGTAATCAACGACGCTCGCGGATCAGGCAGTTCTGGCGCGCCAGCTAGCAGACTTCCTACCCGAGCTCGGGGGTGCTGCGCGTCCCACGGCCCCAACCTTCGCGCCCGCTTCAGCGGCGTGCGGCCAGCCGTGCCAGCGCATGGCACAGCGATGGCACGCCTCTAGGTTGAAGAGCCGAGAAGGGGGCAACTGCGATGGCTGAACCGAGCCTGAGGCGTGGACAGGGTCCGAAGGACTGGGTGCTCCATGCGCAGAAGCTGTTGAACTACGCGCTTTCCGGTGGGATGCACATCGACGTCCCGGAGAACGGCGTCTTCGACGAGGACTTCGAGCAGGAGGTCAAGGGCTTCCAGGGCCGCAAGGGGATCGAGCAGGACGGCAAGATCGGTCCCGACACCTGGGCGGCCCTGAAGGCGGCCGTCGAGGCGAAGCAGAACGCCTCGAGCGCCGACGAGGACCCGGATTTCGACGCCCCCCGTGAGGCGCAGACCAAGACGCGCCCCGACCTGCACCGCGACGACAACGTGTTCCGCGAGCGCAAGGACAAGGACGGCAACCCGGTCCGCGTCTACGACATGGAAGGCGAGGACATGGTCCACTCCGGGCCGGCGGATTGGAACGAGGTGGTCGGCGCCATGGTCAGGCTGGCGCAGCGCCGGAACACCGACCAGGTCCCCTACGTCACCAAAGCCGTCGAGCGGTTCGGCAAATCGAGCGATGAGAAGATCACGCAGTTCGCCCATGCCGCGCAGGCGCTCCACGAGGCCGCGCACATCGAGTTCCCATGGGCGCTGCTGATCGATGGGCTCGACAGCGCGTTGGGCACCGTCTTCACAGTGTCGGGTGTCGGCGGCTGGATCTACGGCCACCTCAAGTCCGCGCTCATCGGCAACATCGTCGACGACCTGACGAGCCGCACGAGCCCGGTGCCAGGCCTCGAGGCCAAGCTCCGGGCTGGTGTCGCTGAGCTGGCGGAGCAGATGGCCAACCGCCAGCAGCAGGCGATCGACACGGTGCAGCGCGACATCCACGACCACATCCGCACGCAGATGCTCGAACGAACGGCGGCAGGGGAGTTCACGAACGACTCGAACTGGATCGACGAGATGGTCGCCTACTTCGGGTTCCCGGAGCGCAGCTCCGACGACGTGATCCAGCCGATCCTGTCGTGGTTGAACCACCAGTTTGACGCCATGCTCCAGCAAGCGCACGAGGAGCTCCTCAAGACCGTCTGAGCCCGCAGCGAAGCCGGTGCACCAGTCGGGGGCACCACCCTCCGGTGCCGCCGTCACCGAGTGCCTGCACCGCGCCGCTGGCCAGCGGTTGGCGACGACAGATCAGTACGCGCCCGAGCGGCATTCCTGGTGCGTTGCCTATCGGCACGTTGGTGACGGTCTCGGCGGTGCCTCCGTCCCGGACGGATGTTCCCTGTGTCCGCGACACTGTCCCAATGGGTGATCTCGTGCCGCCCGATCCGCCCCTCGCCGGAGTTCAGGCCGCTCTGCGTCCGTTCCGGGTCGGCGATGCGGCCGCTATTGCCGAGTCCTGCCGGGATCCTGACATACCCCGGTTCACGATGATGCCGGAGGCGATGACTGAAGATCAGGCCAGGCAGTGGGTCGAACGCGGCCTTGAGTGGTGGCCTCGCGGTCTGGCTCGCTTTGCGGTGACCGTGCCGCCTTCAGACGAATGCGCTGGTCAAATTGGCATTCAGTTCGACTTCGCCGCGCGTCGAGCCGAGGCGTTCTACTGGCTTGATCGTCGGGTTCGAGGCCGTGGTATCGCGGTGGAGGCGCTCAGTCTCGTCACTGAGTGGGCCTTTCAAGACTATGGAATCGTGCGGGTTCAACTCGTCACTCATCTCGACAACGAGCGCTCGCAAAGGGTCGCCGAGCGCTGCGGTTTCAGCCGCGAGGGTGTCTTGAGGGCGTGGGAACCTGTCAAAGATGAGCAGCCCGACGTCGTCATGTGGAGCCGCCTCGTCAACGACCCAGCGCCGGATCTCAGTCACGCATAGCGGCACGTACGAGCGCAACGCTCCGCCCATATCGTTCACCTGACCGAAGCGCCGGGGCTGGTGAGGTAGGCCGCTGGCTCGGCGGATCCCTGCTGCAGTTGAGGTCCCGACCAGGCCATGGTGGTGGCGTTTCTCAGCGCACCGGCCCGAGACCGACGGCCCCCGCAGGTTGGCTCCGTTTCGCCAGCGGCCCCCTATCGAACCGTGCGTGCGGTTCTCCCGCACACGGCTCTCCGACACCGTTCGTCGTCAGGCATGCGCAGGTCTCCAGCGTCGGACGCTTCCGGTGAGCCGGTAGATGCCGAGCCCGGTTGCCCAGCCGTAGTCGAACCGGCTGGCGCGGAGTCGGTAGCTGGTGGCGTGTTTGACGCTGGCCAGCTTGGACAACCGGAGATGCACGTAGCTGTCGCCCGGTGAGGACGCCCGCAGCCAGCCTTGTCCTCGCGACAGATCGCCCTCACGACCGAGCAGAAATGGCACTGGATAGGGACGGTGTTTCTCAACGGTCGAGGTGCACGTCCGACGCCGCCACCGTGCTACGCAAGCTTTCACCGCCGGTCAGCTGGTGCACAGCTGTCGAAGCCCTCTACGACGCCGCGCCACCTCGGGGGATCGAAAGCGGACGGTGTCGATGTGGACGCGCTGACAAGCTCGCGATGAGTTTCGGGAGGGCATGCAGTCTGAAGAACCATGGAGACGACAAACCTCGGTGAGGCCGATGGGCTGCCGACGATCGAGTGGTCCGAAGTGGAAGCGCAACTCGCCGACCTCCTGATGCACGACGACCCGCGCTCGCCGAACCGCTCGACGTTCTGGCTGACGACCCTGAACCCCGACGGAAGCCCACACGTCACAAGCGTGGGCGCACTCTGGCACGCTGGCTCCTGCTGGTTCCAGACCGGCGAACGCACCCGCAAGGCGAAGAACGTTGCACGCGACCGGCGCTGCACGATGAGTGTCGCCACGAAAGGCTTCGACGTGATGGTCGCCGGCGAAGCCCGGCGCGTGACCGACCCGAAGATCGTGGCCGAGATCGCGGCGTTGTGGGCGAAGGGCGGCTGGCCCGCCCAGCCCGACGACTCGGGGACCGGCATCACCGCGCCGTTCAACGCGCCGACGCTCGGTCCGCCGCCGTGGTTCGTGTACGAAGTCAAGCCCCGCACCGCAACCGCTGTCGGTACGGCCGAAGAGACGCCGGGTTCAACGCGTTGGCGGTTCTAAAGCCGGCGCGATCGAGCTCACCCCCTTGCCGCCGATCGGCAGATCTGGCGTGTGGCGGTCCCGGCACATCGGGGCTCATACCTGCTCGATGCGGATCGAGTCGACCAGGGCGGCGAGTGCTCATGCGCTTCCACCTGAACGGCGCGACGGCGAGTTCTCAGGGCCGCCTCATGTCCGGGTGGCTCGATGAGCGGCCTTGCATCGAACGCTCCGCTCCACAACGGCGGTTCCTCCCCAAGGACCTCGTTTATCTCCAGGCTCTGAGCACGTCGCGGGCCTCTTCGATGGAGGCGACGATCCGGCCGACGTCCTCGATCGCGCCCTGGACGAAGAGGTTGACGCCCGTCGACTCGCCGCGCATGCCGCGGATGTCGGTGAGGAGCCCGACGATGCCCTTCTTCGACGGATCCGACTGCATGAGCGCATGGAACATCCCGATCTCGCATGCGGTGCCGTCGTCCACCGACGAGCCGTCGAGGATCGCGAGCATCGCGTCGGCGCGCTCGATCCCCGGCCGATCCTTCGCGAGGATCCCCGCCGCGGTGACGTCGACGCCCGTCGCGAGCTCGTGCTCGTGCGGAACGAAGACCTCGAAGCCGTCGGCGCGCAGCGCGGCGGCGCACTCGTCGATGAACGAGCGCTCGTACGGCGTGAAGAGCGGACCTGCGAAATAGATCTTCAGGGCGCCGACGCTACAGAGCCGCTACCTGCTTTCAGGCAGGTGCCGGTCAGATCCGGGGAGGGGTTGCGCAGGGCATCGGTGCCGTCCTGCTCGAGCGGTCGGCGTACGACGAGCGCGGTCAATACCTGTCGGCAACCTTCATGGACTACTTGCTTCCCACTGCCACCGACATCCCACCCATCGAGATCGAGCACCTCGAGGGTTCGGGTGGGTGGTCTCTCGGATCGTCCTACGTGCCATTTCGTTATGGCACGTTTGTGGCACGACGGTTGAGCTAGCTCAACGATGAGGAGCGAGTACCACGATGACCAGCGAAGTTATGGCGCCCCCGGCAGGACTCGAACCTGCGACCCGCTGCTTAGAAGGCAGCCGCTCTATCCACTGAGCTACAGGGGCGGAGCCGGTGTTGCCCCCGGCGTGCCCGTGTCGCCATTGTCGCCGACGCGAGGCACCGGTGACACCACGGTTCGCGCTTCGGTGTCGACGAGCAACCGGAGGACGTCGGGGCGGCCGTAGTGGCCGACCGCGTCGAACTGGTAGCGGGCGTGGCGTCCGACCGTCGCGTCGATGTCGGCGTAGAGGATGCCTTCCTCGCCAATGAGGGGCCCGGCGACGACCTTGCCGCTTGGCGCGACGATCACGGTGTTGCCTTTGGACATCCAGTCATCGCCGTCTTCGTCAGCGGTGTACAGCTCGTCACGGAACGGCACACCCGCCGGGACGTCGGCGCCCCGCAGGCAGAAGTTCACGCTCACGACCCAGACTCGTCCTTCCTTGGCGATGTGGCGCATCGACGGCACCCACACGTCGGAGTTGTCCCACGTCGGCGCGAGGTAGATGTCGAGCCCTTGCGCGTACATGGCGGCCCGCGCCAGCGGCATGTAGTTCTCCCAACAGGTCAGCCCGCCGAGCCGACCGAAGGGCGTGTCGAGAACCGTGAGCGTCGAGCCGTCACCCATGCCCCAGACCAGGCGCTCGCCGCCCGTCGGCATCAACTTGCGGTGGCGGGCCACGAGCTCGCCGGCGGGCGAGAAGTACAGCTGCGTGTTGTACAGCGTGCTGCCCCGCTCCTCCCGCTCGTTGACACCGATCGAGAGCCAGGCGCCCGTGCGCCGCGCCGCGGCGCCGAGCGTGTCGGTTACGGGACCGGGCACGACGACGGACTCGTCGAACAGCACTGCGAACAGCGCCCCGAACGCCTCGCTCCACGGTTCGGTCCGCCACACCCAGTCGGGATAGGTCGGCACGAACGTTTCCGGGAAGACCACGAGCCCGGCTCCCTCGCCGGCGGCCTTGTCGAGAAGTCCACACGCCTTCTCGACGGTGGCGTCGCAGTCGAGGAACACCGGCGAGGTCTGCACTGCGGCGACTCGAATCGATTCCATGTCCTCGGACGCTGGGGCACGCCGCTCGTCCTGTCAAGATCGCGGGCGTGGACCGTCTCCGCATCGGGATCCTCGGCGCCGCCCGCATCGCACCGCCTGCGCTCATCAAGCCCGCCCGGCGCGTCGACGACGTGGAGGTCACGGCGGTGGCCGCTCGTGATTCGCAGCGAGCGCGGGCGTTCGCCGGCAAACACGGCATCCCTGTCGTCCACACCGGCTACGACGCGCTGCTGGCCGATCCCGATGTCGACGCGATCTACAACCCCCTGCCCAACGGGCTCCATGGCGCGTGGACCCTCCGCGCCATCGAGGCAGGGAAGCACGTCCTATGTGAGAAGCCCTTCACGGCGAACGCCGACGAAGCCGCCGCCGTCGCGGAGGTCGCCGCCCGCAGCGAAGTGGTCGTCATGGAGGCGTTCCACTACCGGTACCACCCGCTCACCGCGCGCCTGCTCGAGATCATCGCCAGTGGCGAGATCGGCGCGGTGAGCCACATCGAGACGTCCATGTGCATACCGCTCCTCCGGCGCCGCGACATCCGCTACGACCTGTCGTTGGCCGGCGGCGCGCTCATGGACGTCGGCTGCTACACGATCCATCTTCTGCGTACCCTCGCTGACGCCGAGCCGGAGGTGGTCGACGCGACGGCCGCGGTCTCGTCGCCGGGGGTCGACCGGGCCGCGACGGCGCACTTCCGGTTCGCGGACGGACGGTCCGGCCGGATCCAGTGCGCCCTCCTCTCCGGCAAGCCTCTCGCGTTGTGGGCGCGCGTGGTGGGCGATCGGGGACAGCTGCGCGTCCGCAACCCGTGGGCGCCGCAGTTCTTCCACCGGATCGTCGTCAAGGCGGGCAAGGCTCGGCGGATCGAGCACGTGACTCGAGATCCGACGTACCTGTTCCAGCTGCGGGCCTTCGCCAGCGCGGTGTTGCGCAACGAGCCCATCCTGACGGGACCCGACGACGCGATCGCCAACATGCGGGTCATCGACGCGGCCTACGTGGCCGCCGGACTCGAGCCCCGTCAGCCGTCAGCTCACGGCTGAGAGGACCTTCCCGACGTCGCGGAGATGGTGGGCACCCTCGTGGACCGCGTTCCGAGCCATGGTCAACAGGTCGCGTTCCCCCCACGGGAACGCTGCCGTCTGCTTCCATCCCGACGCGCCCACCTTGTCGAGCTCGTCAGCCAGTGCGGCCGCCGCCGTGGCGAGCCCGCCAAGGGCGTCCTGCGGCGAGCGGTCGTTGTAACGCTGCTGTGCCGCCCGCTCGTCGGCGTTCCACCAAAGGCCGGCGACCTCGGCGTCCCGGTCGGCGCGGACTCGACTGAACGTCTCCGTGAAGACGCCGAAGATGTCGGCGACGTGGGCGGTGTACTCGACGGCTGACCATGTCTTGGCGTCCGGACGGCGGTGCAACACGTCGGCGTCGACATCGTCGAACGCTTCCCGGAAACGGCGTGGGAACGACCGCACCGCGACCACCGCGTCGCCCGGCGAGATCGTGTCGTAGTCGAGCCCGCACTCCGAGCAGACGTAGCCATCACTCATGGGCCCGACTCTACGATCGGATCTCGTGGACTCGCGCGGGCCCCTCGACGGGATCGTCGTCGTCGACTTGTCTCGAGTACTCGCGGGGCCGTACGCGACGATGGTCCTTGTCGATCTCGGCGCTCGCGTCATCAAGGTCGAGCGGCCCGGCATCGGCGACGACGCTCGCCACATCGGCCCGTTTGTCGGCGACCGCTCCGCATACTTCGCGGCGTTGAATCGGGGCAAGGAGAGCATCGCTCTCGACCTGGACACGTCCCCCGACCGCGAGATCTTCGACCGGCTCCTCGGCCGAGCGGACGTGCTCGTGGAGAACTTCCGCCCCGGCGTGCTCGCCCGGCTCGGCTACGGCTGGGATGCCGTACATGCCCGCTGGCCGGCCCTCGTCTACGCATCCGTGTCCGGCTTCGGCCACACCGGGCCCTACTCGTCGTGGCCCGCGTACGACATGGTCGTGCAAGCGATGGGCGGGATCATGAGCATCACCGGGCACCCCGGAGGCGCGCCGACCCGGGTCGGCACCTCGGTGGGTGATCTCGTGGCCGGCCTGTTCACGGTCATCGGGATCACGTCGGCGTTGATCGATCGGGCCGTCTCGGGACAAGGACGGCGGGTCGACGTCGCCATGCTCGACGGACAGGTCGCGATCCTCGAGAACGCGCTCGCCCGCTACGCCGCGACCGGCACCGCGCCCGGGCCGCTGGGTGCCCGCCATCCGTCGATCACGCCGTTCGGCGCGTTCCGCGCCGCCGACGGCCACCTCGTGATCGCCGCTGGCAACGACTCACTCTTCCGGCGCCTGTGTCGCACCCTCGGCCGGCCGGCGCTGGCCTCGGACGCGCGCTTCGCGACCAACGTGTCGCGCTGCGAAAACGAGCCCGAGCTGAAGGCTGCGTTGGAGGCGGCCCTCGCGAGCCGCCCCGTCCAGGAGTGGCTCGACGCACTGCGGGCCGCCGACCTCCCGTGCGGTCCCATCAACGACGTGGCCGCCGTGCTCGCCGACCCGCAAGTGTTGGCCCGTAACATGGCGGTCCGCATCGACGACGAGGCCATCCCCCTCACAGTGGCCGGGAACCCGGTCAAGATCTCCGGCTTCCTCGACCCGGCGACGCGACCGCCCGCGCCTCGACTCGACGGCGATCGCGACCGCCTGCTCCGCGAGCTCGGGCTCAGTTGACCCGCCGATCGTGGCCCTCCCAGTAGGGCTCACGGAGCTCGCGCTTGAGGAGCTTGCCTGACGGGTTGCGGGGCAACACGTCGGTGAAGTCGACCGACTTCGGCAGCTTGTACCCGGCGAGATGCTCGCGGGCGAACGTGATCAGTTCGGGCTCGCTCACCTCACTGCCCTCACGCCGCACGACGACCGCCTTCACCGCTTCGCCCCACCGCTCGTCGGGAACGCCGATCACCGCGACGTCGGCGACATCGGGATGCTTGGCGAGCACGTTCTCGACCTCCGCGGGATAGATGTTCTCGCCCCCCGACACGATCATGTCCTTGACCCGGTCGTGCAGGAACAGGAACCCGTCGGCGTCGCGGAAGCCGACGTCCCCGGTCTTGAACCAGCCGTCCTCGGTGATGGCCGCGGCCGTCGCCGCCGGGTTGTTCCAGTAGCCCTTCATGTTCTGCGGGCTGCGGGTCCACAACTCCCCCACCGCGCCGACCGGTACGTCCTCGGCTGACTCCGGGTCGACGATGCGCATCTCGACCCACGGGTAGGGCCGGCCACACGACCGCAGCAGGTGCGGACGCCCTACGGGGTCGTGGTCTGCGGCCTCGAGTTGCGTGATCGCCCCCGTGGTCTCCGTGAGTCCGTACACCTGGATGATGTCGCAGCCGAAGGTCTCGAGGGCGCGGGTGAGCACGGCGTCGGTGATCGGCGAGGCGCCGTAGACGAGGGTGCGCAGGGACGAGAAGTCGGTCTCGTCGACACCCGGGGTCGCGAGCAGAAACTGGATGACGGCGGGCACGAACAGCGCGTTGGTGACGCCGAACTCGGGGATGACGTGCAGGATCCGGGCCGGGTCGACGTCGCGCAACAGCACCGTGCACGCCCCGTGGTAGAGGCCGACGGTCGCCCAGCCCGAGCCGGCGATGTGGAACATCGGCATGCACGCGATGTTCACCGAGTCGGGCCCGAATCCCCAGGCGGTCGACACCCGCCCGATCATCCCGAAGAAGTTGGCGTTGGTGAGCATGACGCCCTTGGGCAGCCCGGTCGTCCCGGACGTGTAGAGCTGGACGGCGACGTCCTCGACGGCGGATGTGACCCCCGGGTCGTCAGCCGGCTGCGCTCCGAGCCACCGCTCGTAGTCCTCCCATCGGGCGTGACCGCCGATGGCGATGATCGTGGACACCGTCGTGAGCTCGTCCTCGATCTTCTCGACGTGGGGGACGAAGTCGGGTCCCACGATGACGACCTTCGCGTCGGCGTCGTTGATGACGTACGCCATCTCCGTCGGCGCCAGACGCCAGTTGACCGCAACGGTGATCGCATTGAGCTTGCCCACCGCGAACGACACGTCGAAGAACTCGGGGCCGTTCTTGTCGATGAACGCAACGTGGTCCTGCGGCCCGACGCCGGCTGCGGCCAGCGCATTGGCCAGCCGGCTCGAACGCTCGTCGAGCTCGCCGTAGGTGATGGTGCGGCCCTCGAACTCGATGGCCGCCGCGCCCGGCCGGTCGGCGGCCCAGGTCCGCACAACATCCGCGAGGCTTTCGATCCCCATGGTCAGTCCCCTCCATTTGGCTTCGGAAAGCGGATGTACTCGTCGATGATGAGCAAGCCGAGATCGGGGTGTCCGGGCGGGTCGCCCGTGATGCGGCCTCGGGCGCGCAGGTCGGCGACCAACCGATCGACCACGACGGCGATAGTGAGGTCGTCCTCGTGGTCGCGCCACGTGCGCTGCTCGTGCTCGTCTTCGAAGCAGTAGGCCTTCCACGACACGCTGAAGCGCAACTCGTCCCACCGATACGTCGCGACGGATTGGTCGCCGTCCGCCACGACCCAGGTGCCGTCGCCGGCGAACACGAGGCTCATGCCCGGCTTGAGCGGCGGCAGATCCTCGCGACGGTCGGCCACCCGATCGACGCCGTGGAACACGCTGTCCGCGTCGAGCAGGAGCGCGGTGTCGTACCGGACGCGGTGCGCCACGGGCGGCGCGTCGGCGCCCGCGGGCCAGTACACGAACTCGCCGCCCTCGCAGTCGTGGTACCACGCGACGCCAGTCGCGATCGGCATCCGCCACGGCTCGAAGAGCCCGGAATGGTGCATGGCCACGAGGAGCCACTGGGGCATGACCTTGCGGTTGCACCCGCGGAACTCGGGGACGTCGGTGTGGACCGCGAGCTCCTGCCCGGGCACCATCAAGTTGGCGAAGACGATGGCCGGCTCGACCACTGGGCGGTCGTGCACGGTCTGGGCGGCCGCGACGAATCCCTCGTGATTGAGATAGGGCTCGATGCCGTCGATGAGCGCCCGCTGGCCGTACGCATACTCCTCGCGGAAGTAGTTCGTGCGGGCCGCCAGCGTGGCGACCGACTCGGCCCGTCCGAAGCGGCCGCCGGTCTTGACGAAATTCATGGCCGCGTCGTGGCGCTGGCTCAGACCGCGGCCGATCTCCGAGTCCACGTGCTCCTGGGAGTACATCCCGTAGCGGCCGAACCGCTCGCAGAGGCGCACCATCTTCTCCGCTTCCTCCACGCCGAGGAGCGGCTCGATGGCGACGGCCGGGTGAACACCCGTGGCGGCAGGCGGGGCGATGGTCATTTCGGAGGCGGAGTTTCGCGCGGAGCGGCGCATACTGACGGGCGATGCTTCGCATAGGGACTGACAAAGGCTTGTATTCGCTCGGGTCCGGCGATGCGGAAGTCATCGTCGACGGCCACACCTACGAGGCGCTCGGCGGCGACTGGGCGATCGTGGACCACGACCGTCTCGAGCATCTCATCTCCGACCGGCAGTACACCTTCGACGTGCGGGCGTGGTGCGTCGCCCCGTTCGGTGACGACCCGCTCGTCGGGACGGCGAACGCTCGCCTGTTCATCGGCTCCCAGCCGGTGACGTCGTTCGACGCCATCCCCACGCGGGACGAGTGGTACACCCCTTGGGGCGCGCCGCCAGACGTCCGATCGCTCACGACCGGCCCCGATGGCGTGGTCCTCGTCAACGTCCACGTCGGCGGCGTCTGGCGCTCCGCCGACGCACTCGACGGTCCGTGGGAGGAGGTGGTCGCGGTCGACGACGACTCCCACCAGGTCCTCGCCCACCCCGCCGGCGTCGTCATCGCCGCGGCCGTCGGCTTCGGGTGGTCGGTCGATGGCGGGCGAACCTTCTCGTGGACCACCGACGGGTTGCACGCGTCGTACTGCCGGGCCGTCGCCGTCGCCGGCGACACCGTGCTCGTGTCGGCGTCGACCGGTCCCCGCACCAACCGGGGCGCGGTCTATCGACGGGACCTCGTGTCGTCGGCGCCGTTCGAGCGCTGCGCCGACGGGCTGCCCGAGTGGTTCGAGTTCAACGTCAACACGTTCCAGCTCGCCGCCTCCGGGGCGGACGTCGCCTTAGGGACCGACGACGGCCGCGTGTACGTGTCGGCTGACGCCGGCGGGTCATGGTCCCTCGCGGCCGAAGGCCTGCCGCCGATCCATTGCCTGGCCTTTGCCGGCTCGTAGCGGATCCCGCCTCCAAGGGAACCGGCTGGCCGACCGCGTCCGGCCGTGCCCTACACTGACCCGTTCCGCATGGTGGCCGTAGCTCAGCTCGGTTAGAGCGCCAGGTTGTGGCCCTGGAGGTCGGGGGTTCAAGTCCCCTCGGTCACCCCACCACCGCCGGC
>WNGB01000268.1_pt1 | contig 103791 bp, 92 predicted proteins | sample 5400681 | NCBI WGS metagenome assembly WNGB01 (sample SAMN13153367, study PRJNA577476) | soil metagenome | isolation source: 115 cm soil or saprolite under grassland replicate 2 | place: USA:California | collected 2016-06-15 | reverse complement strand
CCCCGCAAATTCGCGTTTTATTCTCGATCGAAGTAATCTCCCCGTCGCATGCATGTCACAGCGATCGACATCCTGATCCTCGGCATTTACGGCGTGATGGTCCTGGGCATCGGGTTCGCGCTGCGCGGCCGGATGCAGAACAGCTCCGAGTTCCTGCTCGCCGGACGCCACATTCCGGCGTGGACGGCGGGGCTGGCGTTCCTGTCCGCGAACCTCGGCGCGCAGGAAATGATCGGCATGGCGGCGAGCGGCGCGAAATATGGCATCGCGACCAGCCACTTCTACTGGGTCGGCGCGATCCCCGCGATGGTGTTCGTCGGCGTCTTCATGATGCCGTTCTATTACGGCTCGCGCGCGCGCAGCGTGCCGGAATACCTGAAGCTGCGATTCGACGAGAAGACCCGCGCGTTCAACGCGCTGACCTTCGCGGTCATGACCGTCTTCTCGTCGGGAATCAGCATGTTCGCGATGGGCACGCTGCTGTCGCTGCTCCTCGGATGGAACATTCACGCGTGCATCGTCGTGTCCGCGGTGATCGTCTTGTGTTACATCGCGCTTGGCGGGCTGACGAGCGCGATCTACAACGAGGTCCTGCAGTTCTTCCTGATCGTCTTCGGCTTCGCGCCCGTCGTGTATCTCGGGCTGCGCGAGATCGGCGGCTGGCAGGGACTGCGCGCGCGCGTTCCCGAGGCGTACATGCATTCGTGGACGGGGATGGGCAGCGCGGCGACGAATCCGCTCGGCGTCGAGTGGTTCGGCATGCTGATGGGACTCGGCTTCGTGCTGTCGTTCGGCTACTGGTGCACGGACTTTCTCGTCGTCCAGCGCGCCATGGCGGCCGATTCGATGAACGCGGCGCGGCGCACCCCGCTCATCGCCGCGTTCCCGAAAATGTTCTTCCCGTTCCTCGTGATCGTGCCTGGCATCATCGCGCTCGGCCTGACGATGAACGGCGTGCCGCTCCTGCCCACTGCGGCCGCGGGCGGCTACGACTACAACATGGCGCTGCCGATGATGATGGCGCGCTACTATCCGGCGGGACTGCTCGGCCTGGGGCTTACGGCGCTCCTCGCGAGCTTCATGTCCGGCATGGCTGGCAACGTGACGGCATTCAACACCGTGTGGACGTACGACCTGTACCAGTCGTACATCAAGCCTGGTCAAAACGACAGGCATTACCTTCTCGTCGGCCGCCTGACGACGGTCGTGGGGACGGCGATCAGTGTCGGCGCCGCCTACATGGCGATGCGCTTTAACAACATCATGGACATGCTGCAGCTCGTGTTCAGCTTCGTGAACGCGCCGCTGTTCGCGACGTTCCTGCTCGGCATGTTCTGGCGCCGGACCACCGGTCACGGCGCGTTCTGCGGACTCGTGGCCGGCACGGCGGCGGCCGCGGGACATTACCAATTGACGGCGACAGCGGGCGGCGGCTCCCTCGTGGACAAACTCGCGGTCCTCAGGGTGTATCCCTCCGACATGGCGCAGAACTTCTGGGGCGCCATATGGGCGTGGACGGCATGTTTCGTCGTCACGATTCTCGTCAGCGTGGCGACGAGACCGAAACCCGACGCGGCGTTGAAAGGCCTCGTGATGGGATTGACGCCGCACTCCGATGATTCAGCCGTTGCCTGGTATCTGCGTCCCGCGTTGCTTGGCATAGTCGTCCTGGCCTGCACGGCCCTGTTGAACGTGATTTTCTGGTGATGCATGGGAATGGATCTGCGACTGCCGATCGGCTTGTTATTCCTTACATACGGCGTTCTGCTCGCCGGATATGGCGCGTTGCGCCCACACGACGTGCAGGGGATCAACGTCAACTTGATATGGGGCGGAGTGCTGGCCCTGTTCGGGGCCGCGATGTTATTCCTGGCGGAGCGGCTCCGTCGGGCTGACAAGCGCGGCGCGCCGCGCCGGTAAGAATGCCGCCAGGAGCGTGACGCCCACCAGCACGGGAATGACGAACGAAAAGGTTGCGGCGTCCACCTCGTGACCGAACGGCACGAGGCGTGACATCAGCCGCCCCGTGACGATACTTGCGCTGAGACCTGCGACCAGTCCCTAACGCGGCCGTCACACCGACGACGGTGAAGTCACGTCCCGCGACGCGCATCTTGTGACCGAGGATGGCCGGATTCGCCGCGAAGCTGCCGCGCCACAATCCATCGCTGATGACGACGACCGATCCACGCCCCGCGACGCCGTCCTCTTCGGGCAGAAAGCCGCGTCCGAGCTGCAGTTCGACGGCGAGCGCCCGGAAGAAGTTATCGCTGACGAACGCGACGAGCCGGACGCGGGGGAAATCTGAGGCGCGTGGTGCGATGGCCACGATGTCGTAGCTGTAGGCTGCCAGCCCCTGAAAGCTTGTCGTGCGTTCCCGTATGTCGCGATAGTCGCAGTACGACGCCACGTTTCGATAGAACGTGCCGCGCACGACTTTCGATCCGACCGTGACGATCTCCGACGGGTGTGGGAGCGGCAGCGGACGCAGCAGCAGCGTGTCCGCCATGCTGAAGATCGCCACGTTCGCGCCGGTGCCAAAGGCAATCGACACCACGCAGATCACGCTCAGCGGCGGGGTCGCGCGAGCATCCGGACGCCGTAGCGCACGTCGTGCCAGAATCGCTCGACGCTCATGTTATGAAGGGTCCATGAGAATATTCCTTCGACGGCCGTTCGTCACACCGTTCGTCATTGCCGTCGCCGTGGTCCTGTCCCTGCCCGGAGCGGGGCTGCGCGCGCAAACTGCGGCGCAGAACGCGGCTGACGCCGAGCGCCTGATCAAGGCACTCGACATACACAGCGGCAGCAGCGTCGGAGAGATCGGGGCGGGAGGCGGCGAGCTGACGTTCGCGATCGCTCGCGCGGTGGGGGAGCGCGGGCGCATGTTCAGCAACGAGTTGAACAAGGATCGACTGGAAGCGCTGCGCAAGGAGGCTGCGAAAGCCGGACTGCAGAACGTCACGCCGATCGAGGGACGCGAGAACGAGACGAACTTCCCCGAAGAGTGCTGCGACGCCATCTTCATGCGGAACGTCTACCACCACTTCGGCGATCCGCCCGCAATGAACGCCAGCCTGCTGAAATCACTGAAGCCAGGCGGCCGGCTCGCCGTGATCGACTTCACCCCTCCGCCGCCGCCCGGTGGAGAGAACCCGCCGGGCCACCGCGCGGAAGACAACCATCACGGCATCACGGCGCCCACATTGGAACGAGAGCTGAAAGCCGTTGGCTTCGAGATCATTTCGTCTGAAACGACGAACCGGACCGTCTTCGTCGTCGCGCGAAGAACCCCTTGAACCCGTTGAACCCTATTCCAAATTCAAAGCTGTCATCGGTTCGATGCAGAGCGCGCGCCGTGCCGGAAGATAGCTGGCCAGGGCGGCGACGAGCGTCAGGCCGGCGATCACCGCGGCAATAGTTGGGACGTCGAGCGGCTTGACTTCGTAGAGCAGCGTTTCCATCGACAGCGTGAGCGGGACGGCCGCGATCAGTCCGACGACGAGTCCGATGCCCGCAAGGATCAGCCCGCGTCCGACGATCATGCGCAGGATGTCCGACCTGCTCGCGCCGAGCGCGACGCGGATCCCGATCTCGCGCGTGCGCTGAGTCACGAAGTACGAGAGCACGCCGAACACGCCAATACTCGCGAGCGTCACCGCCAGCGCCGCGAAGATGCCGAGCAGCAGCGTGCGGAAGCGCGGCTCAGACACGGCGTCGGAGGCGAGGGCCGCCATGGACTGCATCTGGTTCAACGACATGTCTGGATCGATCGTGGCGACTTCCGCGCGCGCCTGCGGCGCCAGCGACGACGTCGCGACTTTGCCGCGGACGACGAAGTACAGGCCACGGAACCAGGTCGTCATCGTGTCCGGGTCGAGCTGCGCATAGGGCAGGCTGACCTCGGGTCTCGCCACTTGCGCTGGACCCGAGTGCTTCACATCGGCGATGACGCCGACCACCGTCCGCCATGGCGCGCCCCCTTCGCGCAAGCGCCTGCCGAGCGGATTCTGACCGCTCCAATATGCGCGCGCGAAGGCTTCGTTGACGATCGCGACGGGCTGCGAATCGCGGCGGTCCGCCGGCGTGAAGACTCGTCCACGCTGCAGTCGAGCGCCGAGCGCCGCGAAGTATTCGCTCGTGACGCCGCGCATGCCCGCGACAGGCATGTCGCCCGGCGTTGGCGACGTGTAGCCTTCGACCGTGAACCCGTTCTCCATGTTCTGCCCGGAGAGCGGCAGGGCGGTCGTTGCGCCCGCCTGCGAGGCGCCGGGGATGCCGGCGAGGCGTTCGGCGATGCGATTGGCGGTCGTTGCCATTGCGTCGGCATCGGGATAGCGGCGCGGGGAGAGCACGACGGAGAACGTCAGTTGCCCGTCGGCGTCGAATCCTGGATCCACTGACGTGAGCCGGACGAGGCTGTGCAGCGCGAGTCCCGCACCCACGAGCAGGACAACGGACAGCGCGACTTCTGAAATGACGAGCGCGACGCGGAACCGCTGGCGGGTGCGTCCGGAACTCACGCTGCGCCCGCTTGAGCGCAGCGCGGCAGGGTCGGCGGCAGCACCGTGCACCGCAGGGACGAGACCAAAGATCAGCGCCGTCAGAAGCGACAGGGCGAGGGTAGCGCCAAGCACGCGGCCGTCGAGTGTCGTGTCGGCAAGCCGCGGAATATTTTCCGGGCCCAGCGCGATCAATGCGGACGCCCCCCAGCTCGCCAGCGCGAGCGCACCGCCGGCGCCGAGCGCGTAGAGCACGGCGGTTTCCGCGAGGAACTGTCGCACGAGGCGCCAGCGTCCGGCGCCAAGCGCCTGGCGAATCGCAACCTCGCGGCCGCGCGCCGTCGCGCGCGCGAGCAACAGGTTCGTGACGTTCGCGCATGCGATTAACACGACGAGGCCGACCGCGCCGAGGAGAACGTACAGCGGGGTCTTCACGTCGCGAACCGTGAAGTCCTCGAGCGGCGTCACGCGGGCGGCGAAATTGCCGTTCGTATCGGGAAACTGCGCGGCGAGAGCGCCGGCGATCGTCGCGATTTCCGCGTTCGCCTGCTCGCGCGTCACGCCAGGCTTCAATCTTCCGACGACCTGAAGGTAGTGCGCGCTGCGGTTGAGGGGCGGCAGATCGGGCGTACGCGGCGAGGGAAGCGGCGTCCACAGTTCATAACGGCGCCCTGGATACTCGAAGCCGGCGGGCATCACGCCCGCGATCATGAACGGCCTGCCGTTAATCGTGACGGTCGATCCCACGATGGACGACTCGCCGCCGAACCGGCGCTTCCAGAGTCGATATGACAGGACCGCGGTCGTTTCACGCCCGGGCGCGAACTCCTCCGGCGCAAACGTTCGCCCCATCGCGGGCGCCACACGGAGAACGTTGAAAAAGTCCGGCGTGACCATCTGCCCGAGCGCGAGCTCGGGGTTGCCCTGGCCGCTGAATGTAAATCCTGTCCCGACGTGTGCCGCCATGGCCTCGAACGCGCGCGAGCGCGAGCGGTAATCTTCGAAATCCAGAGCCGACGCCCTGATCGTGTTCCCCTCCGCGGCGTTCGTGCTCACGTTGAACAGGAGCATCAGCCTGTCCTGATCCGGATACGGCAAGGGCCGCAGCAGCACGGCATTCACGACGCTGAACATCAGCGTGGTGACGCCGATGCCAAGCGCGAGCGTGAGCGCAGCGGTTGCAGTGAAGCCGGGCGACCGGAAAAGCGTGCGGACGGCGAACTTGAGGTCCTGGATCATGGCACGGTGGGGAGCAACGCGGGTGCCGAACGAAACCGGGCCGAATTGCGGCTAAATCGGGATGATCTGCCGCTTCTACGGGCGCGCCGCCGTTCGAATGCGGTCACTCGCATCCCACGCCCGGCCGATCCCGCGCGCCGCGGTACGGGCGGATGACCAGGCCCATTGGAAGTTGAAGCCGCCGATCCGGCCATCGACGTCGAGGATTTCGCCGACCAGGAAGAGTCCGGCACAGACGCGCGATTCCATCGTCGAGGGATCGATCTCCGACAGGTCCACGCCGCCGGCCGTTACTTCCGCGTAGTTGTATCCGCGCGTGTCGAGCACAGGCAGCGGCCAGTCCGTGAGCGCGTGGACAAGCCGCCGGCGATCCTCCCGCGCGAGTGCCGCGAGCGTGCGATCCGCCGGAATGTGCAGTACCCCGAGAATTGCCTGGGTGACAGCGTCCGGCAGCAGGGCCGACAGCGCGCCGCGAACCGAGGCGCGCGGCCGGTCTGCCGCCGCTTTAATCCACAGCGCATCCTGTTCCTCGAACGACGAACCCGGATGGAAGTTCAGCGTCAGCCTGACAGGGCGCTGCTCGCTGCGCGCGCGCGCCCAGTGGCGCGAAACGTTCAGCACCGCCGGTCCGCTGACACCGAAGTGCGTCCACAGCAGCGCGCCCGATTGCCGCGTGGACAGCGCGCCGGCGATCCACACCGAGATCTCGGCGTCGACGGCGATACCGGAGAGTTGCGCGTGCACGCTGTACGGCGTGTCGGGATCGAGCACGAGGGGTGCGAGAGCCGGCGTCTGCGGCACCAGCGAATGGCCGAGTGCGCGTGCGAGTTCGTAGCCGCCACCATCGCTGCCGGTCTTCGGCAGCGAACGTCCGCCCGTTGCGAGAACCACGATGCGCGCGGATATGGCGCCGGCGGACGTTCCCAGGATGAAGCCGCCCGCCGACTGTTCGATGGTTTGGACGCACACGCCGTTCATCAACTTTACTCCGGATTCCTCCGCGGCGCGAAGGAGCGCATTCAACACGTCTCGCGCGCGGTTCGAATCAGGGAACAGCTTTCCGTCCGCCTCTTCGTGCAGCGGCACTCCAAGATCACGAAAGAACGTGACCGTGTCGGCCACGGATAATCCCTGGAGCACGCGCCGGATTATCGTGCGCCTGCCGCCCCAGAAGTCCGTCTCCGCGACGATGGTGTTGGTGACGTTGCAGCGGCCGCCGCCGCTCACGAGGATTTTCGCGCCGGGCTTCGTCGCGCTGTCGAGCAGCACAACCCGCAGCGCCGGATTCTTGCGCCGCGCGAACACCGCCGTGGCCAGACCCGCCGCCCCTGCTCCTGCGACGGCGACGTCCCACGGCTCCAGGGTCTCAACCATTCAGACCCGCGCACTGGCCCAGCTTGCGAAGAAGCATCCGGGCAGCGTACACTGCCGGCGTTTCCCCCAACTACTTCTCAAGGGCCTCAGTGGCGAACTACGCCGTGCAGCCGGGTGCGCGCGTCGTGTGGTGCATGAAGCGCCGCTCGACGGATGTGCGATGTATCGTGCTCGCGCAGGGCATGCCGGTCGAAGTGCATGTCGTACACGGCCCCGACGTCGTCCTGACAGAGATGTTCGAGGAAGAGTGGATGGCGTTGAACTGGGCGCGGGCCTACCGCGAACGGTTGCGCGCCCAGGGTTGGAATGATGTGCCGGAGGAGTCGGCCTAGCCGAATACGACCGCCGCGGCGGTCCAGAGCAACACCGCGAGCGCAGACGCGACCGTCAGGTCTTTCCAGAGCGGTGGCGCCTGTTCAACTGACCTGTCGCTGAATTCGAGTCCCACCAGCCGCGGTTCGGTCTTCCACCGTTCGATCGTCCAGTCGTCCGCTTTGTGCATGGCGCGGGACCTTACAAAATTGACGCCATCTGGAGAGGCCCGATTCGCTCAGCTTTTCGCCGGATCGCCGCTCCGAGAGCGTCGTGAATCCTGCCATGCGCGTCGGCATGTAGTACACTCGCCTTCGCCAGCCCTCTGCCCGCGAGGTGCGTCCGTGTCCCAGTTCGCGCGTTCCATTCTGATCGCCGCCCTCTGTGTCATAGCACTGCTCCCCGCACTCGCGTCGACGCAGCAGCAGCAGACGCAGCCACAGCAGCAGACGCAGCAACAGCAACCGCCCCCTCAACCACCGCGTTTCCGCACAGAGACAAACTTCGTCCGCGTGGATGCCTACGCGACGAAGGACGGCGTTCCGGTTCAGGACATGAAGGCGGAGGATTTCGAGGTCTTCGAGGACAACACGCCGCAGAAGATCGACAGCTTCGAGCACATCGTGGTGACGCCTGCCGGGCCGGCCGATACGCTCGTCGAGCCGAATTCGGTGCAGGCGGCGAACGCGCTCGCCGCGGATCCGCGGCGGCGCGTATTCGTGCTGTACCTCGACACGGAGCAGGTGACCGTCGAAGGATCGCACGCGATCAAGGAACCCCTGATTGATTTGATGACGCGCGTCATGAGTGCGGACGATCTCGTCGGCGTCATGACGCCGATGATGAGTCCGTCACAGATCACGTTCGGCCGCCGCACGCAGGTCATCGAAGAAGGCCTCCGGCGCAACTGGGCCTGGGGCCGTCACGATTCGATCATGCTCGACGAGCGTGAGGAGCTCTACTCGCAATGCTTCCCGCCGGTAGATCCGGCCGAGGGAGTCCCATCGGTGCTCGCGAAGAAAATGATCCAGAGGCGCCGCGAGCGGCTGGTCCTCGACAGCCTGCAGGATTTGATTCGGCACATGGCCGCGGTACGCGAAGGCCGGACCGCTGTCATCACCGTTTCGGATGGCTGGAAACTGTTTCGGCCGGACCCGACGATGACCGGCATCCGGAAAGACGCGGGAGGGCACAATGCCGATCCCATTCCCGGCGCTCCGCCGCCTGTCGGCGTGGGACCGGGCGGGGGATTGACGACGCGCATCAACAATGGTGGCTTCGCGCCATCGGATCGCACCGAGTGCGAGAAGGATCGCGCTGACCTGGCGATGGTCGATAACGAGCGGATGTTCCGCGACCTGTTCGGCGAGGCGAACCGGGCGAACGTCAGTTTCTATACGATCGATCCGCGAGGACTTCCCTCGTTCGACACGCCGATCGGACCTGACCCGCCGTTGCCGCCGGCTGCAGATCACGCGCAGCTGATCACGCGCCAGGAATCGTTGCGCACGCTCGCGCTCAACACAGATGGCATCGCGCTGTTGAACAGCAATGATCTAAAGACGCAGGTGAGGCGCGTAGCCGACGATCTCACGTCGTATTACCTGATGGGGTATTACTCGACGAACGGAAAGCTCGATGGACGTTTCCGCAACATCAAGGTGCGTTCGAAACGGTCCGGCGTCGAGGTCCGGTCGCGCAGGGGCTACCGCGCCGCGACACAGGACGAAGTCGATCGTGCGCGCGCATCCGCGAGCGCGCCGATTCCGGAGAACAAGGCGGCGCTGACGCGCGCGCTCGGGTACATCGAGAGCGACGCGCGCGCGCAGGGACGCAAGACGACGCGAGGACCGGGGGAACCGATGGTGTATCACCGCGGACCCGCGACCGGCAACCAGGTCCAGCCGGCAGACGGCCGCGTGTTCCCGCGAAGCGAGCGGATCCGGATGGAGATGGAAGCCCAGGCCGGCGCTCCCGTGTGGTCCGGCGTCCTTCTGGATCGCAATGGCGGGAAGACGATCGTCCCCGTCACGACCACCGAGCGGACGGACGCGTCGACGGGCCAGCGCTGGCTCACGGCCGACATCACGCTCGCGCCGCTCGGGCCGGGCGACTATGTGGTGGAGTTGACCACGACGGCGGGAACGGAGCAGAAGAAGACGCTCGTGGCGATCCGCGTCACGCAGTAGTTCAAATCAGCGTCGGCAACAGTCCTCGCAGGCGGTCCACTTCCTTCTGGAGCTCCGGAAAGGCGTCGCGCGCGGCGTCCATGTCTCCCTCGAAGCCGATCGTTTCCATGCGTGCGGCGGCCTCGCCGGCGGCGCCGGCGGGGAAGTTGCTGACCGCACCTTTCAGCGCGTGCGCGGAGCGCCGAAGGCGATCGGCATCCCCCTCGCCGATCGCGCGGCCGATCTCGTCCACGAGCCGCACGCTGTCCTGCAGAAAAAGATCCACGAGGCGACGTGCCAGGGTCGTGTCGTTGCCGAGCCCCTCCAGGAACGACGCGCGACCGGCGAGCTCGGGCGGGGGCAGCACGGCCATCTCCGTGTCGGTCGCGAGGCTCTCAACCATGCGGAACAGCCGTTCGTGTGCGATCGGCTTGATCAATGCTTCGTCGATGCCCGCCTCGTGGCACTGTTCGAGATCCTTCGACAACATTGACGCCGTCATCGCTACGAGCGGCAGGTGACCGCCGTGCGTCCGCTCCCACCTGCGGATCGCGGTCGCGAGCTGGAGGCCGTCCATTTCCGGCATCTGCAAATCGAGCAGCACGATCTGGACGGCGTGGCGTGCGAGCTCCACGAGCGCCTCGCGTCCGTTCCGCGCGGTGATCACGTGATGTCCGCGCGTGCGCAGCAGGTGTGCGACGAGTTCGCGGTGGACCTGCTCGTCTTCCGCGACGAGCACGCTGACCGGGCGGACCTGCTCGCCGGCTTCCACGGACTTTTCGGCCGGCGGGGCTCCCTGCAGGCCGAAATTCGCGGTGAATCGGAAGGCGGACCCGCGGCCGACTTCGCTCTCGACCCATATGTCTCCACCCATCAGCTCCACGAGCCGCGCGGAGATGGACAGGCCGAGGCCGGTGCCGCCGAAGCGCCGCGCGGACGAGCCGTCCGCCTGCGCGAACGCCTCGAACACGAGCTCCTGCTTGTCGCGCGGAATCCCGATGCCTGTATCGATCACCGCGAAGTGCAGGCAGACTTCTCCCGGCAGGCTCGACGCGACGTCCACACGCAGGCGGATCTCGCCGGCGTGCGTAAATTTGATGGCGTTCCCAATCAGGTTCACGAGGACCTGGCGCAGCCGCAGCGCATCACCGATCAGCGCGTCGGGCACCTCGGTCATGACATCCAGCACGAGCGACAGGTGTTTCTCTTCGGCGGTGATCTGGACCGTGTCGATCACCTCCTGCATGACCGTGCGCAGCGCGAGCGGCTCGCGTGCGAGCGTGAGCCTGCGCGAGTCAATCTTCGAAAAGTCGAGGATGTTGCCGATGATGGCCAGCAGCGATTCCGCGGCCGACTTGATGCGGCGAATGGGCTCGCTCCGGTCGGTCCCGGGCGGTGCGTCGAGCAGCATGCCGGCCATGCCGATGATCGCGCTGAGCGGCGTGCGCACTTCGTGCGTGACGTTCGCGAGGAATTCTCCCTTGGCGCGGTTCGCTTCCTCCGCCTTGCGCCGTGCTTCGTCGAGCAGGCGCGACTTGTCTTCGAGCTGCCGCACGAGGTCGCGCGTCGGGGTCACGTCCTGGAACGTGAACGTGAGGCCGACGGTGCCCCCCGCGCTGTCACGCGTGGGCTGCGCGACCCAATGGAAGACCCGTCCGGTCGCCGGCTGCTGCAGATCGCCATGTCCGCCCGGTCCGGGCTCCGCGAGCAGCGCCTTCAGCGTCAGGCCGAAGCTGTCGCCGTCGCCGAGCGAATAGAGCCGCGCGAGGATCCGCATGACGTCCGTGCCGATGACGGTCTTCGGGTCGAAGCCGAGAAGGTCGCCGGCGCGGACGTTGGCCGCTTCGATGCGCCCGTCCGGGCCGACGAACATGATGCCGTCCGACGTGGAATGCAGGATCTGCGAGAGCCGCGCTTCGCGCGCTTCCGTGGCCCCGAACAGCCGCGCGTTCTCCTTGTGCAGATCCGCCTGCTGGTCGAGCGCGTCGTGGAGCTGCCGCGACGAGCGTTCGAGCGCCTTCGACTTGGCCTCGAGCTCGCGAATCAGCGTGCGCGCGAGCCGGATCACTTCCGCGGATCGCTGGTGCCGCTCGTCGCTGGTCCGCGCGATCATGGCGATGTAGAGGCTGCCGATGTAGATGAACAGCAGCTTCGCGGTTTCCGGCAGTATCGCGACGTGCCGGTGGTCGACGAACGCCACGTAGAGCAGCACGAGGCCATAGCTCACGGGCGCCAGATGGGCGAACGCGAGTGCCTGGCGGAACGACGTGGCCGTCTGGTCTGCGACCCGGTACAGCGGGAGAAAGAAGATCCAGCTGCGCTCCGCCCCCGTGAAGTAGATGACCGCCGAGTACATCCACATGTCGCAGGCCAGGAACGTCCGCCCGAGATCGAGTTTCGGGCGCGTCTCTTCGTAAAACAGGTAGAGGACGTACCAGGACGCCAGGCTGTACACCATGACGACGGCCACGAGCCGGACCCAGCCGGCCCACGAGAACGCGTCGAGTCCTGGGTAGATGAATGCGTTGTGGAGCAGCGCGGCGGCGCTGAGCAGCGCGAAGCCAAGCAGGCGCAGGCGCGGGATCACCAGCGTGTTGAGCTGGACGAGCCGTGTGCGCTTGCGACACTCCGCTTCGGCAGGGTCGACCTGCAGATCCAGGGATCCGCCGAGCTTCATGGGTAAAGTGGAGCGGGCTACGGGGATCGAACCCGTCTAACTGGCTTGGGAAGCCAGGACATTACCACTATGCTAAGCCCGCGATAGCACTGATTTTAGCAGGCCTATGGGCCGTGGCTCAAGGCGCAGGGAAACCAAACGACTCGGTCCGGACCCAGTCTTTTGGGACGAAAAACGAAAACGCACCGAAAAAAATCTCATCGAGGTAAAAAAACACTTGACAGGATTTCGCGCGCACCACTGAAATCGCGATCGTTCTTCGCTTAAACACCCTCTATTTCGCGCCACGTTGCCCGCTGAGCGACGCTCGACGCGAAACCTTCCCAACCATCGCGCACCCCTGTTAAAAACGCGTTATAGGGCATTCTCGCGTGGCAAATACTGCGATGCTACAACGGGAGTATGAAGGCCGACTCTCGCTGCATTGCGGACCTCTCCGACGAAGAACTTCTCGCGACAGTCAAGGCGCTTGTCGCTCGAGAATGCGGGGCCACCGCCGATCTGATCGCGTCGCTCGCGGAACTGGATAGGCGCCGCCTATATCTCGGCGAAGGGTTCGCGTCGCTCTACAGGTACTGCACGCTGGGCCTGCACCTCTCGGAGTACGCCGCGTACGCCCGCATCGAGGCTGCGCGAGCAGCGGCCTCGTATCCGATCATCATTGATCTTATAGCCGACGGCGCGATCACGTTGACGACCGTCCGTCTCCTCGCGCCACACCTGACTGCCGAGAATCATCAAGCCGTCCTCGCCGCGGCGAGGTACAAGAGCAAACGCGAGGTGGAGCTGCAGGTCGCTGCCCTGCGCCCTCTCCCTTCGGTGCCATCCAGCGTACGCGAGCTTTCGACAGACACTGCGCTTTCTATGCCAGCAACCGCCACGGACTCTGGTTCCAGCGGGCTACGCCTCGCGACCGAGCGTCCCGTCGTGACGCCGCTCGCGCCCGAGTGCTACAAAGTCCAGATCACGATTACTCGAGAAACATACGAGACCTTGAGGCGAGTGCAGGACCTGATGCGGCATTCGGTCCCTGACGGCGATCCAGCGGTCATCTTCTCGCGCGCGCTGCAACTCCTGCTCGCCGAATTGGAACGGCGAAAGACTGCCCACACGGAGAGGCCCCACCGCGTAGCGCCGTGCAACTCCGGCTCCCGCTATGTTCCCGCTCATGTGCGGCGAGAGGTGTGGAATCGCGATGACGGACGTTGCGCTTTTGTCGGTACGAACGGACGTTGCGTCGAGCGCGGTTTTCTCGAGTTCCATCACGTCGTCCCGTACGCGGATGGAGGGGAGACGTGCGCAGAGAATCTGGAGCTGCGCTGCCGCGCTCACAACGCATACGAAGCGGAATTACATTTTGGGTTGCCGATGGCCGCCGAAATTGGGAACTAATGACCCCGCATTAAGAAGTCGAGGAATTTAGATTTCCGCTCCACGCCGTCACGCTGTACCGCGCGCCTCTCCTCCGCGGTGCGTTCCCCGGGCCATCTTAATAAAGGAGGCGCCATGTTTCGCCTGTGCGCGCGTCGCTGGTCGTTGCCGTCGCACTCGTTGTGGTGGCGGGCTCATCGTCGCGGTTCACCGCCATTCAGCCACCGGAACCGGAGGCCGGCGGCTTCTGGAACGGATTCTTCACCAGCATGTCCACTCCCGGCGACCAGGGCGTCGTCCGACTCGACATCACTGCGCAGAAGAACCGCCGGTTCGTCGGAACGCTCCATGTGAATCCCGGCAGCGGATTCATCATTCCGTTCGAAGGCACACTGTCGGCATCCGGGCAGTTCTCGGTCGTGGGCAAGGGTGCGATGGGACGCTTCATGGTCAACGGGCAGTATCGCGAGGTCGTGCGCGGTGTGCTGCGCGCGGACGCCACCTACCGTCTGTGGGCGGCCGGCGCGATCGACGAAGGGGACCTGCACCTGCTGCAGGAGCCAACGCAGGTCCGCGCGGATCTGGCAGGTTTATGGGGCGGGTACTACATCAGCGATGTCTTCGGAACGCGAGGAGACGTTGCGCTCAGCATCGAAGCGAATGATCCACGCAAGGGCGTGCCGTCGCGCGGGACGATGACCGGGCGCGTCGGCAACATGACGTTCACGTTCGCCATATTCCACGCGCCGGGGGGAGGACGGCCGGTTCGCCATCATCGGACAGGCAATAGGCTCGACGCCAGGGTTCATCATGCCGTGCGTGCGCATCACCGGAGACGTGAACGGGGACGGCACAGCTGACGCCGTGTTCCTGATCGAACACGGCCTCGAAGACATGGGGAGCTTCCACATGGAGAAGCTGGTCGAGCCGGACGACAGCGGGTTCGTCGCCGTTTTATGACCGGATGAACGCGAGGACTTCGTCGCGCCGCCGCTCCATCTCCTGGAGCGTCGTCGCTTCGAGATTCAGCCGGAGCATCGGCTCGGTGTTGGATCCGCGCACGTTGAAATGCCAGTCGGGGTACTCCACGGAGACGCCGTCCATCGTATAGACCTTGCCCGATTGGTACTTCGCGGAGAGCCCGTCGATCTTCTGCTGGGCCTTCCGCATGTCGCTCACCCTGGTGTTGATCTCCCCGGAAATGAAGTACTTCTCGCGCAGCGGCGCGAGCAGTTCGCGCAGCGTCTGCCCCTTCCGCGACATCAGCTCGAGAATCAGCAGCGCAGGAATGAAACCGTTGTCGGCGTAGAAGTTGTCACGGAAGTAGTAGTGTCCGGTAACCTCGCCGCCGAAGATCGCGTTGTCCTCGCGCATGCGGCGCTTGAAGAACGCATGCCCGACGCGGTTCATCAGCGCCTCGCTGCCGTACTTCGCCGCGGTGTCCTTGACCGCGTAGCTCGCGCGCACGTCATACACGATCTTCGCGCCCGGGTGCTTGATGAGGAACGCCTCCGCGAGCAGTGCGGTGACGAAATCCCCCGCGATGAACTCGCCCGCGCCGTCCAGGAAGAAGCAGCGGTCAGCGTCGCCATCCCACGCGATGCCAATATCGGCCTTCTCCGCGATGACGCGCTCGGTGATGTCGCGCCGGTTCTCTTCGATGAGCGGATTCGCCTCGTGGTGTGGAAACGTCCCGTCGACATCGAAGCACAGCGTCGTGAGCTTCTTCGTTGGCAGATGCCTGAACAGCAGCGGAGCCACCATCCCCGCGATCCCGCTGCCGGCGTCCAGCACGACGTTGAACGGCTTGATGATGGACGGATCGATGAATGACAGCACGTGCTCGACGTAGTCGTCGACGACGTTCGCCTGCGACAGCGAGCCGGGCTTCGACGCGGGCGGTGGCAGCTGATTTGCCGCAATCATGTCGCGGATGTCGTTGATGCCGGCCTCGCCCGACAGTGGAAAGGCCTCCTTCCGCACCATCTTGATGCCGTTGTATTCCTTCGGATTGTGCGACGCGGTGACCTGCACGCCGCCATCATGCCCGTCGCGCGCGACGGCGAAGTAGAGCATGTCGGTGCCCATCATCCCGTAGTCCACGACGTCGGCCCCTTGTTCGCGTGCACCCTCGATGAATGCGGCGGCCATCGCCGGCGATGACAGACGCATGTCGCGCGAGACGGCGATCCGCTTCGCGTTCAGGTAGGACACGAACCCGCGGCCGATGAGCCGCGCCGCGCCTTCATTCACTTCCTGCGGATACAGACCGCGGACGTCGTAGGCCTTGAAGATGCTGGGGTTGATGCTCATAAATCAGTCGCTGGTCGTCGTACCTGGTCAGAAGTGGCTGTAGTCCGTAATGACGGTCTTGTCGCCGAGTATCGCCGGGCTCTGGATGCTCGCGTTGCGGCCAACGTGGCAGTTGCGCCCGAGGATCGACCCGCGGAGCGTCGCTTCCGGCCCAATCCAGCCGTTCGGCCACACGATCGATCCGTCCACGACCGCGCCGTTCTCGACGTGTGTCTGCCGGCCGATGACCGAATAGGGCAGGATCTTTGCCCCGGCTTTGATCACCGTGCCCTCGTCGATGAAACACGGTCCGTGGATTTCGACCCCCGCCTCGACACGCGCGTCAGGCGAGAGCCAGGCCGAGCTCGTGCCGTTGAACGGGGGCGCCGAGTAGCGACCGTCCATGATGTCGCGATGCACTTGCAAATACTTCGCCGGGGTCCCGATATCGATCCAGTAGCCGTCGTAAATGTACGCGACGAACGTCTCGCCCCGCTCGATGAGCGACGGGAAGAAGTTGCGCTCGATCGACCATGCCGTGTCCTTCGGAATCCGATCGAACGTGTCCGGCTCGAGCACGTAGATTCCGGCGTTGATGGTGTTGCAGGTGATCTCGTCTTCGCCCGGTTTCTCGAGGAACCGCTTGATGTTTCCGGCCTTGTCGGTCTCGACGAGCCCGTACGCGCGCGGATTGTCCACGGGCGTGAGGACGATCGTCGCCTTCGCCTTGCGCTCGCGGTGCATTCGCAGCACGGCCGCGAGGTCGACCTGCGTCAGCACGTCTCCGTTGAACACGACGACCGACTCGGTCAGCGAATCGCCGGCGTAGCGGATTGCGCCGCCCGTCCCGAGGGGCATGGGTTCCACGACGTAGCGCACGCGGATGCCGAGCCCTTCACCCTCGCCGAAGATCTCCTCGATCCGGCGCGGCTGATAATTCAGGCTCAGGATGACTTCATCGATCTCGGGGATCTGCTTGAGCAGGTCGATCTGGTAATAGAGGAACGGCCGGTTGAGAATCGGGACGATCGGTTTCGGCGTGTGAAGCGTCAGCGGGCGCAGCCGCGTACCCTTGCCTCCGGCGAGCAGGATGGCCTTCATGTCAATCCATCATTCTATGTGCTTTTGATAGAATCGCGACAAAGAATGAACCTTCCGAACGCGCTCACCGTCGGCAGGATTTTTCTCATACCACTCCTCGTAGTGGTGCTGCTGACGAAGTTCGAGGGGCGGCTGATTCTGGGCATCCGCAAGGAACTGGTGGGTGCGGCGATCTTCGGCATTGCGTCGCTGACAGACGTACTCGACGGCTATCTCGCGCGCCGCCGCAAGCAGATCACCACGCTCGGACAGCTGATGGATCCGCTCGCAGACAAGCTCCTGATTACCGCGGCGCTCGTGTCGCTCGTCCAGATGGACCTCGCGCCGGCGTGGATGGTCGCGGTGATCCTCGGCCGCGAGTTCGCGGTCACGGTGCTTCGCAGCATCGCGCATGGAAGAGGCGTGGTCATCCCCGCGTCCCCGCTGGGAAAGATGAAGATGGCGGCGGAAGTGATCGCGATCCTGGCGCTCATCCTCGGCCAGGATCATCTGCAGCAGTTCTATGCCATCGGCATGATCGCGCTGTGGATCGCGATGCTGACCGCGACAATCTCGGGCATCCAGTACTACCGGCGGTTCGCCCAGTACTGAATCAGGTTGAGCATCTCGGCCTGGCGCGGTAGGTCCGTCTTGCCGGCCGGGATCTTGTTCGCGCTGAACACGTAAGTGAGGACGTCGACCGTCTGCTGGCGGCTGAGCGTCATCGGTTTGTCGAGCGGCATGCTCGCGCGCACGCGATCGACCATCTGGTCGAGCGGCACGCCATTCCAGTTGCCATTGAACTTTTCGCCGATCAGCGCGCCCGCGCCGTCAGTGCCCCCCATCATGGTCGCGCCGTGGCATCGCACGCAGCGTTCGGCGTAGATCGCTTCCCCGCGCTTCGCCTGCTCCTCGGTGTATACGCCGTCCCAGACGGAGCGCGTCGCCTGCGCGCCGAGCGCGACGGCCGCGAGCAGCATCGCCGCGGTCAACAGTGGAATCGAAACGCCTCGTCCCATACCGTGTTCGCGACCGATCAATGCCGCGTAGAGCCGATCGCCTCATTCGGCAGCGCGAATGAGATGTATTCCCCGGAATACGGCCCGCCGCTGACTGCCACGACGATGTGCTGGCGGCCTTTCGCCATGTAGGTCATGGGCGAACCACTCTGCGGCGCCGGAATGAACACCGCGCCCACTTCCTTGCCCGTTGTCTTGTCGTAGGCGCGCAGCATCGCGCCGCGGGGGTGGGTGTCTGTGGTGGTGAACTGCGAATCGCCAAGGACGACGAGCTTCTTGGTGATGACGAGGCCGACGCTTCCGCTCTGTCCCGTCCGCGGGATCGTCATGCCCTTGAACAGCGGGTGGTTGCGGACGGCATCCGGCGTTTCGCCGTGCGGCACCTTCCATTTGATCTGCCCCTTGTCGAGATCAATGGCCGCGAGCACGCCGTATGGGGGCTTCAGGATGGATAGACCCTGAACGGTCAGTCCGCCTTCGGAGGTCCCGCCGGCACTGCCACCGCCGCGTCCCTGCTGTGGCGCAACCGTCCCTGGCGCTCCCGCGGCTTGGCCCGCGGTCGTCGGCGCGGCCTGCTGCGTCCCACGCGCTCCCTGGCCGCCGGCCGCGGGCGCGGTTCCGCGTCCACCGCGGCCTGCCGGCTGAGCGTCAGCGTAGGTGCCGGTCCCCGCGGCGAGAAGTTCACGGAATTGCCGACCGACCACGCCAGCCTGGTAGGGAAGATCCGAGAAACCCTCCGGCGGCGGCGCGACGGATTCAGCGGCGATCGAAGCTGTCGCCGCCATAGCGAACACCGTGTGCGTCTCGGGATCGTAGCCGCCGCCAGGCCAGTTCGTGCCGCCATTCGCCGCGCCCATCGTGATGGCGCCGAGCAATCCATTGGTGTTGCCGACCATCGGTGGCGTGTAGACCACGCCGTTGTTGTAGCGATAACGCGCGATCTGTTTCTCCGCCTGGGCGCGGAGCTCGGGTGTGAAGTCGATGAGATCGTCCGGGAACATGACAGCGTTGCGCCCGTACATCAGTGATGCAGGCGGATGCGGCTGCGTCGGTGCGTACCACTCGCCGGGCACGTCACCTTTCGGCACCGGCTTTTCCTCGATCGGCCAGATCGGTTCCCCTGTCACGCGGTCGAAGACGTAGAGCCACGCCTGTTTGCTGGGCACCGCGACGACTTTCCGCGCCTGGCCGTTCACCGTAACGTCGGCGATGAGCGGCGCCGAGGACATGTCGTGGTCCCAGATCGGATGGTGCACGAACTGGAAGTACCACTTGCGCTTGCCCGTCTGCAGGTCCACGCACACGAGGCTCTCGGCAAACAGGTTGTTGCCCGGCCGCTTGCCGCCGTAATAGTCGGACGTCGGCGATTCGACCGGGAGGTAGACCAGCCCGAGCTCCTCGTCCACGGTGATCTGGGTCCACACGCCCGTGTTGCCATTGGTCGCCCACGAGTTGTCCAGCCACGTGTCCCCCCCTTCTTCACCGGGCCTGGGAATCGTATTGAACGTCCAGATCAAGCGCCCCGTGCGCACGTCGAAGGCGCGCGCGAGCCCTTTCGTGTTGTTATGCGTGCGGACGGTCATCCCTTCTTTCATCGCCGATCCGACGAGCACGACGTCCTTGACGACGGTGGCAGTGGAATGCAGTCCGATCTCGCCGGTCTCCAGATCGATCTGCTTGCCATCCCCGACCGTCACGCCGACTTTCAGGTCGACGACGCCGTCGTTCCCGAACGTCTTCACAGGCTGACCGGTTTTCGCGTCCAGAGCGATCAGGCGATAGCCGGGGGTCACGTAAAGGATGCGCTGATCGTTGCGGCCGTCCGTCCAGTAGGCGAGCCCGCGTCCGGACAGCTGCCGCGGTGCGTTTGCGCCGCGCGTGCCCTCGGGATAGCGGTGGACCCACATCATCTCGCCTGTCGCGGCGTCGAGCGCGATCACCGATCGCCGCGTTCCGGCCGTCGTGTACAGCACGCCATTGACGACGATCGGCGTGCCTTCGAGCTTGTACTCGGGGCGCGACCCGAGGTTGTCGGTTTTGAACCGCCATGCCACTTCGAGATCGTTGAAGTTCTCGGCGGTAATCTGCGAGAGCGGAGAGTACCGCGAGCCGCGGGTGTCGCCCGTGTAACTCGGCCAGTCGCCGTTCTTTGTCGAGGCGACGAAGCCGGCTCCCGCCGGTGGGCGCTCGCCGCGGCCTGCCGCGCCGCGTTGCGCCGTGACCGGAAGGTTCCAGACGACGGCGGACACGAGCATGACGAAGAAGACGAATCCACGGCTGGAAGCAGTTCGCATCGCTCTCTCCTGACCCTAGACGGTCTTCGCTCCCGGACCTTCGATTCCTGGTTGCGACGGTTTGTGCCGCAAGTTTACCGCTATCAGCCACGCGATGGCCGCTGCCATCACGATGGCAATCATGACGCGCACGACCCACAGCGACAACACCGGTCCGGGCGAGGGCCAGCTGAATTGCCGCAGACGCTCCCAGCGCTCCGCGGTCCAGTGCCAGGCGGTGTGCGCGACCAGCGCCGAGAGAACGATCGCGCCCATGCGAGGCGCCACCACGTACCGGAACAGCAGCGTGAGCGCCGGCACGAGCAGCGCCAGCACGAACACCTGCCCGATCTCGACGCCCGCATTGAACGCGAGGAGCGATGTGAGCAGATGCGATCCCGCAAACTGCAGCGTGTTCCTCAGCGCAAACGAGAACCCGAACCCGTGCACGAGGCCGAAGGCAAACGCCATGATCCATCGGCGTTCCACGCTCGTGGAACCGGCAATGTTCTCGAGCGCCATGTAGAGAATGGAGGCCGCGATCAGCGTTTCGATCAGCGGCGCGAACCAGAGCGCATCCGGTACGAGGCCGGACGCGGCGGTAATGAGCGTCAACGAGTGCGCCAGGGTAAACGCCGTCACGATCACGACGAGCGCGCGGAAGCGCCGGAATGGGATCACGAGGCACGCGAGGAACAGCAGGTGATCGGTGCCGTCGAGAATGTGCGAGATGCCGAGCTTCGTAAACCGCCACGCCGCCTGGTACCATCGCGGATCCAGCCTGACGAGACCCGGATCGCCGGTCAGCTCGAACGCCCGTTCCGCGCCGGCCGGCGGCTGATAACGCAATGCCGTCACCACGCGCACGCCGAGGCGGCCGAGCGTGGGCTGGATCGAAAAGGTCGAGCGGTCGGACGAAATCGGGTATTCGAGCAGGACGTCCAGCATCCCCTGGTTCCACACAAGACTCGTGTCATCCGCCGGACGAGGTCCCATGAGGTGCGCCAGTGCCGTGTCGTAGGTGACGAATGAACGATCGGAAGGCAGCGACGCCCGAACCGCCGCGATCCGTGGCGCGGGCAGCCGCGTGTTGCCTTCGTACAGTACAAGGTCATTCGCGAGCCACAGCCGCGCGGCGTCCGCAAGAGTCTCGTCCGCGTGGGGCAGATCGAGTGCACCATCCGCCTTCAGCGGAAAGTCCACGTCCCGCATCGCCGCCATCGGCACGCGCAGAAGAACCCGGAGCTGTTGTCCCTGCGGCCTCATGAACGCGTGCACGACCACGGACGGCGGAATATCGTGTGCCGCGGCGGCCGCGGGTGCGAGCAGAAACAGTGCGGCGATCGCGCCGCGGAGGAGGGTCACGGCGCGGAGTATACTGCGCCGCACAATTGGTACAGACCAACACAGACCAGCACAGCTCAAAAAGCGCGACATTGTCTGTGACGAGATGCACATGAGACAAATCTCAACCATCGGCGCGGCGTTATTCGGTATATTGTCGCTGACCGGGCTGGTACCCGAGGCGTTCCAGGCCGCGCCTCCGGCGTTCCAGGTCGACCCCCTGTGGCCGAAGCCGCTGCCGAATCACTGGCTGCTCGGGTCTGTCACGGGTGTGGCGGCCGATGCCCAGGACCACATCTGGGTCGTACACCGCGGCTATGACTCCATGACTTCGCGCACGGAGATCGGCGCTGCGACAAACCCGAAGACCGCCGCCGACTGCTGCGTTCCCGCGCCTCCTGTGCTCGAATTCGATGCGGCGGGTAATCTCGTCGGACATTGGGGTGGGCCGGGCGACAAGTACGACTGGCCCGTGTCGCCAGGAGGCATCGCAGTCGATGCGCAGGGTGTGTGGATAACTGCCGCGGGACCGCCGGAGATTCCCGGCAGCGCAAACGCGACGACGGCGCGAGCCGGAGGCACGACAACAAGGACAGCGACGACGACCGCCACCGGTCAGGGGACGACGGCGCCGGCGAAGCCGCAGGACGCACACGTCTTGAAGTTCTCCCGCAAGGGAGAGTTCCTGCTGCAGATCGGCAAGGCGGGCGCGCCCGGCGGGAACGACAGCCAGACTGCGCTCGATCGCCCGGCGGCGGTTGCGATCGATGCAGCGTCCAAGGAAATCTACGTCGCGGACGGTTTCATGAACCACCGCGTCGTTGTGTTCGATGCCACAACGGGCGCCTACAAGCGGCAGTGGGGCGGCAGCGATGGCGACTTCAAGACGGTGAGCTGCGTCGAGGTGGCGAAGGACGGCACCGTCTACGTCTGCGACCGCGGGAATAATCGCGTCCAGGCATTCGACAAGACCGGCAAGTTCCTCAAGCAGGGCATCGTGTCCAAGGAGACGCGCGGCACGGGTTCGGTGTGGGACGTGGCGCTCTCGAACGATCCGCAGCAGCGATACCTGTTCGTCGCGGACGGCCACGACCAGAAGATATTCATCCTGCGGCGCGACACGCTCGAAACGGTGGGAAGCTTCGGCGACGGCGGACGCCATCCCGGCACGTTCTACAGCGTCGGAAGCGTCACGGTCGATTCGAGGGGGAATGTCTACACGGGGGAGACGCTCGAGGGAAAGCGCGTGCAGAAGTTCCTGCCGAAGGGGGGCGGTCGATGACGACAACGTCGCGCAACTTCCTGATTGCCGCCTCATTCACGAGCGTCCTCATCGGTCTCGCCGCACTCGAACGCGTCGTCGCGCGCGCCGCGGCCGTCCAGGCGAAGAATGCCGTCATGGCGCCGCGGTTCGAAGTCGATCCGTTGTGGCCGAAAAAGCTGCCGAATCACTGGGTGCTTGGACAAGCGATCGGCTTGTCGGTCGATGAACAGGATCACGTGTGGATCGTGCATCGCGACAATCTGCTCGGCGCGAACGAAGCGGCCGCGAGCCAGAATCCGCCGACTGCATCGTGCTGCGTCAAGGCGCCCCCCGTGCTCGAATTCGATCCCGCCGGCAACGTCGTGGGTCACTGGGGCGGGCCGGCGGAAGGCTACGACTGGCCGGCCTCCAATCACGGCATTACCGTGGACTACAAGGGGAACGTCTGGATCGGCGCGAATGAGGGCATGGACGCGCACGTGCTCAAGTTCACGAAGGCCGGCAAGTTCCTGATGCAGTTCGGCAAGCCGGGCCAGAACAAAGGCAGCAACGATACGGCGAACTTCGGCCGGCCGGCAAAGATCTTCGTCGATGCGAAGACGAATGAGGCGTACATCGCAGACGGTTATGGGAACAAGCGTGTGGTCGTCATCGACGCCGACACGGGAGAGTTCAAGCGGTACTGGGGTGCGTACGGGAACAAGCCGGAGGACACGAACTTCGGGGCGTACGATCCCAAGGTGCCGCCGATCAAGCAGTTCAGGTCGCCGGTCCATTGCGCGGAGCTCTCCAATGACGGCTTTGTCTACGTGTGCGACCGCCCGAACGATCGCATCCAGGTGTTCAAGCCCGATGGCACGTTCGTGAAGGAAAAGTTCATCGCGACGAACACGCTTGGCGACGGATCGGTGTGGGACATCGCGTTCTCGAAAGATCCCCAGCAGAAGTACATGTTCCTCGCGGACGGCAAGAACGAGAAGATCTACGTGATGGACCGCGCGTCGATGGAGATCCTCACGAGCTTCGGCGACGGCGGCCGTCAGCCGGGGCAGTTCTTCGCCGTCCACAGTATCGCGGTCGACTCGAAGGGAAATCTCTACACGACCGAGACGTATGAAGGACGGCGGCTTCAGAAGTTCGTCTACAAGGGGCTCGCGCCGGTGACGAAGATGGACCAGGGGACGGTATGGCCAAAATAGGCGGGCTGGTGTTGACAGCAGTCATCGCGCTCAGCGCACAGGCGCCATCGGCGCCGACGAACGAACTGCCCAATCCGTACGAGACGATCGAGAACTACTTCAAGATGCCGGAAGGGCGGACGTGGGGGTCGACGAGCGCGGTCGAGGTCGACCGTGATGGCAAGTCGATCTGGGTCGGGGACCGGTGCGGCGCTAACACCTGCCTCGATTCGCCGCTCAATCCCATTTTGCGGTTCGATGCGTCGGGAACGCTTCGCGACAGCTTCGGCGCCGGCACGATGATCTTTCCGCACGGCATCGACGTCGACAAGTACGGGAACGTCTGGATGACGGACGGGCAGGACAACAAGCCGCGGCGCGCGCGTGGCGCGGCGCCCGATTCGCCGCTGCCGCCGGCCCCGGCCCGGATGATCGGCCATCAGGTGTTCAAGTTCAGCCCCGATGGCCGGCTTCTGATGACGCTCGGGAAAGCGGGCGGCGCGCGTGAGCCCGATTACTTCTATCAACCCAACGACGTGCTGATCGCGCCGAACGACGACATCTTCGTGTCCGAGGGGCATTCGTCCACGGAAGGCTCGAATGCGCGCATCCTCAAGTTCGACCGGACCGGGAAGTTTCTGAAATCCTTCGGGAGATTCGGCAAGGGCAGGGGAGAGTTCGATCAGCCGCACGCGCTCGCGATGGACTCGAAGGGACGGCTGTTCGTCGCCGACCGCGGGAATAACCGCATCCAGATCTTCGATCAGAATTTCAACTACATCACCGAGTGGACGCAGTTCAGCCGTCCGAGCGGGATCGCGATCGACCGCAACGACAACATCTACGTCGCGGACTCGGAGTCAGGCTCCGTGAACCCTGCGCACGGGGCGTGGACGCGTGGCATCCGCATCGGCAGCGCCAATGATGGCTCAATCCGGTACTTCATTCCGGATCCTGCTCAGAACCCGCCGAGCACGAGCGCGGCCGAAGGCGTCGCCGTTGATCGCGCGGGGAATATCTATGGTGCCGAAGTCGGGCCGAGGGGGGTCAAGAAGTACGTCAAAAAGTGAGCGCCGCGAATTACCCGGAATTGGCGGAACCCGCAACGCGTTTACGTTTTTCGTCCCAAAAGACTCGGTCCGGACCGAGTTAGGCTGCAGTAGCCTTCTTCGCCAGCACCTGGTCGAATACCGCGACCGCCTTCTTCATCTCGTCCATCGTCCCGTACGAAATCCGGCAGTGCGTCTTCTCGAACGGCGGGAAGTCGCGCGCGACGAGGACGCCCTTGGTCTTGCAGGCGTCGCGGAAGCCTTTCACGGGCCGTCCGATATTCACGAACATGAAATTGGCCTGCGAGTCGGTCGGCTTCATGCCGCGATCGGCGAACCACTTCATGGTGAAGTCCCGGACCTCCTTGTTACGTGCGCGTTCCGCGGCGACGTAGGAAGCGTCACGTTCCGTCGCGGCGATGGCGGCGCGCATCGCGAGCACGTTCAGCGAGCTGGTGCCGGATCCCGCGTCCCATTCGGCCATTTTCTTGATCGTGTCGGGGTGCCCAACGGCGTAGCCGATGCGGAGGCCGGCCATTCCGTACGCCTTCGAGAACGTGCGCGCGACGATTACGCGCGGATTCTGAATCGCAATCGGAATGTGCGTATCGTGATCGGGATCGGTGACGTAGTCGAAATACGCTTCGTCCACAAGGATCGTGGTGTCCGGTGAGTCGCGGTTCACGCGCGCGAGGAAATCACGAGTCGCGGCGGCGCCAACGTAGGTCGCGGTCGGATTGTTCGGATTGCAGTAGAAGATGAGCCCGGCGCCATTCGCCGCGTCGGCCAGCTTGTCCAGATCCATCTTGAACTCGCGATTGAGCGCCACCGGGCGGACCGGGTGGCCCATCATCTCCGCGTAGCCCGCGCACTCCTCGTACGTCGGGATCGTGCCGACGAGCGCCTTATCCTTCGCGGTGAAAAGGTGCGTGCACGATCGCAGGATCTGCGTCGAGCCGCAGCCCAGGACGACGTTCTCCGGCTTGACGCCCTGGCGCTTCGCGATCGCGTCGATCAGATCGCGCGAGCTGCCGGAGTAGCGGCCGGGCGTCGTGCCGCTGGGACCGAACGCTGCCTTGACAGCGTCGAGCACCGCGGTGCCGGGACCGAGCGGGTTCTCGTTGCTCGCCAGGCAGATAACGCCCGGCTCGAGCGCTTCCAGCGTGGGCTCGAAGGCCCCCCAGATGCTGTTCTCGCGGCCGCGTGCGGTGATGAATGCGGCAGCGCCGATGCCGGCGGTCTGGACGAATCTGCGTCGTGAAAGCATGATTTGTCTCCCTACCTGCCGTTACCTGCCGCCATCGTCGACGACTTCAACACCGTCCGGAAGACGTCCGTGGCTTTCTTCATCTCGTCCATCGTGCCGATAGAAATGCGGCAGTGCGTTTTCTCGAATGGCGGGAAGTCGCGTCCGACCATGACGCCGAACTTGGCGCAGGCGTCGCGGAACTCCTTTGCCGGCCGCGCGATGTCCACGAAAACGAAATTCCCCTGCGAGTCAGCAGGTTTGGCACCCATGTCCTGCAGCGCCTTGACGGTGAACGCGCGCACCTCAGTGTTGCGGCGCCGCTCCGCCTCGATGTGCGCGGTGTCGCCGAGCGCCGCGACGGCGGCCGCGATGCCGAACACGCTGACGTTGTACGGCATCTTCAGCTTCGCGAGCGGCTTCACGCTGTCCGCCATTCCAGTCGCGTAGCCGATGCGCATGCCCGCCATCCCGTAGGCTTTCGAGAACGTGCGCGCAACGATCACATTTGGGGTCGAGAGCGCGAGCGGCACTGCCGTCTCGTAGCTCGGGTCGGTGACGTAATCGTGATACGCCTCGTCGATCAGGATCACGGTATCGGGCGAGGCCTTGCGGATACGCTCCACCATGTCCTGCACGGTTTTCGCGCCGTGCACGGTCGCCGTCGGATTGTTCGGATTGTTGAAGAAGACGAGACCCGCGCCATTCGAACCCGCCGCGATCATTGGCTCGACGTCGAGACGGAATGCCGAGTCCACCTTCACTTCGGTGACCGGCAGGTTGTACCGTTTCGCGTAGCCGGTGCAGTTCTCGAACGTGGGGAGCGCCGTCACCAGCGCGCGTGTCGGCGTGACGAACGCGCGCATCGCGCTCTTCAGAATTTCCTGCGAGCCGGCGCCGACGACGATGTTCTCGGGCTTGACCTTGAACTTCGCGGCAATCGCCGCCGCGAGGTCGTTGTCGGACGGCGTGCTGTTGAACGGATAGCGCCCCGCCTCGGGAAATTTGCCGAGAATCGCATCGAGCGCGGCCTTGCCGGGACCGAGCGGATTCTCGTTGCTGCTGATGCGGATCTCATCGACGCCGGGTGGAAGCACTGGCCTCGCGCGCTGGCCCTGGGCCTGCGCTTCGGCCAGGTGCGCTTCAAGTCCTCGTGCCGAGAGGAAGGCGCCGGAGAGCGCAACCTCTTCCGCTGCCCCGATGAGTTGCAGGAAACCGCGGCGAGATACCGGCATGTCCAACCTCCCAGTCGACAGCCCCGAATTCCGCGAATACTACTACAAACGGCTACTGAGTGATGCGATGAATTGCCGCGAGATCCCCGATGAAGATCGCGTCTCTCGAGGAATCGATCCGAACGACGGACGCCTGTGAGTACACGCTCAGCACCGTCGCCGCGCCGACCATCAACGTCGGCCCTTCCCCCTTCAACGTTTCCCGATAGATCGTGATCGCCTGGCCGGCGCGCACGCCGTCGTCGCTGCCGCGGTTCAGCAGCATCACGAGCCCGGGATATCCCATCTGGCGGCGCTCGTCGGCCATGACGATGCGCCCGGGGTGCGCGAAATCCGGCTGCGCGTCCTGCGCCGGCGCCGGTACAATCGGATCGACATACGGCTCGAGGTAGTCTCCCTGGACGACACCGTCGCACGCGTGTGTCACGGTCGCTACGGACATGCGGTCATTTGCCGTGATGATGGTCACCCAGCCCGCCGTGTGAATGCTGTTCGGCCGGAATTCGACTGACGCCGGCGTAAAGCGATCGTTGATATAGCGCCGCACGAAGTATTGCTGTCCGGGCTTGATGCCGTGGCTGCTTCCAGCGTTGATCACGAGCGGCTCGCCGGGACCGAACATGAGCCGGCCGTGCACGTACCCGCCGACGATACGCATGGCTGGAACCGGCGGCGCAGGCAGGCTCATGGGCGCGCAAACGATCTGTTCGCTGATGTTCTGGCCGCCGGCTACGGCCTGGACGGTCTGCCACAGCATCACGAGGGCGAGGGCAACGTTCAACGCGGTCCTCCTTTATTAGAGTGTTCGCTATTCGAGTTTCGGCGTGCCCGGCACGCTCGCCTTGAGCTCGGTGATGCGCTGCTGCGCCTTGCCGAGGTACTCGCTTTGTTCGAATTCCTTCACGAGGCGTTCGTAGTAGGGAAGCGCTTCGGCCGGCCGGTTCACTTTTATCAGCGACTCGGCGAGGTAGTAGTACGCGCTGTCGCGCCGCGAGTATTCGAGATCGTTCGCGACCAGCGGCACGAGGCGGCCGACCGCGCCGGGATACCACTTGATGCGGAAATAGTGGACCGCGACGCCCATATCCCAGTCGTCGAGGCGATCCTTCGCTTCGCGAAGCTTCTGCCGCGCCTCGCCGATGAGCGGCTTGTCCGGGAAGCGTGTGACGTAGTTCTGCAACTCGCGGATCGCGTCGCGCGTCTCCGTCTGGTCGCGCATGGACGATCGCATCTGGTAGAAATGTGACATCGCGAGCTTGAATTGCGCGTAATGCGCGCGCTCGTGCGTCGGATAGAAGTTCAGGAACTCGCGGTACTCGTTCGTCGCGAGCACGTAGGATTCCGCGGATCGCTCGCCGAGGTACGCATCTCCGATCCCCAGCTTCGCATCCGCACGGAACTGGCTCGTCGGATAGCTGTCTACCAGCTGCCGGAAGTACTCGCGCGCGACCAGCCATCGTTTCTTGTTCAGATTCTCCGTCCCGTGCTCGAACAGAAACCTGTCGGGCTCCAGGGTGCCCGTCGGCGGCTTCTTCGGACCGCCGCCCGTGCAGGCGCCTGCCAGCACAATCAGCAGGAGAACAATCGTGCTTCTGAGTTGCGTCATTCGTGTCATACGAGCACCGGCCCTGTGGACGATGAGGCCAGCCACCGGTACTCGGCCTGAATCCCTTCTTCCAGCGTTACCTTCGGAACGAACCCGAGCTCCTTCTTTGCAAGGGACGTATCGGCATAGGTGTCGCGCATGTCCCCCTTCTGTGTGCTCTCGTGCGCGATCTCGAGCGGATGCCCGGCCACACGCTCGATGATCTTGAGCACGTGATTCATCGAGACCCGCGCGCCGCCGCCGATGTTGTAAGCCGTGCCGGGAACGCCACGCTCCGCCGCTGCGATCGTGGCCGCCGCGGCGTCCGCGACGAACGTGAAGTCGCGCGTCTGCTCACCATCGCCATACAGCGTGATCGTCTCGTCCTTGATGGCCGCGCGGATGAACCGGTTGAATGCCATGTCGGGGCGCTGGCGGGGACCGTACACGGTGAAGTAGCGCATCGCCACCGCCGGCACGCGGTAGTTCACGTAATACAAATATCCGAGCTGTTCCGCCGCGAGCTTCGTCACCCCGTACGGCGAGACCGGTTGCGGCAGCGCGTCTTCACGCATCGGCAGCGACGCGCGGTCGCCGTAGATCGACGAGCTCGACGCGTGCACGAATTTTTCGATCGGCCGGCCGACGCATGCCTCGAGAAGGATCTGCGTCGCTTCCACGTTGTTGACGGTGTAGACCTTAAAATCCTTGCCCCAGCTCTTGCGCACGCCTGCTTGCGCGGCGAGGTGGAACACGTGCGTCACGTCGTCGAGCAGCGCCGGAAGATCTGCGTCCTGGATCGTCGTCTCCGCGAAGCGGAATCCTTCGCGCAGCTTGTTCTCTTCGAGATTGCGCTCCTTGATGGCGCGCGGATAGTAATCGGTGAAGCAATCCACGCCGACGACCGTCGCCCCCTTGTCGAGCAGCGCGGCGGCGAGATGAGAGCCGATGAATCCGGCGACGCCCGTGACCAGCGCCCTCATGCGAAGACCTCGCGAACGCGCTCGGGGAGGCGGCACGGCCTGCCGGACGCATCCAACGAGGCGTGCACCGTCTTGCCCGACGCCGCAACGGTCTGGTCCGCCTTCTTCACCACCTGGTACTGGAACTCCATGCGCACGGGCGAGAGCATCCGCCCTTCCGTCCTCACTTCTATTTCGTCATCGTACCGCGCCGGACGCAGGTACTCGCAGTGGGCCTCGATGACCGGCAGCGACACGCCCGCCAGTTCCATTTCGTGGTAGCTCCAGCCCAGCGAGCGGAGCAGGTCGGCCCGGGCGACCTCGAACCATACGAGGTAGTTCGCGTAATAAACGACTCCCATCTTATCGGTTTCGGCATAGCGAACACGCAGCGTGGATACCGACGAGGGCATCAGCGGGTGACCGCCGACGTTGCCGCGGCGCGCAGATCCCGGATAGCGCGTTCGGGATCCGGCGAACCGAAGACCGCATTGCCGGCGACAAGGATGTCGGCGCCGGCCGCGACGATCCGCGGCGCGGTGTGGACGTCGATTCCGCCGTCAACCTCGATCGGCGCCGTACTGCCTTCACGGCGCAGCAGGTCGCGCACGGCCCGGACTTTAGACTCCGATCGCGGGATGAAAGTCTGACCGCCGAAACCGGGGTTGACCGTCATCACGAGCACGTAGTCGACGTCCCCGGCGATCTGTTCGAGCGCGCTGACGGGGGTTCCCGGGTTCAGCGCGACGCCCGCTTTTGCGCCGAGCGATTTGATGAAATGCACCGTGCGATGCAGGTGCACGACCGCTTCGGCATGCACCGTGACGCTTCCCGCGCCGGCGCTGACGAACGCCTCGATGTAGCGATCCGGTTCCTCGATCATCAGGTGGACGTCGAGCGGAAGTTTCGCGATGCGCTTCAGCGATTTGACGACGGGCGGGCCAACCGTGATGTTCGGCACGAAGTGGCCGTCCATGACGTCGACGTGAATCAGGTCCGCGCCCGCGCGTTCCGCTTTTGCGATCGCCTCGCCAAGCGCGGCGAAATCCGCGGACAGGAGGGATGGTGCAATCTGCACGGTTCCGGCCGGCTTCATCAGCGGCTCACCTCGAGAGAGATCGGATCGCTCGGCGCGATCTGAAATCCCCCCTGCGGGCTCTGACGAATGACGATGCCGGCGGGAACGCCGGGGTAGGGATGGTCGCCGACGACGGAGACGCGAAATCCGCGCGTGCGCAGTAAATCCGCGGCGCGATCGCCATTGACGCCGATCAGGTCCGGCATCACGTAGGTTTGACCACGCTCGCCGCGATTCACGAGCAGCGTAATTCGCGCACCCGCAGGCGTGGTCTGCTTCGGAGGCGGATTCTGCGCGACCACGGTGCCGGCAGTGTAGTCGGCGGAACGGATCTCGGCGAGCGACGCGAGCTGGAGACCGTCCTGCTGCACGCGCAGCTGCGCGGTCCGTTCGGACTCGCCGACGAGCGCGGGCACGGCTGCCGCGCGTGGTCCGGCGCTGACCCATACCTTCACGCTGCGCTCGCGCCGTGTCTTCACACCAGCCTGCGGATCCTGGCTGAGAATTTGACCCGCCGGAACCGACGTGTCCACGCGCCGCGCTTCTTCAACCTTGAGATTCAGCCCGGACGCCGCGAGGATCGCGCCCGCTTCAGTCACAGTCTTGCCACTCAATGGCGGCACCACCGCGTCGCGGCTCCGCAGCGCCAGGCGCATCGACGCCGCGGCGAAGAGAAAGTAGGTCAGGACCAGAGCGCCGCCTACGAGCAGCCGTTTGCCGGCTCCCCAGACGCGCGTCGATAACGCCATTTATTCAATAGCTTAGCAGAGAGGGCGGAGCGAGGTCGGAGGGCGGAGGTTCACCTGTAGCTTCCGCCTTTAGGCGGAAGATCCCGCTTTAGTGGAAAGATCCCACTTCAGGCCGACAATCTGACGAGCGAGGCGGCGTAGAACGCTTCCAGGCCGTCGCGGTAGGGAAGCGTCTTCAGAGCGCCCTCGGGATCGAGCAGATTGGCGAGCATGGGATCTCGCTCGAATCGTTCGGGTGTGACGCGTCGGAATGACGGGTGCGACGAGAGGAACTCCGCCACGACCGCCTCGTTCTCTTCCGGCTCGCTGGAACACGTGGAGTACACGATCCGTCCGCCCGGGCGGACGACGGTCGCGAGCTGCGCGAGCATCTCGATCTGCGCCGCGGCGAACGTCGGCAGATCGCCCTCCGTCCGGCGCCAGCGGACGTCGGGATCCCTGCGGATTGTCCCGAGTCCAGAACACGGCGCGTCGATGAGGACCGCGTCGAACACGTCGCGGAACGCAGGCGATGCGCGGGCGTTCGCCTGGACGACGTGCACGTTGCGCGCGCCAGACTGGCGCACCGTGCGACCAAGTAGCGCGACCCGCCGTTCGCGCACGTCCGCCGCGACGATCGTCCCTTCTCCCTGCAGCGCCGCCGCCATCTGCGTCGCCTTGCCGCCCGGCGAGGCGCAGGCATCCAGGATTCTCTCGCCTGGCGCTGCGCTCACGTATTCGCCAACGAGCTGCGACGCCTCGTCCTGGACGGCGAAGACTCCGGTGTTGGCGAGCGGCGTCAGCAGCGGATTACCCGCCGTCACGATCAGCGCGTCCGGCGCGAAGCGCGCCGCTACCGCCATCACGCCGGCGTCGGCGAGCTCGCGTATAAGACCGTCGCGTGTCGCCCGCAGCGTGTTCACGCGTAGCGTCAATGGCGCCGGCTCATTATCGAAACGCGCCCACCTGATCGCCGCTTCCGCGCCGTACCGCGACAGCCACCGTTCGGCGAGCCAGCGTGGGTGGGACAGCGTGATCGAGAGCAGATCGATGGGCGGCGATTGGGGAAAGGGGAGTGCGGCGCGTTCGCGGGACACGCGCCGCAGCAGCGCGTTTACGAATCCGGCTGCGCTCGTCTTTCCTGCCTTCCTCGCCATCTGCACGGCGTCGTCCACGACGGCTGCCGCCGGGACGCGATCCAGGTGAAGGAGCTGGAAGATGCTGATCCGAAGGATGGCGAGGACCTCGCGATCGAGCTTTGCCGTCGGGCGTCCCGCAAAGGCGGTGATGACGTGGTCGAACGCCGCCTGCCAGCGCAGCGTCCCCGTCGCGATTTCACCGGCGAGCGCGCGATCGCGATCATCTTTGAGCGGCTGCCGCGCGCGGTGCAGCGCGGCCGGCAGGTCCGCGCGTCCCGCGTCCACGGCGAGGACCGTTTCGTACGCGGCGATGCGTGCAGGCGCGATCACGACGTGAACCGCGCGCCCTCCGTGACGCCGTGTCCGGCTAGGAAGTCGCGCGCCGTCATCGTCCGCCGTCCTTCCGGCTGAAGCTCGAGAATCTGGAGCAGGGTCCCGCCGCCACACGCCACGATCAGTTCATCCCCCGCGGCGTGCACGACGGTGCCAGGTCTCCCGGGGGTCAGGTCTGCAGATCGCCCTTTGCCTGGTGCCAGGGCACTGTCGCGTGCCCTGGCACCGGTGTCAGGGCGATCTGCAGACCTGACCCCCGGGTGAGGGCGATTTGCAGACCTGACCCCTAGGGTGCGCCGCAGCACAATCCGTGCGCCGTTGAGGTGCGTCGAGGCGAGGGGCCAGGGCTGCAGGCCGCGGACCAGGTTGTGGATCGCATCCGCCGGCTGGTTCCAGTCGATGACGCCTTCGTCCTTCGTGATCTTCGGCGCGTGCGTGGCGCGAGAGTGATCCTGCGGCGTCTCGACCGCGCGGCCCAACGCGAGATCGTCGACGACGGGCAGCAATAGCTGCGCACCCAGGGTTGCGAGGACGGCCTCCATGTCACCACTCGTCGCGTCCGGCGGGATCGGCATGGTCGCGACGGCGAACGTCGGCCCGGCGTCCAGTTCGCGCTCGACGCGCATGATCGTGACGCCCGTCTCGACGTCACCCGCGATGATCGCGCGCTGGATTGGAGCCGCCCCGCGGTAACGCGGCAGCACCGACGCGTGCACGTTGATCATCCCCAACGGCGGGATGGCCAGCAGCGCATCCGGCAGGATACGGCCGAAGGCGACGACGACGCCGAGATCGGCGCGCAGATCGCGGATCTGCTGCAGGAACGCTTCGTCCCTGATCTTCGCGGGCTGCAGAACGGAGATGCCGTGCGTGAGCGCGACGTGTTTCGTGGGTGTCGCCTGCAGTTGCTGTCCGCGTCCTCTCGGCCGATCCGGCTGCGACACGACCGCGACGACCTCGTGCGACGAACGGATGAGCGCCTCGAGTGACGGCACCGCGAAGACAGGCGTACCGAAGAAAACAACCCTCACCACTTACCCGATTTTCGCAGTTTCTGGATCTTGCGCACGATCATGTCGCGCTTGATGCCACGCAGGCGATCGACGAAGACAATTCCGTCGAGATGATCCATCTCATGCTGGAACGCGCGCGCGAGCAGATCCTTACCCTCGATCGTCTGCTCGACGCCGTTGCGGTCCAAGCCCTTCACGAGCGCACGCTTTGGCCGGATCACAGTGGCGTTGAACCCGGGTGCGCTGAGGCAGCCCTCTTCTTCGAGCTGGGTCCCGTCGCGCTCGACAAATACCGGGTTCACCATGGTGATGAGCTCCCCCGTGTTGCGGCCGACGGAAAGATCGATCACGAATACGCGCAGCGCCACGCCGATCTGCGTCGCTGCGAGGCCGATTCCCGGGGCCGCGTACATTGTCTCGATCATGTCGTCGATCAGGCGATGCAGAGTGTCGTCGAACGTCATGACGGCGGCGGCCTTGTCGTGCAGCAGCCGTTCGCCGTAGCGGAGGATCGGACGGATCATCGTTTCCGCGCGGGGCGGGCGAACCGGGCGCGCAGCGTCTCGTCGGCAGACGCCATCGCGCGTTCCATCGCGGCGATCGAATCGCCGCCGAACCGCTCCATCAGCGCGTCGGCAAGTACCAGCGCGACCATCGCTTCGCCAACGACCGCGGCCGCCGGCACGGCGCACACATCGCTCCGCTCGATCGCCGCGGGCGATTCCGTCATGGTGGCGAGATCCACCGAGCGCAACGGCTTCATCAGCGTGGAAATCGGCTTCATGTACGCCGAAACGCGCAGATCCTCACCGTTGGTGACGCCTCCTTCGAGGCCGCCAGCGTTATTGGTCGGGCGCGCAAGACCAGTCGCGCGCGCGGCCGCATCGCCGGGGAGAATCTCGTCATGCACGCGCGAGCCGGGACGGAAGGCCGCGTCAGGCCCGATTCCAATGCCGACTGCCTTGATCGCCGGAATCGACATCAGCGCCTGCGCCAGGCGTCCATCGAGCTTGCGATCCCATTGAACGTAGCTCCCGAGACCGATGGGAACACCTGTCGCGATGACCTCAAAAGCGCCGCCCAGCGTGTCCCCCGCTTCGCGCGCGCGGTCGATCTCCGAAATCATTTGCTGCTCGACGGCCGGGTCCACACACCGGAGTGGCGCGTCGTCGGGCAGCGCGCTCGCGAGCGCGAAATCAACGGCACCACGGTCGGGAATAGCCGACGGACCGAGCGCAAACACGTGGCTCGTAAGTTGGACGCCCACGTGGGCGAGCAATTGGCGGGCGAGCGCACCTGCCGCCACGCGCGCCGCCGTCTCGCGGGCGCTCGCACGTTCGAGGATGTCGCGGAGATCGTCGCGCTCGTACTTCGCGGCGCCCGCAAGATCAGCGTGACCGGGACGCGGCCGCGTGACGGGCCCGCGGCGGGCGCCTCCCGCATCTTCCGGCGCTTCGACGGTCGCGCGCATCGTGTATTGCCAGTTCGGCCAGTCGCGGTTCTCGATGGTCATCGCAACCGGACCGCCCAGCGTTTGCCCCGCGCGAACCCCTGAAAGAATCTCCGCGCGGTCCGACTCGATCGCCATCCGGCGTCCGCGCCCATAGCCACCCTGGCGGCGGCGCAGATCCCGCGTGATCGCATCCGGGTCAATCGAGAGTCCCGCCGGAAGGCCTTCGAGAATGACGACGAGCGCGCGGCCGTGCGATTCGCCGGCGGTCAGAAAACGCAGCATTCGCCCGAGATCTTATACGAAGTTTCTGCGCACCTCGCGGAACACGTCGCGCCACGCGCCTTCGATTCCCGAAGAATTCCGCGCGGTCAGCATCTTGCAATCCGGCGCGGACACACGCATGCCGCTCATCGCCGAACGCTTTCTCATGGATGACGAAGGGGCCGTCGATCTCGCGACGGGCGAATCGATCCGGCTCTCGATCGATCGCGCCGCGGCGTGCGGCCGCGATCGCGTCAGCGTGTGCGATCGGCTGTTCGGGCTGCGGCACCCGCTGCTGCTTCCGCTCGTGGACTACGGCGCGTTCGGCGAACACTGGTTCGAGGCGCACGCGAACCTTCCGGCGTTGCGGGTACCTGGTACGCACGCGCGAAGCTGCGCGCTGCATCTCGTGCGGTTCCTGCGATCCGCCGGGATGGAGCTCGACGCGGGCACGACCACGCGGAACGTGCGTCCGGCGATCGACGGTCCCACGTCGAAATGGCGTCCGATCGGGATTTCTCTTCAACCCCGAACGGCGCTGGCTGCCATCCGCACCGTGCTCGAGGCGAATGGGCCGCCGGGCGTTACCGCAATCGCGGTCCACGCCGCGCCGGGGATCGGACTGCGGACGGCGCGGGTACAGCTCGCGCGAATGGCGCGTCAGGCGGGCTACGTCGTGATCGACAGCCGCTTCGGCGCGCTGGAAGAGGTGCTGACGCCGCCGCGTCACTTGTGCGTGCTGGACTGGCTCGCAGAATCCGCACCGCTGCCCTCGGCGCTCGCGTTTGCCGATGCTGCCGGGGCGCGCCGGCATGCGTGGATCCGCTTCTGTCGTAGTCCCGCGACGGGAGCGGGAGCTATCGGATTGGAGCCATTGATGACTCGAGACCTGACGAATGCGATTTACGTCGACGCGGAGCTCGGTCCGTCCGCCGGTGAGGTCCGTTGCGCGATCGCCGCTGCGGGCGGCAACGTCCGGGCGCTGATCGACGCGTTGTCGTGGACGAAGCGTGGAGGCCAGGCCGGCTGGGTGCACGAGACCGCGCCCGAGTACATCGTCCGGCCGCGAGCGGCTACGGCGATCCCGGCGCCTGCGCCAGCCGGCATTACCAGGCTTCGTCGCGCGGTCGACGCCGCGACCGCGCTCGCGCGACGCGGTCGCCATGCCCGCGCCGCACGCGTGCTCCTGCGATGCAGCGAGGCACTTGCAGCACGGGGCGAGATGCACGCGGCATCCTCCGCGTCGACAGATCTTGGCTATCTCCATATCGATCGCGGCAGGCTCGCCGACGCGGCTGACGCATTTCAACGCGCCCGCACATGGTGTCCGGACGGACCACGTGCCGCCCGCGCGCTGGTAGGCACGGCGCGCGTGCTGATGGAGCAGGGACGCTTGCTCGACGCCGAGGGAGCCTTCCGCACCGCCACGCTCTGTGGTGACGAGGAGCAGACAAGGGGCGCGCGATGCGGGCTCGCCGAAGTACTCGTATTGCGTGGGCATCTCGACGCGGCGGAGGAGGCGCTCGCAGATGGTGACGCCGCAATTCTGGCAACGATCCACCGGCTCCGTGGAAACCTCGCAGAAGCCGCGCGCGCCGCGGCCCGCGCTATCTCGACGGCAGTAGCCGATGATCCGCGCTCGGTTTGTGAAGCGCACCTCGCTGCCTGTCAGGTGCAGGCGTTGCTCGGGGACGTCGATACCGTCCGGCGCCACGCGGCGGCCGCACAACGAGCGGCGCGGCAGACGCGTTCGCCGGCGATGCGCTTGCGTGCCGCAGCCGAGGTCTACGGCTGCCTGGAACGCTCGGGCGCGCAGGTAGGCAGCTTGACCCGCGAACGATTGCTGCGCGCGTCGCGCCGTTTGCCTGCGCTGAGCGGAGCCTGCATTCGCAGCGCACTGAATGGCGCGACGGCGACGGACGAAGCGTTGATCGTCCTTCCGCGCGACAATGCGCACCTCATTCAGCAGTTCCGCGCCCTGCTGCATGCGATTCACGACGCGCCGGACGAGGAAACGGCGTTGCAGCTGATTGCGGCCGACCTGCTGCGCGTACTGGATGCCTGTTCGGTGGTCGTGCGGTCCGCATCGCTCGCGAGGCAGGTGGCGAGCGCGGGTCGTTCGTGGACCGAAGAGGAGGCCCTGACGCGTCCGATCCTGGACGGCAGCGGACCGATCGTCCGCGAAGGATTAACGCCCGACGTGGCAGAACCCGTCACCGTCGGCAGCGCCATCCTGGGTGCGATCGCCGTGCGGTGGATTCCGGGCACCCGTCCGCCGCTGGCGCGCGCCCGCGACTTGATCCGGACGGCCGCCGCTGCCGCCGCGCCAGCGCTGAAAGCGCTCAACCTGCCCCGCGTCAGCGGTTCCGAAGGAGGTGTGTCGTATCCGGATGAACTGCTTGGCCGCGGACACGCGGCCGAACGGGTGCGCGACGCCATCCGCCGCGCCGCGCTCGCGCCGTTCCCGGTGCTGATCGAAGGGGAGAGCGGCAGCGGGAAAGAGCTGGTTGCGCGATCGATTCACGCGCGCAGCGGTCGCCGCGCCAGGAAATTCTGCGCCGTGAATTGCGCGGCGCTGTCCGACGATCTTCTCGAGGCCGAGCTGTTCGGCCACGCGCGCGGCGCCTTCACAGGAGCGGTCGGTGAGCGGCCAGGACTGTTCGAGGAAGCGGACCAGGGCACGATCTTCCTCGACGAAGCGGGGGAGCTCACAGCGCGCGCGCAGGCGAAGCTGCTGCGCGTTCTGCAGGAGGGAGAGATCCGGCGCGTCGGCGAGAATCTCCCGCGCAAGGTCGACGCCCGCGTCGTCGCCGCCACGAACCGCCGCCTGGAAGACGAAGTCAACGCCGGACGTTTCCGCGCGGACCTGCGCTTCAGGCTCGACGTGATTCGCATTTCGCTTCCGCCGCTCCGCGAGCGAGCCGAGGACGTGCCGTGGCTCGCGCAACGCATCTGGACCGAGACGTCCGCGCGGGTCGGCACTCGGGCCACGCTCGGCGATGACGTGCTCGCCGCGTTGTCACGCTACGACTGGCCGGGCAACGTGCGCGAACTACAGAACGTGATCGCGTCTCTCGCAGTGCACGGACCTCGCCGAGGACGAATCCCGCTGTCCGTGTTGCCGGTGCACATCGCTCGCGGCGCCGAGGCAACGCCGGGCTTCGACGAGGCGCGACTGGACTTCGAGCGCCGTTTCGTCCGTGCCGCGCTGGCACGCGCCGGCGGCCGCCGCAGCATGGCCGCATCGCAGCTCGGCGTGAGTCGACAGGGGCTCACGAAGATCATCAAAAGGCTCGGCCTGCAGGGATGATTTAGTAATTACGCTTGATGCTCACCGTGCCGATCGTACTCGGCGTGGCGACGTGCTCCCGAGCGTTTCCCGCCGTCATCGTCCAGGCCACGCTGGGCCTGGCGGGCGCGATCATCGCGGAAGCGTCTCTGGGCTTCCTCGGCCTGGACGTCCAGCCACCTACGCCGAGCTGGGGGACGATGCTCGACGCGGGAAGGTCGCGTTTATTCGACGCGCCGCACCTGACGATCTTTCCGGGCGTCGCGATCGCCACGCTCGTTCTCGGGTCCAACTTTCTGGGCGACGGTCTGCGCGACCGCGTCGATCCGAAAAGCAGGGTTTACGCTTTAAGCTTTGGGCTTCAGGATTTGGGCTTTAGGAAGGCGCCGCTGGACCGCTAGTGCGAAGGAGTTGTCTGGCTCTTTCTCCAGCGCCTTTGCGATAGTGGCGCGCGCGGTGTCCTTGTCCCCGGCGCGGAGCTGCGCGTCGGCGGCGCGGGCGAGGAGCGTCGCATCGATGCCGTCCGCGGCGCGGAGGAAGTAGGTGGCTGCCGCGGCGGGTTCGTTCATGCGCAGCGAGAGATCGCCGAGCCGCGCGGCTTGCGCCGTGCGGCGGCGCGCGTCGGTATCGCCGCGCAGGACGTCGTAGTCGAGCAGCGCCTGCCGCGCGACCGAATAGTGCCCGAGACGTTCTGCCGCGTCGGCGAGATAGCTGAAGGCGAGCGGCTCGACAGGTGATTTCTGCGTCGCATCGAGGAGCATTTTTTCCGCCGTCTCCTCGTCGGCCGTCATGAGTAGCGCGCGACCGAAGAGCGTGAGCGCTTCGCTGCTGTCGTCCGCCCCGACCGCACCCTCGAGCGCGCCAAGCGCCTTGCTCAACGCGACGCGATCGCCGCGGGTCTGCGCGATCTCCAGCCACACGCGCCCGAGCGCCACGTAAGCGTACGGATGATCGGGATATCGCTCCGACGCGCGGCCGAGCGTCGTCACCGCGCGATCCGTCTGGCCGGCGCGCGCGTAGGCGAGACCGAGCGCGACCTCGCGGGAGGCGCCCGGATCGAGAGCGGCGAGGCGTTCCAGCTGCGTCAGCCGATCGTCGGTGCGTCCCAGCGCGCCGTAGAGGTCCGCAAGCTCCTCGCGCGCATGGAACAGTGTCGGCTGCAGTTCTACGGCCCGTTCGAGGGCCTGGCGCGCGGCCTGCGGCTGCTGCGCGTCCCGCTGGCAGAGCCCGAGCAGGTACTGAGCTTCGGCGAACTTGTCATCGATCGCGAGCGCGCGCTGCAGCGCGTCGATCGCTTGCGCGCCGTGCCCCTCGTTGTAGCGGGCGAAGGCCAGCTTGTAGAGGACGCGCGGCGCCCGGTTATCCAGCTTGACGTATTCCTGGAAGCGTTCCGCGGCAGACCCGTAGCGATGCGGCGTGTCGGCGAGGAAGGCATCGCCCAGCTCCTCGAGTGGACGCGTCGCCGTCGGATCCAGCTCGGACGCTTTCCGCAGGTCGCGGATCGCCGCGATGAACTCCCCGCGGCGGCGATAGGTCTGGCCGCGCTTCAAGTAGCCGAGCATCGCGTCTTCCTTGAGCGTGATGGCGCCGCTGAACGCCTCGATCGCGGCAATGGTGTTCTCGCGCGCCAGGGCGGCGTCGCCGTCGGCAACCCGCTGGCGGTACGAGCGTTCCCGCTCGCTCAGGGTGTAGCCATACACCCCGGCAGCACTGAGTCCAAGGAGCACCGACCCGGCGAGGATCCGCTTCACGACGTCCAGTTTAACAGGCGCCAAAAGGGGGACAGTCCCCGTTTCTGGTTCCGAAAACGGGGACTGTCCCCGTTTCTGGTTCTGAAAACGGGGACTGTCCCCGTTTTGTGGGGTGGAACTTCCCAGGGCCGGCGGTATCTAAGGAGATAGGGGGCAGTGCTAACATGGGCGGAGAGCTGTCCGTGAAACCGGTTCGCGCGATTACCTGGAGCGACGTCGGCGGCAGGGAAGCATCCCTGATTCAGCGTTGCGCCGCGCGCGACGAGGACGCCTGCGCCGAGCTCGTGAGCGAGCACCAGCGCATGGTCTACCAGCTGTCGCTCAACCTCCTCAACGATCACAACGAAGCACTCGATCTCTCGCAGGAAGTCTTCCTGCGCGTCTTCCGCACGATCCACACCTTCCGCGGCCACTCCAGCCTGCGCACCTGGATGTACCGCATCGTCATCAACCAGGCGCGCAACCGGCAACGGTGGTGGCGCCGGCGCCACCGGGCGCAGCAGGTGTCACTCGATCAGCACATCGAGGACCATGGCGAGCTGGCGGAGCTGGTGGACAGCGGGCCGGATCGCCTGGTCGGGCAGAAGGAGCTCGCGGAGAGAATCCGCGTGGCGCTCGATGCGCTGCCTTTCGACCAGAAGACAGCGATCGTGCTGCGGGAGATCGACGGCCTGCGCTACGAGGAGATTGGCTTCTCGCTCGGCATCGCCGTCGGCACGGTGAAATCGCGGCTGGCGCGCGCCCGGGAGAGTTTGCGCGCCCAATTGAGGGACGTATGACCACACTGACCTGTGCGGCGGTGCGGCGACGCCTCGCCGAATACCATGATGACGAGCTGGCCCTGCAGCAGCGGATCGCGGTCCAGGGACACCTGCACGGCTGCGAGGGCTGCACGGAGGCGCTCGAGGAATACTTCGCGGTGACGTCCGCGCTGCGGCTGGCCGCGTCGCCGGGACCGGCAGACGACTGGACCGGGCTCACGCCCGGCGTGATCGGCCGCATGCGCGCCGAAGCGAACGAGGCATGGACCGCGCGCGTCGCGCGGATGTTCGACGACATGCACCTGGTGTGGATCGGCCTCGCCTCGACGGCAGGAACGGTCCTCTGCGGCGCGATCGCGCTCGGCATGCTGCACTTCGCCTCCCCCGAGCGCGACGACTCGCTGCGCGCGATGCTCGCGGTGGTATCCGCCATTCCCGGATCGGATCTGAACCCCGCGGGCATCGACGGCCTGGCGATACGGGCACCTTCAGTTCCGCAGGACGGAGTGGTCAAAGCCTCGCTCGAACGCTCGGGCCAGGGGGCGGAACAGATGTTGACGTTTGCCGCAGTGATTACGCGGAGCGGAAACATTGCGGGCATGGAGGCGCTCGGCGACAGACGCGGCGACCGCCAGGTTGCGCAGCTGATCGACGAGATCTCGAAGGGACAGCTCGTGCCCGCGCGTTACGGCACGGATCCGATCGCGGTGAACCTCGTGTGGCTCGTCGAGCACATGACGGTCAAGCCGAAGAACCCGCGCAGCGTAGGAAGTTAACGGTAAACGGTAAACGGTAAACGGAAAGCACTAATCGGCTATCGGTTTACCGTTTGATCTCTGCCACGGCGGTGGCGACGTTGTTCATCGTATCCGTCACGCGGATGATGATGCTGCGCGCCGCTTCCGTGTCGTCCAGCTCCACCTCGAACTCCTCACGGCGCGAATCAGGAATGCCATCGACTGGATAGGCGACTCTCCAGCGGCTGGCGTCGAGCGAGTACTCGACGCGCTGCACCGCCGACTGCTCGTCGCGGACGACGAACTTGACGGTCGCGCGCGCTCCTGTCCGCGTCGCGGAACCAATCTCGATGGCCGGCGGCGTGTTATCGATGTCGAAGCTGACGCTCTCCAGCTCGCCGACGAGCGAGATCGCTGGTGAGTTCGAGGGCGCGTCGGTCGCCGCCACCTTCACGTAATACGTGCCGTCAGGCACCGACGTCGTGTCCCACACGACGATCGGATCCCAGAGGCCGCGCTTGAGCGGCTTCCACGCCGTCTCTCCCTCGCGCCGGTAGAACACGTCGTACTGCATGTGGTCGTCGTTGTCGTCCTCCGCCTTCCAGACGAACGTCTGCAGTCCCTTCTGGTACACCTTGCGGCCGAGCGCGGGGGCGGGGGGTGCAGGAGACGAGGCCGAGCTGCTGTTCGGCTGCGAAGGGTTGCGCCCGTCGGACGTGTTCTCCTCGAAACCCGCGATCTCGAGCTCGCCCGTCGAGAACGGCCGCTGGAACACCGTTCCCGCAGGATGCACGGTGATGCTCGTGACGATCGGCCGCAGATTCCGCGGCAGGTACGCCGCCGTGACTGACGTCAGCACGGGCTCCGACCCCTGAGAACCCTGCGAACTTTTGAGCACCGCTTTCCACTGGAGGTATCGCGCGTTCGGGCTCGTGATCTTTTCGCCGTTCGAGACGCTGTACGCCTTGGACCACGCGCTCCACGTTTCGTCGGGCGTCGCCGTGTTCCCTGAGCGCGTCAGAATTTCGACCTCGCCGGGTTTCGCCGCGGCCCGCCAGCGGATCGCACCCCACGTCGCGACCGTCCCCGCGTCACGCACGTCCGACTCGTACGAGCCGGTAGCCGCACGGCCGGAAGCAAGCGAGAAGATCTTGCCGGGATTACTCGTGCCCGCGATGACGCGTCCGGATGAATCACGCACGAGCGACGTGACCTGACGCGCGGCGGCGCGCGCGAGCAGCGTGGCGCGGGCGGGATCGCCCGAGAGCCTGAAAATCTTTCCTTCCTTGCCGGTGCCGACGAGGATCGAGCCGTCGCTCTCCGCGAGCAGGTCGAATGGCCAATCGTCGACCGCCTCCCACAGCGTGTCCCACAGGCCGTCCGCGCGGATGCGGTAAATCGCGCCTTTCGCGTTATGCACCCGTGACGATGGCGTGGAGCTGCCCCCGGCGGTCACGCCCGAGGTCGCATCAACGACGGTGATCGCGGTGATCTCTGCCGACACCGACGGTACCGGCGCGCGAGGAGGCTCAGGGGTCGTCGAAACCGAGGGCGCGGCGCGATCCTCGCCACCAGGCGTGCCGCTGAACGCCGCGGCGTAGATCGTTCCGTCGGCGGCCACTTTCAGCGCGTGGATTTCCTTGAACGACGAGTCGAGCAGGACGAACGCTTTCGCGTCTTTGTCGATCCGAAAGATGCGTCCGGGGGACTCGGTGCCCGCCAGCAGGTTGCCTGCCTTGTCGAAGGCCAGCGTGACGACGTTGGTCGTGTTCGTCTTGTAGAAGAGCGAGCCCTTCCCGTCCGGCGTGATGCGATAGATGTTGCCCTTCTCACCCGTGGCGGCGAAGAGCGCGCCATCGGGGGCCGTCGCGAGCGCCCAGATGTACTTGTCGTCCGGATCGAAGAACGTTTTGGAGGTGCCATCCGTGGCGACGCGGTAGATCTTCCCGTCGGGCGAGGAGGCCACGTAGAGCCCGCCGCCCGGCGCGGATGCCAGCGCGTGCACTTCCATCTCGGGCGCGTCGAAGAACGTGGACGCTTTGCCGTCGCGCGTGATCTTCAGCACCTGGCCTTCGTTGCCGGTCCCGGCCCACAGCGTGCCGTCGGATCCGGCGAGCACCGTCCAGAGGAATGGCGCCGATGTTTCGGCGACCTGCGCCGTCGCGGGACCGAGAAAGACGCGCCCGTCGCTGTCGATCGACAGGTTCTCGACGTCTCCCTTCAGGAAGTCGGCCTGCGTCGAGACGGTCCAGAACGTAGGGGCGGAAGCGGAGAGAAGTGCGGACGCGGCCAGTACCGCGGCCGCGAGCACAGCGAATCGTTTGAGCATGAAGGAAATCGTTTCCGTCTACCGGCGGCTGTCGAGATCGATCGTCAGCACGCGTGTGCCCACGACCGCCGAATCCATCGGCAGCTCCCACTCGCCGAGGGCGGCGCTGCGGATCGGCGTGAAGTTGCCGCCGCTCCGGTCTCCCTCGAGGACGGACAGTACCGAAGGTGGCAGCGAGGTCAGCGCCTCGCCGTTGACGACGGCGCCGGGCGTGCCGGTCAGCAGGCGAACGTAGAGGCGATTGTTGCGGTGCGCCTGGTTCAGAATCTTGATCATCTGTTCAACGCTCTGCGGCTGGATGCTGCGCCGCAGCTCGCGCTGCTCGATCTGGTTCAACTGCTTGCCGTCGGTGACCATCACCGTCAGCTGGCCGGACGCGTTCGCAGGAATGTCGATCGGAATCGTGGAAATTTTCTCGCTGCCGCGGTAATTGCGCGTGAGCACCTTCAGCGGCACGGTCCGTCCGGCACGCGGCCGCACGTCGTCCAGCCAGACGCGCTCGATCGTGGCGGAGCGCTCGTCTTCAGAGCTCTTGACGGCGATCTCGACCCCTTTCAACGTGACCGGCTCGTGATCGTTGCCGAGCAGCATCGTGATCGGACCCGCGACGTAGGCGGAAGCAGCGGGGATGGTACCGTCGCCCGTGAAGATGTCTTCGTAGGTGAGGTCTTCGTGCTTGTCGAATGTCGCCTTGCCGCTGACCGTGAACGTCGAGTCACCGAACTGCCGCTCGTAGCTGCCGAGCGTGTTGAAAAGGGCGACGTAGGTCAGCAGCGGCGTGAACAGCTGGTCGTTTGCGACGGTGTAATGGAACGTGCGCTTGGGCGCGCGGTCGGACTCGAGCGTGATCGTAATCGGGATCGTCACCGGCCCTTTGCCGAGCGTGCCGGCGACGGCTGTCGCGCGGTCCTGCTGCAGCGTGCCGATCACCTCGCCCATCGTCGCGATCTTGAAGGACGACATCAGGCTGGGAAGCGAGGTGTAAACAGTCGCGCGCGTCATGGGGAACGCCGTCGGACCAAAGTTGAAGAACGGATGACCGAACGCGTAGACGCGCGTCCCGTCGACGTGCGTCACGGTTCCGGTCGCACCCATCTCGCCGTCGCCGCCGAGCAGCGAGACGCCGACGGGATCCCCTGGTTTCAGCGGTTCGTGAGACGGGGCGGCGGGCGCGCCCGATCCGCCGGCGAGGACAGGTGTGAAGCCGGCGTCGCGGAACATCGAGGAGACGAGATCCGACGTCGAGCTGGACATCCCGCTCAGCACGAGCGGCGTCGCGATCGGACGGAGCAGCGCCCCCATCTGTGCGCCGGCAGTGGCAGGGAGGCCGAACGCCTGCACGTCCGACGGACGGTCCGCGAACATCGCAACCCGCGCGTATGTCGCGCGAATCGCGGCGGCCAGGCGTTCCGGCGTGACGGGCAATTCAAGACGTGCCTGCCCCGCGCTCGCGCGTCGCGAGCCGGCCGCATTCTCCGCCGTCGCGGCGATCATCTCCTCGATCGGCGTGATGCCGGCGATCGGTTCTTTCGGGAAAGCGCCGATGGAATAGGACACGGCACCGACCAGACGGTCGCCGATGTACACCGGACTGCCGCTCATGCCTGCGATGACGCCCGTCTCGGCGAGCGGTCCGCCTTCGAGCCGCGCGAGAATCAGGTTTCGCTGCGGCGCCTGCACGTTCTTCAGCACCCCGAGAATGTGGACCTTGAAGTCCTGCATCTCGGATCCTTCGAACACGGTGCGGCCGACGCCGACCATGCCCGGCTTGATTTCATCGATTGGCATTAAGCGCGTGGTGGCGGGCACGTTCGCCCAGCCGAGCGCGGTAACCGCTGCGGTGACCAGAAAAACCCGGATCTTCATGTTATTCAAACCTTTATAGCATGATTAGACGCCGCCCGGCTGTCTCCGGCTCTCCCTTTGTGTTAGTCTTTCGACTGATCGTGCTGAACAGCGCCCTCTCGTTTGCCGCCCGTCCGACGTTTACGTCGTATTGGTGGTGGCACGCGTACACGAGGGGGCAGATGCGGTAACGCACGTCGAATAGAAACCGAGCACCGTAAAGCCCCCTCAGTCACCAGATTGAGGGGGCTTTCATTTTTCAGGGACCATGTTACGACTGAGATCTGCATAACCATCACCGGGGCCGACACGGAGGCCATGCGCGCGGCGCGGACGGCGGCCGAAGCGGATGCCGACCTGGTCGAGCTGCGCCTCGACTCGATGGACCGGCCGGATCCCGACGGCGCTCTCGCCGATCGCGGGAGGCCCGCCATCGTGACGTGCCGTCCGCGTCGTGAAGGCGGTCTGTTCGACGGGTCGGAGGAAGAGCGGCTGCGGATCCTGGCGCGAGCGCACGCGCTCGGCGCCGAGTTCATCGACGTCGAATGGGACGCGCGGGTGGACGACCTGCTGCACGCACGTCGCGGCCGCGGCATCGTCATGTCGCGTCACGTGTTCACCGGCACGCCCAGTAACGCCGCCTCGATGCTCGACGACCTGCGCTCGCGCGGCGGAGAAGTCGCGAAGCTCGCGGTGATGACGGAACGCCCCGCGGACCTCGTCGGACTGCTGGCCGCACGGCGCGACGAGTCGTCGATCGTGATCGGGATGGGGGGCGCAGGCCTGCCGACGCGCATTCTCGCCGGCCGATTCGGATCGCGGTGGACGTATGCGGGAGACGCGGTCGCACCGGGACAGATCACCGCCGCGCGCCTGCTGCACGAGTTCCGCTTTCGCCGCATTCGTTCCGATGCGGCGGTCTACGCCGTGATCGGACACCCGGTGACGGAGTCCCTGTCGCCCGCGATGCACAACGCGGGATTCGCCGCGCTGGGCCTGAACGCGGCGTACGTTCCGCTGGACGTGCAGGATCTTGGCGGGTTCCGCGAGTTCGGGCAGGCGATCGGGCTGCGCGGCGCGAGCGTGACGATTCCGTTCAAGGTCGACGTGCTGCCATTGCTCGACGAGATGGCGCCGGAAGCGTCTGCCGCCGGCGCGGTGAACACCATCGCGCTGAACGACGGCCGCTGGATCGGACGCAACACCGATGCGGAAGGATTTCTCGAGCCGCTGCGGGCCCGGCTGCCCAAGGTCGCCGGGATTCGCGCGACGATCCTCGGCGCCGGAGGGGCAGCCCGCGCCGCCGGCCTCGCGCTCAAAGGGGCGGGAGCGCACGTCACCATCTGCGCACGGCGCAGGGAAGCCGCGCAAGTTGTGGCGTCGGCAATCGGCGCGCAGGTCGGCCCGTGGCCACCGGCGCCGGGCTCCTGGGACCTGCTCGTCAACGCGACACCGGTCGGCGCGTCGGCACCCGGGTCCATCCCGTTTGCCGGTCCTTTTGATGGACCGTTTGTCTACGATCTCGTGTACGACCCCGATCCGACCGAACTGATGCGGCGGGCGCAACTCGAAGGTTGTGCGACGCTCGGCGGCCTCGCGATGCTCATCGCGCAGGCGGAGCGGCAATTCGAAATCTGGACGGGACAGCGGCCCCCGGCAGGCCTCTTCGCGCAGGCCGCGGAGACGGCACTGGCACATCGATCCGCACATTCCGCGCATTCCGCGGCGAAAAAGTGATCGGCGGCATATGAAGCAGACAACGTTTGAAGAGTTCAGGGAGCTGGCGCGGCGCGGCACGTTCGTGCCAGTCGTCAAGGAGATCATGGCGGACCTGCTGACGCCGGTCTCCGCCTTTCTGAAGATCGCCGAACACTCGGATTACGCCTTCCTGTTCGAGAGCGTGGAAGGAGGGGAGCAGGTCGCACGGTACTCGTTCCTTGGCAAGGATCCGTTTCTCGTCCTGCGCTCACGCGGCGGCAAAACGATCGTCGATCGCTCGGGCGTGACCACGGAGACAGACGAGCCGTTCGTACCGCTGCTCCGCAAGCTGATGGCGGAATTCCGCGCGCCATTCGTCCAGGGCCTGCCGCGTTTCACCGGCGGCGCGGTCGGCTTCATCGGCTACGACGCATCGGTCGTGTTCGAGCCGGCGCTCGCCGGCGCATGGAACAACGCCGCATGGAACCAGAAAGAAGAAGGAAGAAAGGAGAAAGAAGACGGAAGAAAGGAGAAAGAAGACGGAAGAAAGGAGAAAGAAGACGGAAGAAAGAAGAAAGAAGACGGAAGAGAGGCGGACGACGAGAGAGAGACGGATGACGCCGGCTTTATGTTGTTCGACACGGTGCTCGCGTTCGACCACGTCAAGCATCGGATCCTGGTCATTGCGAACGCGCGAGTGACGGCGGACGAAGATTTGTCGGCGCTGTACCAGTTCGCGTGCGCGAAGATCCAGTTCCTCGAGCGGGAGTTGGAGCGCGGACTGTCGCAGTCGACGCCGGCGCGCCGGGAGGCGCCTGAGGTGCGGTCCAATCTCACGCGGGAACAGTACGAGGCGGGGGTTCGGACGATCAAGGAACGGATCGCCGCCGGGGACATCTACCAGGCGGTGCTCTCGCAGCGGTTCGAGGCAAGGGTCGAGGCGGAACCGCTCACTGTATATCGCGCGCTGCGCCACGTGAACCCGTCGCCGTACATGTATTTCATCCGCATGGGGAAATCCGCCATCGTCGGGTCGTCTCCTGAAATGCTCGTCCGGGTGGAAGGGCAGCACGTCGAAACGCACCCGATCGCCGGCACGCGGCCTCGCGGCCGGAACGAAGAAGAAGATCAGCGGCTTGCGGACGAATTGAAGCGCAACGAGAAGGAGCGCGCCGAGCACGTCATGCTCGTCGATCTCGGGCGCAATGACCTCGGCCGAGTCTGTGAGTTCGGGAGCGTCAAGGTTCCCCAATACATGGGTCTCGAGCGCTTTTCCCACGTGATGCACCTGGTCTCGACCGTCGAAGGACGTCTGGCCGACGGGTACGATCACCTCGATGCGCTCATTTCGTGTTTTCCGGCTGGCACGGTCTCGGGCGCGCCGAAGATCCGCGCCATGCAGATTCTGGCGGAGCTGGAGCCGACGCGCCGCGATCTCTATGCCGGCGCGGTGGGCTACATCGACTTCGCGGGCAACCTGGACTTCTGCATCGCCATCCGAACGATCGCGCTGCGCGATGGCGTCGCACGCGTCCAGGCGGGCGGTGGCATTGTGGCGGACTCGAACCCCTCCGCCGAGTATCAGGAATCCCGCGACAAGGCGGGCGCGCTGCTACAGGCCATCGAGATGGCGGAGACCGAGCTCTGATGAAGGTCCTGCTGCTGGATAACTACGACTCGTTCACCTACAACCTCGCGCAGTACCTGGGGGAGTTCGGGCATGCACCGGTCGTGAGACGCAACGACCAGATTTCGATCGGCGAGATCGACGCGATGAAGCCCGATCGGATCGTCGTCTCGCCGGGACCTGGCCGGCCGGAAGATGCCGGCGTCACTATCGACGTGATCCGCCGGTTCGGCCAGCGCGTCCCGGTGCTTGGCGTGTGCCTGGGGCACCAGGGGATCGGGTATGCGTTCGGCGGCGACGTCGTCCGCGCGCCGGTGTTGATGCACGGCAAGGTGTCATCGATTCGACACGATGGCCGCGGCGTATTCGCCGGCGTCTCGCAGCCGTTCGTCGCCGGCCGCTACCACTCGCTGATCGTCGCAGATCCTCCGCCGGACGTTCTCGAGGTCACCGCGCGCACGGACGACGGCATCATCATGGGACTTCGACACCGTGAGTGGCCGGTGCACGGCGTGCAGTTTCACCCCGAGTCGGTCCTCACCGGCGAAGGGCGCAAGATCCTCCGGAATTTCCTGGAGCACGGCGCATGACGGCGTTTTCGGCGCTCATCGACAAGCTGCAGCATCGCGTTGACCTGACGGTCGACGAGGCGGCCGGCGCGATGGAAGCAATCATGGACGGGCAGGCCGCGCCGTCGCAGATCGCCGGGCTCCTCGTCGGTCTCGCGATGAAAGGGGAGCGGCCGGACGAGATCGTCGGACTGGCAAGAACGATGAGGGCGCGAGCGACGAAGCTGTCGCGCTCGTTCGCGCCCGTGTTCGACACGTGCGGCACCGGTGGGGACGGCGCGCACACATTCAACGTCTCGACGGTTGCGGCGCTCGTCCTCGCGGCCTGCGGCGTGCGCGTGGCGAAGCACGGGAACCGCAGCGCCTCGAGCCGCTGCGGGAGCGCGGATCTATTCGAAGAGCTCGGCGTGAACGTGTCCGCGACCCCGCCGATCGTCGAGCGGTGCCTGGACGAGGCGGGCATCGCGTTCCTCTTCGCGCAGGTGTTCCATCCGTCGATGCGGCACGCGGCGCCGACGCGCAAGGAGCTGGGTGTGCGCACCGCATTCAACCTGCTCGGCCCGCTCACCAACCCCGCCGGCGCCTCACGTCAACTCGTCGGCGTGTCGCGGCCGGAGCTCACCGAGCTGGTGGCGCGATCGCTGGCGCAGCTCGGAGCGGAGCGCGCCTGGGTCGTGCACGGCGCCGATGGGCTCGACGAGATTTCGACGACCGGCTACACCAAGGTGTCCGAATGCCGCGGCGGTGCCGTGAATACGTTTTACCTGCATCCCGCCGACGTCGGACTCGCCAAGTCCCCCCCCGCGACGCTCCGCGGCGGCGACGCGCGGGAGAACGCGACGATCGCACGTGACGTGCTGTCGGGACGTCCGGGAGCGCCGCGCGACATCGTGTTGTTGAATGCCGGCGCATCGCTGCTGATTGCCGGGCGCGTCCCAACCATTCCCGAGGGCATCGCGCAGGCCGCCGAGGCCATCGACAGCGGCCGTGCCGCGGCGGTCCTCGACACCCTCATACGCGTTTCACAGGATGGGCGAACGTGACGACCAGCGCCATGCCAGATCTGCTCGCGACGATCGTCGCCACCGCGCGCCGCATCACGGAGGTTCGTCGAACGCGGGCCTCCGACCAGCACCTCGAGCGGCTGGCGGCGACCCGCCATCCGCAAGGGGACACGTTCGTGCGGGCGTTGCGCGAAGACCCCCCGCCGCGGGTGATCGCCGAGTGCAAGCGCCGTTCGCCGTCGCGAGGGATCCTCCGCGAGGACTACAAGCCCGCGGAGCATGCGGCCGCGTACGCGCGCGCCGGCGCTGCAGCGATCTCGGTGCTGACCGAGCCGACCTTTTTCGACGGATCGCTGGATCACCTGCGACAGGCCCGCGCGGTCGTCGACACGCCGCTGCTGCGCAAGGACTTCATCGTCGATCGTTACCAGATTCTCGAGGCGGTCGCGTCAGGCGCGGACGCCGTGCTGCTCATCGTTGGCGCGCTGCAAGCGGCGGCGCTTCAATCGCTGCTCGTGTCGGTTCGCGAGCTTGGCGTGGCCGCGCTCGTCGAAGTGCATGACGCAGGTGAATTGAGGATCGCGGCGGACGCGGGCGCGGAGCTGATCGGTGTGAACAGCCGTAACCTGCGAACTCTCTCCGTCGAGCCGCACCTCCACGAGGAGCTCGCGTCGATGATGCCCGCGGGGATTGTCAACGTTGCGGAGAGCGGACTTCGTCAACCGGCAGATCTTCGTCGCCTCGAAAAAGCGGGATACCACGCGTTTCTGGTTGGCGAGCGGCTGATCACACAGCCGGATCCAGGTGCGGCGCTCGCGGCGCTGCGCGACGGCACGCGGAGGGCGGGGAAGGAATGACGCGCGTGAAAATTTGCGGCATCACGAGCGCCGCGGATGCGGAACTCGCCGTCGACCTGGGCGCCTCGGCCATTGGTCTGATCTTCTGGCCATCGAGCCCGCGTTTCGTCGAGCAGTCGCGCGCGCGCGAGATCGTGACCAGGTTGCCGCCATTCGTGAGCGTCGTGGGCGTGTTCGTGAATCAGGTGAAGGAAGCAGCGCGCGTCGCGGCCGATCTCGGGTTGTCAGCGGTGCAGTTTCACGGTGACGAGCCGGTCGATGACTATCGCGAGTTTCCGGCGCCAGTGATCAAATCGATCGGCGTTCGTGACGGTTCCGCGCGGCAAGATGCGGCCGCCGTCCCATCGCACGTGACGGTGCTGCTCGACGCGCACGATCCCCTGAAGCGCGGGGGCACGGGAACGATCATCGACTGGAGCGTCGCCGCGGGGATCGCGCGGGAACGCTCGGTGATCCTGTCCGGTGGATTGAATGCCAGCAACGTGGAGGCGGCGGTCAGCGCCGTCAGGCCATACGCCATCGACGTCTCGTCGGGCGTCGAGTCGGCGCCGGGAAAAAAAGATCCGGAGAAAATGCGCGCGCTGTTTGCCGCGCTACAAACGATATGAGTCACGGACCTGTATTTGGAACTCGAGATCCTGACGCGCGCGGGTATTACGGCGCGTATGGCGGACGCTTCGTACCCGAGACCCTCGTGGCGCCGATCGAAGAGCTCACCGAGGCGTACTTCAAAGTGCGGCAGGACGAAGGCTTCCGCAGCGAGCTCGGACGGCTGCTGCGCGACTACGTCGGGCGCCCCACGCCGCTCTACGAAACGAAGCGATTGACGGCGTCGGCAGGCGGCGCGCGCATCGTCCTCAAGCGCGAGGATCTGGCGCACACCGGCGCGCACAAGATCAATAACGCGCTCGGGCAGGCGCTCCTCGCGGTCCGCATGGGCAAGCGCCGGATCGTCGCCGAAACGGGCGCAGGGCAGCACGGTGTCGCGACGGCGACCGTATGCGCGCTGCTCGGGCTGGAGTGCCACGTCTACATGGGTTCGGACGACATGGCGCGCCAGTCGCTGAACGTCTTCCGCATGCGGTTGCTGGGCGCGGAAGTGATCGAGGTCAGCGCCGGATCGAAAACGTTGAAAGACGCGATCAATGAGGCCATGCGTGACTGGGTCACGAACGTCACCGACACCTACTACCTGCTCGGATCCGTGCTGGGCCCGCATCCCTATCCCTTGATGGTGCGGGAATTTCAGTCGGTGATCGGACGCGAGGCGCGCGCGCAGTGCATCGAGCAGTTCGGCCGGCTTCCCGACGTCATCGTGGCATGCGTCGGCGGCGGCAGCAACGCCATGGGAATCTTCGATGCGTTCATTCCCGACGCCCGCGTCCGTCTGGTCGGCGTCGAAGCGGGCGGCCGCGGCATCACACCGGGCGCGCATGCGGCGCGGTTCGCGGGTGGAAGCGCCGGCGTGCTCCAGGGCACGCGCAGCTACGTCCTGCAGGACGCGGACGGAAACGTCGAGCTCACGCATTCGATCTCCGCCGGACTCGATTACGCGTCCGTGGGTCCCGAGCACGCATACCTGCGCGAGACCGGACGCGCCGAATACACGTGGATCGATGACGCCGCTGCGCTGGAATCCTTTCAGCAGCTAGGTAAGGAAGAAGGCATTCTGCCCGCGCTCGAATCGTCGCACGCGATCGCGCACGCCTGCCGCCTCGCACCGCAACTCGCGAAGGACGCAATCATGCTGGTGAATCTGTCCGGCCGCGGCGATAAGGACGTCATCAGCGTCCAGGCGGCGCTGAAGGAGGATCGCTGATGTCGCGGATCGCCGGCGCCTTCGATCGCATGCGTGCCTCTGGGTCGCCGGGTCTCGTCGCGTACGTCACCGCGGGCGATCCCGATCTGTCGCGGACGGCGGACATCCTGATCTCGTTGTCGCACTCCGGAGCCGACGTGCTCGAAGTCGGCGTGCCGTTCTCCGATCCGCTCGCGGACGGTCCCGTCATCCAGCGCGCCTCCGAACGCGCGCTGGCGAGCGGGACGACGCTGCGGGGCGCGTTGCGGATGATCAAGGAGACGCGATCGCGCATCACATCGCCGATCGTCCTATTCACCTATGCGAACCCGATCCTGAGGATGGGGGAGGAGGCGTTCGCCAAAGCGGCAGCGGATGCAGGTGTCGACGGCGTCCTCATGCTCGATCTGCCGGTTGAAGAGGCGGGACCTTTCCGCGCGCGCCTCGTGGACGCGGGTATCGACCCGATTTTTCTGTTGAGCCCGACGACCACGGATACGCGCATTCGCGAGTCGGCCGCGCTCGGTCGCGGCTTTCTGTACGTCATCTCGCGCCTGGGCGTCACCGGTGCGCGCACTGAAGTTGCCCGCGACGCCGAGTCGCTCGTGAAGCGAATCCGCGCGCAATCGGAGCTTCCACTTGCACTGGGCTTCGGCATCTCGCGGCCGGAGCACGTGGCACAGGTCGGCCGCTGGGTTGAGGCGGCAGTGGTCGGGAGCGCGCTGGTGAACGTGATCGCCGAGCACGGGAAAGCGTCCGATGTCGCCGAGCGCGCCGGCGCGTACGTGCGCTGGCTGAAGGGCCAGTCATGAGAGCGGACCTCGAGGATCTTCGCAAGCGGATCGATCTGCTCGACGAATCGCTGGTGCGATTGCTGAACGCGCGCGCGGCGTGCGCGCTCGAGATCGGCAGGGTGAAGCGCGGAATGGGCGTGCCCATCTACCAGCCGGAACGCGAGGCGGAAGTTCTGAAGAACGTGCAGGCGATCAATAACGGCCCGCTCGATCAGGCAGCCATCAAGCGGCTGTTCGAGCGCATCATCGACGAGGCCCGCCACCTCGAACGGATCGCGGAAGAAGTACAATCGAACAAACACGAGTGAGAAAAACATGGTTGTAGTCATGCGGGAACGGGCGACGGACGCGCAGGTCCAAAGCGTCATCGCGAAATTGATAGAAATGGGCTTCGACGTGCACCGGTCCACGGGCGCGCTGCGAACAGTGCTCGGCGCCGTCGGCGGCTCGCGGCAGTTCGATACGGCGCTGCTCGAAGTGCTCGACGGCGTGCAGGAGGTGCATCGGATCACCGAGCCGTACAAGCTCGCGAGCCGTAGCTTCAAGTCAGACAACACGGTCATCGTCATCGACGACTTACGCATCGGCGGCGACGAAGTGATCGTCATGGCGGGCCCTTGTTCCGCCGAGAGCGAAGAGCAGGTCGAGTCGAGCGCGGCGGCCGTCCGTCGCGCCGGCGCGAAAGTGCTGCGCGGCGGCGCGTTCAAGCCGCGGAGCAGTCCCTACAGCTTCCAGGGACTCGGCGAGGAAGGGCTGCGGTTGCTGAAATCCGCTGCCGATCGTCACAACCTGAAATTGATCACCGAGGTGATGGACATCAGCCAGCTCCAGCTGATCGAGCGGTATGCCCACATCCTGCAGGTGGGCGCGCGCAACATGCAGAACTTCACGCTGCTGCGCGAGCTCGGTCATTCCAGGAAGCCGATCATGCTGAAGCGCGGTATCTCGGCAACCATCGAAGAGTGGCTGCTGTCGGCGGAGTACATCCTGGCCGGCGGCAACATGAACGTGATGCTGTGCGAGCGCGGGATCCGCACGTTCGAGAGCTACACGCGCAACACGCTCGACATCTCCGCCATTCCAGTCGTGCAGAAGCTCAGTCACCTGCCGGTGATTGTCGATCCGAGCCACGGCACCGGAAGGCGCGACAAGGTGGCGCCGATGGCGCGCGCCGCGGTCGCCGCGGGCGCCGACGGTCTGATCATCGAAGTGCACAACGATCCCGACCACGCCCTCAGCGACGGCGCGCAGTCGATGTTCCCGTCACAGTTCGATCGTCTTATGGCGGAGCTGCGGATCATCGCGCCCGCGATCGGCCGCAGCATCTGCCTGGAGCCCGTCGCCCGCCGTGGATGGGGAGTCTAGACGTGCTCGGTGCTCGGCGCTCAGTGCTGGGTGCTGAGTGCTGAGCGCGCCGTTTCCGCGGATCGCAATCGTCGGCGTCGGTTTGCTGGGCGGGTCGATCGCAAAAGCCGCGCTGCGGCAGTGGCCGGCAATCGAGATCATTCCGATCGAAGCGAACGAGAGCGTGGCCCAGGCCGCGCGCGCGGACCTCGTGGTGCTCGCGGCGCCGATCCTCGCGAACATCGCGCGACTATCAGAGTTGTCCCAGCACGTCGGCCGAGACGCCGTCATCACTGACGTCAGCAGCACCAAACGGCGCATCGTATCGGCCGCCAATGCCATCCCCGCCCTCAACTTCATTGGCGGACATCCGATGGCCGGGAACGCGCGCGGCGGCGCGGCGAATGCGCGCGCGGACCTGTTCGATGGACATCCATGGATCCTTACTCCGGCTGCGGGCCAGACGGCGGCGCTTCAACGGCTCGAAGAGTTCGTCTCCGGCCTTCGCGGCGTCCCGCACATCATGACGCCGGAGCTGCACGATCGGTTCGTCGGCGCCGTCAGCCATCTGCCGCAGCTCAGCGCAAGCGCCCTGATGCACGTTGTCGGCGAGCTCGCGGGTGACGCGGGACTCGAGCTCGCCGGACGCGGCCTGCACGACAGCACACGCCTGGCGGCGAGCCCGCCCGATATCTGGAAGGATGTCGCCGCCACAAATGACGACGTGCTTCGCGACGCGCTGGATGTGCTGATCGCGACGTTGATCGAAATGCGCGACTCGCTCGAGACGGGCGACGCGATTGAAACGGTCTTCACGTCCGCGCGCCGGTGGCGCGACGCCCTCGATCGCCACTGAAATGCCGCCTCCCAAACGCGCCGTCCGCACGTACCTCGAGATGACCGAGCCGTCGTTTCTTTTACCGGCACCGGCGCCGTCGGACGATACGACCGTCGAGCCGATCGAGGACTGTCCCCCGGCGCTCTGGCGGCGGTTGTACACGGAAGTCGGCGAGCAATATCACTGGGTCGATCGTCTGTCCTGGACGGACGATGACATCACACGGTATCTCGCCGATCCGCAGTTGGAACTCTGGGTCGCGCGCGAGCACGGCGATCTGGCGGGGTACTTCGAGCTTCGGCGCCACGACGACGGCGCCGTCGAGGTCGCGTATTTTGGTCTGCTGCCGCATGCCGTCGGTCGCGGTCTGGGCAAGTACGTGCTGACGCGCGCCGTGCAGCGCGCGTGGGAGCTGGGCGCCACGCGCGTCTGGTTGCACACATCCTCGCTCGACCACTCGTCCGCGCTCCCGAATTACCTGGCGCGTGGATTCTCCGTCTGGAAGCAGGAGTCCTACGACGTCTAGCGCCCCTTCTGCACGATCGTCAGGGGCCAGCCGCCGATCGTAGCGGACGCGGTCCTCTGCGACGACGACGAGTTCGACGGCACAGTGAAGAACGTGTCGCCGTCGCCACTGTTTACCTGGTGGAGCCGCGGCGACTCCCATGAGAGCCACGAATCGGACGACTCCATCGTCCACGCACAGCCCATGAACGGCTCCGACAGCACCCAGAGATGCACCCTGCCACCATCAGCGCCAACGGTGAGGCTTCCGCCGCCCACCCCGCCGGAGAACGTCGCGCCGGCAGGGAGGCCGCCGGTGGCCGGCGACGCCACATTGCCGCAGGACCCCCACTGATTCACGCGCACGTTCTGCCCCGCCGTCGGCGCAATCCACCGGATCTCGACGACGGCCAGTCGCTGGCCGGCGTAGCTCGTGTCGGGATTGAACTCGGCATCGTAGCCAAGCGTGCCGCTTCCGCTGCCTCCACCTGCGGCGAGTCTGAGCCAGGGCGCTGCGGATGCTGCGGTCCATCGGCAGCCGCGACTCGTCGAGATCGCGATCGTGCCGTTCCACCGGTCGCGTGGGATCGACGCGAGGACCGGACTGACCTGGTATTCACAGTCCCCCTGGCCGGGCTGTGAAACCGAGGCCGTCTTGTCCTGTACGGTGAACGTCATCCGGCGCGCGAGCGCGTCCTCGTTGGCCCTGACAAACACTTTCAAGGTCGCCGGGCCGTCCCCCTCGACGGCCCCTTCGATCGATGCCCACGAAGCGTCGGCCTTGACTGTCCAGTGGCATCCTGCAGCCGTGGTGATTCTCAGAACGCCGTTCCCGCCATCGCGGTCGTAATCGTCTGGTTCAGTCGCGGCGGCATACGTGCACGTCGTCGGCTGCGGCGGCGTCGGCGCAGGATCCGGTGGTGCCGGCGAGGGAGTCGTGGGGGTCGTCGGCGTGGGGGACGTCGGTGTCGTTGGTTGTTCGGTTTTGTGGCCGCACGCGATCGTCATGGCAGCGATCGCAACTAGCATGACGAACAAGCGCCGGGAAGAGTCGAGCATGGCGCACCTCTATAATGACGATCTGGATGGCGGCGCCGCTGTGGATTCCTTCTCTCGAACGCATCGAGCGCGCGAACCTCACCAGGTTCGGCGGCGGCAGGTCGTATCCAGAGCTTTACGCGTGGAGCGTAGCGCAACCTGCAGAGTTCTGGCACGCGATGTGGGAATTCGGCGCGGTCCGTGGGGAGATGGGGGACCGCGTCGCCGTCGACATGGATCGCATGCCCGGTGCGCGCTTCTACCCTGATGCGCGGATCAACTTCGCTGAGAATGTCCTCTGGCCGGGCCGGGCGTCTGACGAAGATTCCGCGATCGTCTACAGATCAGAAAGCGGCGTGTCCCGGACGCTGTCATGGCGTGAGCTTCGACGAGATGTCGCCGAATTCTCGGCAGCGCTGCGAGGCGCGGGCATCAAGCCGGGTGACCGGGTTGCGGCCTATCTGCCGAACGTGCCGGAGGCAATCGTCGCCGTGCTGGGCTGCGCCGCGATCGGTGCAGTGTGGTCGTCGTGCTCGCCGGACTTCGGCGTGCAGGGTGTGCTCGATCGATTCGGGCAGATCGAGCCGCGCGTCTTCATCGCGGCCGAGCAGTACCAATACGGCGGCAAGACGTTCGATCAGCGCGGCAAGATCGCGCAGATTCTCGCGAAGCTCCCTTCAGTCGAGCACCCCATCGTCGACGCTGACGGCTGGCAGGACTTTCTCGCGCCGCACCGCGGCGCGGAGCTGACGTACGACGCGCTGCCATTCAACCATCCGCTGTACATCCTCTATTCGTCCGGTACTACCGGTGTTCCGAAGTGCATCGTCCACGGTGCGGGCGGCACGCTGATCCAACACCTGAAAGAGCACCAGCTCCATTGCGACATTCATCCGCGCGACCGCGTGTTCTACTTCACGACGCTCGGCTGGATGATGTGGAACTGGCTGGTCACCGCGCTCGCATCCGGCGCGACGATTCTGCTGTTCGATGGTTCGCCGTTCCATCCGGATGGCAACGTTCTCTTCGATTTTGCGGACGAGACCGGAATGACGCTCTTCGGCACGTCCGCAAAATACATCGACGCCGTCGCGAAGGCGGGACTTCGCCCGGCGGAGACGCATTCCCTGGCGTCGGTGAGGACGATGACGTCGACCGGATCGCCGTTGGCGCCGGAGAGTTTCGACTTCGTGTACGCGCACGTCAAGCGCGACATTCATCTGGCGTCGATCTCCGGCGGGACGGACATCGTGAGCTGTTTCGTCGGTGGGAATCCCGTCGCGCCGGTATGGCGTGGCGAGATCCAGTGCCGCACGCTCGGCATGAAGGTGGAGGTTTTCGACGAGCAGGGTCATCCGGTCCGCGGCGAGAAGGGTGAGCTCGTGTGCACGATGCCGTTTCCATCGATGCCGATCGGATTCTGGAACGATCCGGACGGCCGGAAATATCGCGCCGCCTACTTCGAGCGCTTCCCGGGCGTGTGGACGCACGGCGATTACATGGAGCTGACGGAGCACGACGGCGTAATCATCTACGGACGATCCGATGCGGTGTTGAACCCAGGGGGAGTACGCATCGGAACCGCAGAGATTTATCGCCAGGTGGAACAGTTGCCGGAAATCGTCGAGAGCCTGGTGGTAGGGCAGCAGTGGGGCGGCGACGAGCGGATCGTGCTCTTCGTCAAGCTGCGCGAAGGACTGACGCTGGACGACGGCGAAGTAGAGCGGATCCGCGCGCAGATCCGCGCGAATAGCACGCCCCGGCACGTCCCATCCCGAATCCTCCAGGTGACGGACATCCCAAGGACGAAGAGTGGGAAAATAGTGGAGCTGGCCGTGCGGGACGTCGTGCATGGGCGCCCCGTGAAGAACCGCGAGGCGCTCGCGAACCCCGAGGCGCTGGAGCAGTTCGCCAACCGGCCCGAGCTGCAAGGTTGAACGGCGCCGGGCCGCATAGAATAGTGACCGAGGTTGCGTGAAAATTCGACAGGACATACTTGCGAAGATCGTGGCTCATGCCGTGGAGGATCTGCCGAACGAATGCTGCGGTCTCCTCATCGGGACCGTGGACATGGTGGAAGACGCTTCCCGGGCGCGTAACGTCAAGCGAAGCCGCACGAAATTCCAGGTTGAGCCGGCGGACCATTTCGCCGCGATCCGGCGCGCGCGCGCGGCGGGCTTCGAGATTATCGGGGCGTACCACTCGCATCCGAGCGGGCCGTCAGGTCCATCCGATATCGATCGCCTGCGACTGACGGATCCGTCGATGTTTCACGTGATCGTCTCGCTGGCGCATGGCACGCGTACCGTGCGCGCGTTCCGACTGATGGACGGGAACTTCAGTCCGCTCGAACTTGTTTCGGTGCCTTGATGGGCGTGAAGCTTCAGTGACGGGATGAGTCGCCGCCCGGGTCGCCGAGACCCGGCCGGATCTTCACCGAGGTGCTCGCCGCGGCGATCGGCCTGTCTTTCTTCTTCAGCCTGAATTGGATCCGGTAGTCGCCGGCGGTGCGGTAGACGTGGTCCGCGCTGAATCGGCGCTTGATCTGGCTCTTGCCGGCTTCGTACGGATCGCAGTCTGCCGAGTTGTTCGAACGGGTATCGTCGCCCCAATCCCACTCGACCGTCGCGCAGTAGAAGTCCTCGAAATCGTCCGGACCGCCGTTGATGTCAGCGGATGCCACCACTCGCGCGGGGGACATGCCCATCGACGGGTTCGCCTTGACCGAGACCTTCGGCTTCTTGGGCTTGTCGTCGCTAACCGAAATCGCTAGCGTGAGCATCAACGGAAGCACCAGAAGCTTCATGAAACCATTATAATCCCGCTCTTATGTCCTCGACCGCGTCTCCTTCGGTGATCCGCCTTGCGACCGGTGCTCCATCAGATTGCGAAACCGACCTGCTGGTGGTTCCTGCGTTCGAGGAGGAAGCCATTGGCGTCGTGCTCCCCTGGGTGGACGAAGCGACCGGCGGAGAAGTCGGCCGCGCGACGGCATCGGGAGAAATCCGCGGCCGGTTGTACGAGACGTTCGTCACGCCCGTGACGTCGCGCGCCGCGAAAGCGGCGAGAATCGCGATCGTTGGAGCGGGGAAGCCGGACGACTTCGACCTCGAGCGGCTGAGAAAAATCGCGACGGCGTCGGCACTCGTCGCGCGTGGCCGGCGCATTCCGCGCGTGGCCTTCGTCCATCGCGGCGCCTTCGGCCCGGTCGATGGAACGCAGGCGGTGACCGAGGGACTTGTCCTCGCCGCGTTCAGCGTGGACCAGTACAAGACGGGCGAGCGCTTTGGTCCCGCGGCGACGGAGCTCACGATCGTCGCGCATGGAAAAGATGCGGCCGAAACTGCCGCGATCGAGCGCGCGATCAAACGGGGCATCGTGCTCGGCGAGTCGAGCAACCTGGCGCGCGGATTCGCGAACGAGCCATCGAACCTCCTCACGCCGCGCATCTTTGCCGAGCGCGCCTCGACGATCGCGATGGAGGCCGGCGTCAGCGTCGAGATCCTCGATGAGAAAGCAATCGAGCAGCTCGGCATGGGGCTTCTCCTCGGCGTCGCTCGGGGAAGTTCCGAGCCGCCGCGCGTTATCGTGCTCCGCCACGACCCACCGGGCGCGCCGAAGTCGCCCGTCCTTGGGCTCGTCGGCAAAGGAATCACGTTCGACACCGGCGGCATCTCGATCAAACCCGCGGAAGGCATGGAGCGGATGAAGGACGACATGGCGGGCGGCGCCGCCGTCATCTGCGGGATGCGCGCAATCTCGCTGCTCAAGGCGCCGATCCGTGTCATCGGCGTGGTGCCGACGACTGAGAACATGCCTGGAGGGCGCGCGATGAAACCGGGCGACGTCCTTACCAGCGCGAGCGGAAAGACCGTCGAGGTGATCAACACCGACGCCGAAGGACGGCTGATCCTCGGTGACGGCCTCTGGTACGCGCAGCAGCTCGGCGCCACGCATCTCGTGGACGTCGCGACGCTCACGGGCGCCTGCGTTGTCGGGCTCGGTAAGACGGCTTCAGGACTGTTCGGCCGGCCCGATAGCTGGCGCGATCTCGTGCGAGACGTGGCGCAGCGCGCCGGTGATCGCTGCTGGCCGATGCCGCTCTTCGACGAGTACTTCGACCAAATCCGCAGCGAGATCGCCGACATGCTCAACTCCGGCGGCCGTCCGGGGGGCGCATGCACGGCGGCGATCTTCCTCAAGGAGTTCACCGGAACTGTTCCGTGGGCGCACATGGACATCGCCGGAACCGCCTGGGCCGATGAAGGGAAGCCATTCCAGCCGAAGGGTCCTATCGGCATCGCCGTCCGCACGCTCGCGGAGTTACCATTTACTTACGAGCAATGGTGATGCAGCGCAGCGACCCGATCATTGTGCGGGTCGTCGAACAACCGGTTCACGTGACGACGATTTCTGACGTGATTCTGGGCTCGCTGGGCCTGGTGGGCGTCCTGCTCGTAGCCGCGCTCCTGCTCGGATTGTTGTATGGCGGAGGTTTGGTGCTCTTCAAACGCATGACTGCGAGAGATGGCATCGATCCCGAAGGGGATGCCGAGAGCCTCAGGGTTACTCCCACCTCTTAAAACTGCGTCGCCTTCTTTCCCGCCACTGAATTCAGCCGTTTCAGGCCCTGCTGATAATTCAGGATGGCGTCGAACAGCGCCTGCGCGATCTGCTGACGGTAGGCCACCGCTTTCAGGAGCGTGCCGTCCTGCTTGTTCGTCACGAACGATATTTCGGCGAGGACGCTCGGCATTACCGCGCCGATCAACACGACGAACGGCGCCTGCTTCACGCCCAGATCCTTCAGCGACCTGTTGCGTGCGCCGAGGCGCTTTGCCATCGACTTCTGCACGGTGACGGCGAGATCGCGTGATTCGTTGATTTTGTTGTTCAGCGCGATGGCCTTCACGATATCGGGCAGGCTGTGCATCGATTGGCCCGACGTCGCGTTTTCGCGAGCGGCCACAGCCTCAGCCTCGGGGTTCATCGCGAAGTTGAGGAAATAGGTTTCAATCCCGCGCGCGGCGACGTTGCGGCTTGCATTCGCGTGGATGGAGAGGAACAGGTCGGCCCCCTCACGATTCGCGATTGCGGTCCGTTCCTCGAGTGGGATGAACACGTCGGTATCGCGGGTCATCACCACTTCGACGCCCGCCTGCGCCTTGAGCAGCTTCTCCAGGCGCAGCGCGACGTCCAGCGTCAGCTCGGACTCGGTGATGCCGTTGCCGTGCGCGCCAGGATCATGTCCGCCATGGCCTGCATCGATGACGACGCGCGAGACGCTCAGCCCGAGCTGTCGTGACAACGAGAACTTCCCGTTCGAGTTCGATTCCGGTGCCGCAGGCGGCAGCGATTTCGGCCCGGCCGGCTTCGATGGCAGGGGAGCGGGCTCGCTGGCGGCGGGCTTCGCCTCGGGGATCGTTTGCCTCACTTGCGGCAGCATGGCGAGCGATGCCGCTGCCCGCGGTTCCGGCACAGGCGGAGGAATTACGACAGGTTGCGGCACCGCCTTCGGCGCAGCCGGCGCAGCGGCAACCGCGCGCCGCAGATCGATCACCAGGCGGTAAGGTCCGTAGAGCGGGTAGACGCTGTATCCGCCGACCCCTTCGAGATCGACGACGAGCCTGGTCGTATTCTGCGGATGGCGTCCCAGCCGCACTTCCTTCACCACGTCATCGTCGAACTTCAGCGACACATCCTGCAGGTTCGGCGCGGTTTTGACCCCTTTGAGATCGAAGAACAGCCGTCGCGGGTTTGCAATCTCTTCCTGGTAGTAGGGGACCTCCGCGTCGATGTCCACTGTGAGCCGGATGCCGTCCGGAAGGACTGTCCGCTTGATGTCCTGCAACGTCGCCAGGCTGTTCGCAGCCGTCGGCGCGGGAGTCGACGGCGGTTTTGCGGGGGCCGTGGCGGGGGGCACAGCGGACACGGGCGCCACCAGATCGGTGGCCTGGCGCGCGAGCTTGCTCGTCGGGTACTCCTTCGCGAGCAGCGCGAACAGACGTGCCGCGGTCTTCCGATCCGCCTCGTCCCCGAACCGTTCAAAGGCCAGCGCCGCGAGGTTCGCGGCCTGCCACAGCGCATTGTCGCAATAGGCGCTCGCGGGATGCTTGCGGACGAGGCTCTCGTATGCCGCGACGATGCGGCGCATCTGCACGAGCGTCGGTTTCGCGGCATCGTCACGTACGATGCGCTCCTGTGCCATCGCGCTGTTGTACATGTCCCGGGCGTTCTGCGCCGCGAGAGCGGGGGGCGCCGTGGCGAGGCACGCCGCCGTGACCAACGCCGCCAGAGTGGGATGTTTCATAGGAACCGCCTATCGAAGCTGCGCATCCACTTCGTCGAAGTATTCCTTCTTGACGAGCACCTCGCGCGGCTTGCCGCCGGCCGCCGCAGACACGAGCCCGTCCATCTCCATCATGTCGACCAGCCGCGCGGCGCGGCTGAAGCCGATCCGCAGCCGCCGCTGCAGGTACGAGATCGACGCCTGGCCGCTTGACACCACGATGCGCGCGGCCTCGTCATACAGCTCGTCTTTCTCGAACTCCATGTGCTCCTGTGCCGCCTTCTCGTCGGCGGTCACGGTGGTGTCGTAGGTCGGCTTGCCCTGCTTGCGCAGGAAGCTCGCGAGCCGGGCGCTCTCCTGTTCCGAGATGTACGGCCCGTGCAGCCGGACGAACCGCGATGACGCGGGCGGCAGGTACAACATGTCCCCCTTGCCGAGCAGCTGCTCCGCGCCGTTGCCGTCGAGAATCGTCCGCGAGTCGATCTTGGAGGCGACGCGGAACGACACGCGCGCGGGCATGTTCGCCTTGATCAGGCCGGTGATGACGTCCACCGAGGGACGCTGCGTCGCGAGCACGAGATGAATCCCAATCGCGCGCGCCATCTGCGCCAGCCGTGCGATCGACTCCTCGACCTCGTTGCCGGCGACCATCATCAGGTCGGCGAGCTCGTCGATCAGGACGACGATGAAGGGCAGCGTCTTGATCTCGTTTCCCTTATCGTCGAGCAGCGTCTCGCCCGGCTTCTCCGCCATCATCGCGCGGATGTTGCGGTTGTACTGTTCGATATTGCGCACACCGAATGCGGCAAGCGTCTTGTACCGCTCCTCCATCTCGCGCACCGCCCAGCGCAGCGCGTTCGCTGCGAGCTTCGGATCCATGACCACCGGAGTCAGAAGGTGAGGGATGTCCTCGTACATCCCCAGCTCGAGGCGCTTGGGATCGACCATGATGAAGCGCACGTCGTCTGGCGTCGCGCGCATCAGGATGCTGGTGATCATCGCGTTCACGCTGACCGACTTGCCCGTGCCGGTGGAACCGGCGATGAGCAGGTGGGGCATCGCGGCCAGATCGGTCACGAACGGCTCGCCGTGGATCGTCTTGCCCATAGCGAGCGTCAGCTTCGAATTCGAGCGCTTGTAGGCGTCGGACTCGAGCAGCTCGCGCAGCGAGATCGTCTCGCGGCTTGGATTTGGAATCTGGATTCCTACCGTGGACTTGCCCGGAATCCGATCGATGATGACGGACTCGGCCTGCATCGCAAGGCACAGGTCATCCGCGAGGCCGGTAATCTTGCTGTACTTCACGCCCGCATCCGGCTTGAACTCGTAGGTCGTGACGACCGGGCCGGGATGGATCTGGACCACGGTGCCTTCGACGGAGAACTCGCGGCATTTCTCCTCGAGCAGCCGCGCGCCATCCATCAGCTCGCGCTCGTCGATCTTGCGCTCCGTTTTAGGCGCGTCGAGCAGCGCGTTCGGGGGAAGGGTAAACGCCCCCTTCTTGCGTTCCACGGGCGCCTTCTCAGGCTCCGGCAAGGGCAGGGACGCTTCCTTCGCGGCGAACTGCGGCGGGCGTTTGATCGGCGGCGTGGGCTTCGAGGCTGCCGCCTTCAGCGCCGCGGCGGCCGCGCCGATCATTGCTGCTGTTTTTGAACGCGAAGGAGTCGAAGGGCTCGAAGCTGTCGAAGGAGCGCTGGCAGGATCCTTCGAAGGGGTCGAAGCGGCCTTAGACATCTTCGACCGATCAATCAGTTCCTTCGGCGTCTTCGGATCCTTCGCTTCCTTCGAGTTCAGCACGACCGCGTCTTTCCCGAGATGCTTCCTTATGACCTCCTGCCGCTGCTTCTCTCGCGCCTTCTCGTCCCGGCGCTGTTCCATCGCGAGACGCATCGCGCTCCAGCGCTCGCGGGCCACCTGCGACAACGCCGAGAATAGCCGGCCGAAGGAGAACTGCGTGGACAGGATGATCGCCGCGAACAGCAGCGTCAGGATCAGAATGATCGATCCCGTCCGATTGAGGTACTCTGCGAGGAACGCGGCGAACCGATCGCCGAAATAGCCGCCCGCGCGGAAATCCTTGCCGCCGACGTCGAGCGTGCCGAAAGCAAGCGACAGGAATGACGAGATGCACGCGAACAGCATCAACGCGCCGATCAACTTCGTGTACGCAGCGTCCATCGAGCGGCACCAGAAGTAGTGCCATCCCACGACCACCAGCACGAGCGGACCGATGTAGGCGGAATAGCCGAGCATCTGGTACGACAGCTCGCCGATGAACGCTCCGACGCGTCCGGCGAAGTTCGCGGGCGGCAGTTCGGATCCGGTGTTGAAGAACCACACCGGGTCCGCGGCGTTGTAGCTGGCGAGCGAGATCAGCCAGATCAGGGCGCCTGCGAAGAGCGCCACGCCCAGGAACTCGCTCATCCGGCGGGACAGCGCAGTCGAAGCCGCCATCAGATTTCCATCACCACGGGCAGCACGAAGGGCCGGAGTCCCGATCGCTTGCGGAAGAACCGCTGCAGGTCCACTCGAATCTTCTCCTTGATTAAGCCGGGATCGGTGCGTTCCTCGACGCTCGCCCCTTCGATCGCGGAGCCAACCAGCCCCGGGATTTCTTTCAGCAGCGCTTCCGTCCGCGCGTCCAGCACGAAGCCGCGCGTGATCACGTCCGGCGTTTCCTCGAGCGCCCCCGACTGACGGCTGATCGCGACCACGGGCACGACCAGACCGTCGCCCGCCAGATGTCGGCGATCCCTGAGCACCTCGTCCCCGACTTCGCCGCTCCGCGTGCCGTCGATCAGGATTCGTCCCGCGGCTACTTTTGCGTCCACGCGCGCTCCGTCTTGATCGATGCGGATGAGGTCGCCGTTTTCGGCCAGCACAACCTTTGTCCCCGGCGACACCATCTTCGCCACTCGCGCGTGGCGCGCGAGCTGGCGGTATTCCCCATGTATCGGCACGAAGTACTTCGGCCTGACCAGCGACAGCATGAGTTTCAGCTCTTCCTCGCTGCCGTGCCCGGATACGTGCACGTGCTTGATGCCTTCGTGAACGATGTCGGCGCCGCGCTTGGCGATGTGGTTCATCACGCGGCCAATCGCCTTCTCATTGCCTGGAATCTCGCGCGCGGAGAACACGACGACGTCGTCCTGGTCGATCTTCGCGTGGCGGTGATCGTCGATCGCGATCCGTGGAAGCGCCGCCTGCGGCTCTCCCTGCGAGCCGGTGCAGACGCACACGACGTCCTGCGACGGGTATTCGCGCAGCTCGCTGTCGCGGATCTGCACGCCGGGCGGCACGCGCAGGCGCCCGATGCGCTGTGCGATCTGCGAGTTCTCGATCACGCCGCGGCCCACGAACGCGACTTTTCGATCGAACTGGTCGGCGAGGTCGACCACGATCTGCATCCGGTACAAGCTGGACGAGAACATCGCGACGATGATGCGCCCGCGCGCGCTGGTGAATACTTCCTCAAAGCCGTCGGTGACGTCGCGCTCGGAGCCGCTGACGCCTTTGCGCTCCACGTTCGTGCTGTCGCCCAGCATGACGAGCACGCCGTCGGCGCCGAGCTGCGCGAAACGCTGAAAGTCCATGTGCTCGCCGTCGAGCGGGGTCTGGTCGATCTTGAAGTCCCCCGTATGGAGCACCGTGCCGATCGGCGTGTGGATGGCGACCGCCACGCAATCGGGCATGCTGTGCGTCACGCGCAGGAACTCGAGCATGAAACAGCCGACAGTCACGCGATCCCGCGGCTTTACTTCCGTAAGCCGCGCGCGAGCTTGCTGGCCGTGCTCCTCGAGCTTCGGTTCGACGAACGCGAGCGTCAGCTTCGTGCCGAAGATCGGGCCGTCGAAATGCGACAGCACGTGCGGCACCGCACCGATGTGATCCTCGTGCCCGTGCGTCAGCACGAGCGCCTGGATTCGGTACTGCGACAGCTGCCGCAGGTCCGGGATGATCAGATCGACCCCGAGCAGATCGGGTTCGGGGAACATGACCCCGGCGTCGATGAGAATGGCGGTGTCGCCGTACGCGACAACCATCATGTTCATGCCGAACTCGCCGAGCCCGCCGAGCGGGATCAGCTCTAGAGCGTTCGCCAAATGGATGCAGTCCCAGCCTTACGGAACGTTGATCGTGTCGAAGGGCACGCCGCGGCGGGCGCCGCGCAGGTAGCGTGTCCACCCGCCTTCCGCTGGGACAGAAGACAGAGACAGTGAAATTCCGGGAAACTATAGCACAGGTGGGCGGGGCTAAACGCTTTAGACTTTTGGCTTTAGGCTTTGGGCTTCAGGGTCCTGGCCAGTCGCAGCAATTCGGGTATCGGCAGGGTCTCGGGCCGGCGGACCGGATCGATGCCCGATGCCGCCAGGGCCGATCCAGCGTCCGCGCCGACCGAGTCGGCGAACGGGCGAAGGGCATTCGAGAGCGTCTTCCGGCGCTGCATGAACATCGTCCGCACCATCTTCTCGAAGGTGGGGCCGAGCTCCGCGGGCACCGCCGAAGGTTTGAACGCGAGGCGAACGACCGCCGAATGCACCTTCGGCGCCGGCCTGAACGCGCCCGGCGGCAATGTGAGAAGCCTCGCCACGTCGGCCTGGGCCGCGCTGAAGATCGTGAGCACTCCGTAGTCCTTCGTGCCGACGGCGGCAACCAGCCGATCCGCGACCTCGCGCTGCAGCATGACCGTCGCATCCACGAGGCTGGAGGACTCGCGCGCTGTCGCGAGCAGTTTGAACAGAATCGGCGACGAGATGTTGTAGGGGAGATTGCCGGCAACTCGCAGCGGGCCTTCCGACAGAAACGGGGACAGGTCCAGATCCAGGAAGTCCGCCTCGATCACCACCACGTTCGGCGGAAGCTCGCGGCGGAGGTTCGCCGCCAGATCGCGGTCGATCTCGACGGCGAGGACGGAGCTGGCGCGCGCGGCGATCCGCGACGTGAGGATTCCCGGACCCGGACCGACTTCGAGAAACCGGTCGCCCGGCTGCGGCGCGATAGCGGCCGCGACCTTGTCGGCCCACGCGGACGCGAGGAAATGCTGGCCGAAGCGCTTGCGCGGACGATGGTTCACGCGTTCTCGATCGACTCGCCGCGCCAGAACTTCTCTTCGATTTCCTCGATTTCTTCCTCGCTGAGACCGAAGTAGTGGCCGAACTCGTGGATGACCGTCTCCGCGACGCAGTCGCGGATCTCCTCGTCGTCACGGCAGGCGGCTTCTGTCGGCCGCTGGTAAATCGAGATCCGATCGGGCAGGTTGTTGCCGAAACCCCAGCTGCGCTCCGGCAGCGGCGTGCCCTGGTAGAGCCCGAACAACGTGTCGCCGGGCTCGATCTCCATCTCGGCAAGCAGTTCGGGCGACGGCTCGTCTTCGACGACCACCGCCACGTTGCGCATCTCTTTCCTGAACCGCCGCGGGATCTCCTTCAACGCCTCTTCGACGAGTTGTTCGAAGCGCTCTCTCGTCATCGAGGTTTTGCCTTGGATTTGGCCTTCAGGCTTTTGGCCTTGGACTTCAGGAGGGCAGGGGCGATGACCTTCCGGTAGTAGTCACAGTCCTCGCGCACCGCGCACTGGTCGCAGAGCGGCCTGGGCTTGCAGATCCGGCGGCCGTGGATGATCAGCGTGTCCGACGTCTTCGTCCACTTCGCCTTGGGCATCGCGGCGCACAACTGCTGCTCCACGACCTCCGGGTCATCTCCCTTCGCGATTCCGATCCGGTTCGAGACGCGCAGCACGTGACGATCGACTGGAAGTCCGGGCACGCCGAGCGCATGGCCGAGGACGACGTTCGCCGTCTTGCGGCCGACGCCCGGCAGTTCGGTGAGCTCCTCCAGGGTCGCGGGGATTTCTCCCTTGTGGCGCTCGCACACGGCGGCGGCCATGCCCGCGAGCGATCGCGATTTCGCGCGAAAGAAGCCGGTGGACTGGATCTGCGGCTCGAGTTCGTCCGTCGTCGCCTTATTCAGCGCGGATGCGTTCGGATAGCGCTTGAAGAGGGCGGGCGTGACCTGGTTGACGCGCTCGTCGGTGCACTGCGCGGACAGGATCGTTGCGACGAGCAGCTCGTAGGGGTTCCTGAAGTTCAGCTCTGTGTCCGCGTCCGGATGCTGGCGTTCGAGCTTCGCCATGATCCGGCGCGTGTCGGCCGCGGATTTCACGGACGTATTTTAGCCGGAGACGACGCGGAGCCCCGCAGCGATTTTACTCGAAGGTGTCGAAGTGCTGCGAAGGAATCGAGGTGATCCGCAAGACGGATCGTCGACCTTCGAAGACTTCGAAGCTCGAAGGTGAATCTGGTGTCCTTCGAGAACTTCGCGTCGCTTCGAGTCCTTCGAGTTCAACGGATCACATCGCTGTGTGAGTTTCTTGTGTTCAGCGGAAAGAGCTCGCCCGCGCCTGCGATCAGCCCCGAAAACGCGACGCTGATGCCGCGCACCAGGCGATCGCCCGTCCAGACGCGCGGCAGGATCTCGAGCGCGCCGGCCAGCAGCGCGTCGTCCAGCGCGGTCGGTTCGTTGAGCGGCGCCGTTCGTGAATCGACGCGGCCATCCGCGAAACGGATGCGAAGCGTTACCGAACGGGCGACCACGCCACGCGAGCGAAGGTCGCGGCCGAGACGCTCGATTTCCTGACGGAGCGCCGCCGCAAGCGTGGCCGCATCAGATGTTGGCGCGGACAACTGCGGTTCGGCGATCCGTGGCGGCGGCAGAGCGGTCCGTCTGATTCGGCTCGCATCGATGCCCGCAGCCTGGCGCGCCAGCGCGGGGCCGGCGCGTCCGGCCAGCAGCGTGAGCTGCGCATCCGACAACCGGACGATCTGGCCGAGGCGTCGGACGCCCGCCGAGCGTAGTCGCTTCGCGATAGATGGATCGACGCCGGGGAGCATCTCGATCTTCAACGGCGAAAGGAATCGCGCCTCGTAGCCATCGAGGACGTGTACCACGCCGCTGGGGCGGCCAAGCTGTGAGGCAATTCGCGCCACGAGCTTCGATCGCGCCACGCCGCACGCGGCTTCGAACCCGAGATCGCTGATCGCTCGATGCAGCCGTTCTGCGGTGCCGATCGCCTTTCGCGGCGAGACCGTCGCCGGCAGGCCCACAAAGACCTCATCGATCGATTCCCATTCGATATCCGGCGTCTCGCGCCGAAGCAGCTGATCGACCTGCTGCGCAGCGGCGAAACACTCGTCGAAGGCGCCGTCGAGAAACACGCCATCCGGACAACGCACTGACGCCTGGGCGAGCGGCATGCCGGCGCGGATGCCGCACTTGCGCGCCTCGCGGGACGCGGCGGCGACCATGCCCCGGCTCCCCGGCCGGCCGCCGATCACAATCGGACGCCCGATCAGCTCCGGCCGGCGTCGCCGCTCGACGGCGACGAAGAACGAATCGAGATCAGCGTGGAGAAACACGAGCTAATGAACAGGACCTTTGCCTTCCCACGTCGCGCCCGTGGATTCGGAGAAGACCCGCATGTGTTCCTGCAGCGCCGCAATCAGGTTGGGTACGACCTGGAGAGGGAGAACGATCTTCGCGCGTACGGGCGCCTTGACGAGATGGTCGGATTCCGCGGCTGCAATGTCGCGCTGCGACAGCGGCTGGACTTCGCAGAACGACAGCGTGAAATCGAACGGTGTATGGGAAATCGCGCAGAAGTTGGCGTAAGTGCGCGGCGAATCGCCGGCGTCGTCCGGAACGATGGTGAAGTTGATCTGCTTGCGGTCTTGTTCGCTCATGCGCCCAGTATGCACTCAATATCGCCGCATCACCCCGATGACGACGCCCTGAACCTGCACCTGGTCGGGCTGCAGGATGAGCGGCTGCATCGCCGGATTGGCCGGCTGGAGCCGGATGTGCCCTTGCTCGCGATACAGTTTCTTCAGCGTGACGTCGGCGCCGTTGACGAGGGCGATGACCATTTCGCCGTTCTCCGCCGTTCGGCGATCTTCGACGATGACGTAGTCGCCGTCACGGATCTGCTCGTCAATCATCGAGTCCCCTTTGACCCGGAGGACGTACGTGTCGCGCTTGCCGACGAGATCCTCCGGCACGGCGATCGTTTCGCTGCCGACGACGGCTTCGATCGGGCGGCCGGCGGCGACATAACCGAGCAGCGGCAACTCGACTGCGCGGCCGCCAAGGCGGGAGGGGACGAGCTCGACGGATCGGCTGCGGTTCCAGGCGCGCTTGATGAACCCTTTTTCCTGCAGATTGGTCAGGTGCTTGTGGACGGTGGCGAGCGACGAGAGCCCAAAGCGCCGGCCGATTTCCTCCAGGCTTGGGGCATAGCCGTGCTGTTGAATGAAATCGTTGAGGTAATCGAGGATTTCCCGCTGACGCTTCGTCAATGGCAGCATGCGCGCATCTTACGCAAAGGAAAAGCGAAAGTCAACGGCGCTTTCGGTGTAACTTTCGCTATCCGTGCGAGTCTAAAGCGTGAGACGAGATGTCGACGCGGGCGTGGTTTCTGGCGGCGCAGGCGGACTCCGGCTGTAAGGTAGCGGTGACGAACCCGACGGACAGCGAGTTGGTAAGCGCCGCGCTCGCCGGAGACCGTGAAGCGTTCGACGCAATTGTCGAGCGGCATCGACGCCACGTGTACCAGCTTTGCTACCGATTCGCCGGCAATCACCAAGACGCGAGCGACCTGGCGCAGGACGTGTTCATCCGCGCATATCGCGGACTGAAAACGTTCAAAGGGGACGCCGCGCTCGGGACGTGGCTCTATCGGATCGCCGTCAATGTTTCGCTCAACAAGGTCGGCGCGAAGACGCCGCGTCCAGAACCGCTCGACGCACTGATGCGCGCCAGCGACGCGCGGATTACGTCCGCGGCCGAGAGCGCGAGCGACGCCGTGTTGCGGGAGGAGCGCGCCGCGCAGGTCCGCGCCGCGATCGCGCGCCTGCCGAAGAAGCAGCGCGCGACGCTGATTCTTCGCATGTACCACGATCTGCCGCACGAACAGATTGCCGGCATCCTTGGCAGCTCCGTCGGCGCCGTGAAGGCGAACTTTTTCCACGCGTTGAACAACCTGAAGAAGCTCCTCACATGAAACACCTCACTCCGTCCGAACTCGTGGACCTCGCGGAGGGAACGCTGGATGCGTCACGCGCCGCGCATGCGGATCGCTGCGATACCTGTCGCGGCGCCGCTGGCGCGATTTGCGATACGCTGCACCGCGCATCCGCGGCAGCCGACGTGCCCGAGCCATCGCCGCTCTTCTGGGAGCACTTGTCCGCGCGCGTTCGCGACGGGGTTGCCGGCGAGCGCGTGGGCACTGCGGGGTTTGGCGCGTGGTGGTCGACGGCGATGCGAGGTTTTGTTCCCGTTGCGGCCGCCGCCATCCTGCTCGCGATTGTCTCAATGACAATGACGTTGAGGCATGAGCCCGTTAGCGTGGCGCCGCCGATCGCATCCGCGCCGGTGGCTGTGGGCGTCGGTGCCGACCAGGACTTCGATACGGCTATCGATGCGAACACGAATGAAGCGTGGGAAGTGCTGACGGCCGCCGCCGCGGATCTGCAGCTCGAGGATGCGCACGCCGCGGGCCTCGGCGTGCAGCCCGCAACTGTCGATCGCGCCGTCCAGCGTTTGAATTCCGACGAGCTGAACGAGCTTGGGCGGTTGCTGCAGACGGAATTGAAGCGGGCCGGTAACTAGACGCGGGCACAGGTGAGGATATGAACGTGGCAGTCACTTTCCGTGCGGCGATATTGGCGGCAGCGATCGTTGTCGCGGCGCCCGTTCGGGGCCTCGCACAGCAGCAGACGCAGACGCCCCCCGCGCCGCCGCCTGGCATTCAGGATCCGGGCCCACTGGGGGCGGGGCAGATCCAGCGGTGGTTCGAAGCGTTCACCGTCCTCCAGGCACAGGAAGCGCTGCGGCTTTCCGAGACGCAGTACGGACGTTTCGTGACGCGGCTCAAGGCGCTGCAGGAGACCCGGCGCAAACACCAGCAGGCGCGAGCGAAGATCCTCAACGATCTCCGGAAGCTCACCGCGGGTCCGCAATCCGGGACCCTCGCACCGCCTCCGAACGACGACGCGCAGATCACGGAGCGCCTGAAAGCGTTGCGCGAAGAAGATGACCGCGGCGCCGCCGAGTTGAGGAAGGGCTACGAAGGGGTTGACGAGACGCTGGATGTCAGCCAGCAGGCGCGCTTCCGGGTCTTCGAAGAGCGGATGGAGCAGCAGAAACTCGAGCTGCTCATGCGCGCGCGACTGAACGCGCGCAACGCGGCACGCGGTCGCGGCCGCGGCAGCCTGTAGAGCGGTACAATAGACCTGCCGCGCCTCGGGCCGCCATGCAGGTCTTCCACTACAAGTACGTCCATGCGTTCGTCGTCATCGCCCTCATCGCGGGTGCGACGCATCTCTCCGCGCAGGCGCGCGTCTCGAACCAGGAGGCCACACGCTTCGCCGGCAAGCTCGCGCAGATCGAGAAGAATGCCTCGACACCGCGCAAAGGAGGCGCCGCGCGATCCACGCAAGTGACCGACGCAGAGGTCAACTCGTACTTGAAGTTTCTCGCAGGCAGTCAGGTGCCGGTCGGAATCGTCGATCCCACGCTGCATGGCGCGGGGAAAGGCCGCGTGACGGGGCGCGCGATCGTTGATCTCGATGCCGTGCGCACGCAGAAGAAGCGGAGCTGGACGGATCCGCTCGGTTACCTGATGGGGAAGCTGCCGGTCACTGCGGCGGGCACGCTCACGACAGCGAACGGCACGGGGCGCTTTCAACTGGAGTCGGCGGAGATCTCCGGCGTCACGATTCCGAAGTCGCTTCTCCAGGAGCTTCTCAGCTACTACTCGCGAACGCCCGAGAACCCCGCGGGCATCAACATGGACGAACCGTTCCATCTGCCCTCGGCAATCCGCGAGATCCGCGTGGGGCAGGGCAACGCCGTCATCGTGCAATAACGAATGACGAATGATCCGCTCCAGGGATCGCTGCAGTACCTGAAGGGCGTGGGCCCGCGGCGCGCGGCGGACCTCCAGCGCGCGGGTCTCACGACGGTCGAAGATCTCCTTTATCGGTTTCCGACGCGCTACGAGGACCGCGGTCACTTCCAGACGATCGCGACGCTGCGTCCCGGCGTCGCGGCGTCGGTGCTCGGCGAAGTCCTGAGCTGCGGCATCCGCCCGACGCGGCGGCCGCGCTTCAAGATCTTCGAAATGCTGGTCCGCGACAAGACCGGCAGCCTGCGCGCGATCTGGTTCAACCAGCCGTTCCTCAACGACGTCTTCCACCCGCACCAGCGCATCATCCTGTTCGGCAAGCTCGAACTCACGTCACACGGCCTGCAGATGCAGGGGCCGCAATACGAGTTGGTCGAAGCTGTCGACGAGGATAGCGACACTTCGCAAGTGGGCGAAGTGATGAAAGCGAGCGCCGCAGGGAAGCCGCCGGACGCGGCCGCGAGCGAATTGCCAGAAGAAACCGTCCACACCGGACGCATCGTCCCGGTCTACGAGAAGACAGGACAGCTGACGGCGAAGATGCAGCGGACGCTCGTGTTCCAGGCGCTGCAGGCCATGCCGGCGCAGTTGCCGGACCCGCTTCCTGCGGATGTCCGCACACGGCAGCAGTTGATCGACCGGCGCGAGGCGCTCGAGCAGGTCCACTTTCCTCCGGCGGACGCGTCCCTCGCGGAGCTCAACGCCTTCCGATCGCCCGCACATCGACGGCTGATCTTCGAGGAGTTCTTTCTGTTTCAGCTCGGGATCGTCCTGCGGAAGCGGCGGTCGGACGCCGAGCGGAAACGGCGCGCCGTCGTCGTCACGGATCAGACCCGCCAGGCCGTGCGGCAGGTGCTGCCGTTCAAGCTGACCAACGATCAAAAGACGGTGATCCGCGAGATCGTTACCGACATGCAGCGGCCGCAGCCGATGAATCGTCTGCTGCAGGGAGACGTCGGCTCGGGCAAGACGATCATCGCGTTGATGGCGGCGCTCGTCGCGATGGAGAACGGACTGCAGGTCGCGTTCATGGCGCCAACCGAAATCCTCGCGGAACAACACTTCTTCAACATCCGCCGGCTGCTGGAGAAGTCGCGCTTCCGGATCACGCTGCTGACGGGCGCTACGCCCGCGCGCAAGCGCCGCGAGATCCTGGCGGAGCTCGCCGGGGGCTCGCTCCAGATGGTGATTGGCACGCACGCGCTCGTGCAGGAGGACGTCACGTTTCACGAGCTGGGACTCGCCGTGATCGACGAGCAGCACCGCTTCGGCGTGCTGCAGCGCGCGACGCTGCGCGCGAAGGGGCTGCATCCCGACGTCCTCGTCATGACCGCGACACCGATCCCGCGCACGCTCGCGTTGACGACGTACGGCGATCTCGACGTCTCCGTGATGCGCCAGATGCCCCCTGGACGGCAGCCGATCGCGACGACGGCGCGTCCCGATTCGCGCCGCGACGACGTCTACGCGTTCGTGCGGCAGCAAATCGAAGAAGGGCGACAGGCGTACATCGTCTACCCGCTGATCGAGGAGTCGGCCAAAGTGGACCTGAAGGCGGCGACCGAGATGGCGGACCACTTGTCACAGGACGTGTTCCCCCAGTTCCGCGTCGCGCTGCTGCACGGACGGATGAAGCAGGACGCGAAGGATCGGGTCATGGGGGCATTCGTGCGCGGCGACTTCGACATCCTGGTCTCGACGACGGTGATCGAGGTCGGTGTGGACGTGGCGAACGCGACAGTCATGGTGGTGTGCGCGTCGGGGATTTGCTCCGCGACCACGCACTGATGGAAGAGGCGCGCCGCGAGGCGGTCGCCGCGCTCGACGATCCTTCACAGTCGGCCGCGCTGACCGCGCTCGTGAATACGAGCTGGGAGCACCGCTTCGGATTGGTCGGGATTGGATGAGAACACGAAGACGTTTACCATCGAGGCTCAGAGAACGCAGAGGGAGCACAGAGAGCTCTATGCGTCCTTTGTGTTCTTGGCGACTCTGGGGTTAACGTGATCCGATGCGCATAGTCGCCGGTCACTTCCGCGGCCGCACGCTGAAATCCCCAACGTGGGAGGGGCTCCGGCCGACATCCGATCGGCTGCGCGAGACGCTGTTCAACATCCTCGGTCCGTCCGTACGCGGCGCGCGCGTGCTCGATGGGTACGCAGGCACCGGCGCCATCGGGATCGAGGCGCTCAGCCGTGGCGCGGCGCACGTCAGCTTCGTGGAGAAGGACTCGAGGGCGGTGAAGCTGATCGAGGCGAATCTCGCCGCGCTCGGCGCTGGTGATTTCGCGAAACCTGTTATCATCCGCGCAGGATTGGCGGAGGCGGTTGCGCGGCTGAGCGGGGAGGTATTTGATTTGATCATCCTCGACCCGCCGTACGCGCATGACGCGGCAGCCGATGCGCTCGGCGCAGTGCAACCAGTGGCAGGGGCGTCCACGCGGGTGATCGTCGAACATTCGGCGCGGCACGCACCGCCGGAAAGCCGCGGCGGCCTCAGGTTGACGCGCACCGTCACCGCGGGGGACAGTGCCCTATCCTTTTATGAACGCTGACACGCTCGCCATCTATCCCGGCTCGTTCGATCCGCTCACGAACGGCCACGTGGACATCATCCAGCGCGGCGCGAAGCTGTTCGACCGCATCGTGGTGGCGATCCTGCTCAACGTGGAGAAGTCGCCGCTGTTCACGGTTGCCGAACGCGTCGATATCGCGCGCGAGGTGTTCGCCGAAAACCCCAATGTCGAAGTGGACACCTTCGATGGCCTCCTCGTCGAGTACGCTCGGCGCAAGCGCGCGGGGGTGATCGTCCGCGGTCTCCGCGCAATTTCCGATTTCGAATACGAGATGCAGATGGCGCTCATGAACCGGAACCTCAATCCCGAGGTGGAAACCGTGTTCATGATGCCCGCCGAGCCGTACACTTACGTCAGCTCGCGCCTCGTGAAGGAGGTCGCCGCGCTCGGCGGATCCGTCACCAACCTCGTGCCGCGCCTGGTCGAGGATCGGCTGCGCCAGAAAAAGCACGGGCGCCAAACCCTGAGGGCCTGATCGATGCAGCTTTCCGCTCGGAGCGGCCGAATCGCGGTGTCACCGACCATGAAAGTGGCGGCCGACGCCATCAAGATGAAAGCGCAGGGGATCGACGTCGTCGACTTCGGCGCGGGGGAGCCGGATTTTCCGACGCCCACGCATATCGGCGCCGCGGCGCACCGGGCAATCGACGCGAACTTCACGAAGTACACGGCCAATGCCGGCACCGAGGATCTGAAACGCGCGATCGTCGAGCGCTACAAGATTGATAACGGCGCCGAGTATTCACCGTCCGAAGTGATCTGTTCGGCGGGGGGCAAGCAGGCGCTGTTCAACAGCGTGCTCGCGCTGTTCGGCCCCGGCGACGAGGTCATCACGCACATGCCAGGCTGGCCGACGCTGGTGGAGCAGATCAAGCTCGCCGACGCCACACCGGTCATCGTGCGCGCGCGTCCGGAAAACGGTTTCAAGCTGACCGCCGATCTGCTGCTCGATGCGGTCACACCGCGCACGCGCGGCATCATCATCAACTCGCCAGGCAATCCAACGGGCGCGTTGATCGGAGAGGACGACCTGACCGCGGTCGCCCGCGAAGCCGCACGCCGCGGCATCTGGCTCCTGCTCGATCTCTGTTATGACAAGCTCATTTACGATCCCGTCCCGCATAACCTTGTCGCGACGCTCGCGCGCCATAACCGCGACCATTCGGTGCTGTGTGGATCGGCGTCAAAGGTCTACGCGATGACCGGCTGGCGCTGCGGCTGGGCAGTGGGACCCGCACCGCTGGTCAACGCGTGTAACGCGATCCAGAGTCATTCGACGTCGAACGTGTGTTCGATCACACAGAAGGCGGTCGAGGCGGCGCTGCGCGGACCTCAGGAATGCGTTGGCGAAATGCTCGACGAGTACCGAAGGCGCCGCGATCAACTGTGCCAGTGGCTCTCGGCGGAACCGCGCATCGCTCTGACCAAGCCAGCGGGCGCGTTCTACCTGTTCCCCGACGTATCCGATTTCCTCTCACCCGACGGCTTCCGCACATCGGCGGAACTCGCCGCGGCGCTCCTCAACGACTCGCACGTCGCGCTGACGCCCGGGGAGGCGTTCGACGCGCCGGGTTTCCTGCGGATCTCTTACGCGACGTCGATGAAGGAGCTGGAGCGCGGATCGCAGCGGATTCTCGAGTTCCTCGCGACCCGCACTGGCGCCCGTGCCGCTTCCCACTGAGTTCCTCGACGCCCTGCGCGCGATCGTCGGCGACGCGCACGTCCGCATCGACGCCGAATCGCTCGAGGCCTACGGCGTGGACGCGCTCAAACGCGGCCATGCCGCCGACGTCGTCGTCCTGCCCGACGGCGCCGATCACGTTTCGGCAATTCTGAAGCTCTGCTCCGAGCACCGCATCCCCCTCGTTCCTCGCGGCGGCGGCACTGGATATACGGGCGGCGCCGTACCGACACACGGCGGCGTCGTGCTCTCGCTCGAGCGCATGAACCGCATCCTCGAAATCGACGAGCAGAACCTTGTAGTGGTGGTCGAGCCGAATACGATTACCGGCACGATCCAGGAGGCCGTGGAGCGCGTCGGGCTGTTCTATCCGCCGGATCCCGCATCGCTGAAGACGTCGGTGATTGGCGGCAACGTCGCCGAATGCGCCGGCGGTCCGCGCGCCTTCAAATACGGCACCACGAAGCAATACGTGCTCGGCCTGCAGGCCGTCCTGCCGAACGGCGACATCATCGAGACCGGCGGCAAGGTGGTGAAGAACGTCGTCGGCTACGACCTGACGCACCTGCTGGTGGGCTCGGAAGGGACCCTCGCGGTGATCACGCGAATCATTCTCCGGCTCGTGCCCAAGCCGCTGGTGCAATCGACGATGCGCGCGACGTTCGCGACGATCACGGACGCGACGCGGGCGGTCAGTAACGTGATCAAGGCGCGCGTGATTCCCGCCGCCGTGGAGCTGATCGACGGCGACTCGCTCGAGGCGGTCGCGAAGTATCTGAACGTCCGCTCGCTCGCGCCCGCCGGAACGGGCGCGCTGCTGCTGCTCGAAGTCGACGGGCTCGCGGCGTCAGTCGGTGAAGAGGCGGTACGCTGCGAGCAGGCGTGCCGCGACGCCGGCGCGACCGAGATCCTGCGCGCACGCGATGAAGCGGAACGCCAGGAGATCTGGCGCGTGCGCCGCGAGCTCTCGCCGGCCCTCAAGACGATCACGCCAATCAAATTCAATCATGACGTCGTCGTGCCGAAAGGGCGCATCCCGCAGCTTTTCCAGTTCGTCGAGCGGCTCAAGCACGACTATCGCCTACGCATCCCGTGCTTTGGCCACGCCGGCGACGGCAACATCCACGTCAACATCATGGTGACCCCCGGGGATGAGGACGAGATGCGGCGCGCGCATGAGGCCGAACGCGTACTGTTCGAAGGGGTCATTGCGCTCGAAGGCTCGATCAGCGGCGAGCACGGCATCGGCTTCGTCAAGGCCAAGTACCTGCCGATGGAGCTGGACCCGCAGACGATCGAGATCATGAAGGCCGTCAAGCGCGCCTTCGATCCGCACAACATTTTGAATCCGGGCAAGATCTTTCCTTAGAGCGTGTAACAAAACCTCCGAAACTCGATCCTCGTCCGCGAGGTAGCGTGACCTGATTTGCTGGCACGTCCTCCGGAAGAGCTGACTGACGGCTTGAGTGCGCGGTTTCTTTCTCCTTTGCCGGCTTTGGCGCCACCACTAGAATCAGCCTTGACTCATGCCCTTGTCCGCCGGCACGCGCCTCGGTTCGTACGAGATTCTCTCCGCCCTCGGGGCTGGCGGGATGGGCGAAGTGTATCGGGCGCGCGACACGCGGCTCGATCGCGACGTTGCCATCAAGATCCTGCCCGAGGCGTTCGCGGCTGACGCGGACCGAGTGGCGAGGTTCCAACGCGAAGCGAAAGTCCTCGCCTCGTTGAATCATCCGCACATCGCGGTCATCTACGGGTTCGAACACGCGGACGGCGTCAAGGCCCTCGTGATGGAACTCGTCGAGGGCGAGGATCTGGCGCACCGCTTGGCGCGCGGTGCCATCCCGCTCGACGAGGCGCTGCCCATCGCGAAGCAGATCGCGGAAGCCCTCGAAGCGGCGCACGAGCAGGGCATCATCCATCGCGATCTCAAGCCGGCGAATATCAAGCTGCGACCTGATGGAACCGTTAAAGTGCTGGACTTCGGCCTCGCGAAGGCACTGGAGCCTGCACTGACGAGTGCTGACGTTGCGCAATCGCCCACGATCACTAGCCCGGCGATGACTCGGATGGGCGTGATCCTCGGGACCGCGGCGTACATGAGTCCCGAGCAGGCGAAGGGGCGCGCTGCGGACAAGCGCAGTGACATGTGGGCATTTGCGTGTGTGCTGTACGAGATGTTGACCGGCAAACCCGCGTTTAGAGGCGACGGCGTCAGCGACACGCTCGCGGCGGTGCTGCGCGGCGAGTTGGACTGGAGCGCCCTCGCTCTAGAGACGCCGGAGCCGGTTCGCCGATTGCTGCGCCGCTGCCTGGTGAAGGACGTGAAAGGACGCATTGGGGATGCGTCGATCGCCCGCATCGAAATCGACGATGTGCAGAGCGGCGCATACATAGATGGCGAGGTGGTTCAGGAGAGGCTACGAAGCCGGGAGCGGCTCGTATGGGTCTCAGCCTTGGTACTCGTTGCGCTGATAGCTGCCGGCGGGATGGCGTGGATGCGTGAGCGCGCGGCCGTGCCGTCACTGCGGCTCGCGCGCTTCACGATCACGCTGCCGAAGGGTGACCAGTTTTCCAGTTCGAATCGCCTGGTGGCCCTGTCTCCGGACGGCACCGCCATCGTGTATACGGCGAACCAGCAATTGTATTTGCGGGCAATGGATCAGGTTGAACCCGTACCCATTCATGGCACGGAAGACACTGGCACCGGAGGAGGGAGGAGTCCCTTCTTCTCTCCCGACGGCCAGTGGATCGGCTTTTGGCAGAGCGGTCAATTCAAAAAGGTCTCTATTGCCGGCGGCGCGCCCTTGGTGCTCTGTCCCGCGGGCCCCCCATTGGGCGCGAGTTGGACGGCGGAGAACACCATTCTCTATGGGCAGGGCGACATGGGCATCTGGCGCGTGTCGGGCGACGGAGGAAAGCCCGAGAACCTTGTGAAAGTGGACGCCGGCCAGATCGCCTCCGGACCGCAGATACTGCCTGGTGGGCGGGCCATCCTTTTCACGCTGACCCGCGAAGACCTGGACCCGGCGCAGATCGTGGTTCAGTCGCTCGACACCGGCACGCGTCACGTCGTCCTGGAAAGAGGCACCGACGCGCAATACCTCCCGACAGGCCATCTCGTGTATGCGCTCGGGAACACGCTTCTGGCGGTGCCCTTCGACGTCGCGAGCGTGGCGGTGACAGCCGGACCAGTGCCTCTCGTGGAAGATGTGGCCCGCACGGCGGATGGGATCCTGGGCCAATTCGCGGTGTCGAGTGAAGGGACGCTCGTGTATGTACCGAGGGACGCAGCCGCTCGAGGTCCTGTGACGCAGCGGACGCTGGTGTGGGTGGATCGTCAAGGACGCGAAACACCCATCAGCGCTCCTCCTCGGGCGTATATCTGGCCACGACTCTCACCGGACGGGAGCCGCATCGCATTCTCGATCTCCGATCAGCAATATGACATTTGGGTTTGGGACCTGGGCCGCGAGAGGCTTACACGCCTGACGTTTGGGCCCGCGTTCGAGCTGGGTGCTACCTGGACACGCGATGGACAGAGCGTGATTTTCACTTCCGGCGAGCTGCCATTTCTTGGAGCATCCAACATCTTTCGGCGGGCAGCGGATGGCACCGGAACTATAGAGCAGTTGACGCAAGGCATCGCAGCAATTGGTCCCCCGACCGTCACGCCAGACGGCAAAGGGCTCATCTTCTCGCGGAGACCTCCCGCCGGCCGAACTGCGACCGATCTGAGCGACCTGATGCTGCTGCCGCTGGGGAGCGAGCGCCGCCCGCAGCCCCTGATGCAGACAGCCTTCACCGAGGCGTTCGGGGAAATTTCGCCCGACGGTCGTTGGCTGGCGTACCAGTCGAACGCGTCGGGCCAATCCGAAATCTACGTAACGCCATTCCCGAATGTGACAACAGGGAAGTGGCAGGTTTCGACGAGCGGCGGCACGCAGCCTCTGTGGGCGCGAAACGCGCAGGAACTGTTCTACGAGTCGATGGGCGCGTTGATGCGCGTCTCGCTGACGAACAGTTCAACGTTTGCGGCCGGGCCGCCAGGCAGGCTCTTCGATGCGCCGGGCTTGCACATTCCTGGGGTACCCGGTCGTCTGTACGACATCGCGCCCGACGGCCGGCGATTTCTGATGACGAAGCCGAGCCGCGCGGCGGACGCGCCGGCCCCGTCCGCACGGCTGATCCTCGTGCAGCACTGGTTCGAGGGCCTGAAGCGGCGCGCGCCGACGCACTAACGGGCGCGCCACCCGAAAGCGTACCGGTTGGGGTTTTGTTACACGCTCTTAGTAGTAGCGCTACGGGTTACTCGCGCACGCCCGACCTGAAGGTCGGGCTTACTGGTACGCACAAATCGTGAAATGTGTTCGACTCGCGGCGCGCAGGAACTGCTCTTTGCATATCGGCACGAGTGAACCATCCCCGAAAAACCGGCGACGGCGCTTTGTGAGGACGGTCAAGAAGTAGACGCGCGGACTCCGGTAACTGCAGTTGACGATCCTGCGCACGCGACGTGGCAGCACTCGTCGTCCCTGCAAGTCTTCCACCAGTAGGCCCGACCTTCAGGCCGGCGTGCTATTCGCTACCCGTCCGTTGCAGTACTATCTCGCGCATGCGCCAAGCACCCCGCGCCCTCCTGGTTCTGATCCTCGCCGTGCTCGCTGCTCCTGCGCCGCGCGCCGCGACCAAGCGGCCGATTACGGAGAACGACCTCATGAAGTTCACGTGGATCGCCGATCCGCAGATCTCGCCGGATGGCGGGACGGTGGCCTTCGTGCACGTGACCGTGAACGAGAAGGACAACAAGTACGAGTCGTCGCTGTACACCGTTCCCGCCGCGGGCGGGCTAGCGCCCGCGCGTGTGACGGGCGGAACGCGCGACACATCGCCGCGCTGGTCGCCCGACGGGAAATGGATCGCCTTCCTGCGCCCGAACGACAAGGACACGCCCCAGATATTCCTGCTCCCCATGCACGGCGGCGAAGCGCGCGCGTTGACGGACCTCCCGAAGGGCGCCGGTGCGCCCACGTGGTCACCCGACGGCAAGACGATCGCGTTCACGAGTACGACGACGGCGGAGGACTTGAAGAAGCCGGATCCGAATGCAAAGCCCGAGCGCAAGTCGGACGTGAAGGTCGTCACTCGAGCTGTCTATCGCGTCAACGGCAACCCGACCTATGTGGATGCCGATCGTCATGGGCATATCTGGACGGCTCCGGTTACGGACAAGGGGGACAAGCCGGAACCGAAACAGATCACGAGCGGAGACTTCGACGAGCGCGGGCCCCAATGGTCGCCGGACGGCGGGTGGATCTACTTCATGTCCGATCGCGTCGCCGAGTCGTACTACAACCCCGGCGACTCAGACGTCTACCGTGTGCCGGCGGCGGGCGGCGCGCTTGCGAAAGTGGCGAGCATCGACGGGCCAATCATTACGTTCTCGATCGCACCTGACGGTAAGCGCGTCGCGTTCGTCGGCGCGCTTACGGGCCAGCCAATCCGTTCATACAGCCAGGCGGATCTCTGGGTGACGGAGGCGTTCGAGGGATCGACGGCGAAGAACCTGACCGCGTCCTATGATTTCGACGTCATCGGCGGGATCGGCGGCGATCAGTCTGCGCCGCGCGGCGACCAGCCGAAATCAATCACCTGGTCCAGAGACGGCGCATCACTGATCGTCGCGACGGCGGAGCACGGCAGTTCGAATCTGAAGCGCGTGACGATCGCGACCGGGAGAATCGACGCGATCACCGAAGGGGCGCACGACATCGTCGCTTACACTGCGGCGCGCGACGGCGGTACGATCGCGGCGACGATCTCGACACAGACCAACATCGGGGACATCGCAGTTCTGAAGACCGGCGGCAGCGCGCAGAATCCCGCGCTCATCACGCACGTCAACGAGGCGCTCTTCAACGACATCGCGCAGAGCGACCCCGAGGAGATCTCGTACTCGAGCTTCGATGGGCGAAAAGTCCAGGGCTGGATCCTGAAGCCGCCGGATTTCGATCCGTCCAAGAAATATCCGCTCATCCTCGAGATCCATGGCGGCCCGCACAGCGCATACGGCAACGTCTACATCCACGAGTTTCAATGGATAGCGGCGAAGGGTTACGTCGTCCTCTTCACCAACCCGCGCGGGAGCACGTCGTACGGGCAGGAGTTCGGGAACCTGATTCAATACCGGTATCCGGGCGACGACTACAAGGATCTGATGGCGGGCGTGGACGAAGTACTGAAACGCGGCTACGTGGACGCGAATCGCCTGGGTGTGACGGGCGGCAGCGGTGGCGGGCTCCTGACCAACTGGACGATCACGCAGACGCAGCGCTTCAAGGCGGCCGTGTCGCAGCGCGACATCGCCGACTGGTACGGCTTCTGGTTCACCGCGGACTTCACGCTGTTCCAGCCGACCTGGTTCAGGAAGGCGCCGTGGGAGGATCCGGACGACTTCCACGCGCGTTCGCCGATCACGTATGTGGACAAGGTGACGACGCCGTTGATGCTGATCCTTGGTGATGCGGACTACCGCACGCCTCCCGGCGAAGGGGGAGAGCAGATGTTCCGGGCGCTGAAATACCGGAAGATCCCAACCGTCATGGTCCGTTTCCCGCGCGAAACGCACGAGCTTTCGCGGTCCGGCGAGCCGTGGCACCGCGTCGAGCGCCTCCAGCACATCGTTGGCTGGATGGACAAATGGTTGCAGGGGAAGTCCAGCTGAGGAGGACGTGTGCGACACACCATCGTGGCGCTGATCGTCGTCGCGGGGATCGCCTGTTCGAGTCCGGCGGCGGAGCAGCCGCCCGCGACGAGGCAAGCAGCAAAACCCATCAGTGATCTGCCGGACGGCTGGAAGGCGCGGCTGGACGATCCGGCGGCCAAGGAAAACGACGTCGTGGTCAGGTCGGAAGAGGACGCTGTAATCGTGACCAGCGGGCCTGCCGGGATTTACTACAAGCCCGACATGAAGGCCGAGAAGGACTACACCGTATCGGCGACGTTCTCGCAGCTCAAGCCGACGACCCAGCCGCAGCCGTACGGACTATTCGTCTCGGGCGCGGATCTCGACAAGGACACCATGCGCTACACCGCGCTGCTCGTGCGCGGCGACGGGAAGTTCCAAATCCTGCAGTGGGCCGGCGGAAAGACAGCTCACATTGTCGAGTGGAAGGCGGCGCCGTCGATGCTCGAACCGAAGGGCGTGAAGACGACCAACACACTGACGATTCGCGCGCTGCAGGACGGAGTGCACTTCCTGATTGGTGACAAAGAAGTCCACCAGATGTCGCGGGCCCGCGCCGGCGCGGATGGCGTCACGGGCGTGCGCGTCGGTCCCGGACTCAACGTTCAGATCACCAAGTTCGAGGTGAAGAAGTTCCCGTAATCTCCGACCGGTGACTGCGCGCCGGTGTCAGAAGGCTGGAGGGACCGATGCTGCAGGACCTGCGGTTCGCGATGCGGGCATTTTCGCGTCAACGTGGGTTTGCGGCGGTCGCCGTCCTCACGATCGCACTCGGCGTCGCGTTGACGACGACGATATTCAGTGTGGCGGACAACATCCTTTACCGGCCGCTGCCATACCCGCAGCCCGAGCGGTTGTATGAGATCTTCGGCGCCAACAAAGGGGACACGGCGAGCCGCGTCTCGGGGGCAGTAGGTGACTACCTTGCGTGGCGCCAGACCGATGTGTTCTCGAGCATCGGCGTCTTCCGCTATGCTTCATTCGCGGCCCTGACCGGCGGAAGGGAGGCGCGGCGCGTACTGTCCGTGCCGATCGACGAGCTGTTCCTTCCGACGCTGGGCGCCCAGCCGGCGCTCGGCCGCGGTTTCACTGCCGACGATTGCCGTGAGGGCGCCCGGCCGGTCGTCCTCATCTCCGCCAGCCTCTGGCGCAGCGACTTCGGCAGCGAGCCTGGCGTCATCGGCAGAATCATCGACATCGACAACGCACCGGCAGAAATCGTCGGCGTGCTTCCGGCCGATTTCCTATTCCCCGCGTCGGTCCTCGCCACGCGCGCGCAGCGCATCGAGCTTGTGAGGCCACTCGCGATCCCCGCAGGCCAGCGACAGGACCACAACATCCGCGGCTATCGCGCCATCGGCAGGCTTGCACCCGGAGTGTCGATCGCGGACGCGCAGGCGCGGCTGGACGCATTGCAGCAATCCATGCGGCCGCTATACCGTCCATCGCGGGTTATCCCAGGCGCCTTCGACGGCGTGCGGATCCTGCCGTTGCAGGCGTCCATGACCGGCACGACAACACGATTCGCGGTCTTGTTCCTTCTGATCGCGGCGTTCGCGGTACTGTTCGTCGCGTGCGTCAACGTCGCGAACATGCTGCTCGCCCGCGGAGCCGATCGGGAGCGCGAGCTTGCCGTCCGCGCTGCAATCGGCGCGTCCCGCGGGCGGCTCGTGCGATTGTTATTGATCGAGGCGCTGACCCTGTCGATCGCCGGCGGTGTGATGGGATTCGTCCTGGCGCGCACGGCCTTCGGCGCCGTACTCACCCAGCTCCCCCAGCGTCTGGTCGCGCTGCGCCCGCCCGAAATGAACGTGCGCGTCGCGCTGTTCGCATTCGCGATCGCCGTTGCGGTCGGCGTGATTTTCGGCCTGCTGCCCGCGATCCGCCAGTCGCGAACGGATTTCACGGCTGCCATGAAGCACGCCGGGCAGACCTCCACGCGCCACAGCGGCTGGACGCGCGACGCCCTCGTCTTCGCGGAGATTGCGCTCGCCGTGATGCTCGTCGGGTCGGGCGCCCTCGTGTTGCGCAGCTTTGCGAACGTACTCCGCGTCGATCCAGGAATGGATCCGCAGCGCGTCTTGACGCTGCAACTGACGCCGCCGGCGCGGATGGGGCGCACCGCGTCCGCAGAACGCGCCATGCTCTTTCGCAACGCGCTCGAGGCCGTCCGGGCCGTCCCCGGCGTGCAGGCGGCCGCCCTGACCGACAATCTCCTGCTCACGGGAGGCTACGCCGGATCGAGTCTGAGCCTGGACGGCATCGATTCCAAGCGCCTCTATACCCGCGGCAACAATGTCACCGAGGTGCACGTCACACCGGATTACTTCCGCGTCATGGGAATCGCCATCGTGAAAGGCGCGGCGTTTCCATCTGATACACGCGGGGACGAGTCGATCGCGATTACGTCCGCACGCGTCGGACGCTTCGCCGGTGTCGATCCGCTCGGTCGCGACATCGTGTCGCTCATGAAGGACGAACGAGGGCAGCAGTCACCGCAACGATACCGCGTCGTCGGCGTCGCGGCTGAAGTGCACGACCGCGGTCTCGATAGCGATCCGGTGTCCATCTTCTACCTGCCGTTCAAGGGCAGCGGCCAGGCGATTGTAGTCGTGCGCGCCGAGAACCCCGCCGCGTTGGCGGCTGATATTGGACAGGCGATCCACGCCCTCGAGCCGACTGCGGTCGTCGATCAGGTGGGCACGCTCGACGACCTTGTCTATCGCTCGCTTGCCGAACGGCGGTTTAATGCGTTTCTGTACGGCGCGTTCTCTATTTCAGCGCTGGTTCTCAGCGCGATCGGCGTGTACGGCGTGGTCGCATACTCGATCAGCCGCCGCACCCGCGAGATCGGCATTCGCGTCGCGCTCGGCGCCACCACGCAGCGCGTCGTGACCGCGGTTACGGGCCGGACGATGACTATCGTCGGTGCTGGTCTGACCACCGGTGTCGCAGGGTTGTTCGCTTTGAAGAACGTCTTGCGGTCGTTTGTGTTCAATCTCGAGCCCAACGATCCGTCGACAATCCTCGGCGCCACCATCGTGCTGGTGCTTGCGGCCGCGGCGGCCGCCTTCGTCCCTGCCCGCCGGGCGGCGCGCGTGGATGCGATGATCGCATTGAGAGCCGAATAACACCCCGGAATACGGCAACGGATCAAGTGTTGCACGCCATTGGTGCATGCGAAGCAGCGCTAACCTCAGCGGCCACCCAATCCATCCGATGCTTGTCGCGTTTCCAGTCGCGTACCTGATTGGAAGCGCCTGCCTGAATGTGTGGGCGCGTGTCAGCGGGCGCCGCAGATGGCACCGCACAGCAAAGGATTTGAACACGCTCGGCCTTGCCTCCGCCTGCGCAGCAGCGATCCCGGGCCTGGTTGATTACACGTTTGCCGTCCCGCCCAAAAGCTCCGCGAGGGAGCGAGCCACCAAGCACATGCTGACGAACGTGTCCGCCTTGACGCTGTTTGCCGCGGCACGCGCGAGCGGCCGCGACGATCGCGGGCCGGCTGCGTGGGCGCTCCTGACGGAGCTCTCGGGCGCCGGGCTGATCGTCACGGCAGGCTGGCTCGGAGGGACGCTCGTGTATCGCAACCAGATCGGCGTCGATCACCGGTTTGCGGATGCAGGGAAGTGGAAAGTGGACATCCTGCCGCCGCCGGCAGACGATGCCGCGATCGACGTCGGCGGGGAAAACGATCTCGGTGTTGGACAGATGAAGCTACTGCGCATCGGCGGCCGCCGGATCGTGCTGGCGCGCACCGAGCAGGGATATACCGCCTTCTCGGACCGGTGCATGCACAAGGGTGGTCCGCTTGCGGACGGCGCGCTCGTATCCGGGACCGTGCAATGCCCGTGGCACGGGTCGCAGTACGACGTGATGACCGGCGCGGTCAAAGCGGGTCCGACGACGAAGGGTATCGACACCTACCCGGTCACGACACGCGACGGACGCTTAACGATTCACGTCGAGGGCGAAGCGTCAGAGACAGCCAGCGAGTGAGCGCGGCGAGCGAGCGACGCGAACGGAGTGGGGCCGTGGGGCCCCGCCCATCGACCGGGCTCGGGGCGCCCTGAGCTCACGTCGAAGGGCGCGAGTGCGTGTGTAGGGGAGTTCCGCCTTCGCCAAGGCTTCGGCGGACATCGCCGTAGCTTACGGGGGCGTGCCCTCGGATCAATCAATAGCGCGCGGGGGAATCGCCAATCGCGATGATCGAGCAGTGCTGGACGGTCTTGAGACCGAGCGATCTTGCCTTGTCGACGACCTGCCGATCGTCAGCGCCCGGGTTCAGCCACACCTCAGGGATGCCCTTTTTGACGAGGTCGTCCATCACTCGCACGCCGACGGGTGCCGGCACGTAGATCGTCGCCATGTCGATCGCGCCGGGCACATCGAGGACGGACGGGTAGGCGCGGTGTCCTTCCACTTCGGACTCAGCGGGGTTGATTGGAATCACGGTATAGCCCTGCCGTGCGAACGCGCGCAACGCCTTGTTGCCGAACTTCTGGCGATTGGATGAGGCGCCGATGATCGCCACGGTTTTCATCCTTCGATTGTTTCATACTTGATCCAATGGCGACGCTCGCAGAAGTCCTCGAAGTCCGCACCGCGGAGGCCGCGCCGGAACTTGTCGAGCATATCGACCGCGGCCGGATCCGCTGTTACTCGTGCGGCCACGAGTGCCCGATTCCCGAAGGCGCTGTCGGCGTGTGCAAAGTGCGCTTCGTCCGGGACGGACAACTGCACGTGCCGTGGGGTTACGTTGGCGGCGTGCAGTGCGATCCGATCGAGAAGAAGCCGTTCTTTCATGCGCATCCCGGTGCGCTGGCGTACAGCTTCGGCATGCTCGGCTGCGATCTGCACTGCTCGTACTGCCAGAACTGGGTGACGTCGCAGGCACTTCGCGATCCGCAGGCCGTGTCGCCGCCGATCGAGGCCACGCCGCAAGCGCTCGTGGCCGACGCCAAACGACTCGGTGCGCGCGTCGTCGTTTCCACTTACAACGAGCCGCTCATCACCAGCGAGTGGGCCGTCGCGATCTTCAAGGAAGCGCGCGCCGCGGGATTGATGACTGGCTTCGTCTCGAACGGAAACGGCACCGAGCGCGTCCTGAATTACATCCGGCCGCACATCGATCTGTACAAGGTCGATCTCAAGAGCTTCGATGACAAGCATTACCGGCAGCTCGGCGGCCGCATCGAGCCGATCCTGTTCACCATCCGCCGGCTGCACGAGATGGGCGTCTGGCTCGAGATTGTCACGCTCCTGATCCCCGGGTTCAACAACGGCAGCGACGAATTGAAACGCCTCACCGATTTCATCGCGTCCGTGTCTCCCCACATTCCCTGGCACGTCACGGCGTTTCACAAGGACTACCGGATGTCGGATCCGGAGAACACCACGCCGGAGATGCTGATGGAGGCCGCAGCGATCGCCAGGGCCGCGGGGTTGCGCTACGTGTACGCCGGCAACATCCCGGGCCGCGTCGGAGAGCTCGAGAACACGCGCTGTCATAACTGCAGCGCGGTGCTGATCGAGCGTTACGGATATCTGATTCGAAAGTACCGGCTCACCGCGGACGGCACGTGTCCGCAGTGCGCGACCGCGATTCCGGGCCGATGGGGCCGGCAGTTCGGGGGCCAGATCGCCTCCTCGCCGTTCCTTCCCGGCACCCGCCGTCTGCGCACCTTTCGCTAGGCCCTATGCCCCGACACGCGCTATACTTCCGCCGCCCACAACCCCGCCGTTGAACGCTAAGTCATCCCATGTCATATCAGAGACGTAAGGCCCCCGGCCCAAAGCCGTCGCAGCAGGGAGAGCTCGCGACACCGCCTGACACGGAAGAGCAGGCGCCGAACGATTCGGCACCCGCCTCGCCGGACGCGCAGAAGCAACAGCGGCTGAACCTCGCGGATCTCAAGGACAAGAGCATCCAGCAGCTCACCCAGATCGCCAAGGACCTGAACGTCCAGGGCGCCACCGGCATGCGCAAGCAGGATCTGATCTTCCAGATTCTCAAGGCGCAGACGGAGAAGAGCGGCTTCATTTTTTCCGAAGGCGTGCTGGAAGTGCTGCCTGACGGTTTCGGCTTCCTTCGCGCGCCCGACTACAACTACCTGCCCGGGCCGGACGATATCTACGTGTCCCCGTCGCAGATTCGGAAGTTCGATCTGCAGACGGGCGACACCGTGTCGGGGCAGATCCGCTCACCGAAGGAGGGGGAGCGCTACTTCGCGCTGATCAAGGTCGAAGCGGTTAACTTCGAGGCGCCCGAACACGTTCGCGACAAGCTGTTCTTCGAGAATCTCACGCCGCTGTACCCGCAGGAAAAGTTCACGCTCGAAACGAGCGCCGACAACCTGTCGGGACGCGTGATGGACCTGATGACGCCGATCGGGCGCGGACAGCGCGGACTGATTGTCGCGCCGCCGCGCACCGGCAAGACGATGCTGCTGCAGAACATCGCGCAGTCGGTGGCGAAAAACCATCCCGAGGTGTACCTGATCGTCCTGTTGATCGACGAGCGCCCCGAGGAGGTCACCGACATGCAGCGCTCGGTGAACGGCGAGGTCATCGCATCCACCTTCGACGAGCCGGCGCAGCGCCACGTGCAGGTGGCGGAGATGGTCATCGAGAAGGCCAAGCGCCTGGTCGAGCACAAGCGCGATGTGCTGATCCTGCTCGACTCGATCACGCGTCTGGCGCGCGCCTACAACTCGGTGATCCCGTCCTCAGGAAAGGTGCTGTCAGGCGGCCTCGACTCCAACGCGCTGCAGAAGCCGAAGCGGTTCTTTGGCGCCGCGCGAAAGGTCGAGGAGGGAGGATCGCTGACGATTATCGCCACCGCGCTCATCGACACCGGCTCGCGCATGGACGACGTCATCTTCGAAGAGTTCAAGGGCACGGGCAATATGGAGATTAACCTCGATCGAAAGCTCTCCGACAAGCGCGTGTTCCCGGCGATCGACATGCAGAAGAGTGGCACGCGCAAGGAGGAGCTCCTCATGGCTCGCGAGGACCTCAATCGCGTATGGGTGCTGCGCAAGGTCCTCGCGCCGTTGTCGGCGACCGAGGGCATGGAGCTGCTGCTCGACAAGATGGGAAAGTCGAAGTCGAACGCGGACTTTCTGTCGTCCATGCAAAAGGGCTAATCAGTCATCGGTCATCGGTCATCGGTACTCAGTGCTGAGTGCGCTTGAGTGTCAGCGTCAGGCCTGAGGCTCCCGAGTCGTTGACGGTGACGCGCTTGCCCTGCTCGCGCAGGTTCTGCAGGAACTCGGGATCGGACCAGTCACCGTCGCGCACGTATTCCAGCGGCACCGCGAGGTAGTTGCCCGGAATCACGTTGCGGAATTCGAACGAACCAACCGCATCGGGCCTCGCCGTGCGGATCAGGCGAGAATCTTCACCCCACTTCTGTTGATCCTCCGGAAAGATCAGCACGGTGCCGTCCATCGCCTGGCCGCGATCGTCGAACAGCGTCCCGCGCAGCTTCGGCAGCGATTGGGAGTGACGCGGTGATCGTGTAACGCCCCGCGGGCAGATCCTTGAATTCGAAGAGTCCCTGTGCGGTCGTGCTCATCGACCGCGACTCGGTCAAATCGGGCGAGGCGATCGAGACCTGCACGCGCCGCACCGCGCGGCCGGTGTCCGCGGCAACGACCTTGCCTTTGACGGACGACGTGCCTTTCTGGGTGACGACGTCGCGCGGCGGGGCCTGGCTCCCCTGGAAACTCGTCGACTGGCTCAATAGCAACGCGATGGCGAGTTGTGCAATCACGTCCGGCCTCCTTGGCGACTCTGAGGCGTCGAGTTCAGCTCAGGAACCGCAGCTGCCGCCGAGGCCGGTGACGGTCACAGCATCGAGAACGAGGACGTTCTCGGCCGGGCTCGGCATCGACCCCATCGATCCGGCGCTCGATCCGCCGCCGATCACGACCCGTCCTCCCTTGAACTTCACGCCCGGTTCGATCAACGAGGACTTCTTGATCAGCCCCGTCACTTCGGCGCGCTGGCCATCCTGCTCCTTCACGGCGGCCATGACGTCTTTCTTGCCGGCGAGGCGGAACGTGGTCGCGCGGACGTTGTAGCCGCTCGTCGTATCGGTCTGGCGGACATCGGCTGCCCGGATGACGCGCCCCTTGATGCAGCCGGTGATGACCACCATGATCGAGTCCTTCGGGACTTTTGGACGTTCCTCCTGCTGCGCGGCAAGCGGCGCGATAGCGACGAGCGTGGCGAGTGCGATTCGGGCGAGCATGGATCCTCCGGCGGGCAGGCGATCCCACGATAGCACGGCGCGATTACGAGGCCGCCCCGGCGCCGACGATTCCGTAACGCTCACCGGGCAGAGATCGCGAAAACACTCGATTTCCGGAAGGCACCGCGCTTGCTCATGCACGGGGTCGTGCCGGCATTCGTACTCGCACTGCTCCTTGCCTCCACACCACAGACCGCACAACAGGATCCGGCCCGCGCCGGTTGGGAAGCCATCCAGCGGGGCGACGGCGAGAAGGCCGCATCTGCGTTCCGGGCCCAGCTCGCGACAGACCCCAATGACGCGCGCGCGTTGACGGGCGCGGGCATTGCGGCGCACTTGCTGGCGCGCGATGACCAGGCGGTCTCCTACTTGAAGCGCGCGTTGCAGGCCGACCCCGAAAATGCCTACGCGTCGTACGTCCTCGGTCAGATTGCGTATGGGCAGGGAGATCTCGACCTCGCGATCAAGTCGTACGAGCGGGTCATCAAGCTGAATCCCGGCAGCCCCGCGATCTACCAGCAGCTGGAAGGCTGGAAAAAGGAAGCGGCGCTGCACGGCACGTTTGCCGCGCGTCCGACGGCGCGCTTCACCGTCATGTTCGAGGGGACTGCGCAGCAGGCGATCGCCACGCGCGTGTCAGCCGTGCTGGAGACGGCGTACGCGCGCGTCGGCAAGGCGCTGAACGCGTATCCGCCGGAGACCGTCACGGCGATTCTTTACACCGGGCAGCAGTTCCGCGATATCACGAAGTCGCCGTCGTGGGCAGCAGCCGCGTACGACGGGCGCATCCGCATCCCGGTACTCGGCGCGCTTCGCGATCCGGCGGAGCTCGACCGTGTCGTGACGCACGAGTTCGTGCACGCCGTGATTCATCAGATGTATCCGAGCATCCCCGGCTGGCTGAACGAAGGGCTTGCCACGTACCTGGAGCCTGGCGATCACACCTGGCTCGTCGCCAGGCTTCGCGGGGCCGATGGGATGATTCCGCTGGCGCGGCTCACGGAGGCGTTCCACACGCTCGACGGCAACGACGCGCTCGTCGCCTATGCGCAAAGCTACGCCGGCGCGCGGGTGCTGTCGGAACGGCTCGGCGGGAACTTTCCGGTCTTTCTGCAGTACGTGAGCAACGGCACGCCGATCGACCAGGCGCTGATGCTCTTCAACATCACGCCCGCCGACGTCGAACGGGAGTGGACACGTCGCGCGCGCGGAACCCGGTGACTCGTCGTGCTATTTGACTTTCCATTCCTGCACACCCGCGGAAACGCCCGATTGCATCACGAGCTCGAGCCGAAGCGCGGTAGTCGTCACTGCCTTGAAGCGGACCGTGTTGTAGGCGTCCCGGGCGACACCGTATTCTCCCGCGGCTTCGACCGGCTTCCAGTCGTTGCCATCCTTATAGAGCAGGCGCCAGCTTTTCGGGACGCGCACGCCGCCGCGCCCGGTGTCGTCGAACCAGTAGACCTGCGTCTCCGAAACTGACGCCGGCTTCGCGAACGCCATCTCGATCCACTCACCATTGCTGCAGGGTCGCGCGTTCGCGCGACCCTGCCCACCGGAGCTGGCGCCGGTGGAGCCGCCAGCGGCTGTGGGCGCGGTACAACCATTCCGCGGCCACCAATCGAAGTACGATGTCGAGTCGTTCGACGCGCGCGGATCCTCGCCGTCGATGATGTTGCGGATGTTCTTCGTGCTCGCCGAGTGCGTGAGCGTGGACGTCGTTGCGATCGTGGGATACGGCGTCGGCCTGGCGGCGCTGTCGACGCGGGCAAGCCATACGGCCATCTGCCCTCGTCCTCGATTCGCCCACGTGGCGTAGGGGATGGCCATCAACGGCTGCTCCGCCTTCTGAACGTTGCCCTTTTCATCGTAGGAAAGTCCCACCGCGCGGCCCCTCACGACTTCGACGCCGTTCAGCAGATCGGGTCGGAATTCCGCCGTCATCGCATTCGCGTCGGAAAGGACGATGTTGCGCACTTTGCCGTTCGGGTTGTCCGGCCATTCGGCGGCATACACGATCGGGCCGCGCTGCAGCGCCACGCGGTTGCGATCCGCCTCGACCTTCTCGTTCGCAACGACGCGGCGCACGGGCATCGGCAGGTTCAGATCGATGGCGTCGCCGGCGTTCCAGGTGCGCGTAATCGCGACGTAGCCATCCGCGATCGTGAGCGGGACGGCGCGGCCGTTCACTTTCAGCGTGGGCTGCGGGGCCGGCTTGTCGGCGAAGCGATAGAGGTCACCTGGCACGGGCTGCTCGCGCGCCCAGCCCGGAATCCGCACGTTAACGGTGAACGCGCGCGCCTTTTCCGGCGTTAACGTGATCTTGACGGCGCCGTCCCACGGATAGCGCGTCTCCTGCGCGACCTTGAGCTTGCCGCCCGCGAGATCCACGTCCGCCGATCCACCGGCATAGAGATTGACGTACAGGGTCGCCTGCCCTGAGCTCGTCGAAGCGTCGCGTTTCGCGTAAATGTAGCCCGGCACGGACGCCATGAAGCGCGTGATGTTGCCGGGGCAGCACGGCACCCCGAACCATTCCTGCCGCGCATGCTGGCCGTTCGACTCCAGCGGATTCGGATAGAAGAACGTGTCTCCCTTGAGCGAGACGCCGGAGATCAGGCCGTTGTAGAGCGTGCGCTCCATGATGTCGATGTATTTCGCGTCGCCGTGGAGCAGGAACTGCCGATGGTTCCAGTAATCCATCCCGACCGACGCGCACGTCTCGTTGTATGCGGTCATGTTGGGCAGGTCGTACGGATCGCCGAAGCCCTCATGGCCGCCCGCTGCGCCGATCCCCCCCGTCAGGTACAGCTTCGAGTGCACCAGGTTGTCCCAGATGCGATCCCCCGCCGCCTTGATCTTTGCGTCGTCCTCGATGGCCGCGACATCGGCCATGCCCGAGTACATGTACATCGCGCGGACGGCGTGGCCGACTGGCTCCGTCTGGTCGATCACGCGGAGCTGCGCCTGGTTGTAATCGAGGCCACGGGAATTGACCGTTTCGCCAGCCGGAAGATTACCGGGGCCGCGCTCGTCGATCAGGAATCTCGCGAGCGAGAGGTACTGCTCCTTGCCGGTGACGCGATACAGCTTCACCAGCGCCATTTCGGTGATCTGGTGGCCCGGCCACGTGGTGCGCTTCCCGGGTCCGAACGTGTTCACGAGCAGATCCGCGGCGCGTGTCGCGATGTTGAGGAAGTTCTTCTTGCCGGTGGCCTGGTAGTGCGCGGCGGCGGCTTCGAACAGGTGCCCGAGGTTGTACAGCTCGTGCGAGTCGTTGCGCTCGTTGACCCAGCGCTCCTTTCCGGCCCATCGATGCGGGTTCTGCGGATCGATCGTGCGCGTCGTATAGATGTAACCGTCGGGCTCCTGGGCCGCAGCGATCTTTGCGATCAGGCCGTCGACGTAGGCGTCCAGTTTCGGATCGGGCTGCACGCTGAGCACGTAGGCCGCACCCTCGATGACCTTGTAGAGATCGGAATCGTCGAACGGATAGGGGGGCGCCTTCATGTCGTGCGCCTCGCCGCGCAGCGCCTGCGCCGCGCGATCGAAGTTGTTCATGCGGCCGGATTCTTCGCATTTTTGAAACGCCGCGGGGATCGTGACCCTGCGGTTGGTCTCGATGCGTGGCGCCCAGAAGAGGTCCGCGAGGTGGACGGCGGTGAAAGGCACCGGCTGGACGGGATAATCGTGCGCGACTCGCTGCGCCGTGGTGCTGAGCCCGACGAGGAAAACGGTCGCGACCGTGACGAGCACACGCAGCAATCGCATGGAAAGATCCTGTAGGATTAGCCGTTCTTGTAATCGCTTACATCAGGCAGGTGGCATGGTAGCGCCGTCGTTCCTCCGGTTGCAAGCAGTGATCGTCCTCGCCCTGGCGACGCCCGCGCATGCCGACGAGCTGTCCAATCGTGCGTTTCAAATCAAATACGACGGCTCGGGCATCGCCAGCCTGAAGCGAACCGGGGACGTCGCTGACACCGACTATATCGCCGCGAACGGGGCGTTGGGACGACTCATCGTCCGATATCGCACGACCGCGCACGGTGACTGGAAGGAGCTGCGCGAGCTGCTGCAGACCGGTTCGTCGCCGACGTCGGTTCGCTACACACTCGGCGCGCTGCTTCCGGGACTTGCGGCGAGAGCGTCGGGCAGCGCAGTGCAGGGCGTCGCGGGAATTCGCGGACTGAATGACGGCGTCGTTCCACGCGCGACGCCACCTGGAGGTCGTGGCGGCGGTCCCGGCCTCGCCGGAACCACTGCCGACATTCCAATCTTCAGCTGGACGCCATCGCGCGGGACCACTCAGTGGGTGCAGTACACATTTCCCGCCGAGGAGACGATCGGCCGCACGGAAGTCTTCTGGACGGTGGCGCCGCAGGCCTGGCGGCTGCTGTACCAGGAATCTCCGCGCCCCGGCTCGGGGCAGGCCGGGCAATGGAAAGAAGTGACGCCGCAGGGCCCGTACGGACGCGAGACGAACGCGTTCACGCGCGTCGAGTTCGCACCGGTCAAGACGATGGCGCTGAGGATTGAAGTGACGCTGGCGCCGGAAGCGCCGCCGGCCCTCGCGGAATGGCGCGTCGGCCCGGAGCCCGCGCTCGCGCCGCCGGCAGATCTCGCCGTTGACGAAGCATTTACGCTGAACGGTGAGATCCTCGAATGGACCGTGACGCTGGCGAACCGGGGCGCACGCCCGATCGAAGTCGGCGATCTCGCCGTGCCGTTCCCGTTCGCGGAGCGTGCCGGCGCCCGCGGCGATATCTACACGAAGAAGCTGCTGCGCCACGCGCTGGTCAACGGCCACGGGTCGTGGGTGTACTGGCAGCGCAGCAACGCCGTGGGGCCGTTCCTGGTGATGACGCCGCGAGGAGAGGCGAAGTTCGAGTACTTCGAGAGCGGCGGCGGCGCCTTCACGCCCTACGTCCACGCGCAGGCCGCGGCGGCGGCCTCGCGCGCCGCCGGCGGGAACTCGCGGTTGCCGGTGTCGAGTCTGACGCTGGAGCCGAACGGCTCCGCCGGTGCGCACGTGTCGTACACGTTCAGGTTCCAGTGGGCGCCGGACGTTCCGGGCGTGCGTGAGGTTCTCTATAGTGAAGGGAAGTTCGATACCGCGATCGTGCCCGGGATGGTCGTCCCCGCCGATCTGCCGGCGCACATCTCGCTGCGAAGCCGGAACGCGATCGCCGCGATCGTCGCGGAACATCCGGCGGCCACGCGGGTTGATCCCGTTCCGCAGAAGCCGGGCGTCTTCACGGTGAAGTTCTCGCGCCTGGGCGAGAACATGCTCACGATCAAATACGGCGACCGTCAATGGGCGACGCTCGAGTTCTTTGTTACGGAGCCGCTGGAGACGGTGATCCGGAAGCGCGCGTCCTTTCTCGTCACGCACCACCAGCACATCGATCCGTCGAAGTGGTACGCGGGGATGTACAGCGATTGGGATCAGAAGAACGAGATTCGCCGCAGCCCTGAGGATCGAGACAGCCTCTCGGCCTGGCTCACCGACGCCAACGACGACGCCGGGAACGCACGGCCGGCGTTCATCGCCTCGAAGAACGTGTTCCTGCCCGATCCGAAAGAAATCGACAGCCTGGAGCTCTACATCAGCCGCTACCTCTGGGGCGGGATGCAGATGACGGACAAGGAGAAATACCCGTACGCCATCTACGGCATTCCCAACTTCAAGGCGAACCGCGCGAGCGCAGACGAGGGGCGCAACGGGCAGGCGCACGTGTGGCGGATCTACGACTATCCGCACATCGTGATGCTCTATTTCCGGATGTATTCGATTGCGAAGTTCTATCCGTCGAAGGTGAAGTACCTCGACGCGAACGGATATCTCGAGCGCGCGTTTCGCACCGCGATTGCGTACTGGACGGTGCCGATGGCGGTCGAGAAGTGGTCCGCCGACGCGGTTGGCACGATGAACGAGGCGTTCATCCCCGAGCTGATCGATGCGCTCGAGCGAGAGGGCAAGTCCGAGTGGGCGGGCGAACTGCGGAAGTACTGGGAAGGCAAGGTCGATCGCTTCGTCAATCGCACGCCGAACTTGTACGGATCCGAGTTCGCGTTCGATTCTACGGGGTTCGAGTCGACCGGTGCGTTCGCCAAATACGCGAACACGCACTCTATCCCGAGCGTCACGCCCGATGCGGCGAAGAAGTTCACCGATTTTCAGCTTTCGCTGAACATGGCCGATCGTGGCTGGCTCGAGACGACCTACTACCAGCTCGGCAGCGACTATCGCGGCGGTCTCACCTACCTCCTCAGCTACATGTCGCAGATGGGCGGCTGGTCGATTCTCGATCACGGGCTGAACTTCGCGAGAGATCCCACCGAATACCTGCGGCTCGGGTACGCGTCATCCCTCAGCTCGTGGGCCCTGGTGAACTCGGGCACGAAGGAGAGCGGCTACGGCTACTGGTACCCAAGTGCGAACAACGATGGCGCGACGGGCGGCGGTTTCATGCCCGAGCCGCTCGGCCGCGCGTGGATCGGTAAACAGGTGCCGCGCGGCGCCTGGTACTACAGCGCGGAGGAAGACGTCAGTTACTGCGCCGCGATCCGCACGCACGCGACGATCCTGGCGCACGATCCAATTTTCGGCGATATCGCGTATGGCGGCATCGCCACGCGCACCGGCAATTCCTTCAGTGTGATCCCGCGCGACGGCCTGCGCGTCCGCTTCCATGTGGTCAGGGGCGATCAGCGCCTGCACATGGACCTCGATCACGACGGCTTCGCCAAAGAGCAGCCGGTCGTTGTCGCCGACGATCTGTCGCGGATCGAGTTCACGGTGGAGAACCGCACCGGCGGCGCGCATATGACGAGGTTGTCGATCGAAGGATTGCCGGCGGGGGAGTACGTGGTGATGATCGACGGCAGACGTGCGGCGACGCTGCATGGTCCGGACAAGTCGACGGTCGCGCTGGCTATCGCACACGCGACTGCGCAGGTGGAGATTCGGCGGACCAGTAGGCCCGACCCTTGGGTCGGGCCTACTGACGCGCGCCGGTTGCTGATTTGAGGACTGCACTCGCGATCGGCGCCGCCGCATCGACGCGGGTCGACATACGGTCCGCGCCCAGTCGGCGCGACCTTCAGGTCGCGCGCGCTGGAATTGGCAAGGGGCTGAGTCGAAAACGTGCGACCTAAAGGTCGCGCCAACTGTGGAGTTTTATGAATCGACAATATTCCGTAGCGGCGATCTTGATCGTCGCGTCAATTGCCGCAACCGGCGCGGCGGTGCAGCAGAAGGGCCGCGCCCCGATAGCGCTCAAATCTGTGACCCCGAAGATCGCGGAAGCCGCGAAGCCGCTGCCGCTGAGCGCGGTCCGTCTGACCGGCGGGCCGCTGAAGCGCGCGCAGGAACTCGATGCCGAGTACCTCCTGAAGCTCGAGCCCGATCGGATGCTCTCGTTCTATCGCACACGTGCCGGGTTGCCCAAGAAGGCTGAACCGTATGGCGGGTGGGATGGTGAGGGACGGCAGCTCACCGGACACATCGCAGGGCATTACCTGTCCGCCGTCAGCTACATGTGGGCCGCGACCGGCGATCCGCATTTCAAGCAGCGCGCCGACTACATCGTCGACGAGCTGAAGATCGTGCAGGACGCGCACAAGAACGGTTATCTCGGCGCGATCATGAACGGCGAGGACGCGTTCAACGAGCTGGCGAAAGGCAACATCAGGTCGGGCGGCTTCGATCTGAACGGCCTGTGGTCGCCGTGGTACACGCTGCACAAAACCTACGCCGGCCTGCGCGATGCGTACCGCTACACCGGCAACCGAAAGGCGCTCGACGTCGAGATCAAATATGCGGAGTGGGCGGAGAGCCTCCTCTCAAAGCTGGACGATGCGCAAACGCAGAAGATGCTCAACACCGAGTTCGGCGGGATGAACGAAGTGCTCGTCGATCTGTTTGCCGACACCGGCGATCGCCGCTGGCTCGATCTGTCGTATCACTTCGAGCACCGGCTCGTGATGGAGCCGCTCAAGCGGCATGAAGACGACCTGAATGGGCTGCACGGCAACACGACCGTGCCGAAGGTGCTCGGCTCGCTGATGCGCTTCATGTACACGGGCGACCTCGGCGACGGGTTCGCGTCAGCGTTCTTCTGGGACCGCGTCGCGAAGCATCACAGCTTCGCCACCGGCGGCCACGGCAAGGACGAGTACTTCCGCGAAGCGGACAAGTTGAGCAACATCACCGACGGCCGCACGGCCGAGAGCTGCAACGTCTACAACATGCTCAAGATGACGCGCGAGCTCTTCGCGCTCAGGCCCGACGTCGAATACGCCGAATTCCACGAGCGCGCGCTGTT